>Ga0194126_10010912_pt1 | contig 11824 bp, 10 predicted proteins | sample TA2KigC150mmetaG_FD_148641 | JGI IMG/M metagenome (GOLD analysis project Ga0194126, IMG submission 148641) | Freshwater microbial communities from Lake Tanganyika, Tanzania - TA2015035 Kigoma Deep Cast 150m | ecosystem: Environmental > Aquatic > Freshwater > Lake | place: Tanzania: Lake...
TTTTTCCTGCGCAATGCATCATGTTCATCATGTATCTTCCTTGTTTGGTTGTTTGATCACCGGGCAGACCCGGCAAGGATAGTTTATACCCATCAAAGGTAATAATTCCCCGATAAAATCCATAAAATGCGCAACAGCCCTTTTCTCTAAAACATTCTGCGTTCCCGTGTCGATATTTCTGCGTTATCAGTAAAGGAAATATACGTATATTTCCGAAAAGGATATCACTACCTCATACCATCCAAAATACTCCATTATGGGTGTTTACAATAAAACAAAAAAACTGGTGAGGCGGCTTTCTGGCCACGAGGTATGGTCTCGATCAGAATTAACCTGTCCGATAAAAGCAGTACACAACTGGTGTATCTGTCCGGTTGGCATTGATTGCGACAGTACGGTGTTTTCGTTAGGCATCGGAAACGATATCGGATTCGATACCGGTATGATAGAGCTCTACGGCACGACTGTTCACGCTTTTGATCCTACTCCGCGTTGGGTCAAATGGATAGGGACGCTTGAACTTCCTGAACAGTTCCATTTTCATCCGTATGCAATCGGAAACAGGGACGGTGAGATGCGGCTTTATCCCAGGATGCCGAAAGGTCGTAAATCGACAACGATGATGACATTGGTTAACGAGGGGGCCTCGGAGGATGAGGGTATTATTGTTCCTGTCAGGTCTCTGCGTTCGCTTGTCAGACAGTTCGGTGTCGAAAGCGTGGATATCCTTAAAATGGATATCGAGGCGGCGGAATATGACGTTATCGACGATTTTCTCGAAAACGGTGTGCCTGTTTACCAACTTCTGGTAGAGTTTCATCATCGATTTCGATCAGTACCGGTAAAAAAAACCAGGGATGCTCTCGAATCGCTTTTTAAGAAAGGATACCGTATTTTTTACATTTCGGAAAAGGCTCGAGAATATTCTTTGATACACCTTGAAACATATGAGCGTTATCTGTCAGGTAATGTCGGTTGAGCACTATCAGAATTGAATATTCCTGTTCCGGCAGAAGAACTGGCCGGGCAGCTGGACGACGGCCTTTTTCAGTTCAAGATCGAATAACAGGACGAGCAGTTCAGAAGTGTCGTATCCGGTCAGCATGGAAAGGGCATCGAGGTGTACCGGATCGGTATCCAGGCTTGAGAGCAGTCGTCGCTCCTCTTCGGAAATAGCGAGAGCCGCGCTGTCGGTAAGGGTTGAGCCCATGGCCGGACCTCTGAGTGCGGGAATGTTCAGTTCATCAAGTACATCCTCCGTTGCAAGAACCGCTTTTGCCTGACCTGTCTGGATCAGCCGGTTCGTTCCCCGCGAATTGTGCGAGTAGATGGTTCCCGGTACGGCGAATACCTCCCGGTTCTGTTCAAGCGCGCATGAGGCCGTGATGAGCGAGCCTCCTTTCAGGTCGGATTCCACGATAATGGTGCCGAGTGTCATGCCCGCGATTATCCGGTTCCGTTTGGGGAATTTTCCGGGCAGCAGTTCCGAACCGAACCGTTCTTCCGATATCAGAGCGCCATGTTCGATGATTTTCGGCCAGAGTTTTCCTTTCGGATCGGTATAGACCTGATTGACGTCCGAGGCGAGCACTGCGATGGTTCGTCCTCCCGCCCTGATGGCGGCATCATGCGCAGCCGTATCGATTCCGTAAGCAAGACCGCTGACGATTTCCACTCCACGGGCAGCCAGTTCGCCGGAGAACTGCGCGGCGGCCTGTTTTCCGTATGCCGATGCCCGCCTGGTTCCTACCACCGCTATCGACGGATGATCGGGATCGGAAAGGGATCCCCGGACGAACAGAAAGGGAGGCGGATCGTAAATTTCTTTCAGAAGGGCCGGGTAAGAGGGATCGACAATCGTCACCAGCGAGGCCTGATGGCGTTCCAGCTCTTCAAACTGGATAAGAGCAGCTTCTTCGGCTTCCCGTCTTTTGCCGGCGCTGGAAAGGAATCCGGCTATTTCTTCGGCAAGCGAGCGTCCGATGCCGGGAACCTCAAGAAAAACATCAGCCGATGCCTGTAGCAGATCGGGTCGGCAGCCGAAGCGGTCGACAACAGCTTTTATTCTTGCCGGACCGAGTCCCGGAATGCCGGAGAGCGTCAGCAGGAAAAGCCCGGCCTCCAGTCTCTCATGCGGCTTCTTCATCGATGGAGTTTCAGAAATCGCGCTTCATGAGAATACCGGCAAACCCTTTCAGATATTCTCTTCCCTCGGCATAGGGCAACGTTTCCAATGCCGCAAGCGCATCCTCCGTGTCGCGGTTGATCATCGCGCGGGTTTCGTCGAGTACCCCGCTTTTTTCGAATATTTCGCGCACTTCGGTTACGCGTTCGGCTCCGATTCCGTTGTTGTCGATGATGGACTGCAGCAACTCCCTGTCGCTGCCGGTGGAGAGCTCTATGGAGCGCAGGAGCAGGTAGGTTTTCTTTCCGTTTATCACGTCGCCACCGGCTATTTTTCCTGATTTACCGTTATCTGCCATAATGTCGAGGAAATCGTCCTGGATCTGGAACGCCCTTCCGATTTTTTCGCCGAAGGTTACCAGCGATTTCAGCTGCTCCTCTGTTCCGTTTCCGGCCACTCCTCCTGCTTCGAGGGCTGCGGAGATCAGCCTGCCGGTTTTTTTCGCGATCATGTCGAGATAGTCTGCGATCGTGGCGTTTTTTTTCTCCTCGAGTTCCATATCGAGAGCCTGGCCTTCGCAGATCGTGATGTTGGCGTGATTGAGTATGTGGATAAGTTCCCTGTGCCGCAGGGTCTTCGATTGCAGGGCCAGTTCATAGGCATAGGCGATCATCATATCTCCCGACAGGATCGCGGCATTCGTATTCCACTGCTTGTGGACGGTCGGGCGTCCGTGCCGCAGATCGGCCTGATCCATGATGTCGTCGTGCATCAGGGTGAAGTTATGCAGGATTTCGACGGCCAGCGCTGCGTTGAGGGCCTCTTCAGAGGAGCCGCAGACCGATTCCGCGGCAAGCAGGGTAAGAAACGGCCGGATTCTTTTTCCTTTTCCTTCGAGAATGTACCTTGCCGGAGCGTAAAGGGTTTTCGGATTGTCGGAGCTGAAGCATCCGGAAAGTGCCTCGTTGATGCGCTTGTGGTAGCGGCGATATTTCTCTTCGACGAGTGTCTGCTCGAGGGTGATTGTCATGAGAGGATCGGTCGGTGTTTATAGATGAGATGCTGTTGGCCAAGCTGCCCGGGTGACGGCGTTCCGGTCAGAAACAGGACAGCCCTCAGATCGTTCAGCCAGGTTTCTATGGTTTCTTCGAGACGGTTTTCGTGCAAAGCCCTGAGCAGTTGGCCAGCCGATGCCGCAATGCCGGCGCCGAGGGCAAGCGATTTGGCTATATCGATTCCGCTCCTGATGCCGCCGGATGCGATGATTTCGAATGATCCGTATGCCGGCAGTTCCCTCAGTTTCGCCACTTCGGCAATGCATCTGGCGGTAGGTATGCCCCAGTTCAGGAGTTCTCGGAGGGCTTCGCTACTGAACCGGTTTTCATTGCCCGACTGGCGGATATAGCGTAATTCTTCCACTTTCTGCCAGCTGATGCCTCCCGCACCCGCGACATCGATGACCCGGACGCCGGCATCGAGCAGTTTTCCGGCGCAATCGCCGGAGATGCCGCAACCCACCTCCTTGGCGATGAGCGGGACAGGAACGGCAGCGGCAAGCCGCGACAACTCTTCCAGGACGCGGCGGAAATCGGTATCGCCCTCGGGCTGGAACATCTCCTGCGCGGGGTTCAGGTGTACGATCAGCGCATCGGCTTCAACCAGCTCAAGCAGGGTAAGGATGTCGGCGGCGCTCAACCCTTTGGCAACTTCCGGCGCGCCGATATTGGCCAGCACCGGGATTGAGGGAGCATATTTTCTTACGACGGCATAGCTTTCGCGCTGAGAGCCGTTTTCCAGAGCCTGGCGCATGCTGCCGATACCGAGCGGGATGCCGAAATGTTCGGCGGCTTCGGCAAATCGGCGGTTGAGCATGACCGCCTTGTCGAAGCCGCCGGTCATGGACGAAATCATGAGCGGCGCGCCTATTTTTCTGCCGAGAAAGGTTGCCGTCAGCCCGATATCGGAAAAACGCAGTTCCGGAAGTGCGTTGTGGCGGAATCCGAGCGTCTCGAACCCCGATGTTGTCCCGTCGAACAGTACGTCGTCCCGAAGGCACAGCTCCACATGGTTATGCTTGCGTTCAATTGTTATATTGGAGGGTGCGTCGTTCATGCGGTTCAGCATCTGGTTCCTTCATGATTTTGTATACGTGAGCATAAAAATAAAACTTAATAAAAATATCCCAACTTTTCAGCCAGTCATTGGCTTGCCGTCATGCTGAAAACGCTGTTCGATATTGCGCTGCGCCATCTTTCAGGTCGCCGCCGGCAGACCCTGACCACCGTCGCCGGTGTGGCGGTGAGCACCATGGTGCTCATAACCACCATTTCGCTTACCCGGGGTCTTCTGGATTCGTTTGTGGAAATTATCGTCAATGTGGCTCCCCATATTACTATCAGGGGGGAACGGATCGATCCGGTTCCGGTAGAGCTGCCCGGTCTGGCGGTGGCCGGCGGTACTGCGATTGTCGAGGACAATATAAAAAAACAGGAGCGGGAGGAGGTTCGCAACTTCCGCCAGATTCAGGATCTGTTCGCCTCGTCGCTTTATCGTGACGAAGTGCTTGCCGTTTCGCCCTATGTCGAATCCCAGGTTATGGCCCTCAAGGGAAACCGAAACGAACCGGTGCTTCTCAAAGGCGTCGATATCGATCGCGAAGACCGGATCAGCGGCATTGGCGGAAAGCTCGAAAGCGGCGATATCGGCATATTCAGGAATACGGCGAATGCGGTGCTTGTAGGCAGGACCGTTGCCCGCGACATGAAACTTGCCGTAAACGACGAAGTCATCATCATTCCGGCATCGGGAAAAAGCCGTCAGTGCAAGGTTGCGGGAGTCTTCTTTACAGGTGTCAACGCCGTCGATAACAGCATTGTAGGATCGCTCAAACTCGGCCAGATCATCGAAGGCATGCCCTCGAACAAGGTTACAGGCATAGCCCTGAAAGTGAGAGATCCCATGAACAACAGCAGGCTTGCGGGGGATCTGCAGAACATTATCGGTTACCGGGCCGTGACCTGGCAGGAACAGAACGCGAGCGTGCTCTCCCTTTTTACCCGGATAGGCTATATCGTTTTTTCGCTGGTAGCCTTTGTCGGCGTCGTGTCGGGTTTCGGAGTGGCCAATATTCTTGTGACGACGGTTTTCGAAAAGAGCCGCGATATCGCCATCATGAAGTCGCTCGGTTTCTCGGCACTGCAACTGGTCGCCATGTTCATTCTCGAAGGATTTCTCGTCGGCCTTGCCGGAGCGCTTGCCGGAGGAGTGCTGGCTGTCGGATCAATCGATCTCTTCGCCAGCATACCGGTCGAGAACGCCCAGGGCCCCATCACCAAAACAGGATTCAGCATGTCCCGGAACCCGATATATTTTATCTATGTCATCGGGGTAACCGTCTTTATAAGCACCATCGCCGCAATCCTGCCTTCCGCCAAAGCCGCCAGACTGGAGCCGGTAAAAGTGCTGCGCGACAGCAGTTTGTAGGGAGCTTCAGGAATGGGACTTATGGAAGAATAAGACAGATGGGAGGAATGGGACGAATGGGACTTATGGGACGAATGGAAGAGTTAAGATCATGAACCGGAGTTTTTTTGTTCTATCGGTGCTATTCCTGCTTTCTTTCAGGGTGCTGCAGCAGGTAGAGTTTGTAGTACAAACCCTTCCGGGCGAGCAGTTCCTGGTGGCTGCCGGTTTCCCTGATGCGGCCTTTATGCAGCACGATGATCCTGTCCGCTTTCTGGACGGTCGAGAGCCGGTGGGCGATCATGATCGAGGTTCTTCCTTCCATAAGCTGGGCGGTCGCAGCCTCGATGAGCTGTTCGGTTTCCGTATCGACGGAGCTGGTGGCTTCGTCGAGCACAAGAACCTGCGGATTGTAAAGCAGGGCGCGAACGAATGCAATCAGCTGTTTCTGTCCGGTCGAGAGCCCGCTGCCGTTTTCCCTCACCATATAGGAGTATTCTCCCGGCAGCCGGCTGATGAATCGGTCGGCTCCGACTATGCGTGCGGCTTCGGCTATCTCTTCGTCGGTGACTCCGGGGTTGCCGAATGCGAGATTCTCCCTGAGCGATCCTGAAAAAAGGACGACGTCCTGCATGACGACGCCAACGAGTTTGCGCAGCTTATGAACCGGTATGTTGCAGAGTTCGACGCCGTCGATCTGCACCGAGCCCCTGCCGTAAGGGTAGAGGCCCGAGAGGATATTGATGATGGTGGTTTTTCCGCTGCCGGTGGCCCCCACAATGGCGATTTTCTCTCCATGGCGGATGTCGAACGACAGATCCCTGAGCACCCAGTTTTCGTCGTCGTAGGCGAACCAGACGTTCCGGAACGCCATGCTCTCCCTGAAGGTGGCCTCGACAGACCGGTCCACGGAATCTGCCTGTTCGACAGGTTCTTCGAGCAGTCTGAAAATCCGGTCGGAACTGGTCAGTGCAGTCTGCAGAATATTGAATTTGTCGGAGAGATGCTGCAGCGGTCGGAAAAAAAGCCAGATATACTGAACGAAGGAAATAACCACGCCGATGGTGAGATCGGCTTTGAGCAGCCTGACGCCGCTGTACCAGATGACCAGGCCGGCAGCAACCGCGCTGAGCAGTTCTATGGCAGGATAGTAGAGCGAGAAATAGAACACCGTCCGGATATTGGCATCGCGATGGTCGGCATTGATTGTCGCATAGGCGCTGAATTCATGCTGCTCGCGACTGAAAAGCTGCACGATGTTCATGCCGGCGATATGTTCCTGGAAAAACGTGTTCAGGCGGGCAAGATGCGTGCGAACGTCCATAAACGCCTTGCGTACCCGGTTCTTGAACGTGACGGTCGTATAGATCATCAGCGGAAGTACGCCGAGCACGATGAGCGTGAGCTGCCAGTCGAGCCAGAACATGAGCGCCACGATAAAGAAGATCTGGGCGATATCGCCCAGAATGGAGACGACCCCGCTCGACAGCATTTCATTGAGCGATTCGACGTCATTGGTCGTTCTGGTAATCAGCCTTCCGATCGGGTTCCGGTCGAAAAACCTTGCCGGCAGTTTCTGCAGGTGGCCGAACACATCCATTCTGATGTCGAACACGGCCTTCTGCCCGATTATCTGCGTGATCCATGTGGCCGCATACTGTTTTATTCCTTCGAGCAGAATAACGCCCAGAAGCAGCATGCTGGTAACGATGAGTCCGTTCAGATCGTTTCCGAGAATGTTGTCGTCGATCGCGACCTTGGTGAGGTAGGGGCGCAGCGGACCGAAAACCGAACCGGCAAGCGTGATGATTATTGCCGCAGTGACGAGCCCTCTGTAGGGTCTGAGATAGCCCAGCAGCTTTTCTATGATATAGAGATCAAGTGACCCTTTCTTTTTTTTCAGGGTTTCGTCCTGCTGCGTCGTGAAGCTTTTGGCGGCTCCCGGAACTGTGCTCATAATGATTGCCCGGCAATAGCCTCAGAGTTCGGGAGAGCGTCTGGCGATTTGCGACATCATATCAGCCGCCAGGGATTGAGCTTCATTCATCGTCGGCGCCTCGGTATAGATCCGAACGACCGGTTCGGTATTTGACGGGCGGAGATGTGCCCAGCTGTTCCGGAAATCGAGCTTCAGACCGTCAAGCCGGTTCGCTGTCGCTTCGGGGTAGTCGGCCGCTATGCTTGCGAACAGGGCATCGAGACCCTTTCTGTCGAGCGAACCGAGGCGGATTTTCTCCTTTGCCATGGCATAGCCTGGAAAACCGAGCCGGAATTCGGACAATCTGCCGCCTTTGTGCTCCGACCGCCATGCGGTGAACGCCTGAACGAAAAGCGCGATACCTATAAGAGCGTCCCTGCCGTAGTGCAGGTCAGGAAGGATGATTCCTCCGTTGCCCTCGCCGCCGATAACCGCCCCGGTTTCTTTCATCATGGCCGTGACGTTTGCTTCTCCTACCTTTGCGCTGCTGCAGCTTACGCCGTGTTTTGCTGCAATATCGGCGAGCGCGCGGCTGCTCGAAAGATTGTTTACGACCGGCCCCCTGCTGATGCCCAGCCAGAAGTCCGCGCAGGCCACCAGCGTGTATTCTTCGCCGAAGAGCGTTCCATCTTCGCAGATTACGGCAAGCCGGTCGACGTCCGGATCGACCACGAGACCGAAATCGCAGCAGGCATTCCGCATGAGCCCGATGGTCTCCTGCAGGTTCTCTTCTATCGGCTCGGGATTTCTCGGAAAAAGTCCGGTACCGTTGCAGGCAGAGAGGGTGAGCTGGCCGATGCCGAGCTTCCGGCAGAGTTCAGGCACGATTCTGTAACCCGCGCCTTCCACGCAATCCACGAGCACCCGGTAGCCTTCGCCGGCGATGGTATTCGTATCGATGCAGGGAAGGGAAAGAATGCTGTCGATGTGCACCCCGTCGTAACGGTCATTCGATGCGATTGTCCCGATTCCGTCCCAGCGTGCAGGACTGAACGATTCCCTGTCGGCTATTTCGAGCAGTTCGTCAACCTCTTCGGCGGTAAGGAATTCTCCCCGATGGTTCAGCATTTTCAGGGCATTCCATTCGACCGGATTGTGCGAAGCCGTGATGATGAGTCCCCCGTCGGCATGTTCGGCTGCCGCAGCGATTTCGACGGTAGGCGTCGTGGCGATGCCGAGGTCGAGCACATCGCATCCGCAGAGCACGAGAGCATTGCCGACCAGTCCGGCAATCCGGCTGCCTGTAGGCCGGGTATCCCTGCCGATCACGATCCGCGGTTTTATTCCGGTCAGTCCGGTTCGCTTTTCCTGCGAACGCTTCGTCCAGGCGGCAAACGCCATGGCGAAAGCCGTCAGGTTTTTAGGCGTAAGGCTTTCGCCGACTACTCCCCGGATACCGGAGACGCTGATCATCAGGCTCATAGCAGGATGTTTATCATTTCGGTCAGAAAAAAACTGCCGCAATATAAATAAAAAACCTGCCATTCATTCCGTTGCGCCTTTCCACTCCCGACCCCGGGCAGAAAGACGCGCGTCCCGAGGACGGGATGTTTTTAGTTTTTTGAAATATCCGCTTTTCCTGTATATTATATGCCTTTTGATTATCAGCAACGTTGCAGACCAATACTCTAACAGCATCCGTTTATGCCTCTACACAAATCGGCTGAGAAAAGACTCCGTCAGTCAGAGAGAAGAAACGCCAGGAACCGGGCAAGAAAGAAAGAACTGAAAGTGCTTCTGAAAAACATGCAGAAGCTGATCGACTCGCGCGCGGACAAGAGCGCAGTCGAGGTGGCATACCGTGCCGCGGTACAGAAGCTCGACCGCCTTGGCGTGAAGCGTTACATCCATGCAAATAAAGCATCCCGCAAGAAGGCGCAGCTGACCCGGCTGTTCAACAGTTACGCCCAGGGCGAGTAAGAGGGATCATATCCGTTCCTTCTGCCGTCCATAAATGTTCACCTTGTTACGTATCCGTCCGGCATCCGCGTTCTCGCGTGCCGGGCGGGTTCAGACTCACCACCCATGTTCGCATATTTTCGCGGCCGGCTCGCTTCGGCGGTGCCTGAGGAAGCGGTCATCGACGTATCCGGCGTTGGATACAGGCTCCTGATTTCCGCATCGACCTATCGCCGGCTTCCCCTTCCGGGCGAAGAGATTCTTCTTTACTCGCACCTGTCCGTCCGGGAGGACGCCATGCATCTGTACGGTTTTTCCAGCGAGGCCGAACGGCAGTTGTTCCGTCTTCTCCTCCTGACTACCGGGGTAGGGCCAAAACTCGCTCTTGCCGTGCTCTCCGGTCTTCCTGTGCATGAGGTGCATGAGGCCATCATGACAAACGCTCCTGAAAAACTCTACGGCATCACAGGTGTCGGCAAAAAAACCGCGGCCAGAATCATTCTCGAACTGAGGGACAGGATTCTGAAGCTGCCGCCCGGTTCTTCCGGTCTCACGGCCGTGGCGGGCGCTCCTGCAGCTTCTTCGGCGCAGGTCAGGGAGGATGCTCTCAGCGCCCTTCTGACCCTCGGGTTTGCAAGGCAGGCGGCGCAGAATGCCGTAACGGCCATTGTTGCAGAGCATCCGCATTTCACGGCTGAAGAAGTTATAAAATCGGCGCTTGTCGCCATTCGCAACAGTTAGCCTCAGGATCACGTTGGACTACCAGGAAGCTCTCGATTTTCTCTTTCCGCTGCACCGGTTCGGCATGAAACCCGGTCTGGACCGTGTTCGGCAGTTGCTCGACGTGTTCGGCGCGCCCCAGGAACGGCTCGGCACCATCGCTCATATTGCCGGCACAAACGGCAAAGGCACGACCGCTGCGGCGCTCGCATCGATTTTTCAGGCTGCAGGCAGAAAGACAGCCCTCTACACCTCACCCCATCTGCTTGATTTTACCGAGCGGATGCGCATCGACGGGGTTCCGATATCCCCTCAAAAGGTCGCTGCTTACTGCACGATGATGAAGGATGCCGTCATCGAACTTCGCGCAACTTTTTTCGAGGCTACCACGGCGCTTGCTTTCGCATGGTTCGCCGACGAAGGCGTCGATGCGGCTGTCATCGAAACCGGGATGGGCGGCAGGCTTGACGCAACAAATGTTGTCGCCTCCGCGTATGCGGTCATCACCTCCATAGGCCTCGACCATACGGAGTGGCTCGGCAGCACGACCGCCCTCATCGCCGCCGAAAAAGCCGCTATCATCAAGAGCGGTTCGACGGCCTTTGCTTCCCTCGGCGATCCTGACACCGTCGATGTGGTCACCCGTGCCGCCGCAAGTTGTGGCGCCCCTCTTTTTATGCTCGGCAACGATGCGTTCGCAACGGTTGCCTCTGCGGATCCCGGGAGGCTCTGTTTCTCGCTTTCGACTCCAGCCGGCAGATACGTCGATCTGGAGGCGCCTCTTACCGGGGCTTTCCACGCCTCGAATCTCTCGCTGGCCGTCATGGTCGCCGAGCGGTGGGGAGCAGGAGAGAATGTCATTCGCGAAGGGCTTGCCGGTATGCTGCGCACCGGTTACAGGGCGAGGCTTGAAAAAATCGGTTCGAAACCCGATCTGCTTCTCGACGTGTCCCATAACCCTGACGGCATGCAGCGAACCGTCGAGGCCATCATGGTTTTCCGGAACCGCTACCGGAGAGTGCACGTGCTTGTCGGCATGGCTTCCGACAAGGATGCCCGCGCAGTCCTACGCAGTCTCCTTCCGCTCGATGCGTGCTTCACCGCAGCGGCCATTCCTTCCGGCAGGAGCATTCCTCCGGCGGAACTCGGTGTGCTGCTGAGAAGCGAAGGCATCGAAGCGCAGGTTTTCGACGAGCCTCGAGAGGCGCTGCGCCGCATTATGCGGGAGGCAGGTTCCGATGACCTGATACTCGTAACCGGATCGTTTTATCTTGCCGGAGAGATTCTCCGGCTCGGGGCGCTATAGTTACAAGCCGGCAAAGCGCCGATATTTTTTTATCGGAAAAAATTATATATTTGTGTTAACTACAAGAAATCTTCGTGTATCCGTCCGGAACGACCCTTTTGACAGATCCCATTTACATTTCTGTTTCCTCTGCGGTGTGCCGTCAGCTCCGTTTATCCATTCGTGGCTTTCATGCCCAATAGCGGGATTCCGCCTTTGAAGCCGTCCGACGGTCAACGCCGTACAGGCTGCGGCACGGCTTCGTGCCGCATACAGCCGATTTATTAACCACCATGATGTGAATACAATTACCAATACCATGTCGAACAATTCGGTTTCCAAGGGCCTGGACATC
>Ga0194126_10010916_pt1 | contig 11823 bp, 12 predicted proteins | sample TA2KigC150mmetaG_FD_148641 | JGI IMG/M metagenome (GOLD analysis project Ga0194126, IMG submission 148641) | Freshwater microbial communities from Lake Tanganyika, Tanzania - TA2015035 Kigoma Deep Cast 150m | ecosystem: Environmental > Aquatic > Freshwater > Lake | place: Tanzania: Lake...
TGTCCGCCTGTCGTGCTGGAGGCCCATACTCCCCCGTACTACAAGACCTTCCTCGAGCGTTACGGCATGGTGAAATACCAGGATGGTTACGCCTGGCGGGCCTTCCGCTCCCAGATCGGCGCCGAGCTGGAGAACGTGCCCGAGGAGTTGCTGCGGGTGGCCGAAGCGGCGCGGCGCCAGGCCGGCGTGACCATCCGCAAGGCCCGCCTGGAGAACTGGGACGAGGAGGTAGCCATCGCTCATCATCTTTTCAACATTACCCTCCAACACCTGCCCGACTACGTCCCCATGAGCGAGGCCGAATTCCGCCGCTTCGCCCACCAGATGCGCCCCCTCCTCGACCCGGACCTGATCCTCTTCGCTGAGGTGGACGGGAAGCCGGTGGGCTTTTGCGGCGCCATTCCCGACATCAACCGCGCCCTGATCCACCTCAACGGTCGGCTCTTCCCTTTCGGCTGGCTCAAGCTGTGGTGGTACATGCGGCGCATTGACGTGGTCAGCTTCAAGCTGATGGGGGTGCTGGAGGAGTATCGGCGCCGTGGCATTAACGCTGTGCTCTACCTGTAAATGCTCAAGGCGATGTCTCACAGGTGCCACGAGTGGTTAGGTGGGGTTCTTTACGGGCAGTTTTAGGTTTGTATCCGGCATATAGAGGAAAAACCGCTGGTCAGGAAGCCAGGTTCTTGGCTAGGGGGAGTACAATCTCTGAAAGTAAGGGGGACAATAGTGGCAAAAAGGCCATGATGCTAAAGCCGCGAAAGCCCGCAACTGAGATTGGCCATACAGGGGTAGTTTCGAGGATTAGTTGGTACATTTCATGCAGGTTCTTCATGTCCTCTATCTTGCGGCTCGGAACCTCGTTCCGATCAAGTTCATCCAATGAAGCGACGCGTACCTCACAAAACCTTTCCGAGATTTCCTTTAGGAGAGATTCCCTGTACCGCTGCATAGCCTTGTGGATTGGCCAGATTGGCATCAACAAACCTATGGGGGCGAGTATGATATATCCAAGGTACAATATACACATAGTCAAGTCGAATCGTGGAGGCTTGCCGACCGCAAGAGGCCGCAGACCATGAGCTGAGATCAATAACCCAATCATTACAACCAGAAGTCCAATCCGTATTCCTACTGCGCCAAAACGGCTGTATCCTCCAGCTTGGTCCGGGTGAGATGAATGCACGACGATCTCAAATTGCTTACCTGAGAATGCATTACTGAGCTCTTTGAGTATGCCTGCTAGTTTAAAGAGAAGAGTACAATAGACCCAGGCGTTGAACCCGTTCATCAACACGTTTAGCAAGTAGCTCCGCCACTCAGAATACCAAGAAATCCGTGTTGCATAGATTCTTTGATCCTCCGGTACAGCGAATACTACAAACCAGAAAATCACAGTCATTGCGAGAATCAAACCCATAAGCGGCCAGCGAGATCGGCCTAGGACATCACCCAGACGCGAAGAGAAGCCAAGATTTGTTGGCTCTGACGATCCTTCGTTGTGCTTCACCGCTTCTTGACGTCTCTTCAGAAATATCAAGCCTTCCGCCTCAAGTGATTGGGCAGCACTAAGCACGTGCTGCGGTAACCAAACAGAGTATGCCCAGCCGGTTGGCACAACTACAAGCCATATTAACATACCCAACAAGAAGTTATCAGGCTCGCTGTTCCAAGGCAAGTACATCGCCCCATAAACATGCCCGACCAAAACGTTGGCAGTGAAATAGATGACTCCGTGGATTATCGCAGCGGCAACAAATGCCTTCCAGGGTCTGTGAAACATCTTGGCAATGATTTTGAATATGGGATCCTTGCTCAGCACTTTGTTATCCAGAGCGTTATCCATGATAGCACCTCGCCAGCACTAGCCTTTGAACGTCGCCACAGGAGGATGTTACGGTTCGTGCTTTGCACAGCACCCAAACGAGTGGCTTACAGCCCCAGTGCTCACCTCGTGATTTGATTATACAAGTAATCTGTGGATTTGGCAAATCAAGAAGCCCAAGTGTGATCACTCTTGAAGAATCTCGAGAAATCATCGCTAAAGAGTACGTGGGCCTTCATCATCCTCGAACAAAGGGCGGAGATGATGGCCAAAGAGGTTCTCCGCTATTGCCGGGCCGAACTCGAAGCCCACAAAATCCCGGACCAGGTGCGCTTCGTGGCCGACTTTCCCCGCGCCGCTTCGGGCAAATCGCAGAAGTTCATGCTACGAGACATGGCATTTCACCCTCCCGCAGGTTCGGAACCTGTGGGAGGGTAGGCGAAATGATCAGGAGGTGAATAGAAAATGACCTGGCCTGTCAGAGGCAAGTACTCATTCGATGAATTTCGTAAGTTCATTGCCGAGGAACTGTTGGTGGACGAGGAGGAGATCACGCCTCAGACCTCCTTCGTCACCGACCTGCGTGTGGACTCGGTGCGCATGGTGGACATGATGCTGCGATTGGAGGAGCAAGGCATTCGCATCCCCTGGGAGGCTGGTTGGCAGATCGAGACCGTGGGTGACGCCTACCGATTCTATCTGGAGGGGATGCCCACAATGGCCCAGCGCCCCAGCTTCGCCGAAAGACTGGCGGAGGGATGAACAATGGCCAGGAAGAAGCAGTATGACTGATGTACAGATAGACCAAAGCGGCAAAATGAACAGCCTGGCCAGGGACACGGTTCTCGCGTTCTCTAACGACACTCAGCACGTGATCCGAATACCTGCTGCGGTGAAACGGAACCTGGTTCAACATTTTAGGCAAAAGGGTAAGTCCAAAACCCGTGCCGTGATGTTGCTTTTTTCAGCCGCACTTTTTCTATTGTTGCGAGATTCACTGGAGCGCATAGACCAGATCGTGATTGACGTCGAGTACGAAGGGTACGAAGATGAGATCAAAGGCTGGTTGTTATCCCGCATCCACCAAGTGGATCCAGGCTTCGATAAGGCACGGGTAAGGTTCCAGCGGGTGGGCAAGAAGTCACCTGCACACCAACGCGCGTTAGCGGTCCTTCGCGGTCAGGAGCCACCTAACCAGGTTATTACAGAGCAGGCAATGCTAAGCGTGTTGAGTGAATAAAAAAACGGTCGGGGTAGCTTGCGCCCAAGGCCCGCTTAGTCCCCGGTGATGTTCCGGAGAGGCCACGGACCCCCCGACTGTCATATATATGATACCACAAACTTGCCAGATTGTCAAGGAGCCCGCGCTCAGAACTTCTGATTCTATGGAGAATCTCATGCCCTCCGCCTACGCCCGTTATGAAGGCCAAACCCTAGTCATCGGCAATGCCTACCTCGAACGACGGTTGGCAGCGCGAGCTGCGGCGCCCTGCGTGACCATCTCCTTTGTGAACAAGGAGACCGGCCGAGACTACATCCGCCCAGGCAGCCGCGAGTTTTCCCTGTCAGCCAATGGCCGGGCGATGACCACCCGTGACTTCGTGTTCGAGCGCGCCGAAGTCCACGAAGGCGATCCGACCGAGGCCATCGTCCACCTCCGCCTCAAACCCCTTCTCCCCCTCTCCGTGTCTCCCCCTCCCCCCCTCTCCATCGAATTGCATTACCAGGTCTATTCCGCTCATCCCGTCCTGCGCAAGTGGCTGGTGGTGCGTAGAGACCTGACAGGTTTTGAAAACCTGTCAGGTCTCCCCACGGAGATGATCACTCTCTCCGACCTGGACTGGGAAGACCTGAACCTCCTGGTGGATACGCCGGCCAGCGCCGAGGTGTGGACGGATTACTTCACCCGCCGCGAAAAGGCCGCAGCGGTGACGATGGACGACTGCGCCCTGCTGGTCAACGACGCCGAGCACGGCGAGGGCTTCATCCTGGCCACCGAAGCGCCCGGCCCCCTGAAGCGCCTGGAGGCCTATGCCCAGCCAGGGCGCATCGCCGCCGGCTACAACCGCGACGACGAAACGATCTTCGAGCGCATTCTGGCCCCTTCGCTCCGCTCAGGGCAAGCTCCCGGCGAGGAGTTTCAGACCCCGGCCAGTTTCATCCTCACTTTTGCCAACCCAATCCCCCAGGACGTCGTGGACGGCGAGTACGCCCGCTTCGTGGCGGAGCAATTGACCACCTGCGACGTGGCCCAGGTGCCGAGCATCACCGTGAACACGTGGGTGCCGCACCTGTCTGAGCTGAGTCGCACCCTCCTGCTGGAGCAGATCGAGCACGCGGCGGAGTTGGGGGTGGATGCGTACCAGGTGGACGACGGCTGGTACGACCGCATGGGGGATTGGAATACCAATCTCGCCCGGTTTCCCAACGGGCTGGAGGAAATCGCCGACTATGCCCGCGCGCACGGCATGAGGTTTGGGCTGTGGATGGCAGTCGCCACTGTGGACGAGGCAAGCCAGGTCTTTCGAGAGCACCCGGAGTGGATCGCCCGCGATCGGCAAGGGGAGCCGAATCGGCACCCCATCCCCGGCACGGTGACGATGTGCCTGGATAGCGGCTTTTACGACTTCATCCTGGACAAGATTGACGCCGTGATAAGCTGCTACGGGGTTGAGCTGCTCAAGCTGGATCTGAGCGCGGTGCGCAACCTTTACGCGCCGGGCAGGTATGCGGGCTGTTTCGCTGCCAGCCACGCCCATCGTTCGCCGCGCGAAAGCCACGTGCGCATCCTGGCGCGGCTGTTCGATCTGGTGCGCACCCTCAAAAACCGCCACCCCCGTTGCCTGATGGACGTGAGCTACGAGCTGTACGGGGTGATGGACGGCACCGATCTGGCGTTGACGCAGGTGGCGGACCAGAACTGGTTCACCAACGTCACCAGCCCCCACGAGGTCAACCTGCGGCGCGAGATCTATCAGCGGGGGCGCGTGACGCGGCCCTGGACGCTGAACTACGGAGGTGCGGTGCTCAATCACCCCACTGCGCCACACTATGGGCTGTTCTCGGCCTTGACGGGACACGGGGTCTTCTGGGGCGACCTGGCTGACCTGGACGCGGAGACGCAGGCGCATTACCGGCACTGGTTCGAGTGGGTCAAGGAGCAGCGTGCCTGCAGCGATTTCTACCGTTACTACCGCGTCTCCAACGTGTTCCCGGTGCCCGACGGCGTATCGAGCCGCGATTATCGCCACGCCATCCCTACGGCGCGCTACGGCGTTCGACCGCTGGGGATCCATCCCCCGGCCTTTGAGCCCCTGTCGGAGCATCGCGGCGAAATCTGGGACGGTGTGGCCCGCCTCGACCCGCGCGGCGAAGGGCCGATCTTCCTCTTCCGGCCGGCGGCGTGCCTGTCTCCGTTCTTCCAGTTGCGCATCCCCTGGGTCGAGCCCACGGCCAGCTACCGGCTGACCGACGTCACCGAGCAGCGCGAACTGGGCGTGTTCAGCGGCGCGGAGCTGGTCGAACCGGGGGTAGAAGTCAGCATCGCCGAGCCATTGCACACCAAAGTCATTCTGGTGCGGCAAGAAAGGAGAAACCACTTATGAAACGTATGCGTTGGCACGATTACCTCACCGTCAACTTGTTCTGGTTGGGCCTAAACATCCGCAACACGGCGGTGGGCAGCGTTTTCATGCCCTACCTGGTGGATGCCTTCGTTCGGCCGGAGGTGAAGAACACGGCGCTGGGGATGATGCGCACCGCCGGGTTGATCATCGCCATGCTGGTTCAGCCAGCCATGGGCATACTGAGCGATCGCAGCACCTCGCGCTTTGGGCGGCGGCGACCCTTCATCTTCGTCGGCGTCCTCCTGGACCTGGTCTTCCTGGCTGCCATTGGCCTGTCCGGCAGTTATGGGGCGCTCCTGGTGGCCATCCTGTTGCAGCAATTCTCGGCCAACGTATCCCACGGGCCATTGCAGGGCCTGATCCCGGACCTGGTGCCAGAGGATCAACGCGGACGCGCCTCGGCGGTAAAAGCCTTCTTTGAGCTGTTGCCCATCATCCTGGTCGGCGTCACCATTGCCAAGCTGGTGGGGGCCGGGCAGCTCGGCTGGGGCATCGTGGCCACCGGCGGCGCACTGCTGGTCATCATGCTGCTGACGGTGGGGTTGGTGCACGAGGAACCAATGCGGGAAAAGCCAACCGTCTCGCTCAGAGGGCCGATGCTGCGCGTGTTGGGCATCCTGGCCGGGATCGGGGTGGGCGCGGTGGCAGGCGTGGCCGGCGGCGGCCTGGTCGGTGGGCTGGTCGGACTCATCGTTTGGCCGCTGGCGGGTGCGGCAACGGCGCAGATGGTTGGCGTGGGGCTGGGCGGACTGGTGGCTATGGTGGTGGCTGTGGTGGTCGGCGTCTGGGCTGGTGCGCTGACCACGCTCGGCTCCGATGCGCGCCGCGAAGCTTCGTTCACCTGGTGGGTGGTCAACCGACTGCTGTTCCTGGCCGCTGTGACCTCCATCCAGGGGGTTGCTCCCTTCTTCCTCATGCATGCCTTTGGCGTGAGTCGGGAAGTAGCGGCCGACATGAATGGCACCCTGATGTCTGTGGTGGGCATCTTCACCCTGGTCGCTGCGTTGCTCGGCGGCTGGCTTGCCGATAGGCTGGGGCGCAAGGGATTAGTGGGTGTGGGCGGACTGGTGGCGGCGGGCGGCACGTTGGTGCTCCTGGGCACCCTGGCCGTGCCTACCTTGCTACTCATCTACGTTGCTGGAACCATCATCGGCCTGGCGACTGGCCTGTTCATGACCGCCAACTGGGCCATGGGCACGGACCTGGTGCCACCGTTGGAGGCGGGCCGCTATCTGGGGGTCTCCAACCTGGCTGGCGCGGGGGCCGGGATGGTTGGCGCGGGCATAGGGGGAGTGGTGGCCGACATCCTCAACCGCTACCAGCCGGGGCTGGGGTATTTTGCCATCTTCGCCTGCTACGCCGTGCTGTTTGTCCTGAGCACCGTCAGCCTGCGGGGAGTGCGCAGCAGGGGAGCAAGGGAGCAAGGGAGCAGGGGAGAGCGGAAGAGCCTAACCACAAAGACACGAAGGCACTAAGTTTTCTTCGTGGTTCATGCAGCGATGGAATCGGCGACCGGAATCTCCAGCAGGCCAACCTCCCTGGTGTTGACGGCGATGAGGATGTCGTGGGGGCCGGCGGCCAGCGGCTCTCCCACGACCTGGATGGTGGCCGTGGAGTTGAGCGGGAAGGCCACTGGCGATTGAGGGCTGACCACTTTAGCAGCCACAGCGGTACCGCTGCCTGACAGCACCCGGATATTCTCCAGCGCCACCTCGCGCCCGTCCACCTTGAGGGAGTTCAGGCCGATGATGGTGCCTGGCGCGAGGATATTCTTGAGGGTCAACTCGAAGCCAGCGGCGGTGTTTTTCAGGCTGCCACGCACGTACAGCTTCTTGAGCATGAAAGAGGGAACAGCGGGCATAAGTTTTGTACCTCCTCGATAATTCTTAGTCAGGCAAAGTATAACACGTAACCGTCTCGTTGGCAAAATGCTCTGGCCATGATTTGACAGCGGGGAAGAAATCCAGGATAATAAGCATGAACAGAATTGGATGTATCCGTAGTCCGCTTGACACTTTCGGGCAGTGGGGGCAGGACAGGTGAAGCGAAAGGGATAGTGGATTCCCGACACAAAAGTGTTGGGAAACACACCAAAATGGGTTGCTCCCCGACAGTTCGTGTCGTGAAACTTAAGTTTGCCGACAGTCCGCATAAGCGAGGAGATGAGTTACCATGGAAGAAATCAGGATCTGGGAACTGTCCAAAGAAGACAACCGACCAAGCGCGGTCCCCTTGGAGACCATTCGGAAGACTGAAACCGAGCGACTACTGGAGGAGGCGATAGTCTCCTGCCCTGACCTTCTCCTGGCAGGCCTCAAACTGGTTGGCAGGCAAACTGATACTCCTGGGGGGGCGCTCGACTTGCTTGGGGTAGCCGGTGATGGAAGTCTTGTCGTTTTTGAACTGAAGAAGGGCACGTTGACCCGCGACGCGGTGGCTCAGGTAATAGACTACGGCTCATATCTGGCCGAACTTGATCCCGAGGAACTCTCGACCCACATCTCAGAACGCTCGGGCAAGATGGGGATCGAGAAAATCGAGAATTTCCTTGCCTGGTATCAGGAGGAGTTTGGTACAAGTTTCTCATTTCCGCAAAGCCCACGCTTGATTCTCGTCGGACTCGGCGCGGACGACCGCGCCCGCCGAATGGTCTCCTTTCTCGCCAATAGCGAGGTTGACATCTCTCTTATTACGTTCCATGCCTTCATGAAGGATGGAAGGACTCTACTGGCGCGAAGAGTGGAGGTTGAAGCACAACGCCCCTCGCCAGGAGATCGGATCACCAAACAGGGCAACCTAGCACAACTCCAGAGTCGGGTAGCACGACTGGGGGTCAGCGATATGTACCAGCTGATGGCCCCCTTCTTCCAGAAAGCACTTTCCGCCTACCAGTGGCCGAATCCAAGTGGGTTCTCGTATTATTTACCCGAGCTTACGGAGTCCGGATCTGAATCAAACCGGGTTTTTGTATCGCTGTACCTCTATGATAACCGTCCTGGCGAGGTGCAGGTACGGATACACCCCAGGGCTGTTGCTGCAGCGTCTGAGTTCTTTACCTCTCCTGAAGCTCCAACTGAGAATATGCACCGGAGGCCCGATGGAGGAGTGGAAGTGTGGATAGGCTCCCCGGACGAGTGGAAGAAACGGGAACCCTTCTTCAAAAAGCTCTGTTCGGCTATCGTCACGGGTTGGAGAAAAGGGAGAGAACAACAGGCGAGGTTTGACACCCAGCCAACCGAGGTTGGACCGGAGAACTCGGAGGAGCACTGAGGATTTAGGATCGGCGGACCGTCGGCAAATACGCGCTTGGCGCACATGCGCCTGGACAGGCCGCCCAAGGAGGGTGCAGAGAGCAGCCCGTACCGGTCCGGCCGAAAGCATGAGTGGCAGGGTTGTGACATGCTGGCCTGGATAGCAATCGAGTAGGCCAAAAGCCGGTGTGCCAGGCCAGCGATGGACATGAGTCCAGGGGCGCATGTCGCCAAGCTTCACATTCATGCCATCACGTTCACACGGCTACGGGGAGATTAGCCGAGAATGAGAATCGAAGGAGTCATTTGGCACAGAGATGTGGTAGATAAACTTTATTCCAAACATCGGGTCGAGACTTACGAAGTTGAAGAAGTACTCGACGGTAAGCCAAAGATTCGCTTCGTTGAAAAAGGAGAAAGAGAAGGCGAAGACGTATATTTAGCATTGGGACAGACCGAAGCGGGAAGATACCTGGCTGTCTTGTTCATCTACAAGCAGACCCAGGAAGCATTGATTCTGAGTGCCAGAGATATGGAACCAAAGGAGCGGAAGCAATATGGCAAAAAGTAAAGGTAAGCTTATGCCCACATTCGGTTCGCTTGATGAGTTGGTCAAGTTCTTCGAGACTCATGATCTAGACGAATACTGGGATCAGATGCCCGAAGCCCAGTTTGACATTGAGATCAAAAGAAGAACACATATCTTTTCTCTCGACGAAGACCTGGCGGAGAGGCTCACCGCGATTGCCAGAGCGAAGCGGATGCCGTCCAAGACGCTCATCAATGAGTGGTTGAGGGAGAAGGTTGTGGAGCAGGCAAAGGCTACACCCTAGACGGCGCGAAACACTGCACACCGACAACGGCGGGTGGCTTGCGATTGGAAGGTGCTTTCGATTCGTCGGCCGTTGCGGTGTGCTATGGCGTTTTGCGGCCATGTCATTGCCATGGTGACTTTTCACGAATAAAGGGGAGCTTCACAAATGGCCAACATTCGCAGCAACGATGTGAGCTTCGGGAGCCCACAATTCCGGCTGCTCTCCCCACAGCAGTGCGAAAAACTGCATAACGCCAGCCTGGAAATCCTGGAACGAACCGGCGTCCGCCTACTCGAGCCGGAGGCGGTGGAACTGCTGAAGAAAGCGGACGCCTTCGTCTCCGAGGGCAATCGGGTGCGCATCCCGGCGGGCCTGGTGGAGAGGGCCTTCAGCACGGTGCCCAAACGGGTCGTCCTCTGCAACCGCCACGGCGAGCGGGTTATCTTCCTGGAGGATCACCGCTGCTTCTACGGGCCAGGGTCCGATTGTCTCCACATCATAGACCACCGAACCGGGGAACGCCGCCGCCCGGTGCTCCAGGACGTCGTCGAGGGGGTCACGGTGTGCGATGCCCTGCCTCACATTGATTTCGTCATGTCTATGTTCCTGCCCCGCGATGTCAACCAGGTGATCGCCGACCGCTACCAGATGGAAGCCATGCTCTCCTGTACCACCAAGCCCATCGTGTTCGTGACCTATGACTTTTCGGGCTGCGTGGATGCCATCGAGATGGCCGAGGTGGTGGTCGGCGGCCCCGAAGCGCTGCGGCAGAACCCTCTGGTGGCCTGCTACATCAACGTGACCACGGGGCTGCTGCACAACCAGGAGGCGTTACAGAAACTGCTCTACCTGGCCGGGAAAGGCCTGCCTCTCCTCTACGTCCCGGTGGCCTCGGGCGGCATGACCGGCCCGGTTACGCCGGCCGGAAGCACGGCCCTGGTCAACGCCGGGGTCCTGGCCGGGCTGGTGCTTTCGCAACTGAAGCGAGAGGGGGCGCCGTTCATCGTGCCCGGCTGGAGCGGCGAGGGATTGGATATGAGAACCATGGTCGGGACCTACTGCCACCCCGATGCCCGGGGAATGGCGCAGGAGCTGGCTCACTACTACAATCTCCCACTCTTTGGGTTGGCCGGGGCCAGTGAAGCGAAGCTGGTGGATACGCAGGCCGGTGCCGAAGCGGCGCTGACGCTGTTGGTGGATACCCTGGCCGGAGCAAACCTGATCCACGATCTGGGCTACCTGGAGTCGGGCCTGACCTTCTCGCTGGCGCAACTGGTCATCTGTGACGAGATCGTGAGCTGGCTCAAGCATTTCATGGCCGGGGTGGACATCAACGACCAGACCCTGGCCCTCGATCTGATTGACCAGGTCGGTCCAGACGGTCAGTACCTGGATACTGAACACACCCGGGCCCATTTCAGGGAACGTTGGTATCCACGGGTGTTCGAGCGAGATAGCTACAGCAACTGGCGGGCCAAGGGGGGCAAGTCCCTGGCCGAACGAGCCGCCGCGCGTGTGGAGGACATCCTGGCCGAGCACCAGCCCGAACCCCTGCCTGACGACGTGGCCCAGACCATCAAGGCCATCGTCCGGCGGGCGGAGGAACGAACCCCCACCCTAACCCTCCCCCGTTTTCAAAAACCGAAAACAGGGGAGGGCACGCTCCCTTCCCCTGTTCACTATTCTCCCCCTGCGTAAGCGGGGGGAGTTAGAGGGGGGTGAACGGGGGAAGGGTCGGGGATGGGGGTCAAACCCTCGAATTGGAGAAAGCCAGAAATGAAGAGGGAAAGACGACCACACTGGCGAGCCTCAAAAGAAATGCAAGCCCGCGCGCGGGAATTGCGGCGGGCTATGACACCCGCCGAAAAGAGATTGTGGCAACACATTCGCGATAATCAACTCGGCGTGCAGTTTCGCAGACAATACGCGGTTGGATCCTACATTGTGGACTTTTTCTGTGCCAAATCGAAACTGGTGATCGAAGTTGATGGCGATACCCATGCAGAGCAGATGGATTATGACGCTGAGCGCACGAAATGGCTGAATGAGCAGAAGCGATACCGTGTGATCCGATTTACGAACGATGAAGTTCGCCACAACATAGATGGAGTGTTGGCGAAGATTGCAGAGATGGTGAATGAACCCCCACCCTAGCCCTCCCCCACTTTCGCAGGGGAGGGAACGCTCCCTCCCCTGTTCGCTATGCTCCCCCTGCAAAGCGGGGGGAGTTGGAGGGGGGTGAACGGGGGAGGGTCGGGGTGGGGGTTACATGCCCTCTCCTGCCTGGGCTGGCCGTTACCAACGAGCAA
>Ga0194126_10010924_pt1 | contig 11821 bp, 4 predicted proteins | sample TA2KigC150mmetaG_FD_148641 | JGI IMG/M metagenome (GOLD analysis project Ga0194126, IMG submission 148641) | Freshwater microbial communities from Lake Tanganyika, Tanzania - TA2015035 Kigoma Deep Cast 150m | ecosystem: Environmental > Aquatic > Freshwater > Lake | place: Tanzania: Lake...
CTCGGCTTCGCCGCAGGGCCCGATCGTGTATGTCTATGACACGACGCCGCCGAACATAAGGAAGTTCTGGGCGGATCCGCCGGTCGTGCCCGGCGCGGGAGCCACGCCCGAGGCGCGCGTCTGGCTCGAGGCGACCGACCTGCCGGATGTCGATGTCAACGTGATCACGACCCGCACCGTCGTCTTCCAGTACAGCGCGACGGAAATGCCGGATGAGTGGATCACCTTTGGCATCGACCGCACATACCAGGATGGCTGGTTCGCCGACATGAAGTGGTACGGCGGCAACATCCCGCTGCCCACCGTTGACAACTACGACAACGACGGCGACGGCGAGGTGGACGAGGCCGACGAGGCGGTCACCGATTACCCGGTCCGCGCGGTCGTCTTTGACGACGCCGGCTACGCGGGCGATCCGACCTTGGTCACCTTCCCCGGCTCGGGGAACCCGATCTACGCCGACGCGATCACCGTCTACTTCGACGGGATCGCCCCCTACACGCACATCATCGATCCGCATGACGGGTCGGTCTTCACCTTCGGCGTCACGATCCCGATCACCGGTCTCGCGAACGACACCGCCCCCGAGGCGGCCGCGGCCCCCGGCATCAAGTCGGTCCGCTTCCAGTACAAGGACGGACGGGCCTACTGGGTCGGCACGGGCTACTACAACCACGGCATCGATCCGGTCTTCATCGACATGAACGGCAACGGGACGTTCCAGACCGGAATCGACATCGTTCGCTTCGGGAACCCCGGCGAAGGGGCGACGGGCAATCTCTGGTTCGATATCGACCCGACGCCGATGGACAACACCGACGATCCGATCATCATCAACTTCGGGGATCCGAACGAGGACACCTACACGATCGACTTCGACACGCGGCAGATGTGGAGCACGGAGGACAGCTACGTTCACCTCCGGATGCTCGCGACCGACACGGCCGGCAACGAGACCGTGAAGGATCCGCTGCACGCCGAGGAGATCGTGATCATCCTGGACGACGCGACCGCTCCTGTCGCCTACCTCCAGTGGCTGAACACGAGCTGCGCCCCGACATGCCGGTACCTCTGTGGGCCGGAGATCGAGGCGTTCCGCGGCACCGTGACTCTCTACGGCAAGGTGCTCGATCCGACCCATTGGGATCTCTCTCGCGTGGTCGCGGTCGACATCGAAATCCGCCCCGAAGGGACGCCGGACTGGACGGTCCTCGGACGCGACCAGACGCCGTTCCTCGAGGAAGTCCCGGCCGGTCTGGGCTGTACGGGTGATATCACCACCGGGCAGTTCTTCACCTACACGTGGGACACCGAGGATCCGTGGCCTCAGGGCGTCTACGAGCTGCGCGCAGTCGCGATCGATGACGACGGCAACAGCTTCCCGGACGACGCGCTCATCGTGAAGGTCCGGATCGACCGCACTCCGCCGGTCGTCTACTACGAGGGAACGGGCTTCCCCGGCTTCGTGGAGAGCCTCGAGCAGTACTACGACGACGGCACGCCCGGAACCTCGCCGGTCATCAAGCGCGATCCGGACACGGGCGACGTCGAGTTCTTCGTCTTCACGCCGGATGACGACATCCGGACGATCACGCTGCAGTGGCGCTACCCGACCGATCCGATCGGCATGTGGCGTCCCTGGAGCGATGCGTTCAACGGGTTCAGGGGGACCGACCCCAACACGCCGGGCTATCGTCGCCTCTTCAGCGACTTCCAGTACGAGCCGGCCCTGAACTTCGGAACCAACCGGGTCTGGACGGCCCACGCGGACGACTTCTTCTATGAGACGACGCCCGGCGCCATGGACAACCTGGTGAAGCGCTCGCTCATCGAGGGGCCGATCGAGTGGCGCGTCCTGGCCACCGACCTGGCCTGCAACACGAATGCGGCCGTGGAGGACTTCGTCACCGCCGCCGTCGACCTCACCTGCCCGACGGTTTGCGACTACTCGGTCGACAAGCCGACCAGGCGCGTGGTCCCGGGCGAGACGATGAACTTCAGGGTCTGCGTGCAGGACGCCGTGACAGACGTCCGCCACGTCACGATCCAGGCTGTCGTCGACGCGGGGCTACCGACCGAGAAGATCTATGTCGTCCGTGACGGCGATCTGCTGCCGGTCGTCGAGGGCACCAACGTCTTCGACCTGGACGGCTACAACACGCAGTGGTGGTTCGAGGCGGCGTGGGCATTCCCCGATGTCGTCTACAAGGACACCAAGCTCGACATCTACATCGTGCGGACCGATCCCGCCGGGAACATGTGCCGCAGCGATGTGGATGACATCTACGTCCAGGACCTGGTTCCGCCCGATCGCACCAAGATCGTCGTGATCGCCAACCGGACGACCTACACGGACGATCCGAACGACGGCGTCGTGATCAACGGGCAGGACCTGAACCGGCTCCAGGACAACGACAACATCTGGGTGAACAGAGACGCGAGCGAGCTCTACGACCCGTTCAACGGCAACCCGGCCAACCTCGACTATCTGATCAGCGAGGGCGCCCTGCACGGAGTCGAGAACAACGAAGCGAACAGCATGCGCTACTTCCTCGGTGACACCGAGGCGACCTACCCGCGCTGGGTCGACGAAGGGTACATGGGCAACTCGGCGGCCAACCCGGCCCGCCTCGCCCGTACGGTCACCCTCGTCGGGCGTACGTGGGTCGACGATCAGTCGTTCGGCGGCAAGGACGACGGCGTGGCGAAGGTGACCTTCCTCGTCAAGCCGGTCGGCGGAACGGCCGTCGTGCTCGGCAAGGACGAGTACCAGCCGTTCTATCCGCTCTATCTCTGGCACGTCGTCTGGAATACCAGGGAGGTGGCGACCGACGGGGTCACCCCGCTCTGGCCCGACGGCAACTATGAGATCGCGGCCTACGGAGAGGACCTCTCGCACAACGTCGAGGACGTCAACAGCCTCGAGTGGACGAGGGTCACCGTCGACAACACGGCTCCGAAGACGCAGATGGACGCCGACCTGAACGCGGCCGGCTTCCAGGATCGTCCGCCGACGGACATCGAGCGCAACACGATGTTCACCCTGTTCACGGTCATCTCTCCGGAGAACCCGCTCAATGACGACGCGGCGACCTTCTACATCAAGAGGGCGCGCGATCTGAACATGCCGGGAAGCTGGCTTGCGATTCCCGCGGTCAACGACCCCTGCACGTTATTCGACGAGAACTGGGGTTGGGGTCCGGAGGACGGGAATCCCGACGACACGAGGCCGTACAGCTTCGACCTGAACCTCACCAAGGCGATGGATCCGGTCGAGTTCCTGCACTGGCTGAACGATCCGAACTCGGCGCCGCAGCCGGGTCCGCTCCATGTCGGTGAGGAGTACGACTTCGTCGCGGCGGGCCACGACCTGCTGAACAACACCTTCTCGCACATCGACGCCTTCGCCGACACGAGCCCGAAGCGCTCGATCCGGTTCAAGGTGGTCGACACGATCGCGCCGATCATGACGATCACGCAAGCGAAGCGGAACATCGGCGACATGACGGTCATCAACAACCCGGACAAGATCTACGCCCAGTCGTTCGAGTACCTGCAGGCCAGGAACCTGACGGGCGATGTCGACCTCGAGGACGTCTTCTTCGTCTACCGCGAGCAGGGAACGACGAGCTGGACACTCCTGGACGGCACGCTCACCGAGTACTCGACCGGCAACTGGCGGATCGGTCCGTGGGATGTCCGGGCCCTGAAGCACAACACCTGGTACGAGGTGGCGGCGATCGGCGTCGACGACGTCGGCAACCAGTCCGACCCGAGCCTGCCGACGACACGGAAGGTTCTGGTCTACGTCGACTTCACGCCGCCGGACAACTACGCCTTCACGCGGCCGGCCGCCGGGGTCGTTAACCTCTGCGACTGGTACGTGGTCCCCGAGGCGGACAACCCGACCTGGCGGTACTACGACCTCACGGTGACCGACGCCGACGCAATCGAGAACGTCGACACCTGGAAGATCGAGTACTACTGGAAGCTGAACTCGACAATCGACACCGGCCTCTCCGCGTGGACGAGGATCGACACCGAGAGTTACCCCGTCATCCACGATGACGCGACGAACTCCTGGTGGGTAAAGTGGGATATCCACGAGCGCGCGACCGAGCTGTACGACATCGCCGCGCGCGTGATGGACGTCGCCGGCAACGAGACGCTCATCAGGATCGACCGCCTCGGCTATGACGCGGACGCACCGACGCCGCTCGCGGTCACCAACATCGAGGCGATCACGGCCGGCGCGCCCGAGATCGAGTTCCATCCCGGCGGCTGGACCGACATCGCGGCAGGCATCGAGATCCGCATCTGGGCTTCCGCGAAGGACGACGAGCTCGCCCTTCCGGAGGACCGTGAGACCGCGGTATCCACGATGCAGTTCTACGCGACGGTCGACAACGGCACGACCTGGATGGATCTCGGAACGATCACACCGACGCCCAACCAGGGCGATCCGACCGACTACGCGGGCTCCGTCGACTGGAACACGACGGGGATCCCGGTCGGCACGCAGCTCTGGGTCGGCGTGATCGCGACCGACGAGTGCGGCAACGCGACGAGCAGGGTCACCTACCGCCTGCGGATCACCGACATCGTGCCGCCGACGGCGAGGATCATCGCGTTCGATCCGGATCTCGAGCCGCACGGCGAGTATCCGCCGACTTGTGTGAAGATCTACGCCCTCGCGGAGAGCGATTCGACGATCGAGAGCGTGATCTTCCAGTACGACACGATCGAGGGTCCGAACGACCTCGATCACGAATGGGTCAACATCGGTGTCGGCCAGAAGCTGACCGACGCCAACGAGCCGCGCACCACCGAGGTCCTCTGGTGGACGGCCCTCAAGACCAGCTCGCTGCCGAGCGGGATCACGAGGTACTGGCTGCGGGCCCTGGCGAGGGACGAGAAGGGCAACCGCTACGGCGACAAGCCGACCGACGTCGTTCCGACGATGATGGCCGAGCTCGAGACGCTGTACGACGGCTCGATCACCTTCAAGCCGATCCGCACGACTGTCCCCGAGGTCGAGGACGTCTCGATCCAGGTGGAGAGCATGACGAACGCGATCCTCACGGTGAAGATGGCGAGCGCCATGGATCATCCGAGGGTCGTCGTTCTAGGCGAGCCGTACTACGTGGATGGCACAGACATCTGTCTCGAAAACAACTACTACTGGATCTACTCGGCCGACCTGCCGGCCAATCCGGAGTGGGACGGGGACTTCGGTCTCGTCCGCTCTCTGAATGATCCGACGGTCTGGCGGGGGGAGATCACGCTGGATACCACATACGGTGGCAGCCCGATCTTCGACTGCCTGAAGTTCAACATCAACGTCACCGGAACGGATGCGGGCCTCATGATCGACCACGCGAGTGTGTGGATCAACGAGTACCCGATCAGCGCGGCCCTCGGAACGAACGGCACAGTCCAGAGCGACGCCTACGGCATGACCGATGCTCACAAGATCACGGTCGTGAGTGGCGCGTGGCGCGGCGAGGACGTCTGCTTGCTGGCGTCCCAGACGGTGCCTCCGACGGTCGACTCGGATCAGGGGATCTATCTGGCGCCTGTTGCGAAGTCCGCATACCACATGCAGGTCACGAAGGGTCACAACGAACTCGGCAACTTCCAGGACGGCTACCACCCGCTGGTCCAGATCAAGTACGACCAGGCAGCGGTCAACGCCGCTCTCAGCGATGGAGTCACCGAGGAGATGCTGACCGTCCGCAAGTGGGGCCGCGATTGCCGTATCGATCCCACGGGCGAGACCTGGAAGTGGATCGGTGACGACATCAGTCACATCCATGTCGATCCTGTGAACAACATCTTGAGCTTCCGCGTGGGGAACCTGGACGATGCCCGCGAGAGGTGGTCGCATGACAAGAGCGACGAGTTCCCGCAGTCGGACACCACTGAAGTTGACCTCTGCTACAGGGGCAACATCTTCCAGATCTTCGCGCCGAAGAGCTCAGCGCCGGTCTTCGTCTTCAGCGTCACGCCGTTCAGCGAGTACAGGAGCGGCTGGTGGACCGACGCGGACCCGGTCTTCACGACCTACTTGAACGACGTCGGCGGTCAGGGGATCGATCCCACGACCGTCCAGGTCAAGATCGACGGGAACCTCGTCGCGACCTTCAACGGGACCGGACCCGCCCAGTGGTACTGGGGCAACGGGAACGCGTACCTGTGGCAGGCGAACGCCGAGGGAACCGTCTACGAGATGGACTACAGTCACTCGACCCTCCAGCGCGACTGGCTGGCCGAGCGGACCAACCCGCTCGCGCCGCACATCTTCACGGTCGAGTACAGGACGATCAGGGGCACGCACGAGCTGGTCAGCGTGGATACGCCGTTCTGGGTGGATCAGACGCCGCCCACGATCGAGTTCCACGGCGGCTGGGTCAGCAACCCGCTCCTGCGGAACATCCGCGGCTACATCGCGGGCGAGGGATGCGGTCCGGGACCGATGGACTGCATGCTCACGGTTCGCATGACCGACACCGGATCGGGTATCTTCGTCCGTCCGCACCGGCAGGAGTACCTCTACGACCATGACGGCGACGGATGGATCGATCCGGAAGACATGAATGCGGATCCGACCTACGAGTGCGGCAACTGCGCCGACTGGATCGCCATCGACTGGGGCATCCATTACGACCTCTGGCGCGTCGACGGCGAGGACGAGCAGGCCAACATCGACGAGTTCGAGGAGCGCGAGCTCCTGCATCAGGGGACGGCGGACGAGCTCTTGCCCTACATCCAGAGGCAGGTCGGCACGGCGATCTACGACGGCCTTGCCGGCTACAATCCGGAGACGGACAAGCTCCTCGTCAGGCTGCCCATCGTCGGCGGCGGCCGGATCGCGGACAAGGACATCATCGAGGTGACGATCTACAGCGAGAAGTACCGCACGCTCCTCGGCGAGGGTCCCGCGCTCGGCTGCGACGTGATCGAAGAGATCGAAGTCAACGGCGAGACGATGTACATCCTCTCCGATTGCTGGTTCGACTTCCTGAGCCAGCAGCGGATCGTCTACACCCAGGGCGTCCTCGACCAGGTCAGGAACAGCGGCAGCGCCTATGTCGAGCAGCGGTTCATCGTCGACATGACGCCGCCGACCTGTGTGATCAACCTGCCTGGCGCGACGATGACGCCGGCCGAGCGGATGCCGCTCGACATCTCCGTGATCGACGACGGCGTCGGCGCGAGCAACTCCGTCTCCGTGAAGCTGACCGGTCCCGTCTCGAGGGACACGACGCTCACGGTGGTCGGCGGTCGCTCCACGGCGACGCTCGCGAAGCCTGGCGGCGGCTGGCCGTTCGGGGAGTACACCGTCTCGGTGACCTCGTCCGACCTGCTCGGCCAGAAGTGCGTCTCGATGAAGACGGTCCGGGTCGAGAATCCGGTGCTCACGCTCACGGATGCTCACTGCTACCCGAACCCGTTCGATCCCGCCGATGGCGATGTGAATATCCACTTCGTCCTCAGCAGGACGAGCGACGTGACAGTGAAGATCTACGACTTCGCCGGCAACTACGTGTCCACGGTCGTGCCGGGCCCGAACGGGTTCGCCTGGGGCGGGACGGCTGCCGATGGGACAAAGCTGGCGAACGGCGCCTACATCGTCCGCGTGACCGCAACCGACGGCGCGAGGACCGAAGTGGCGAACCTCAAGGTAGTTCTCTGGAGGGAGTAAGAGGCGAAGCTGTGGGGGAGGCTCCGGCCTCCCCCACGGCGAACTCTGTTCTAGGAAACTTATGCGACGACGGGTTCAACTAGGAGGAGGTTCGGAAATGGCAGGACAGAGGCGTGGAGCGCTCCTGACCTTGGTGGTTCTGGGGACGTTCCTGCTAACTGGATTCGCCTGGGCCGCGGACACCATGGGTGATCCGCAAAACAACCATAACGCTCCGTACCTGCGGATGGGTGTCGGCGCCAGGGCGCTCGGAATGGGTGGTGCGTTCGTTGGAGTCGCCAATGATCTGACGGCGGGTTACTGGAACCCGGCCGGCCTGACCTGGACACGGGGATGGTCGATCGGCGGGATGTTCTCCGCCGGGATGGAGGTCGACCGCAAGTACAACCATGTCGGCTTCGCCAGGAATGCCGACTGGGGCGCTTACGGAATCAACTGGCTCAATGCCGGTATGACCGACATCGAAGGCTACAACATGGGCAACGATCCCACGGGGTCGTTCGACTACACAGACAACGCGTTCATGTTCTCGTTTGGCAAGCAGTTCGACATCGCCTCGCTGGGCATCACGGGGAAGTACCTCCGTGCGTCGAACGGCGGCGCCCTGGCGGGGCAGGACGACGCGATCACAGGCTACGGCATCGACCTGGGCATGGGGCTGATCCTGACCGACTACATGCGTTTCGGCTTCACGGTTCAGGACATCGCCGGCCGACTCGGCAGCGTTGACGATGCCAACGATATCCCGACGAATCTCCGTACGGGCATCGCCATCTGGCCGCTGCGCGGGATGACTGCGGCCTTCGACGTCGAGAAGGCGCAGGAAGATGACGAGTACCTGTTCCATGTGGGGGCCGAGTATCGGGTTCCCCTCACCAGGGAGCTCAGCTCGGCGATCCGCCTGGGCATCAATGACGGCGACTTCGCCGCCGGCTTCGGCATGCGCTTCAACATGATCGAGGCCGACTATGCCTACGTGAACGACCGGCAGGACTTCCTGAACGAGAACCACCGCTTCTCGCTGGCGCTGCGCTTTGGCGCGCAGGACGACCTGGGCCCCTTCACCGGCGACGCCGACAAGGACGGGATTCCCGATGACGTCGACCAGTGCCCGACGCTGGCCGAGGACTTCGACGGGTTCATGGACACGGACGGCTGCCCCGATCCCGACAATGACGGGGACGGCATTCCGGACGTGAACGACGACTGCCCGAACCATGCGGAGGACATGGACGGCTGGCAGGATGCCGACGGCTGCCCCGATGTCGACAATGACGGCGACGGGATCCTCGACAAGGACGACAAGTGCCCCAGCGTGGCGGAGAACTTCAACGGCTTCGAGGATGCCGATGGCTGCCCGGACGAGACCGCGGCGCCGTGCATCCCGGTCTTCGCCTACATCAACTTCAAGTTCAATACCGCTGAGATCAGCGGCGCCGATCCGGTTCCCATCCTCGAGGATGTCGCCCGGATCATGCGCGAGACTCCGAACATGAAGCTCAAGATCACGGGTCACACCGACGCGATCGGGGGCGATCAGTACAACATGAAGCTGTCGATGAGGCGGTCCGAGGCGATCAAGGACTACCTCGTGAAGCGTGGCGTCTCCGCTGACCGGCTCTCCACGGACGGGAAGGGCGAGAGCCAGCCGATCGACACGAACGACACCGATCTCGGCCGCGCTCGTAACCGGAGGATCGAGTTCACGATCCTCCAGCAGTAAGGCGGGCGGGAGAGAGTGCATCCGAAGTCGGTGACCGACAGGTAGACCGACCTCTGAAGAATCCGTCGTGGCCCCACGGGGAAAGCCTCCCCCGTGGGGCCCTCTTTTGTTGGCGGAGAGCCGACGCTTCCGGCTCCGGATGAGCGGCACCTGGCAGGCTCGCGATCGATGGCCGGGGTCTCGGTGGGGGATCCGCGTTGCGTTTCGCAAGGCGGACGACTTCCTGCACGCGAGCCGTGCTTCCTGCACGGGCTGAGATGAAGCGGCCGCGATGGCGGTCTTGTGGCCCAAGAGGTTACGGCGTCGAGTCTGCCGGAACGCCGCTTGCTCGCATCTTCCGCGGCCGGGCCTGCTTCGGGGAGGGGTCATGTCGCTCATCGACGATCGTCGCCGCGCCGACAGGAGAGAGCCCCTCGGATTCACCCTGATCGAGCTGATCGTCGTCGTCGCCGTCCTGGGAATCCTGCTCGCCATCGCGATTCCGAGCTATCTGCAGGCGGCCGAACGCGCCCGCAGGGGGTCCTGCTTCAGCAATCAGCGGAATCTGATTCCCGCGGCCCTCCTCTACTGCTCGGACCACGGAATCACGGACGGCGTGCTGAACAGCGAGATCCTGTGCGAAGAGGGATACTGCACCGAAGAGATCGCCGAATGCCCGTGCAGCGAGCACGTCGACTTTGACGACTACAACATCACGATCGTAGGCGGCGACATCGAGACGATCGAGTGCACCGTGGAGGGAGAGGAACACCGGCTCGATCTCTAGCCGGCCCTCCGCGCCCGGCGGGACTCCAGGTAGGCGTCGAACTCCCGCAGGCTGCGAAAGAAGCGAGCCTCGGTCCCCTCTCCAAGCGTCGCCTCGCAAGAAGCCACTCCATGGAGCCTGCAGACCGAGAAGCGATCCTCGTAGATCCCGCAGCGATTGCGCACCAGATCGAGCTCTTCGCAAGGGGTGATGAACTGGACGAACCACTCTCCTTCGTCGTCGGCGTAGAGCCAGACATCCTTGTGGCTCACCATCCATCTCATCTGCTCGATCGATGATCGCGAGGTGGGCGGATCGATCGGAATCGCCACGTAGCGGCAGCAGAGGGAGCAGGCGGGAAGACATTCGCTCGGCACATCTCCTCCTTCCGAGAACCAGGGAAGCCTAACACAAGCGCCGGCGGGCGTGGGCTCGTGCGGGGCGCCGGCCCCGTTTCTTGACAGCGGCCAGGGGGCATCCTAGACTCATTTGACTGGATCTGAGAAGCGGGCCGGCGCGCCACCAGGACCGAGCGGATGCTTCGTGCGGGCTTCTCGGATGGACGCGGGCGGGCTCCGCCCGGCGGTCCTGACCCGCGCCGGTGGAGGTCCTTGCCGAGGATGAGACTGCTCCTCTTCACGCTCCTCTGCGCGATTGCGATCCTCCTGATCCGCGGGCTCCAGGGAATCTCGACGCGGCGCAGAGCGGAAGGCCGCCCCGCTGAGGGGAACGAGCGGCCGGCGGCGTCGCCCGACGAGATCGTCGATGTCTCCTTCGAGGACTGTCGAGACGCGGGCGAGAAAGGGGAGCGGTCCTGAGCCGGGCGTTGCGGCGAGGCGCCTCGGGGGATGAGTCGACCGCGGCCGATCCGACCTTCATGGCGCGCGCTCTTGCTCTCGCGCGCCGCGGGGCGGGGATGACTTCCCCCAATCCGATGGTCGGCGCGGTTCTTGTCTCCGGAGGGAAGGTGATCGCCGAGGGGTGGCATGCCCGCTTCGGCGGACCCCACGCCGAGCCGCGGCTCCTCGATGCTCTCCGGCGGGCCGGGAAGAGGGTTCCATCCGACGCGATCCTCTACGTAACGCTCGAGCCCTGCACTTATGAAGGGAAGACGCCGGCCTGCGTCGATCTCCTGCGCGGGACCCCTATCCGGCGGCTGGTGGTGGGAGCGACGGATCCGAATCCTCGAGTCAGGGGAAGAGGCCTCAGGATCTTGCGCGAGGAAGGATGGCAGGTCGCGACCGGCATTCTGGAGGAGGATGCGCGGCTCCTGAATCTGCCTTTCGACCTGGCCCATCGCCGAGGCCGGGCGAGAGTCACCCTCAAGATCGCTTCCAGCCTGGATGGGAAGGTGGCCGACGAAGGCGGCAGCTCGCGCTGGATCACGGGGCCCGCGGCAAGGCAGGTCGTCGGCAGGCTCCGGCTGCGCGCCGATGCGATCGTCGTCGGTAGGGGGACGGTCTTCTCGGACGATCCGCGCCTGCAGCCGGGCGGGAGGGCCGGCCGGTCACCCAGCCGGATCGTGATCGACTCCCGGCTCGCCGGCGATCCGGACTGCAGGCTCGCGCGGCTCTTCAGATCGGAACGAGGACGGGGGCTTGAGCAGGCCCAGGCCGTGGCCGGCAACTGGTCGCTCGTTCGATCGGGC
>Ga0194126_10010926_pt1 | contig 11821 bp, 10 predicted proteins | sample TA2KigC150mmetaG_FD_148641 | JGI IMG/M metagenome (GOLD analysis project Ga0194126, IMG submission 148641) | Freshwater microbial communities from Lake Tanganyika, Tanzania - TA2015035 Kigoma Deep Cast 150m | ecosystem: Environmental > Aquatic > Freshwater > Lake | place: Tanzania: Lake...
CGGGCGCCTCCCGCGGGACCCCCCCGCGGCTAGGCCTCCCGCGCCGCCACCTCCTGGGCCGCCCAGGCCCGGCGGCGGAGACTGAAGCGGGCGATGCCGGCGAGGACGATCAGCAGCGGCGCGCCCAGGATGGCGGCCAGCTTGATGCGGGACTTGGCCCCGTCGGAGACCTGCGCCAGCGGTCGCTCGCTGGCGCCCCGGGAGCGGATGCCGATCAGTTGCTCGCCGAAGGTCATCCAGTCGACGGCGTTCAGCAGGAAGACGGCGTTGGCCGGGAACTGGCCGAGGAAGGAGTCCGTGACGAACTGGGCGTTGCCCACGACCAGGATCCGCGTCTCGGGGCTCTCGCCCAGCGGCGCCTCCTCGGCCGCGGCGCCGAAGGCCATGTCCGGCGGCGGCGTCGCCGCCTCGGGGATCGGCCGGTCGGCGTAGAAGCTGGTGAATCGCCCCGTCAGGGCGGCGGCCAGGATCTGCGCGCCCGTCTCGCCCGGAATGAAGGGCTGCTGCGGGTTCAGATCGTAGCGGCCCGTGATCGGCCAAGCGGCGGGCGAAGTGCGCACGAGGACGTCGGCGCGCAGCGGAGCGGCGCCGATCGCCGGGGCATCCCCCTCGGGCCGGGCGTCGGCCTCGGCGCCGGACTCGGCGGCGAGCCCGACCTCGGGCGGGGGTTCGACGCCCATCCCCCGGGCCATCTCGGCCCGCGCGCGGCGGTCGCTCGCCTGCAGCTCGCGGATCCGCGGCAGCGGGTCGCCGGGGGCGATCGGCACGTCCAGCTCGAGCGGCGCCACCCAGGGGAAGACGAGCGACTCCAGCTTGCTCGTCAACGGCAATTCCTGGTTGTGCAGCTCGGGCGCGGTCTTGGGCCAGTAGGGGTAGGGCAGCGTGTAGCGGATGTAGCCGCCGGAGAAGCTCGCCTGCGAGCAGAGCGCGCGATCGAGGACGAGAGCTTGGCGCACGCGCACGCCGTAGTGGGCGAGCAGGTCCTCCAGCCCGGACTGGAGCGGGAAGGCCTGCAGGCCGCCCCCCTCGGTCAGGCGGATGGGATCGATCAGGAAGACCGCCTGGCCGCCGCGCATGAGGAACTGGTCGATCCGGTACTTGACCGCCTCCGGGACATCGGTCGGGCCCGCCACCAGCAGCACGTCGATGTCGTCGGGGATCGCCTCGTCGCCCGCGCCCAGGCTGACCGAGCGCACGCGGTACTGCTTCTGGAGCATCTGCTGGAGCGAGGAGAGGTCGCGGGCCATGTCCAGCGCCACCGGCCCGCCGAGGATGCCGATCGTGTAGTCCTCGTCGCGGCTGACCTTGAGGATCGCCGCGGTCAGGTCGTACTCGAGGTTGTAGGTGCTCTCGATGACCGGCAGCACCTCGCGGCGATCGAGGTAGGCGATGGCCATGCCGAGGTAGATGTTCTTCACCTGGAGCTGATCGCGCTCGATCGTCTGGGCCATGATCTGGGGAATGCCCAGGCTCTGCAGCCGCCGCTCCACCTCGGGATCGGCGGCCGGGTCGACGAAGTCGACCTGCACGCGCCCGCGCCCGAAGGAGCGGTACTCCTCGAGGATGTCCGCCACCTGGCGGCGCAGCGTCGCCAGCTGCGGGGGCATGTCCGTGGACATGTAGACGGTGATCGTCACCAGATCGTGCAGCTCCCCGAGGACCTGGCGCGTCGCCCTGGAGACGGTGAACTCCCTTCCCTGGGTGAGGTCGAGGCGCAGCACCGTGCCCGCCAGGATGACATTCACCAGGACGAGGATCAAGGCCACGAGCGCGATCCCCGCCAGGGATGCGCCAGCCCGCCGCCCCTTGCCCAGCCAGGCTGTCATCGCTTGTCTCTCCTCCCTCGGCACCCGCGAGGGCCATCGCGCGGGGCGCGGGGCCTCGCGACTCCGCCTGCTACGCCCCCTTGCGCAGCTCGACGGAGCGCATGTTCAGGAACAGGAAGAAGCCGATGATCGACAGGTAGTAGACGATGTCGCGCAGGTCGATCACCCCTCGTTCGATCGAGCTGAAGCGGCTGCCGAGGGCGATGCCCTTGAGGAAAGGCACCAGCCAGCTCGGCACCGCGGTCAGGAAGACGTCGACGCCGATGATGAAGAGGATCAGGCAGGCCACGGCCGCGGTGACGAAGGCGACGATCTGGTTTTCCGTCAGGGAGGAGATCCACAGGCCGATCGCCAGGTAGGAGGCCCCCAACAGGACCAGGCCGAGGTAGCCGCAGAAGAGGGCGCCGCTGTCGGGGTTGCCGAGCGCGGAGACGATGACCGGCAGGGGGAAGGTCAGCGCCAGCGTGATCAGCAGGAACGCCAGGCCGGCCAGGAACTTCCCCAGCACGACCTCCCCGTCGCGCAGCGGCAGGGTCATCAGCGTCTCCAGCGTGCCGAGCTTGCGTTCCTCGGCCCACATGCGCATCGAGATGGCGGGGACGAAGAAGAGCATGACGATCGGCACCAGGCCGAAGAAGTCGCGCAGCGTCGCCTGGCCGATGACGAAGAACTTCTGCAGCTCGAAGAAGAGCAGCGCCGTCAGGACGAGGAAGACGACCATGAAGATGTAGGCGATCGTCGAGTTGAAGTAGCTGCGGATTTCCTTGCCGGCGATGATGAGCACGTTGCGCATCGCGCCCCTCCCCGCTTAGGACTCGGCCGTCTCGCGCGTGGTCAGCCGGGTGAAGACCTGCTCCAGGCTGACCGTCTCGCGCTTCAGTTCGGTGAGCGTCCAGCCCTGGCGCACGGCCAGGCGGAACAGCTGGGCCTCCGGATCGGCGGCCTCGCAGCCCAGGGCGAAGCGGGCGCGGCCGTCGAGCGCCTCGATCAGGCGCACCTCCTGCCCCAGGCCGCTCTCGCGCAGCGCCGGCTCGACGTCGGCGGCGGCGGCGCCCTCGACGGTCAGGTAGACGCGCGGCGCGCCCTGCGACCGGGAGGTCAGCTCCCGCGGCGTGCCGCTGGCCACGATGCGCCCCTCGTTGATGATGATCACCCGGCTGCAGGTGGCCTCGACCTCGGGCAGGATGTGCGTGCTGAGGATGATCGTCTTCTCCCGGCCGATCCGCTTGATCAGGTCGCGGATCTCGGCGATCTGGTTGGGGTCCAGGCCGCTCGTCGGCTCGTCCAGGATGAGCACCTCAGGGTCGTGGATCAGCGTCTGGGCCAGACCGACGCGCTGGCGGTAGCCCTTGGAGAGCGTGCCGATCAGGCGGTGCTGCATGCGCTTCAGGCCGCAGATCTCGATCATTTCCTCGAGCCGCTGCCCGAGCAACGGGGGCTCGATCCGGCGGACGCGGCCGACGAATCCGAGGTACTCGCGCACCCCCATGTCGTGGTAGAGGGGGGCGCTCTCGGGCAGGTAGCCGATCTTGCGGCGCACCTCGACGCTGCGCTCCGCGGTGTCGAGGCCGCCGACGCGCACCGCCCCGCCGTCCTGCGGGATGTAGCAGGTGATGATCCGCATGGCGGTCGTCTTGCCCGCGCCGTTGGGCCCGAGGAAGCCGAGGACCTCGCCGGCGGCGACCTGGAAGCTGACGTCCTCCAGGGCGACGGTCGCCCCGAAGCGCTTGGAGAGACTGACCACTTCGATCATGGCGCCATCCCTCGGTCGACATGGCTAGGGTCTACGGACGATGGAGATTGCCCGAGTTGTAAGCCGCTATCGTAGCGACGTCCGATCGTCCTGTCAACACACCCCGCCCCGCGCTCCGGTTCCCCGCTCGGGGCCGTTTGACTCGCCGCGGGGGGGGCGGTAGAGTCCCAGCCCATGGCGACACCCCGTCGACTCGTGATCGGAGCGCCCGGCGCCGTGCGCGCCCGGCGCGCCACTCGGCGCGCGCCGCTGCTGCCGGGGCTGCTCCTGCTCACGCTGCTGGCGGGCGGCTGCTCTCGCGGGAGGCTCGTCGTCACCGCGACGGCGCCGCTCATGGACGCCTCGGTGGAGGAGATCTTCCGCTCGGGCGACGTCGAGACCGCGCGCCGGGGCCTGCCGGGGCAGATCCTCCTGCTGCGCGGCCTCTGCCGCTGCGATCCCGATCGCCTCGAGACCTGGACGATGGCCGCGCAGCTCTACGCCTCCTACGCGATCGTCTTCGTCGGCGAGGAGGATCCCGACTACGCGGGGCAGCTCTACCGCGAGGGGCGCGACCTGGGCCTGCGCTACCTGCGCCGCATCGCCTGGTTCGACGCCGCCTGGAGCGAGGGGCCCGACGAGCTGCGCGCGCAGATCGTCGCCCGCCGCCCCATGGAACTCGTGCCGTTGCTCACCTGGACCGCCGCCTGCCTGGGCCAGCACGTGCTCGCGAATCAGGACCGGCCGCGCGAGATGCTCGACCTACCCTACGTGCACGCGATGATCGAGGCGGCGATCGACCTCGACGGCGGCTACTTCTACGGCATGCCCCACGTCGTCAAGGGGATGATCCTGGCGACGGTCCCTCAGGGGCTGGGGGGGAACCTGGAGGAGGCGGACCGGTACTTCCGCGCGGCGATGGAGCTGAGCGGCGGGCGCTTCCTGCTGCACGCCGTGCTCTACGCCCAGAGCGTCTGCACGGCGGCGCTGGACAAGGAGCGGTTCGTCGCCACGCTCGAGGAGGTTCTGCGGGCGCCCGAGGAGCTCCCCGAGGCGCGCTTCATGAACGTGGTCGCCAAGGAGCGGGCGGCGCGACTGCTCGCCCGGCGGAAGGAGCTCTTCTAGCCGGCTTCCGCCCGGGCGCGGCGGGCCGACGGGGAGGCGTGGTGCGCGGATCCGTGAACCGTGTCCGGCGCTGGCGGGCGGCCGTCGCCGCCTGCGCCGTCCTGGTCGCCGCGACGGGGCTCCCGGCGCCCGCGGCCGCGCAGGAGGTCCTCTTCAAGGTCGCCACGCTCGCTCCGGACGGCTCGACCTGGATGAAGCTCATGCGCGAGCTCGACCAGCGCGTGCGGGAAGAGACGAACGGGCGCGTCGGGTTCCGCTTCTATCCCGGGGGGCAGCAGGGCAGCGACCTGGACGTGCTGCGCAAGATGCGCACCGGCCAGCTCCAGGGCGGCGGGCTGACCGGCGTCGGCCTGGGGGAGATCGAGCCGTCGCTCAGGATCCTCGAGCTGCCCTTCCTCTTCCGCTCGGCGGACGAGGTCGACCTCGCCCACCGCGTCCTCGACCAGGTCTTCGAGGAGCGGTTGCGGGCCCGCGGATTCCACCTGCTCGGCTGGGCCGACGTCGGCTTCGTGCGCTTCTTCAGCCGCCACGCGGTGCGCGACGCGGGCGACCTCAGGGCCCAGAAGACCTGGCTCTGGGAAGGAGACCCGCTCGCCCGGGCCTTCCTCGAGGAGCTCGGCGTCAACCCGGTGCCGCTGAACATCACCGATGTCCTCACCGCGCTGCAGACGGGCATCGTCGACGCGGTCTACGTCACGCCCTACGGCTGCCTGTCGCTGCAGTGGTTCACGCGCGTGAAGCACCTGGTCGACATTCCGATCACGCACGCCATGGGGGCCGTCGTCCTCAGCGAGAAGCAGTGGTCGCTGCTGGCGCCCGAGGAGGCGGGCGCGGTCGCGCGCCTCGCCGAGGAGATCTTCGGGCGCCTGAACGCGGCCACGCGCGAGCAGAACGACGAGGCCGAGGAGGCGATCCTGACCCGCGGCCTGGGGCGGACCGAGCTGGCACCCGGAGCGATGGAGGGCTTCGAGGCGATCGGCCGGCGCGTCTGGGATCGGCTGGCGGGCGTCCTCTACGAGCGCGACCTGCTCGATCGCCTGACCGGCGCCCTGGCCGGGGCGCGCGGGCGCTGAGGCGGGTCGTGGAGGGGGGCCTCTTCGCCGCGCTCGCCCCGGCGCACCGCTTCTACCCGCTGTTCGTCGCGCTGGCCCTCTCCCTTCTCGGCCTGCGGATCGGGCTGCGCCGAGCCTGGGGGGCGGCGGCCTGGCGCCGCCGCGTGCAGGCGCTCGAGCGACTCGTCCTCGCGTCGCTCATCCTGTCCATGCTGGCGCTGGCCGTACTGCAGATCCTGCTGCGCAACCTCTTCCACAGCGGGCTGATCTGGATCGATCCGCTGCTGCGCCACTTTGTCCTCTGGATCGGCTTCAGCGGTGCGGTCGTGGCCGCGGGCAGGCTGCGCCACATCCAGATGGATGTCGTCGGACGCTGGCTGCCGGAGGGGCCGCGCCGGGCGATCCTGCGCGCGACGACGCTCGCCGCGGCGCTGATCTGCCTCGTCCTGACGCGCGCCGCATGGATCTTCCTCGGGCAGGAGCACGCCTTCGGCTCGGCCGGGCTGCTGGGCCTGCCGCAGTGGATCCTGATGAGCGCGATCTTCCTCGGCTTCGCGCTCTGCGCGGTCCGCTTCGCCGCCCGGGCCTTCGCCCCCGGAGAGGAACTCGCCGGGCTTCTGCTCGAGAGCTCGCCCGCGGACGGCCTCGACGGGCTCTCGCCCGCGGAGGATCTCCATGGGCCCGCGCCCGCCCGATCGGCCGGAGAGGGCCCCCCGGCCGGAGGGGGGGCGCCGTGAGCGGCCTCCTCCACAACCTGGCCTTCCTGCTCGTTCCGCTGCTCGCGCTGGGCGGCACTCCCCTCTTCGCCGTGCTGGCGCTGACGGCGTTGATCGCCTTCTCCGCGCAGGGCATCTCCTCGGCGGCGGTGGTGACCGAGATGGGGCGCCTGACCGGCTCGCCGATGCTGATCGCCATCCCGCTCTTCACCTTCGCCGGCTACCTGTTCGCCGAGGCGCAGACGGCGAAACGGCTCGTTCGCCTGACGCGCGCCGCGTTCGGCTGGATCCCCGGTGGGCTGGCGGTCGTGGCGATGGTCGCCTGCTCGATCTTCACCGCCTTCACCGGCGCGAGCGGGGTGACGATCGTCGCCCTGGGCGGGCTGCTCATGCCCGCGCTGCTCAAGGAGGGCTTCCCCCGGGGCTTCTCGCTCGGGCTGCTGACGACGGGCGGGAGCCTGGGGATTCTCTTTCCGCCGAGCCTGGCCCTGATCCTCTACAGCTACGTCGCCACGCAGTCGGCGAGCCCCGGGTTCGCCGACCCGAGCGGCGGGCCGACCGTGGACCGCCTCTTTCTGGCCGGGATCCTTCCCGGGATCCTCCTCATCCTGATGCTTTCGATCTATGCCTACTTCCGCGTCCGGCGCGGGGCGGCGGGCGTGGTCACGCGCTTCTCGCCGCGGGAGCTGCTCCGGGCGGCGCGCGCGGCAGCCTGGGAGATCCCCCTGCCCTTCCTGCTGTTGGGGGGCATCTACGGCGGCAAGCTCACCGTCACCGAGGCGGCGGCGGCGACCGCCTTCTATGCCTTCATCGCCGAGGTCCTGATCTACCGGGACATCCCCTGGCGACGCCTGCCCGCGGTGGCCGCGGAGAGCATGGTGCTCGTGGGCGGGATCCTGATCATCCTCGCCGCGGCGATGGGGCTGACCAACTACCTGATCGACGCCGAAGTCCCGACGAGGATCCTGGAGGGGATCGAGGGCTGGATCACGAGCCGCGTCGGGTTCCTGTTGGCGCTCAACGCCTTCCTGCTCGTCGTCGGCTGTCTGATGGATGTCTTTTCCGCCCTGATCGTCGTCGTGCCGCTGATCGTTCCCATCGCCGAGCGCTACGGCGTCGATCTCACCCACCTGGGGATCATCTTCCTGGCGAACCTCGAGATCGGGTACATGACCCCGCCGGTGGGGATGAACCTGTTCATCGCCTCGTTCCGCTTCCGCCAGCCGATCCTGCGCCTCTATGTGGCCACGCTGCCGTTCTTGCTGATCCTTCTGGCGGCGCTGCTGCTGATCACCTACCTGCCGGACCTGAGCCTGATGCTGGTCCGCTGAAGTCGGGGTCGGGGCCTCCCGGGGCTTCCCCCGCCGGGGCCTGAATGCGCAGGGGGCTGAATGCGCAGGGGGCTGAATGCGCCGGGGGCTGAATGCGCCGGGGGCTGAATGCGCAGGGGGCTGTTCTTGTAATTCACTATCTTGAAATGGATTGCAGGCGAGGTTGAATTCCTCTTGCCAACTGAACATGTGTTCACTAACCTGGAAGTCGTCCGGGTGCGGGATCGAGGGAGGATCGGGGCGAGAAGCCCCTGGCGCGCGTCGCGCCGAGCGGGCATCAAGCCGACAGCCCCAGCGCCCGGGGATTGGAGGTCGGGATGTCCCCGGGAGGAAACTCCGGCGCGCGTTCCGCGCCCAGGCGTTCGCGGGCGGGGGCGCCCTCCGCGTCCGCCGCTGAACGGCTCTCCCCTCGCGCCAGAGCGATCCTCGACTTCATCCGCGGCACGCAGCGCCGGCTCGGCGCCCCGCCCACGGTGCGCGAGATCGGAGTCCGCTTCGGCATCCGCTCGACCAACGGCGTCCAGTATCACCTGGCCGCGCTCGAGCGGGGACGATTCATCCGCCGCAGGCCGGGCCGCGCGCGGGGCATCGCGCTGCCGCCCGGGCCCGCTCCGGTCGCGGGCGGGGCCTTGCTCGGGCCGGGGGGATCGGCCGACGGTCGCGGGCGATCGGTCCGCGATCGCGGCCGACGGCTCGACGGGCGCGGACGATCGACCGGGAGGGGAGTTCCGATCCTGGGGCGCGTCGCCGCCGGCGGGCCGCTGCTCGCCGCCGAGAACATCGAGGGCCATTTCGACGCCGGGCGTCTCGCGCGCCTGGGGGGCGACTTCGCGCTGCGCATCCAGGGGGAGAGCATGCGCGGCGCGGGGATCCTTCCCGGCGACATCGTCCTCGTGCGCAGCGACCCGGAGCCGGGCGACGGCGAGATCGTCGTCGCGCTGATCGGCGACGAGGCGACGGTCAAGCGCTTCCGCCGGGAACCGGGCCGGGTGGTGCTGCAGCCGGAGAATCCCGACTACGCCCCGCTCGTCCTCGACGAGAGCTCCCCGCCGCTGCGGATCCTCGGGCGAGTCGTCGGCGTCTACCGGGAACTGGCCTAGGAGGCGAGGGGCGTGATCCTGCACATCGACATGGACGCCTACTTCGCCTCCCTCGAGGCGCAGGCCTGTCCGTCGCTCAAGGGCCGGCCGCTGGCGGTGGGGGCGTTGCCCGGCAGCCGGGGCGCGGAAGCCTCGGCCTCCTACGAGGCGCGCGAATTCGGCATCCGCGCGGGCATGCCCGCCGCCCATGCCCGGCGCCTCTGCCCGCGAGTCGAGTTCGTGCCTTGCCATCCCGGTCTCTACATCCACACCTCGCGGCGCATCCTACGCCGCCTGCTCGGCTTCACCCCCAAGGTCGAGATGAGCGGCATCGACGAAGCCTTCCTCGACATCGGCGATCTCCTCCCTCGAGGCGCCGACGAGGGCATCGTCTGGCAGGAGGCAGAAAGGCTGGCCGGCGAGGTGTCCGCGGCCGTCCTCTCCGAGTTCGGCCTCTCCTGCTCGGCGGGCGTGGGGCCCAACAAGGCGATCGCCAAGATGGCTTCCAAGGTGCGCAAGCCTGGAGGCTTGACGCTGCTCGGCGAGAGCCGCTTCCGGCAGCTCTTCTGGCCCCAGCCGGTCGAGCGGCTCTACGGCGTGGGGGCGAAGACCGCCTCGGCGCTGATGATCTACGGCATCGAGACGATCGGCGAGCTCGCGGCGACGCGGGCCAGCCTTCTGTCGCGCCGATTCGGCGTCTACGGCGAGGCGCTGCACGCCCTGGCCTGGGGGCGCGACGACAGCCCGGTCGTGCCCAGCCACGCCTCGCCTCCGGCGAAGTCGCTGGGCCACGAGCACACGCTCGAACGCGACCTGGAGACCACCGACGATGCCCTGTCGCTGATCCTCGCCCTCACCGATCGCGTCGCCGCCGACATGCGCCGGGAGGGCTACGCCGGCCGCTGCGTGAGGATCAAGATCCGCTACAGCGATTTCAGCGCGCTCACCCGCCAGCGGGTTCTCGCCCATCCGACGCTGGAGACCCGCGACCTCTACCGCACGGCGAGGGATCTCTTTCTCGATCACTATTGCGGCACGGGGATCCGGCTGCTCGGCGTGACCGCCGCGCAGCTGCAGCCGGCCGAGGGGCGCGTCCAGCTGGCGCTCTTTCCGCAGGACCGCCGCTACCGCGAGCTCCTCCAGGCCGTGGACGGGATCCGGGATCACTTCGGCGCGCACAGCCTCCTGCCCGCCGGAGCGATGCGCCCCGCTCGAGCGGGAGCGGGGGAGGAGGAGGATCGTCGTGACCGCAGACCCGCCAGGCCAGTCGAACCTGTTTCCCGCTGAGGACCGGGCGGGAGGCGGCGGGCCGGTCGCCCCCGACCTCCAGCGCCTGCCCACGGGCTCGATTCGCGTCGGCACCTCCGGCTTCAGCTTCCGCGACTGGATCGGTCCCTTCTACCCGCCGGGCACGCCCCCGGGCGGGATGCTCGACTTCTACCAGCGCCGCTTCCGCACCGTCGAGCTCAACGCGACCTACTACCGCATTCCTTCGACGGAGGCGATGCGGCGGATGGCCGAACGCAGCGTCCCCGATTTCAACTTCATGGTCAAGCTGCCCGCGGCGCTGACGCACGAGCGCCGCGACATCGCCTCTCCCGCGGCGGCGATCCTGGACGCGGTCGCCCCGCTCGGGTCGGCCGGCAGGCTGGCGGGGTTGTTGGCGCAGTTCCCCTACTCGTTCCGCCGCACGGGCGCCGCCGAGCAGTACCTCGCCGACCTGCGCCGGGCGCTCCCCGGCCGGGCGGTCTTCGCCGAGTTCCGCCACGCCTCCTGGGACGCGCCCGATCTGCCCGAGCTGCTCGCCCGCGTCGACTGCGGCTTCTGCGCCGTCGACGAGCCCGACCTGCCTGGTCTCATGCCCCGCCGCGCCTTCGTCGCCGGCGATACCGCCTACGTCCGCCTCCACGGCCGGAACCGGCGCGACTGGTGGGGCGGGGGCAGCCGGCGATACGACTACCGCTACGACGAGGCCGAGCTGGGGGAGTGGGCGCGGATCGTGCGCGAGCTAGCGCAGGAGGCGCGCAGGACCTATGTCTTCTTCAACAACTGCCACGCCGGCCACGCGGTGGTCAACGCGCGGATGTTCGCGGAGCTGCTGAGCGGGGGGTGAAGCGCGCCAGGGAGGCGAGAAGAACGGCGCAGATCCCCAGGGTGACGACCGAGTTGGCCTTGGCCGCGGCCAGCTCCAGGCGGGAGAGGTCGCGGAAGAGGCCGGGGTGATAGTAGCCCGAGTTGCCGCCGATCTTCGACCAGACCTCGGCGGACAGGATGTAGTCGTGGGTCAGCATGTTGACGCCGATCGAGGCGGCGGCGACGAGGAGGAGCGCGAACCAGCGCCGCCCCCGGTCGGCCAGGAGGATCAGCAGCGGCAGGAGCGCGAAGGCGTGGTTCTCGTGCATGTGGGTCGAGAGGGTGAAGAAGGCCGAGGCGACGGCGGCGGCGGCGAGATACCAGTGGGCCGGCCCGGCCGGCGGCCCTTCCCCGCGCCCGATCAGAGGTGACGCGCCGCCCGCGGCGGCCCCCGAGGTACGCTCCAAGCGCCAGACCGCGCGGAGGATGAACAGGTAGGCCAGGCCGAAGAGCGCCAGCCCGGCGGTACCGTAGGTGATCGGGCCGATCAGCGGCATGTCGGCCGGGTGCCAGAACTTCACCAGCATCCAGAGATTGTGTCCGTTGACCGAGGTGAAGTTCATCGCCTCCAGATCGATCAGCACGCGCTGCGCCGTCGCCGATGCGCGTCCGGTCAGCAGGAAGGGCAGGAACCCGGCCGCGATCGTGGCCGACCAGGCCAGTCCCCCCCGCAGCGCGCGCAGCCATCCCGAGCGGGCCAGCGTGGCCAGCGCCAGCAGCGGCAGGAAGGGCAGCGCCAGCGGCTTCATCAGGCATCCCAGGGCGGCGCAGACCCAGCCCCACTCCGGCCGGCCGCGCAGGATCAGCGTCAGCCCGAGCAGAACCCA
>Ga0194126_10010927_pt1 | contig 11820 bp, 11 predicted proteins | sample TA2KigC150mmetaG_FD_148641 | JGI IMG/M metagenome (GOLD analysis project Ga0194126, IMG submission 148641) | Freshwater microbial communities from Lake Tanganyika, Tanzania - TA2015035 Kigoma Deep Cast 150m | ecosystem: Environmental > Aquatic > Freshwater > Lake | place: Tanzania: Lake...
CGGTCGAATACCCCATCTGGATTCACTGCAAGGCGGGGGCCGATCGGGCGGGGATTTATTCCACCCTGTACCAGTACTTCCGCCAGCATATTCCCATCGCAGAGACCAACCAGTTACAGCTCTGGCCGTTTGGGCATATCAAACATTCCAACGCGGGGAAGATCGACTTTTATCTGGAGCAGTTTCTGGCCTACCAGCGCGAACATCCCGAAGTCGAGTTTCTCGACTGGGCCGAACACATCGCCGACCGCGACCAGATTGACCGCGACTTTAAGCCGGGTGGATTGGCGAGTTTTATCAACGATGTGGTGCTGCGCCGGGAATGAGCCTCATGTGTCGTGAAAATACGGAGTTGAATTCCGGAATTTCATGAGTTGCTGCAATACAAGCCGTATTCGTGGGAGCTCAACTCGAGGGAAGCCCCGAATGCATCAACTACACGCTTCGGGTATGGACTGAAGAACGGAACAGCCAGTTGCACTATATCCAACCCGGCAACCCTCAGCAGAATGCTTGTGTGGAGTGCTTCAACCATACGGTGCACTATGCATGGCTCTCACAGCACTTCTAGGCCGATCTAGATGAGTTTTTCCAGTTCGCTACCGGCTGGATGTACGACTACAATCACCACCATCTGAAGAACATTGCCTTGTGTTGCTTCACCCCGAAGCAGATGCTGGTCATCGGCCTGTTCGGGTGGAGCCCATGAATATAATTTATCAATTGGACGGCTGTGGATAGGGTTTAAGTTTGCTAGAGCTGAACAATGTCACCATCATCGTGGTCACTTACAACAGTGCCCACTGCTTGCCTGCACTCCACATGTTGCTGGGCCAGTGCCCCCATGTGGTGGTGTCAGACAACGCCAGTACCGACGGCACCGCTGCCCAAGCCCGCCAGTTGTGGCCTCATGCCACGGTGCTGGCGCATCCCCATAACTTGGGCTTTGGCGCCGCCAATAACCGGGCCTTGGCCCAAGTGCACACCCCTTTTGCCCTCTTGCTCAACCCAGACTGCGAACTCTCGCTCAGTCAGCTACAGCAGTTGCTGCAGGCGGCCGAGCAGTTTCCTCAAGCCGCTGTGGTGGCGCCCCAGTTAGTCGACGCCCAAGGCCAACCCGAAGTCAACTACCGCTGGCCCAGCACCTATTGGGCCAGCAAAGGTCCTGCTGCCACAGGCCCCGCCAGCGTGGGCTTTGTCTGCGGTGCCGCCATGCTGCTGCGCATGCAGGTGTGCCAACCCACAGGTTTTTTTGACGAATCGTTTTTCCTCTACTACGAAGACGACGACCTGTGCCTGCGCTTCTTTCAAGCGAAGCTTCCCATGGTCATCGTGCCGCAAGTGCAAGCTTTACACCGCTCGCGCGGCTCGGTCAAAGGCAACGCCCCTTACAGAGCCGAATACCTGCGCGGATACCATCATGCACAGTCCAAGCTGCTGTTTGCCGCCAAGCACATCAGCCCGCGCGCAGCGCAAAAGCTACGCTGGCAGCTCGTGTGGCAAACCACACTGGCCTTGCCGCTTCGTGTGTTGGTATTTTCACCCAAGCTCATTGCCCGCATGTGGGGGCGCTTGCGTGGGGCTATGCGGTGGACCTTACTCAAAGGCATTGCATGAGTGTACCGGTTTACATCATCACCTTGGCATCAGCCACTCAACGGCGCGCGTTTCAAGAAGTCCAAGCTCAACATTTGGGTTTTAGCCCTATCTGGCATCCAGCTATGGGTGTCAACGATTTTTCCGACGACATCTTTTTGCAGCATGCTTTTAGCTGGCAGCGGCCCCTCAAGAAAACCGAAGTGGCTTGTTTTATGAGCCATTTACAAATCTGGCGAAACATAGCTGCTGGCACTACACCGGCCGTTGTTCTTGAGGATGATGTCATTCTGGGTGGTAACTGGCTCGAGTCCATCCAAACATTAGCCAGCCATGCCCAAGCAGACTTTATATGTTTGGAGGCTTGGGGCAAAAAAGTACTGGGTGTTGAGCAGACTGTAGATCATCTTAAGTTGCAAAGCCTTTGTCTTAATAGTGCTGGGGCTGCGGCATACATGCTTTGGCCAGCCGGGGCTCAGCGTTTATTGCTTCAGTATGAGCGATACGGTGTTGCTCTGGCCGATGCCTTTATCAATCAAGTCGATGGCTGGAGTGCTTGGCAATTGGTGCCAGCTAATGTGGTGCAAATGAATGTGGCTCCTTTATACGGAATTCTACCCCCCACTCATAGCGATTCATTGATTGCACGAGAAAAATATCCATCAGCTGTTCCTCCCGCAATAGGCATTATCTTCATAATGAAATGGCGCCGTTTTAAAGGCGAGTTAAATAAGGCCCTGAGGCGCGTAAGCATGTTTTGGTGCACCAAGAGAGGCTATGTTCCGTATTTGGATTACGACCACCAGTAACTTTTTTGAGGCCTCAGATGCTCAATTTCTGGAAGCGCGTTTTTTGGATTAGTCCCGCCATCACTCTGGTCGTTCCCAGCGGACAATTTGTCGGGCCGTTTTTTATGGCATGGGCAGGCTTATTCTTTTGGGCTCAGGCAGCTAGGTATACTCCTTTGAATATGCCTGATCTCAAGCTATCTTGGTTCTTGATGCTCGGTGGCTTTTTTGTTTTGGTGCTTGTAGGTATAGGTCTAGCTGTTTGGCATTCAAACCATGCAGGGCACTACGAAATGTATGTACCCTTTGTTTTGTTTCCCGCTATCGCCTTACTTATTCGTGCCGGGCGGTGGCGAGCCGAGCCTTGGTTACTTTCTATGGCCCTAGGCGCCTATTTGGCGTTCATTTATGCGGTGTACCAGATTTTTATTCAGAACATCGACCGAGCCTCTGGGGCTGCAGGTAACCCAATTACTTTCGGTAATACCGCAATTGTTCTGGCAGCAGTGGCGTTGGTTTCTGGGGTTATGTTTCCCTTTCAGGGAGCTAAGGCAAAGTGGAAGCAAGCTTTCGTGTTGTTCGCTGGAGCGTCAGGTACGGGTGCTTCGTTACTTAGTGGCTCCAAAGGTGGGTGGATCTCATTGTTCATCATCGGTATTACGGTAGCTTATTTGTCTACTCAGCATTGGCCTGCCTGGCGTAGGCATTTATCGGCTTTGGCTGTTGTTTTGTCTTTACTCATGGCCGCTTTGTTGGCACCAACCCATGTCGTTAAAGATCGAGTAGTGTCTGGACTTAAGGGTGGTTGGCATTGGGTACATACCGGCGAAGTGACTGAGGATTCGGTCAGTATGCGATTAGAAATATGGCGGCTGAGTGCTGTGGTTATTTCTGAAAAGCCTTGGTTTGGTCATGGATCTATAGGTGCACACCAGCGTTGGGAGGAGTTAAGCCGGCAATCTGGAGCCAGTCCTGCTTTGGCCAGCCTCTACCAAGCCAATAAGAAATTTGTGAGTTCCGACAACGAATTTATTGGGGCGTTAAAAGGGGGTGGGGTGTTGGGGGCCATCGGTCTTTTTGCAGGTTATATCGGCGTCTGGCTTGCATTTTGGCGTTGGCGAAAGCACTCCGATGCTCAGATCAGAACCTTGGCCAGCATTGGCCTGTTATTGGTTCCCGTATATTTAGAGTTTGGTTTGTCTGTATCGGTTTTTGGCATGAATGTTTTCCGATCTGTTTTCGTCATGCTCGCAGTTTGCCTCTTAGCCCTACTGTCGGTCCGACTTAATGTCCTAAAGGAGGTAACATGAATAATGTTACTTTATGTCTTACAATGGGTCGAAGACCCGAATTGTTGCGTCAAACCTTAACTGGCTTGTTCGCCAATGCACAGTTTGATAGCGTCATAGCCATCAACGATTTTCGCGATGAACAAACCAACACTGTCTTTCAAGAAATGTGTCCTCATGGACAGTTGATTAGTCTAGACAGGCAGTTGGGCCACCATGCAGCTGTTGATTACATGTACAGCAAGGTTAAGACCCCTTGGATTTTCCACTGCGAAGATGATTGGTTATTTCAAAAACCAATCGATCTTCAGCACCTCATTAAGGTGTTGCAGGCGCAGCAATGGATGTCCGGTATTTGCATGCGTCAACGATCAGATTTTGTTCTGTCGCTTAGGGATGAGGAAAAAGTTCTTTTTGAGAGATATGACGACCTGGCTTTCTATCGCTTGGATCCCATCCATGCTCAATGGCATGGTTACACCTTTAATCCCCATCTAGCGAGCATTGACTTGTGGCATTCTATAGGCCCATTTTCTGCTTTTAAAAAAGAGCGACATATTTCATGTGCAATTCGGAAGAAAGGGTTGATTGTCCCTTATTGGGTCGATGGTGGGTGTGCTCACCTGGGTGAAAATGATAGTGTTTCAAACCCTGCAACATCCAAAAAATCAATTCTTAAACACTGGTTTGGCTTATGAGTATCATGCCCAAAGAGCTTATTTTCTTGTGTCACCCCATCAGAAAGGCGGTTGGGGGTGTCAAGGTTATTTATAGGCAGGCCGAATTGGTCAATGAGCTTTTGCAGCCTTTTGGACATACTGCTTCAGTCATGCACCCCAACACCTTATTTTTCAGGGTCAAGTGGTTTGAAAACAAGGTATCCATAAGGCGGGGATTTTTCAAATGGCGTTGGGTTGGAAAACCCTCCTTGTCGCGTATCGACCGCTGCTTTGATCCTCAGCGGCACATGGTGGTGCTGCCCGAATTGTGGGCGCGCAAATATGGCGACCAGCTCGCGCGCATGGGCGTGCCCTACGCTATTTATGTACAAAACGGCTACTACATTTCCAAGGGTGACCCAGATGTGCTCAATGCGGCATACCATGGAGCGCGCTGTATCCTCACCATTTCAGACGATGCTACCCGTTGTGTTTCCATGGCCTTTCCTGGGGCCGAAGACCGTATTCTGCGCGTCCACTGCGCGGTCGACGCGCAGCGCTTTAGTCCCCATCGGGCCAAAGAAAACCTTATTACCTACATGCCGCGTAAGTTAGCCGACCATTCGTCCAAGGTTTTGTTCTTTTTGCGTAATCACCTGCCGTCGCACTGGAAGGTACAGTCCATAGATGGGCTAAACGAAGCGGGTGTGGCTGATTTACTCCAGCGTTCCAAGATTTTTATGTCGTTCAGTCATTTTGAGGGCCTTGGTTTGCCTCCTCTAGAGGCCGCGCTGTGCGGTAACCAAGTCATTGGTTATACAGGGCAGGGTGGTAAAGAATATTGGGCGCCAGAGATTTTTGACGCTGTTGAAAGTGGTGATGTAGTGGGTTTCTCCCAAAGCGTATTGCGAAAAATTCAGCAGATTGACTCGCTGCCCGAGTTCCCTGTTGAACTGGCCGCCATTCAAACCCTTGCCACTCGCTACAGCGCAGCCCAAGAGCGGGGTGACATGCAGGCGTTTATTGAAAAAATGGGGTTGGTTGTTTAGCCATAGGTTGTGCGGCAGGGCGCCGACCTACTCGCGCCAATAGGAGGAAATCCAGTGCGCTCGACGCATGTAGCGTAACGCCCGATTGCGTTTCCCCTCCAGCGCATCGGGAGGATTTACTTCGCCGTGGAAGATGACGATACGGGTAGCGGTGGGAACGGTCGGCTCGCGCCAGTAATTGGTGGGCCAAGCCGGAATGCAGTGGTATTTGTAGCTGCAGCACCATTCCTTTGGCCAGTAGCTGAGCCTGCCCTGCTTGTGCAGCACATCCGACAGGTAAGCCTGCTCATTGCGAAACTTCTTACGCACATCTGCCTGCGTTGCGCGGAACTGCGCCAGTACATTCGCGTGCGCGCCGAGCTGGAACCGATACACCGATGAGTTGCCAGTGATGCGCCACGGCCGCTTCCAGTCGTGAATGATCAGGAATTCGCCGGGATGGGAGAAGAAGCAGTCGATGCTGTCGGTGATTACCACATCAAGGTCGAGGAACAACGCGGTGCCGCGCAAGCCGTGCAAGTCCGCCTCAAAAGTGGTCAGCTTCTTCCAGCCGCGCTCGGGCAGGCCGTCGGGCAACCGCAGATCCGGGATGGGTAGGCAGGTCACCTCCTCGCGTATGCCTTCGCTGCGATCGGTCAGGCAGACGAAGCGGAAGTCACCGCTCAGATGCCGACGCACCATGCCGTACAGTCGGTTCACATACTCCGGTCCGTATTTGGTGCCCCATTTCATGCAGAGGATCACGCGTTGTGTGTCATCCGTCTTGTTACTGGTTGTGCTCAAGGTGGCTCCATAGCTCAGGCATGCGTGTCTGCTTGCGGCAGCGCCGGTCCTGCTGTGATTGATCTCGCTTTTTCGGCAAACGACCTATCAGGTAAAACACTTCGTTGGGACGCATCCCGGTGGCATTTGCCATACGGTTCGACAATCCGAAGAAGGCAGTGATGGCGGCGATGCCCCAGATATTCTCGTCGTCACAACCGTGCGTGTACAGATGCGCATAGTCGTCATCATTGACTTCGTGCGAACGCAGCCGACCTTGACGGCGAAATCGAGCAAGGCCTTCTGGCGTGGGCTGATAGCGGCTTTCGCACGACTCACCGCGACTTTGTCTGCCACCAGAAGGATAGGAAATGCACCGCGACGAGAGGGAGTATCTTCGACGCTGGCCGCAGCTGTCAATCGCCGATCGCGTGCGTGAAATCCTCGAAAACCTCCCGGAACGCGCCTCCTTCACTGCTTACTCCGCAGCTGCATCCTCCCACAGTGGTGGCCCGTGCGCCGGGGCGATTCTCAGTGGCTGGATCGACTCTCCGATGGCTCGTGAATGCTCTTCACAGGGGCTGCCCGCCTGCTTATGATGCTTGGGGACGCGGCGGCCTAGCACAAATCGTTCGCACGCAAAACATAGACAACGACGGTCAATTTGCGGCAAACTGGCGGCAATTCAGCTTTGGACTATCACCATGGCGCGTCGGCGTTCTAGCAAATCCACCGTTGAGCCAGACACTGGAGCGGCTTCCACTACCGCCCGCAAGGGTATTCTGGTCTTGCATGGCCCCAATCTTAATCTGCTCGGTACGCGTGAGCCGGAACACTATGGCAATCAGACCCTGGCCGATATTGATGCGGCCTTGATTGAACAAGGTGCGGCCGCTGGGGTGGAGGTGATCTGTTTTCAGAGCAATGCCGAGTTCGCTCTGATCGACCGTGTCCACGCGGCCAAGGCCGAGGGCGTGGGTTTTATATTGATCAATCCGGCCGCCTTTACCCATACCAGCGTTGCCCTGCGCGATGCCTTGGCGGCGGTTGAGATCCCGTTTATTGAAGTACATCTGTCAAATGTGCACGCCCGTGAGACCTTCCGTCAGCAGTCCTATTTTTCGGACAAGGCGGTGGGTGTTATCTCCGGGTTGGGTGCGATGGGCTATTTATTTGCGCTGGGCTATGCCCTGAATGCGCTGGAGGAGTCATAACTATGGATTTGCGTAAACTCAAGAAATTGATCGACCTGGTGCAGGAATCGGGTATCTCCGAGCTGGAGATCACCGAGGGCGAGGAAAAGGTGCGCATTACGCGCACGCTGACCGCGGCTCCGCAGGCTGCGCCGATGTATGCCCCGGCGCCCATGGCGTATGCCGCCAGCCCGGCCGCGGCCCCCGCCGCCCCGGCACCGGCTCCGGCCGCGCCGGCGGAACCGGATGGTCATCAGGTCAAGTCGCCGATGGTCGGCACGGTCTATTTCGCCCCTTCGCCGGGCGCCAAGGCCTTTGTGACGGTGGGACAGACCGTCAAGGCGGGCGACACGCTGTGCATCATCGAGGCGATGAAGCTGATGAACGAGATCGAGGCCGATGCCTCCGGTGTGATTAAAGCGATCCTGGTCGAGAACGGCCATCCGGTTGAATACGGCGAACCCCTGTTCGTGATCGGCTGAGGCCGCCGCCATGTTCGAGAAAGTCCTTATTGCCAACCGCGGCGAGATCGCTCTCCGCATCCAGCGCGCGTGTCGCGAGCTGGGAATCAAGACCGTCTGCGTGCATTCCGAGGCGGATGCCGATGCCAAGTATGTGAAGCTGGCTGATGAGTCGGTGTGTATTGGCCCGGCGCCGTCGGTCAAGAGCTATCTCCATGTCCCGTCGATCATCGCGGCGGCCGAGGTGACGGACGCCGAGGCCATTCACCCCGGTTACGGTTTCCTCTCCGAGAACGCGGATTTTGCCGAGCGCGTTGAGCAGTCTGGCTTTGTCTTCTGTGGTCCGCGTGCTGAAACCATCCGCATGATGGGCGACAAGGTAGCCGCCAAGGCGGCGATGATCGCCAGCGGCGTGCCGGTGGTGCCCGGTTCGGAAGGCGCCTTGGGCGAGGATCAGGATGAGTGGATTCGGATGGCCAAAGACATCGGCTATCCGGTCATCATCAAGGCGGCGGGTGGCGGTGGCGGTCGCGGCATGCGCGTGGTGCATACCGAATCGAATCTGGTCCAGTCGGTGCAGATGACCCAGGGTGAGGCGGCCGCGGCGTTCAACAATCCGGTTGTCTATATGGAGAAGTTCCTCGGCAATCCGCGCCACATCGAGATTCAGGTGTTGTCTGACACGCATGGCAATGCTGTGCATCTGGGCGAGCGCGATTGTTCCACCCAGCGTCGCCACCAGAAGGTGATCGAAGAGGCGCCCGCGCCGGGCCTGTCGGCCAAGCTGCGCAACCAGATCGGCGAGCGATGTGCCGAGGCCTGTCGCAATATGGGCTATCGCGGCGCTGGTACCTTCGAATTCCTGTACGAAAACGGCGAGTTCTTTTTCATCGAGATGAACACCCGCGTGCAGGTTGAGCACCCGGTCACCGAGTTCATTACCGGCGTCGATGTCGTCCAGGAATCCTTGCGTATCGCTGCGGGCGAGCCGCTGTCGGTGGCACAGAAGGATGTGCATTTCCGGGGCCACGCCATTGAATGCCGGATTAACGCCGAGGATCCCAAGACCTTCGTGCCCTCGCCGGGGCGCATCACCTCGTACCACACGCCGGGCGGGCCGGGCATCCGCGTCGATTCGCATGTCTACCAGAACTACTATGTGCCGCCGCATTACGACTCGATGATCGGCAAGCTGATCGCCTACGGCGCGACCCGTGAGCAGGCCATCGCCCGGATGCGCGTGGCCCTGTCCGAGATGGTGGTGGAAGGGATCAAGACCAATATTCCCTTGCATCAGGATCTGCTGACCGACGCGACCATCCTCAAGGGCGGTTTCAGTATTCACTATCTCGAGCAAAAGCTCGGTTTGCACAAGAAATAATGGCTTGGCTGTCGCTGCGCCTCTCGGCCGACGGTGACGCCGCCGAGGCGTTGGCGGATCGCCTGCTGGAGGCGGGCGCCCTGACGGTGTCCATTGAGGATCGCGATGCCGGAACCGTCGCTGAGGCCGCCCAGTTTGGCGAACCGGGCCTGGACGACCCGCGGGCGTGGACGCACAACTGGGTGGTGGCGCTGCTTGATGCCGATGCCGATGTGGCGGCCTTGTTGGCGGCCGCAGGCGTGCCGGCGAACACGCCGCATGAACTGCAAACGGTGGCCGAACAGGATTGGGTACGGCTGACCCAGGCGCAGTTTGATCCCATCAAGATCTCCGAACGGCTGTGGATTGTGCCGACCTGGCACGAGGCCCCGAACGCCGAGGCCATCAACATCGTGCTTGACCCGGGCCTGGCCTTCGGGACGGGCAGCCACCCGACCACGCGGCTGTGTTTGCGCTGGCTGGAGGCCAATCTGCGGGGGGGCGAGACGGTCCTCGATTACGGTTGCGGTTCCGGTATCCTGGCCATCGCGGCGGCCAAGTTGGGCGCGGATCGCGTTTGGGGCGTGGATCTGGATGCGCAGGCGGTGCAGGCGGCGCGTGACAATGCCACGGCCAATCGTGTCACGGCCGCGTTTTATTTGCCCGACGCCGCTCCGGATACACCCGCGCAGGTGCTGGTGGCCAACATCCTGACCAATCCGTTAAAGGCGCTGATGCCGCTTCTGGCCAGCCGCGTGCCGTCGGGCGGGCGCATTGCCCTGTCCGGGATCCTGTCCGAGCAGGCTGACAGTGTGCTGGCTATCTACAGCGAGACCTTCGTCATGCAGCGCTGGGGGGATGACGAAGGTTGGGTCTGTCTGGCTGGGGTACGGCGCTAGCGGAGCGGTGAACGGATGCTGACCACCTGCCCGGCCTGTCTGATGACGCATCGTGTGAGTGAGGCGCAGTTGGGGATGCGTCAGGGGCTGGTACGCTGTCGGCAATGCGCGGTGGTGTTTAATGCCCACGACATGTTGCGCGAGGGGAGCGAGGACGCCGCCTGGCCCGAACCGGAAGATTTCCCGCCGCAGACCGATCCTTGGGCTGCACCTGCACCTGCACCTGCGCGTGGCGGGGCGCAGCCTCTGCGCGATCCTGTGTTGACCACGGAAAATGTATCTATCGGCCGGCCAGAGGGCGGGCCTTCCATAGGCGCCTCTGGAGGGGAAAGCCCGGCAAGGTCTGTGGGCACCTCTGCGGGTATATGGCTGACCCTTGCCGCGTTGCTGTTGTTGCTGGTGGCACAGGTGGCCTTTATTGAGCGTACCACCCTGCAGCGGCAGTTTCCCGCGTTGTATGCCGGACTGGTGCGGCTGTGCCTCCCGTTGGGTTGCCTGACCGAGCCGGTGCGTCTGGTGGAGTCTGTGGAGATCAAGGGCAGTGCTCTCGACGCCCTGGCCGGTGACCGCGCGCGTTTGTCGGTGACCCTGGCGAATCGCGGCCCGCTGGATCTGGCCTGGCCACACCTTGTCCTCACCTTGCAGGATGCGCAGGGCCAGCGTCTGGCCGTGCGGGCACTGGCCCCGATCGACTATCTGACGGCCGAGGCCGCGCCGTTATTGCGGGCCGGGACCGAGGTGGAATGGCGCGTCCTGATGGGGCTGGGTGATGCGCGACCGATGGGCTATACCCTGGCGGTCCTCTATCCATAAGGGGTCGCTCAATGCGACAATGCGTTGCCTACATTGCCCATTGGGGGCGATCTGAAGAATGACCATGTCCACGCTTAAACTGACCCCGCTCAACGCCCAACACCGCGCTGCCAACGCCAAGCTGGTGGACTTTTCCGGTTGGGAGATGCCGCTGCATTACGGCTCGCAACTGGAAGAGCACCACATCGTGCGTCGTGATGCGGGCATGTTCGATGTGTCGCACATGCTGCCGGTTGATTTTCGTGGTGCGGCGGCGCGACCCTTCCTGAAACGCTTGCTGGCCAACGATGTTGACAAGCTCCAGACGACGGGCCGGGCGTTGTATTCCTGTATGTTGCACGCGGGCGGTGGGGTCATCGACGACCTGATCGTCTATTACCTGAACGAAAACGGGTTCCGCATCGTGTTTAACGCGGGCTGTGCCGAGAAGGATCTGGCCTGGGTCGAGACCCAGCGCGACGCGTATGCGCCGGATCTGGAGATCATTCCTCGCCGCGACCTAGCGATGATTGCCGTGCAGGGCCCTCAAGCCGCCACCAAACTCTGGCAGGCGATGCCGGGGCTGGAAGGCGTTGCCGGGGTCCTGAAGCCCTTTCATGGCGCCCCCATCGGCGAGATGTTTATCGCTCGCACCGGCTATACCGGCGAGGAGGGCTTCGAGATCATGCTGCCGGCCAAGGCAGCGCCCTTTTTCTGGCAGGCGGCGTTGGCGGTGGGTATCAAGCCGATCGGTCTGGGTGCGCGCGATACCTTGCGTCTGGAGGCCGGTATGGCGCTCTATGGTCAGGACATGGATGAGGGCATTACCCCGTTTGAGGCCGGGCTGGCCTGGACGGTGGCCATGGGCGGCGAGCGTGATTTCATCGGCAAGGACAGTCTGCAGCGGCTACCGCGCAACCGTCAGATGGTCGGCCTGAAGCTGATCGACCGGGGCGTGCTGCGCGCCCAGCA
>Ga0194126_10010931_pt1 | contig 11816 bp, 8 predicted proteins | sample TA2KigC150mmetaG_FD_148641 | JGI IMG/M metagenome (GOLD analysis project Ga0194126, IMG submission 148641) | Freshwater microbial communities from Lake Tanganyika, Tanzania - TA2015035 Kigoma Deep Cast 150m | ecosystem: Environmental > Aquatic > Freshwater > Lake | place: Tanzania: Lake...
TTATTCAGCTCTAATGAAGGCTGTTAAAAGAGCCTTTGCTTCTTGGTCAAAATATGATTACGGGGCTCGTGATAATGAACCTATGCAACTTAAAATCAGGTTCGTTTAAAAAATGGGGGTATCCATGGTGTTTCTAAATGTATTTGACAAATCAAAGCCATTTTTCAGAAGGTAATCAAAAGTGGAGGAATAACCTTTGAGACAAGAATACATCAGGAACTTCTGTATCATAGCCCATATTGACCACGGGAAGTCAACGCTTGCCGACCGTCTGCTGGAACTGACGCATGTAATAGACAAAAACAGCACAGTGGCGCAGGTTTTGGACGATATGGACCTGGAGCGGGAAAAAGGTATCACCATCAAAAGTCATGCCATTCGTATGACCTGGGATTACAAAGGTGAAACCTATGTCCTGAACCTGATTGACACTCCGGGTCATGTGGACTTTAGTTACGAAGTATCCCGTGCTCTTGCTTCCTGTGAAGGAGCAGTTCTGTTGGTGGACGCTGCTCAGGGAATCGAAGCCCAGACGATGAGTAACCTCTATCTGGCACTGGATAACAATCTGGATGTATTAACCGTTATTAATAAGATTGACCTGCCCAAAGCCGATATTGATGGCACGGAACACGACCTGATGGATATTATCGGTGTTTTGCCGGAAGAGATTATCAAGGTCAGCGCTAAGACCGGTCAGAACGTAGAACAACTCTTGGATGCCATCTGTGAACACCTTCCTGCTCCTACAGGTGAAGACAGCCATCAACCCAAAGCGCTGATATTTGACTCATACTACGATGTCTACCGTGGTGTCGTGGTGCTGGTCAGGATGTTTGACGGCAGTCTGAATAAAGGTGACAGGATTAAGCTGTTTTCCACGGGCAAAGAATATGATATAGAAGAAATCGGCTATCTGGGACTGAAGTTTATTCCACAAACTGGACTTACCACAGGTGAAGCAGGATACATAATCGCTAATATCAAGGAAGTTGCCGATGCCAGAGTGGGAGATACAATAACTCTGGCCAAAGGCGGATGTCCTGAACCTTTGAGCGGATTTCAGGAGCCGAAACCGATGGTCTACAGCGGTATCTTTCCCATCAATGGCGAGGACTATGAAAACCTGACCGAAGCAATGGCGAAACTTAAACTGAACGATGCATCTCTGGTCTATGAAAAGGAGGCATCCGCAGCCTTGGGATATGGATTCCGCTGCGGATTTCTGGGAATGTTGCATCTGGAAATAGTTAAGGAACGTCTCTATCGGGAATATAACGTGCCCATCATTGCCACTACACCCAGTGTAAGATTCATCATTAAACTTAAAGACGGCAGTCAGATAGAAGTTTACAATCCGATTGATTTTCCAGACCCTACCAAGATTGACCAAGTATTGGAACCGATTATGGAAACTGAGATAATTGTGCCCTCCGATTACATCGGAAACATAATGAAACTGGCTCAGGATCGCAGGGGTATCCAACAAAACATCCAATACATTGACGAGAAAAGAGTGGCTCTGCATTATCAGATGCCACTGATAGAAATCATTTTTGACTTTTATGATAAGCTGAAAACTGTCAGCAGAGGTTATGCTTCAATGGATTATACCTTTCTGGAAAACAGGGTATCGGATGTGGTAAAGGTAGATATTTTGATAAGTGGTGAAAAAGTTGATGCTATGAGCTTCATCTGCCACGTTGATAAATCCTATAACTGGGGAAAAAGCGTCACGGAAACGCTATCGGAAGTAATTCCCAAGCACCTGTTTAAGATCGCTCTGCAGGCAGCCATCGGTGGTAAAATAATTGCCAGAAGCACCATCAATGCCCTCAGAAAAGATGTAACCGCCAAATGTTATGGCGGTGACATTACCCGCAAACGCAAACTTCTGGAAAAGCAGAAAGAAGGCAAGAAACGGATGAAGGACATCGGCAACGTCGCTGTACCACAGGAAGCTTTTCTGGCAGTTCTAAAAGCAGACAGAGAGTAACTATCTGCCTCTATTGATGATAATCAAGACCGAATTTTCACTTCTTAAATTACTTTTTTCATTGCTCTTCATAATTCTATCCTGCTTTCTTTGCAGTCAGGAGTCATTGATTATTGAAAAAATTCAAATCTCCGGCTTGACAAAACTAAGCTCGGAAGAAATCATAAAAGCACTTAATCTGCCGGGAAAACCCGTTTATAACCAGGAAGAGACAGAATATATAAAAGATAAACTCTACGCAGTATTGGAGAGAAACGGGTTCTATTTTGCCAGAGTAGAACTGGCTGATATTGTGGCGCTAAGTAAAGATAAAATCATGCTTTCTTTCAATATAGATGAAGGGTATTCGGGATATCTTTCTGACTTGAGATTCACAGGTAACAAGTATTTCTCTGATGATAAGTTGATTCAAGTGCTTGGAGTTAAAGATATCAGTTCAATAAGCATCAGGCAATTACCAAGTATTAAAAACAGTATTCTGAATCTGTATACATCAAGAGGATTTCTATTTACACAAATCGTTTTGGATACTCTTTCGGTCATTAACAATCAGTTGTCAGCAGTTATCAGAATTGATGAAGGTCCGCTCTTCAGATTCAAGAACTATGTCATCAAAGGTAATGCAGTTACAAAACCTGATGTTGTTATGAAAATCACAGGATTGAAACAGAATGCACTCATCACACCGGAAATTCTGACTCAAGCAGAGGACAATCTTTTGAGAAAAGCATATATTAAGTCCAGCAAAATTATACCACTTAATTCAAATACTTTGGGCATCGAGATTGAAGAAGATCGGATGACAACACTGCAGGGAGTATTTGGATACAACAAGAATCCGAATACCCAAAAACGCACTATAAATGGATTGTTTAATCTGCAGTTTCTAAATCTGTGGGGAACCGACAGAGCGTTATCTCTATACTGGAAAAGTATTCAGGATAACTATCAAACGCTGGAATTGAGCTATCACGAATCAGGGCATAAGGACTATCCGCTTGCGGGAGATATCGGCTTTCACAGAACAGAACAAGATACATTCTGGATAAGAGTAAAAGCCGAACTGAGTATTTATTATAATACCCTGTTTTATAAACTGGGCACCTATCTCAGCTCAGAGAATATTTATCCCGTTTCGCAAGATACTGGTGTTGAAATAACAACAAATTACGGGATTGGGTTGTTGTTTGATTACAGCAAAACGGATTATTTCCCCAACCCCACGATTGGCAATAAGCTAAAACTTAAAAGCGGTATTCTGTTCAGACAAGAAAACAACGATAATAAAATTATCCTTGTAACTGAGATTGATGTTATTAGATATATTCCTTTGTTTTATAGCTTTGTATCTTCATTGGAACTGCATTATCGGGAAATCAGTAATGCAGATGCCAAAGAGTTTGAACAATACAAGATGGGAGGATTTAACTCTGTCAGGGGTTACTATGAAGATACTTTCAACAGTTGGCGTTTAGGCTGGATAAATAGTGAAATCAGGTGTTTAATGACAAAAGACTCCAGGATTTATATATTTTTGGATTATGGTATTGTGCAAATGTCAAAAGAAAGAACTAAATCAGATATCTGGGGTTCAGGCATCGGCTTCGCAATCAAAACCAGAGCGGGAATTCTAAGCATTAGTTATGCATTAAATTACACGAATAGAAAGTTATCTTCATTCGAAAATGGGATGTTGCATATGGGGGTTGAAAATTCTTTTTAAAAAATAACTTGCCAAAAAAGAGGTATGTATTTATATGCTCACTTTATAAGCTTCAGTCATATATGTGTGTGTTTTTAAATCACTTAGACATAATTGGTGAGTGTCGGGTGGAATCAAAGTTTAAAACATAATTGCCAAAATTACAACCTAGATAATTGTCGTGGTTGTTTTATCAATATATGGCAAAAAAAGATGGAGGAATCAAATGAGCTTAAGAAAGATTGCTTTAATCGCTCTAATCGTAGTGATGTTACTTGGCACAATCGTTTTTTATGGTTGCAAAGCAAAACCACAGGAAGAAGTTCCTGTAGATACTACAATAGTTGAGCAACCAATGCCACAAGTAGATACTTTAGCAACTCCTGCCGAAGCACCAGCTCAGGCACCTGCTACAAAGTAATATCGATTAGGCAGAAAACAATGAAAACGGGTATGAATTCATACCCGTTTTTTTATCTGGATTTGATTCTTTTCTGATTTGCTTCGTTGATTGTGCTTAGTAAAGAGTTAATAGTATAAGGTTTATGTAAGAAAGAATACCCTTTTTTTATAGTTTGTTTAATCTGGGGTTTATCTTCAGTATAGCCACTTGAAAGAATAAAAGCTGCATCCTTGTGATCGTCCTTTATAGATTCCAGAAAATCTACGCCATTACCGTCGGGAAGAACAATATCTATCAAGAAAAGATCAAACATACTTGATTTTATTAGTTCTGATGCCTGACTCAGATTTGATGCACATTTAACACTGTATCCATAGTTGGATAAAACCTGAGATGCCAAATCTCTGACCAATTCATCATCTTCGATTATTAGGACGTTTTCTTTGGAACCCACTATTATCGGTATTTCATTTATCTTTGTTTTTTCCTTTTTTAAGGTAGAGGAGACCGGGAAGTATAGAACAAAAGAAGTTCCGATATTTGGTTTGCTGTCTACTTTAATAAATCCCTGATGTTGCTTTACAATGCTGTAAACAGTCGCCAATCCGAGTCCTGTACCCCGACCGGGTTCTTTGGTTGTGAAGAATGGCTCAAAGATATGCTCAATCACATCCTGAGGAATTCCGCAACCAGTATCAGAGAAAGATAAGCATAAGTGCCTACCGGTTTTTCCAAAAGAGAGGTTGGATAGCATTTTTTCATCCACATTACAGCATTCGATTTTGATATTTATCTTACCGCCATCCGGCATAGCATCTCTGGCGTTTATCGCCAGATTCATAACTATCTGCTCTATTTGACTTTCGTCACCATCTATATATATATCGTTATCTGTACAATCCAAAGCCATAGAAATATCTTCACCCAGCATTCTGGAAAGAATCTTCTGCATATTCAATATCAGATTAGAAAGATTAATCTGCTGAAACTCATTTTGTTGCCTGCGGCTAAATAACAACAATTGTCGAGTGAGAGCTGAGGCTTTTTGTCCAGATGTTAAAATCACATCCAGACTTCTCACCAATTTTGGATCATCTTTACGAGTTTCAAGGAGCATTTCACTGTGACCGTTTATGACTTGTAGAATATTGTTAAAATCATGAGCAATCCCGCTTGCTAATCTTCCCACTGTTTCAAATCTTCTGGAGTGCTGCAGGGATTTTTCCAATTGCACAAGTTCTGTAATGTTATCTGTGATTTCTATCAATCCGCATATCTGGTTGTTTTCATTTAGTAAAGGGCTGGTTCTGATTCGGAAAAAATATCTCAGATCCTGCCAGACAACAGTTAAATCGGTGTCGTTAACTGCACTATTCTCAATTAACCAGTTTATAGATTTCTCACTACACACCAAAGATTGGTCTTGGTCTAAATACGGCTGCATCTGCAGGAACCAGAGTTTATTATCTACAGGATATTCGGGAAGCCATTTTTCGTAAACTCTATTCCTAAAATAGACAATTCCATCCATATTTGATATCATAATACCCATAGGAATTGCTGAACCAATCTGTTCCATTAATACGGGGTTCATCAGAAGAGTTTTTTTATCACTTGATTCTGTCATCAAATCACCTTCCTGCGGTAAATTTCCAATGTTGCCTTGACAGGGATGTTCTCATTTTCCAGAGGGCTTGATAATTTGTCAATAATCTTTACCATCGGTTTACTTGAATATGGTAGTGTTTGAACCATATATAACGCACTTCCCAATTCTTCCCCAGTTTCGTTGAAAATCCTTACCAGAAGCCGAACATCTCTCTTGAAAGCAGATTTATTTGTTAGTAGATATTCAACCTCAGCGTGAACTTTGGAATAAGTAGTGATTCTGACATTACTGACCTGGATTTCTTTGGTAAGATTGGTTTGGGAGCAATTGTGTATTAAAATTCCAGTAAAAACCAGTAAAACTACCAGAAGCTTTACACAATTCGGAAAAGGGTATTTTTTGGGGAACTCCAATCTATCGATTTTTAACATATTAATTTGACTACAACAGCCCCCATCGTCTTCTAAAAAATAACTCTAAACAGAACATGGTAATGAATAGAAATACAAGATACCACTTCTTGTACAGAGGATATTCCTTTCGTTCTATCTTGTTTTTTTTCATTGCTTTTAGCGGTTTGTAAGACAGGGCTTCCTCAATGCTCATAAACTTACCGTTGGTCTGTGATGAAATCCAAGATAACAATGGGATGTTATAACCGAGATCATTACTTTCAGTGCTTTGTGAATGGACTATAAATTTACCATTTGTAGCCAGTCCTGAGCTTTTATCTGAGATTCTGAAATCATAGGTATCTGCTTTTTGTGTTCTGAAAAGCACTTTATAATAATCTCCGTCTTTTATTAAGTAGTCGCTGAAAACTGTATCTCTCTGAGAATTGAAAACAGTGATAAGCGGTGCAATATTCTGGCTTGTTTTCCTCAGTTCATTCAAAGCTGAAAGTTTAATCTCTATGGGCTCGCCCATAAGATAACTCGATTCATATAGAGCAACCATAACACCGGAAGACTTGTTCCTGAGCCATGCCAGTAGGTCTGTTGTAAAATTGCGGTATCCCTGATTTTTACTTTGCATCTGCCATCTCCATAAATTGGTGAAGGCAAAACAGACTACTTTTCCGGAATGAACAGATGATACTGCAATTGCCGGACTTTTTGAGGCATTATCCATAGTAGCTATTACTTCGTATTGAGTACCTGCTGTTTGATAATAATAATCAAGTGGCGGAATAAGTAATAGTTCGTCACCTGGTATTTGTAACGCTGAATAAACGCCGGCAGCAGGCAGCATTTTTAAAAGTCCCTGATAAGAACTTCGGATATTGGATTGCTTCAGAGGTAAAATTGCGGATAGTTCGGGAACAGACAATCCCGTAAACAACAAGCCAGTACCCTTTTTAACCTGGTTGATTATATTGCTCGAGAGATAACTATTCAGACGTAATGCTCCCTGATTAACGATTATGATAGCTGTAATATTGTCCCAATTACTGATTATCGCTTTCTGTTCTCCCTGAAAAAGCTCATTTCCCTTAACCATGTAGGACAATGGTTCAAGTCGGTTATTTTCTCTGATTGTATCCAGAATAAACTTGCTATCCCAGTTAGGAGCATCGGAAAGCAGCAAAATCCTTTCTTTATCACTCAGAATATCAATAGCACTGAGATATGAGTTATTCGACAAAGTTTGTTCACTGATACCCGCTGCTGAAATTCTGGTCTCCAGTTTATACATTCCGGTTTTGAGAAATCTGTAGTCGAAGGTTATTGTCTGAAAAGCATCATTACGGAAATTAACGGATTTATCTCTAACTTTTTCTCCGTTAACAAACAATTGAACAGTCGCATTTGCGTCATACTGAAGTGCTTTTACTTCCACTTCAAACAGATTCAGTTCATTTCTATATCCCTGCTTGTTATGTCTGAATTCACTGATGTATAAATCAGTTTTTCTGGTAACAAGAGTGTCTGCTATACAATCTAAGGGAACATTGAAATTTCTGATTGTGCGTTGGTCGGTATCTTTAAACCAACCGTCGGAGAACAATATAATCCTGTGCAGTTCTGTTTTGCCTAGATTTTTCAATAGTTCTTCCAAAGAAGGTATTAACAAAGTGGAGTTTTTACGACCGCCTAATCCATCTGCAAAAGTATGTTCTTTAACAAAATATCCATTGTTTTTATATTCCTGCAATAAAGCATTATATGATAGTATTATGCTCTCTGTTTTGGATTTTGTTTCATGTTTGATATCCATACTGCCGGAATTGTCTTTCAATAAAGCAACGACCGGTTGTTCTTTGTAATTTTTAATGTAGTATATAATCGGAGTCAGTAAGAAAATTAAAACAACATAAAGGGCAATTATCCGGAAAAAGGTAAGAGCAAGTCTCTGCCTGAGCGTTAAGTCAGGTTTCGTTTTATAGTAAAAGGCGAGAGAGATAAGAACTGATATTATAAAAGCAACGATTATTTTAAACATATCTATTCATTTCCAAATTCACAATTTAAGTTCTTGGGAATCAAGCTAATTATGCAGAGTAAAACTGCTGGCAAATGATATTCCTTTTGAATAATAACCCGGTAATACAGATTCGAAAGTTTGGATGCCTATACCCAATTCAATAAACTTACCGAAGTAACCGATTCCATAAGATATACTATATGGAAACTCGGCATTTCCCAATTTGATACCGGTTTTTACGGGAAATCTCTTGTTAATGATATATTCAGCCCCAATACTGGTTGTTCCGATAGAACTGGTAAGTTGCGAATTTGCCAATCCCTGCACCCAGTCTATGGAGACATTTGCATTCTTGTATGTGTACATTGCACCAAGCCGCAATTCCAATGGTATTTTGGTCGTAAAACTTCTGATGGATTCTGAAGATTTTTCCTGAACAAACAAGTCTTCGCTGATGTCAGCAGCATATACACTGTCTGCACTTACGGAATAGTAATATCTCTCCTTATCGCCAACCCATCTGATTCTGCCCAAAAGATTATCAATACTTAGCCCGACATCCAGATTTTCAATCGGCTGGCTTCTTAAACCAATTAAACTTTTAAATCCGATTCCGCCTTTTCCGGTTTTGGCATGAATATCCTGCTGAAAAGACATTCCATCAATATCCGAATGAAATGAACCATAATAGTATTCGGTTTCTGCAACAATATATCCCGCTAACGCGCTGAAAGACATCCCCATATATATATCAGGAATCTTTTCGTTATTAAGATATCGGGAGATTTCCAAGTTTCCAAATCCAGCAGTAAAATCCTGATACGACAGTGCGCTGAGTTGGTTATCTTTTTTTCTGAAAACATAGTCAGTTTCCTCATTACCATATAGAAGCAATCTAATATACTCTTTTGATATTTTGGTTCTGCCCATACCGTATGCACCTGAAGCGAAAGCTATGTTACCGAAAGTTTTACCAATGAGTATTACATTGGCATTAGCATCTATCACCAGACTATTGCCAATATTATTCATAATCTTTCGCTTATCGTTCTCATTCAGATATCTGCCGCTGATAAAGTTATATGTATCGAGATCAAAAGCGCTGTTGGCAATATGAAATGTCTGATTACACGCTGGAAGTATGAGATCCTGAAAGTTCGAATTCAATGTAGCGGGATTCCAGTATAATGCTTCAGAGCCCTTTGCCCGAAGAAGATAACTACCTGCAAAGGGTAATGAATTTGCAGTCTGGATACTTCCCAAACGAATGTAAACCAATACTAATACGAGTATTAATATCACAAATTTGTTCATTTTTGTTCCACGATGTGAGTATTGACTTTTATCATACTGCGCAGATGTATATAATCAGCAGGAGAAGCCGATATGGAAACCGGTCCGTTTGAGGCATCGAAATGAAATGTCTGCCGCATATAGACTGTTTCATTAGTAAACAGTTCCAATTCTTCTTTTGTCATACTTAGTGTAATTATTTGCTCAGTGACTGGACTAGTTACTGCTGCTATATGAGCAGATTTATATAAAATCCAGCTATCGGGATTGGATGGAGAAAGATTAGGGTCTGTGCCAAAATAGAGATTCGCTTCTGCTCCTATTGGTAACTTATTTATTACATATACCTGCAATGATGCATTATTGATATTCTTCTTTATCGTTTCAATATTCTCACTTGAAATCTCTATTTTTAGTGAGTCTTTCGGTTCAATCATGGAATCATACACCACAAAGTCTAAGGGTGAATGAATTATATACGTTCCAGTAATAACATCAGAAGACTGTATTTCACCGATAGTGTTATCTGGACTCGTTATAGTATAACCCGCATTTTTAAAGGCAATCTGTGTAGGCATAATACTTAACAATTCATTTACATTGCTGTCAAAAATAATCTCAGTAATGACCGATTGATTATTCACGCTTGGATTGATTATGTAAGGTAACCCGTCATTATTTAAAACGTTTACTGATATTTCAACTCCTGTGTGCTCATTTTTTGCGACAAACTCCCCGTTCAGAATACAGGGAAAAGATACCGGATTTTCTATGTGCAACAATATCTTGGCATTTGTCAGGGATATTGCCTCGTCTATACCAAAAGGATATTCAATTTCCACCGCTTGGTTATTATCTTCTATCTCAATGCTTAAATTGCGGATAACTCCCTTGAACTTTGAGAAATGCAGTTCTTCCGGTACAGATATCATCAAGGTTCCTATTTCAGTACCGGATGGTTGTGATGAATGTGCAACTATTACAAAGTTCAACTGGTTGATAATTGTATTTGAGTTTTCTGCTCCCAGATAAAAACCTGCCACATCATAAACCTGTTCGTTTTGATTTTGGTTGTAATACAACCTTACTAGTTCACCAGAATCGTTTATTATATCAGGAAACTCTATATAAACCAAAGTAACCGAGGGACTCATATCGGTGAACCTGTATAGAACGGTTCCAGAGGAAACCAGACCGAAGGAAACTTCCCATTCTGCGTTATCTTCAAAGTTTATTGCTCCCGGAATCTGTATTCCTGAGAGTATAGGTATAGTTTGGGGTTCATCAGATATGGACATACTGATTTCTCCGATGGGTGTGGAAAGCAAATCACCTGATGTTTCAAAAATTATGCCATTGTTGGGAGCGGGAAAGAAACTGACGCTATCAATCAAGTCCGCGACAAAATACTTCGTATTTATAAGTGGAACATTGAATTCTACATCCCACGTGGGCATCACAAATTTCTTAATTTCACAACCCATGATGAGTATCAGCACTGAAACAATAATAAGTAATTTCAGGTAATTCTTCATCTCTCCTCATGCTTCTTTGCAGCTACAGACGCCCTTGTCTGCAGTAAGCCGGTTAAGGTCATATTCGGTTCTGAATCTGAAACCATAACATTTCCTTTTTTAATCTCTGAATCTATCCTTATTTTTATTGAGCACAAATCAAGCCCATTCAATAATTTTTTTAAATTGTATTTCTGATGTCCGGTAAGCAAGGATAAATCGTGTGGAGAAATATGAATTGTTTTGTCAGTTAGATACAACTGCTTAACTTTCCTTATAAGTAACTCTGCAAGTACCAGTTCGCCAAATGCTGGATGATATGATCCGGCGTATTTGGTATCGGTTTCCAAAGGCGGAATACCTGTCTTAATTACTTCAATGCCATGCTCTTCCGCCACTTCGTGATAATATACACAGATATCAATTGCTTCTTCCAGCGTCAAGGGTTGAAACTTCCCTGCTTCCCAATCCTGCCAAACCTGCGTCCCGCTCAATACTATCAAAGGGTATAAGCGGATAAAGTCCGGCATGACCCCAAGAAGACTCTCTGATGACTCTCTGTGTGAAGCAGGGCTGGAGCAGGGGAGACCCGGCATCAGTTGAACCCCCAGTTCGAATCCGGCTTCCTTTACTCTGAGACAGGATTCTACAGCATCCTTGCCGGAATAACCACGATTTATTGCTTTCAGGACACTATCGGAAAAATCCTGTATGCCGAGTTCGATGGTTTTTACTTGATGTGCTTTACACCAGTTCAAGGCATCGTTGTCAACAAAGTCCGGTCTGGTTGAGATTCGGATGGATGTATTATCATCAAGATATGGCTCTACTAATTCGTAATAAATATCTCTTTCTGATTCCGACAAACCGGTAAA
>Ga0194126_10010955_pt1 | contig 11792 bp, 13 predicted proteins | sample TA2KigC150mmetaG_FD_148641 | JGI IMG/M metagenome (GOLD analysis project Ga0194126, IMG submission 148641) | Freshwater microbial communities from Lake Tanganyika, Tanzania - TA2015035 Kigoma Deep Cast 150m | ecosystem: Environmental > Aquatic > Freshwater > Lake | place: Tanzania: Lake...
CCATCTCGAAGGCGATTTCGGCAACTTCATGAGGCATAAAATTGTGAGCCATCGCCATAGCTGTAAATGCCATGAAACAATCGCCAGCACCAATTACGCTATTCGGAGAATCATTTGTTTCTTTTGTAGTATATTCAAAATTCTTTGAGTAAACACCCTTTCTGCCCAGAGTTATCATAACCTCTTTGGCTTCTGTAATTTGTTTAATCAAATCATATTGTTCTTCCAAATGTCGTTCGCCAGTCAATGCGCAGGCTTCGCTGTAATTCGGCTTAATTAGGTCATAACCTCGCCAGTGAATCAAGCTTTTCTTGGGGTCAACGATTTTGTAACGAGTGTTGCAAAAGCCTTTGAAATAGCCGCAAACCTCTTCGTTAAAAAAACCTTTGTCATAATCCGAGAAAATCAACACATCAAAGAATATGTCTGAGGCTCCCAAATCACGACGAATCTGCGGCCAAATCTCATGAGATGTATACGGCATTTCTACATCCCAACGATAGGTCGGAAAATCATCGCTGTAAAAACGTTTCTTTCTGGGGAGGGGCTTGTCGAGATTCCCGCAAAACCGTGTGTTAATTCCATGATTGCGGAAAACACGGTCGGCCTCTGGGTCAGTGACACTGATAAGGTATGTGTCTACATTGAAATGCTTGAATTGGTAGGCAACATTAGCCGCACCACCGGGCAAACTATAATCAGGATTTGACGTGGTTGAATGCATCACCGGAATGGGAAATTCCGGTGATATTTTCTTTACGTTGACGTAGTAATACTCGTCAACCATCGCATCGCCAACCACACCAACTGTTATTCTTTTATGTTTATTTCTTTTCAGAAATTCTGTAAAGAGATTCATAAAAAACTCCTATGGGCTTAGCCTATAGGAGTTTCGCATTATCTATTTTGGGTTCTATTGGCTCGCAAATTTAACTTATTAGCAGTTTTACGATATTCATCCACATCTACTTCCCCGATTTCTCCAAACCCGCCGATAAAATAAATGGATTCTATATCAAGAACGTAAAAGTTGAAGTCGCCAAAGTCAATAAATTCCTTGGCATCGGGATGTTCGGCCAGATAATTCTTCTTTAATTTCTTTACACTTTTCTCATCCGTAATCTTTACGAACTTGCCAGACAAAGTAACTCTGGCACCATTAAACATGTTCCCATCCTTGTCAGGCTGAAATACCATAACGCTGACGTTTGGATTTTTGTTGATATTATTGGTGTGAACTGCCAAATCAGAAATAAAGACATATGGAGCGCCCGCATAGGTCTTGCAACAAGAGGATTTTACCAAAGCGAATGGCATAACCGATCCGTAAGGTTTCGGCTTTACATTTTTCTTTGATTCGGCAATGGTAGAAACCATGCCAACCTTATGCTTTTGCATCATCTTAAACGCCTGAACAGCGTAAGATTCATCTTCTTTTTTGTCGGCGGAAAACATAGCGGCCCCCATCAAACAAACAGCAATATACGAGAACATAAAAAAACACTCCTAAAGAGAACCTTTTCTAAAGGAGTGTAATTTGAAAAATTTCGCACGGGGAGGTTGGGTTTAATCTATATAGTGGCTCGCATACTGCCAGTGGGTTTCATGCCGGGACTGGCTCGCAGGGAAGTCTTGGGTTTAACGTATCTATTGGCTCGCATGTATTCCGTGGATTTCATTTCGACCTTGGCTCGCAAACAAGCTGTGGATTTCATTTCCGGGGTGGCTCGCACATACGTGATGGGTTACAAGAATCGGATGGCTCGCACTTACCTGTTGGATTTCACCGGCGCTCTGGCTCGCATTTCCACATTGGGTTTCACGCAGTATCTGGCTCGCATTTTGTCATTGGGTTTAACGTATCTATTGGCTCGCAGGCTTCGGATGGGTTTCAGCTTTCCTTTGGCTCGCACGAATACTATGGATTTCATTCGGGCGTTGGCTCGCACATTCGTGATGGGTTACAAGCATCGGATGGCTCGCACTTACCTGTTGGATTACACGCACCCGGTTGGCTTATTCCAATTGGGCACTTCAATATAATCACAGTGACCACCATGTTCAAGAACCCAAGGCTGGGAAACCGACAATCCAGCTTGAGTTCTGGCGACAACCCAATAATGTTGCAAAAATATTTTAGCGGTCTTGCGAATTGCTCGGTTGTGTGCATGTCCAAGTGAAATACCACGAGAAACTTGCAATGCTTTTTCTTTGTCGTAAATATCCCGATAGATTGGTGTTCTATGTTTAATAAACATATCTACAACATTGTACATCAACGAACGAATTTTGCCCGCCCAATTATTTGGCTGGCCTTTAGTTTTCTTTTGAACCTTACCATCATAAACACCATATCCTGAATAAGCCCATAATGCAGAAACAGTATTGAATCGCTCAATATCACCAATTAAAGCGACCAGCCCACCGGCAATAGCAGGTCCGATGCCTTTGATCTTCAACAACCATTCATTATAAATAGGCTCTTCCTTGAGTTTTGTTTCAACGGCCTTTAATAGCTGTTTTTCGGCTTTTTCAAAAGTCTTAAAAAATTCACCCAATACAGGGTTATCTTCTTCGATAAATAATCTGTTGTTTGTGCGAATGCGAACTTCTTGAAAATCTTTGAAAGTAGCATAAGCACAAGATAGAACTGAGGGAAGCCTAAACGGACGGAACAACTCCGGGCGGGTTTTCGACAGCGCCCAAATTACTCGCACATCATTTTCGTCAGTTTTTTCAAAGTCAGGCTTGTGATTTTTCTGCACTTGCTCTCGTGCTTTGGCGGTATCATTAGGCTTACAACGAAGAACTTTCGCACCAACATCCAAAAACTTTTTTGCGTATTTGGCGGGCATGTTCTCCGTCCAAATCACAATTTCAGGAGAAGGATCGGGCAAAGTTTTCGTAATCTTTTTGCCATCAGTCACAGCCAACTTGTCTGTTTTGTGTGACCAATCCACAGCATAATTTTTAACGTCGTCCATAAATCCTCCAAGCAAAATATCGTTTTGATTATTTATACAAAATCAATCTCCGACAATCAATCCCAACAAAGCGGCCTTTTCTTTCCACTCTGCTCGTTCTCGTTTATTCTCTGATTCAATCTGGGGTGCAGTACCTTCAACATTCCAGCCAACGTATCGCCGCAAAGCTTCTAATTCGAGTCGAGTAAACTTTTTGGCCCCTCGGTGGTCGTGATAATCGTCCCACGCTTCAACGGCCCAAGGAACGATAGGAGTAATCAAACCCAGCATCGCATCAGCAAATACACGAATTTCCCATTGAGCGTGCTTGTCGCATCGCAGACCAAGGAAGTGGAATAAATTGTGCAAATCAATCTTCCAATACCACTCGGTATAAAGATTGACAGGAAGAATCATACGAGACTGTTCACGAGCAACGCCGTTGTTCAAACCCTGCTCGTATGCTTGATAGGATTTAAGGCATATTTCATCTAAATTAGCAAGAAATCCTTGAGCGTCTATGTTCTCAATTTTGCCTTCACTTCCTTGCTTATTTGTTTTTGATTGCTGTCGGACGTTATCCAAATCTGGCTTATAAAACTCGTCCTTCATGACCGAATATCGTCCGCTATATTCATTGATATTTGCAGTTCTGTGACGCACTGCTTGTCTGGCTATAAAAATTGGCATTTTCATATGAAATTTGAATTCAACCATCTCGAATGGCGTAGTGTGAACATGCCGCATCAAATATCGAATCAATCCACGGTCTTCGTTAAATGACTTTGTGCCATCGCCATATGACACTCGTGCCGCTTGAACAATGGCATAATCAGAAGTTTTTTGTGATTCTGGAACCATCCGTGGCATAACATCAATCAATGTAACATGCCCATGATCTAAACACTTAATTGTTTTCTCTGGTACGTTGTTCATTACATCGTAAAGCATAGTCTTCTCTCAAATGGTAAGTGCCGGAAACTTTGTCAAATACAATTATGCTTATGTTGATCGCCCTCTTGATACCACATCTTAGGCACAGAATAGCAAGTAAAGCAGATTTGATCGACTTTTCTGAGAAACAAAAAAGGCTCTGCCATGCGGACAGCAACATCTATGGGTTGATGACAAATAGGACAAGTATCGCCAGATATTTTCTCTTTAGCCATGTCCCGCATTATAAAGAAAGCAATGCAGGGAGTAAAGCTCGATTACTGCCAGCCAGACTTATTTTTGCTTGGCAATCCATATTTGTTCACTTTTTGGAGCCACGACCCAAACCTCTGCAAACGATTTGGTCCTTGCGGCTGTTGTTGCGGCTGTTGTTGCGGCTGTTGTTGAGACATACCTCCCGCTGCACCGCCTACGGCAGCGCCTATGGCAGCGCCGGGAACATTGGAATAAGTCAATGTCGTTTGTATTTGTATTGGTGCATCAGGCTGTCCGTAACTAATTGGCTTAAAATCTTGGACTGTTACTCCCACTTCTTCCAGTTGTTGTCTTAATTGTTCGTGGGCCATTCGCAAGACTTCTTCTGCTCCCTGTCCGGGTTGTGGCGTAATAGTCGCATGTACCTGAAGAACCATCATGCCCGGATGCGGCCCCTCAACAGGCTGCGAGGTAGTAAAAGAGCTAAATATATCTGAATTATTCAATTCATCATTTACCGTTTTCAACAAATCTCCCCCATTCATTAGAATGGCAGTATCAGTCACATCGTCGCCATCATAATCTCCCTGCACAGTATCGCCTAGCGATTTGCCAGTGGTTGAATAAATATCTTCGCCAGTAACACTATAACTACCATCTGCATTTGCGGTCACTTCCGGTTTGAAATTCTGTTGGAGCCATTCCATATCATTTTCAGGAACAGTGCCTGAATCTCGAACGGCATCGACGGCTGTTGTCGCCACAACATCTGTTCCTTGAGTAAGCGCATTAACCGCCGAACCAACACCCGCTCCAACTGCTGCACCTACGGCCATTAAAAATGCAGTTTTAGCAATTGACAATTTATTTTCTTTAGCAAACTTCGACAATGCCGAGTAGGAACTTTTAATCAAATTAGATATGTTAGCTGAATATTTTGCAGTCTTACCAGAAACGTAACCAGCACCTTTGCCTATGGCCCCGCCAAGTCGATCTGCACCTTTTTCATTCCACCATGTTCTCGCTTGAGTAAATTTATCGCCCAACCAACTTTCTTCATACATTTCAACCGCCGCCAAATATTCTCTAAATCCCATTCCAGAATTTAAGTTCCATGCCAGTTGGGGCTGAGGCTGGGGCTGAAGCTGTTGTTGAGGTTGTTGCCAACCCATTTTTTGTGCGCCTGCATCAAATGCCTTACCCGCAATTTTGTTAATTGGCTTTCTAACAAAATACATTAAGGCAGCAAATGGAATAGCTGTTGGTCCCCCAACGATTCCAGCAGCTACGATGGCCGTAGCAAGTGGCAACGGAATGCCAACTTTCTTGGAGTATTTTTGAGCGATACTTCCGGCTTGTTTAATAGCCGGGATAGCTTTTTGAGCATACTTTTGCAAATCTTGTTCATTTTCCTGCGACCCTCTAGCTTGGTCATATTTTGATTGAAACCCTTGTTTCAAAGAATCAAAAAAACCTTCGTCTATTTGTTGCGAATAATCACTCAATGTGTAATTTAATGTCATTTATCCTTCTTTTTCTTATCTTCGTCAGAATCAGCTACCAACAATTTAGGGGCTGAACGAGTAACTGGTCCGCCCATAATTGGACGTGGCAACAGCATTAGTTCCTGTGCCGACTTCTTGTAATTGAAACCATTCTTTAAAAGACAATTTACATTGGGGGTGGTGCAGCACCTGCTCCTCCTGCGGCTCCTGCGGGTGGAGTCCATCCTGTTGTTAAAAATTGAATGAGGTCTTTTCTGCTAAGATGATACCGACCTTCATCTGGCATACCTTTGTTGAGTTTGTTGCCTTTCAAATAGCTTCTGTCATGTTTTTGGGGTTTAAGTCGAATATCAGCACCATCTGGCGTCAGTGTGCCGGGGACTACTTCCCAAGCGGACAATTTATAAAGTATCTCCTTGCCGGGTTTTCCCAAAGAAAAATGGGAAGAAACCCACGGCTGGGCTGAAATCATTTTTGCTACATCTTTCCATCCAATGCCAAATTCATCCCCTAAAGCGGAAAAATAGTCTTCCGATTGAGGGTCGGTATCAGATTCACCTTCCCCTTTTTCGGCCCGCTTTTGAGGGTCTAAATCCATTTCCTCGAAAAAATGTTTAAAGCCAGTCAGTAAATACTTCATGCTTTTATATAGAACACACAAGGTTAAATATGTTACCATTCCAGAAGGACAATAGTAAAAGGAAATGGATGTGCTTTGTTTGTGGGAGAGAATTCGAGGAATACGAACCCTACAAAGCACATATCATTGAAAATCATGAAGAGGGGCGAGAATACGTCTTATGCCCTTTAGCTCGTTGTGGGGCACCCGTTCGGGATTTAAGGCTACACTTTAAAGCCAAGCACCCCTCTGAAAAAGAAGTCCCCAAGATCGGGCAAATGAAAGCTCTGATATGGAAAGACCACAGCACTCGCACGGGTAAAATGAAACAAAGGAAACCAAAATTCCGAGAAGGATATTTAATTTCCTCAAAAAACGGCGGCAAAGAAATGCATTACCGTAGTGGATATGAATGCGAAGTATATGAATGCTTGGAATATCTGCCCGAAGTCGTAAAATACGATGTAGAACCATTCAAAGTTCAGTATTTTTTCGAGGGCGAAACGCACGAATATAACCCAGATTTAAGTGTCTTATTTAATGATGGCCATGTAGAAATATGGGAAATTAAACCAGCCAATCAAACCTCATTACCAAGGAACACAGCGAAATGGACAGCCTGCCAACAACATTGCGAAGCGAGGGGATGGAATTTTATGGTAATGACCGAGAAGGGGATCGGGAAACTAAAAATGGCAGCGAAGGAAATGAGAAAGCCCTAGAAATTCTGGATGAACAAATCTTCTACAAACAAGGCTGTTTTGAAAAAGGAAGAAGATGGATTAAAGGGTGTCATCCAGAATTAGGCGTACTCGTACATGGATGGTCAGGCTGGGAAACTGTTCAAGATTTTGACAGAATCCGGCCTATGCATACATTTGAAGTACACGAGAAATAAACGAAGGAATAGCAACTCTACACTGTTTGCGATTCACTTGTTTCCAACGACCACCTTTGTTTTCTAAGTGTGGCACATGCCTGTATGCAATGCGATAAAAATCTTGTAATTCCCATTCGCCATTTTCATTGCACCATTTCCTTAAACGATAACATTCACTTGCTGGCATCGTAAAATTCGGAGTTGAACGTACCGGATAGTGACCACAATACTCTTTGCCAGAGTGGTTTTGTGCAGCCAACAAACATCGACCATCTATTATCAACATATCACTAAATAATTTGTTAAACATTAAAATTATTGATTTGTAATATTTCAATTTTCTAGCTTCTACATCGACACCTTGAGACACAAAACCAAAATTTCTATTGCTTTTAACTGCGGCCTCGATGAAAAATATCTGTTTGAAAATCTCCAACCTTAAATCTGATTTATCATAATCAATGAAACCATTTTCCCTATCATTGTCAAATATTGAACATTCTGGGTCTATAGAGAAAAAATCTCGAACATAACCTCTGCCCATAAGATCATATTCTTCTGATCTTTCTGAGTTAAAGTTTGCACAAAGAATGCCATTTTTTAAATAAGTTCCCATTTAATCTCCGACGTATAGGACTTCATCTTTAATTTTGTGATAATGCCAAGAACATTTCTTGTCTTTGTTAAAGCCAAGAATTTTGCCACAATAGTTGGGGAAATTACAAATCCAAACTTCGTAACCCCAACCTTTTTTGACGTAATTACATGGTTGAATCAGAATATTTGTATTTGACATAGGGAATCAACAACCTATCCAGTTTAGAATAAAAATCTGCAGGCGTTCCATCATTTATCAAAAAGTAATGATAAAACTCAGAACCTTTGGGACCATCTACATCGTGGTCGATAAGACCCTCTTTCTGTGTTTGAACGCACCATTCAATAATTGGCTTGATTTGTGATTCAGATGGATTAGGATCATCATTCAAATATCCGGGCCGATAAAGAACAACATTAATTCCGCCTTTGTTGTGTGCATGACGTGCTTCATTGATATATCTGGAATCAGATATTACCAATTGTTTAGATTCATCTCGCAAAGCAACCTCAATCCATATATCGCCTTTAATTTGTCGGAAACCATCTCCAATAAATTGAAGGCTTTTACGGACATTCATCAACATGCCGGGTGGAGGCTCTGGATTTCTTTTCCAGTCCTCGATGAACTTTCTATCCACCCCAAAAGCATCGCAATATACATTCTTGACGGCATTGGCAAATGCTCCACGTTCCCATTGCCCCATATTTAACTTATTGAGTTTGGGACAAATATAGTCCGCAGCCACATCTTTTCCCATGCCTAATTGAGCAGAAAAAGAAACTATTTTCATTTCAACGACTCCGATCAGAAAGAAACTATAATAACGTGGTCTATTTTAGCTTTATGATGTAGTTAAATCAATATCGGAGATAAAATGAAAGAGAAAAAACCAGTAGAAGAAATCTGCGGCAACTGCTTGCTATACAGCCCACATAAAAAGGAATGCAAAGTCGCCGTGCTTGTTGAGGGCAAAGAATATCACATGCCCGTATTCCCCAGAGACAAATGCCACATGGAAGAATTGGGCATAGAAGTCAAACAAGTTAGATGGTGGGTCGAAGACAAAGAAGGCAAACCCACCGCTGGCAACGGCACTGTAAAGATTGAATATCCAGCAGGATTTTTTAATGATGAGGTAAACAACTAATGGCTTGCAATCCTCCATATTGCAACGGCACAGGTTCTTATTGTGGATGCAATTGTAACTGCTGCCCGCCAGATGGATGCTGCACCAAAGTGACTTTAACTTTTGAGTGCGGAACGTCGTACTCCATTTGGGAAGGGGGCAACCCAAATGAAGGTTGCGAGTGCAACCCCGAAGTATACCTAGGCGATCTCGGCATGTGGGCCGGATTAAAATTGGCAGAAGGACATATAGGAGTCCCATTCCCCAATTTTAATTCCGAAAACGAGGGCGACGACGAATTTGTCTGGTCCCTTCAGGGATGCTCCATACCTTGTGAAACAGTAAAAGTACATGTAACCACATCGGGATGTTGCCTTCAATTATCTGGGGATGATAATGACTGGCTCAAAACCATCGTCGCTGTAGGCGGGGGCACTGTGACTGCGGTTTTCGACGACGGCTCGACACAAGGTACCCCCTACACACCTTGTGGCGTACAAATGACTTTTGTAAATGGAGCACAAGGTAGTTATGTTGTCGCAAACCCTGGCATTTGCGAAGACATAGACGTTGACCTTTCACCGGGCATGGCCTGCTGTGTTTGCTGTCTCGTAAAAACAGAATGTGCAAATGCTCTATTCGCTCCAATTATTTTTAGACAAAAAAATATTCAAGCCGGTACAAATAAAAACTATCTCAACAAAAAAAATTTGTTGGAAAGGGTTCGTAACTTACGCAGACGTAAGTGACAATTTATTTGCTTCATCCAACATTGCCTTAATAACATCTTGTTTCAGATTGAGCAGCTTGCGAAGTTTTTCTTCTGAAACATCTGCGAACTCTTCCGCAGACTTAATTCCATAATCAAACAACTTCTTTGCCCGAACCTTTCCGATATTCGGAATGCGACAAAGATTGACCAAATATGCCGGTACACCGTTACGGATTCTATCTTCAAGCGTATAAAGATAGCCTGATTGTTCCCATTTGCCACTCATTGAATCAAGTGCCAATAACACCTGCGAAAGTCTGGGATAATCAAACTGGAAATTTCTTTGTATGGCTGCCAGATTCGCACTGTTATTACCCGATAACAAATTGAAGTAACAGTAGCCAGCTTTGATGACGGGATCGGGATAGGTGTAATTGACTCCCGAAAGATTTCTGACCCTGTTGGCGAACAAGCTCATTTCTTCTTTCTCGGCTCTCGATACAATATTTGAACGATTCGTATCTGTATTTGCCAAAGCCATTGCCAAGAAATAGTCATTGTCTTGCTGATTATTCGCAAACAATCGCCAGAAGTTATTTCTCAAATCGGCAACGTCGAATGGCGAAAAATAAAACATGCTGGCAATCATGCCAACAGACGTAATTTTCCAAGTGTCATCTTCAAACTTGAGGCAACCTTTATCCTTCAACAATTCCAAAGTATCATCTACCACACGTTCATGCAAATTTTTGTCTTGGAAGTAAGCCAACGACCTTTCATACCAGCGGTGAACATCGTCATTGGTCTTGATATATCCGTGATGAATTTCGCTGACCAAGTGGAAGGCCAATACCTTGTGATGTTCTCCTTCCCTCTCCAATAGCTGCGATTCAATCTTTTGTGGTTTCTGTAGTTTCTTTCGCCACAATTCTTCTTGGGATTCGGGGACCAGAATATACGCATCGCCAGCCGGATCAATTCCAAGACGGCCAGAGCGTCCAACCATTTGAGTGATGTTGTATGTTTCGACTTCTTGAATACCTCTGTGAACACCAAGAATAATCACCCGGCGAGCAGGAAGGTTCAGCCCCCAAGCTAATGTTGGAGTGGCCACAATGACTCTCAATTTGGGATCAGTACGGAAACTACGTTCGAGATTAACTCGACTTTCTTTGTCTAAATCAGCATTATGAAATTCTGCTTTGATCCCGGCCCCTCGCAGGGAAGTCTTCATCATCTCGCCGGTACGCTTAGTATGTGCAAATACAAGGAACTTATCATCTGAATACCAGTCGCCAATAATTTCCAATGCCTTCCCAACTTTGTTTTTTTCGATTTGATCGTATCGTCTGGGCGAGTCATCGTATATTTCGTAGTGAATATTCAATGGCACTGGACGATATTCAGAATTTAGAACATAGGTTTGCTTCTTGGTCAAAGAATATGAAACCCACTCTGCAATTTGATCGACGTTCGGCATAGTAGCTGAGAGCAAAACGATCCTTGCTTTGGGATTGATTTCCGTAAACTTCATCAATCCAACTTCCAAGTGATCGCCACGACCCGGCACCGTCAAAAGGTGGCAATTGTGAACCAAAACACCATCAGCAAAAAAATTGTTGTGATCTTCAATTTCTAAATCACAACACCATGATTCCTCTGAATCCAAATCCTCGTTCGTTCGTACATTTTGTCCCATTTGTGACGACATTCCTTGTTCTTGCACAAAATAACATGACGTGGCATATGAATATCTCGACGATTCGCAAGAAATTTCTGACCACACATTGAACAGAATATTTGCTCCATCTTCGGCAACACTTTGTACTCCATACTTGGAATCACAAAATGTCGAATTAAATTTTGAAATTTGTCTCTCCCCTCCGCTGAGAATCGAATTTGCCAATATTTTCTCGTCAAATATGGATTGGATGGCACTTTCCACCTTTTTTGAAGCCAATCCGACAACATCTTCACTTCCATTCGAGAAAATCCTTCTGTGTGTATTGACATTTGACTTGAACCTTGACTCCCATCGTCCATGTACCATACTGCCAACGCAATCGGATCGTTGATCTCTTCTAGCCAACGAGAGTTCACCGTCTTCTTCCCATTTGGGTAACATAAAGCATGAATTTTCAATATCTCTTCTGTCGAAAGAGTATTGAATCGGCAAACCTCTTTGCCGTAACCTCCGTTTGGCTTTATTTTGGGCGGCGTGCCAACCAGTCTCTTCA
>Ga0194126_10010958_pt1 | contig 11789 bp, 11 predicted proteins | sample TA2KigC150mmetaG_FD_148641 | JGI IMG/M metagenome (GOLD analysis project Ga0194126, IMG submission 148641) | Freshwater microbial communities from Lake Tanganyika, Tanzania - TA2015035 Kigoma Deep Cast 150m | ecosystem: Environmental > Aquatic > Freshwater > Lake | place: Tanzania: Lake...
GTACTTTGAATTTGTTTAGCATTTCGATATTCGTATTTCTGATTTGATTTCTTCCTCCGGTATCAATCTGCTCCATAGGCATAATAGGCGGCGCAGGCGCCTTCCGAAGAAACCATGCACGGCCCAACGGGATGCTCCGGAGAGCAAACCTTGCGGAACAACTTACAATCCATAGGCGTCTTTACGCCGCGGAGGATGGCACCGCAGATACAGCCTTTGGCTTCCTTCACCCGCTCCAGTTTAAGGGTGAAAGCCTTTTCGGCATCGAAATGCTCATATTCTTTTCTCAGCTTCAGCCCGCTGGCTGGAATTATGCCAATGCCCCGCCAATCGGCTCCAGCCACTTCGAAAGCCTTGTCCATCATCTCCAGTGCTTTCAGGTTGCCCTCGGGCTTGACGCCCCGACGGTAGGCAATCTCAACCTGTGGCTTACTTGACTCGATTTGTTCCACCAGCATAGCCACCGATAGTAAGATATCCAGAGGCTCAAAACCGGAGACTACGCAGCCAACGCCGTAATCTCGGGGGATGAACTGGTAGGGATGAGTCCCGATAACAGCGCTGACATGTCCCGGGCAGACGATGCCGTCCAGCTTGATTTCGCCCAGGTTTAACAGGGCTTTCATCACCGGCGGACACAGCTTCAGCAGACAAAGGACGTAGAAGTTGCGGATGTTTTCGCTTTTCGCTTGCAGCACCGAGGCGGCCACGGTGGGGGAGGTGGTCTCAAAGCCAATGCCGACGAAGATGACTGACTTGCCCGGGTTTTCCCGAGAGATTTGGAGGGCGTCCTGGGTGGAATAGACGATGCGGATATCAGCTCCTTCTGCTCTGGCCTTTTGCAGGCTAGAATAGCTGCCGGGCACCTTCATCATATCGCCAAAGGTGGTGATGATAACATCGGGCAGTCGGGACAGCGCAATGGCTTTATCAATGTCCGAATTGGCGGTAACGCACACCGGGCAGCCCGGGCCGGAGAGCATTTCCACGGTAGGAGGCAAAAGCTGGCGGATGCCGTTCCGCATGATGGCTACGGTATGCCCGCCGCAAAACTCCATCAGCCTGACATGCCTGGTGGATAAACGCTCTATTCTTTTGACCAGCTTCTCTGCTAATGCAGGGTCACGGTATTCGTCGATGAATTTCACTGATCAATAGCCCTTGAATATTCTTGTTTGAGGTATATCATAGAGCTCATATCCCTCATAGGAATACTTGTGCCGGTTATCGATGTCCAAAGCCACGTCTTTGATTGTAGGGAATGGACCTCTTCTTATGCCATTATCAATAGTGTAAAACTCATTATCAGAGTTATACAGACATACAGCATGTGTTTTAGTAAGACGCGTGCTAAATTCTCCAGCTATAAGCATCTTGCAATCATACCCAGCTTTGTTCAGGATATATGCTGCAAACACTGCCATATCACTACATTGACCCTTCTTTCTGTTAAAGGTCCCAAGAGGAGTCTGCGAATGACCACGAAATTCCCCAGAATGCGTAATATTGTCACGCATGTATAGACTAACTAATAATGGCGAATTCAACCTATCCACTACCTGGTCAAAGTTCTCCCATTTTTCTGAAGCATAATTATTTGATATGGTTGTTTTCTTCCATGCTTCATTTATCAAATTAGTCAAGGAATAGTTGCTTAGCAGATTTGACCCATAGAATTCTCCGTCATAGGCTATCCACAACAAGGCTTCCAAAGGCGTGCAATACTTTCTCTCGTCCCTCATCCCTTCGGCCAGCATTGCTTCAAAAGCTGGCTTATTCTTCGGTCTGAAGCTAACAACGCTATGTCCTCAAGTGCTTCCTCGTCTTTGTTGTCTATCTCTTGTAGATCGGGTAATTTGAGGAGTTCTTGGTAAAGCTTGTGATCAATGGTTTTTAACTCTGCCATAGGATTGTCAGACCTTGTTACCATGAAAGTAACATGCAAATTAGCTACATCTATGGTGTATCTACCGGCCTTATCAGTAGAAAACGAAATGATGACCTTCTCACTGGCTCCAGGGGTTACCTTTATTTTCCTTTCTTCTATGGTTTGTTCGTTGAAAAGCAGTTTTACTGAACAAGAGTCTTCGACGTCTCCAAAGTTGCTCAAATCGGCGGTAATTGTTACGTTCTGCCGCAGCTTAGGATATGTTGGCAGTACGAGAAGATTATCTGCCACAAAATCAGCGGGTTTAAGTACATGGAGGTATTCAGACAAGTCATCGACCTGAATACTGTATCTACCTGGTATATCCTTAACCAGTTCAAAGGTGAATATCTTGGCTTCCTTTGGCCCTAACGTGATTACTCGTGTCTGTACTTTAACCGCGTTTACTCGCAGTTCTACTTCATAATTGCCCTCAACGCCGCCTACGTTTTCCACTTCGACATTTACGATTACCGGTTCCCCAGGCATCACCTCAGATGGAAGGACTTGCAGGGAGACGACTTCGAACGCTGCTGGGGCTGGCTTGGCACAGGCCGCTAAAAGGCTTGTCATTATGAGAACACCTAGCAACAGAATCGAGTAGCATTTTCCTCTTCTCATATCTGCCTCCTTTTGCTTTATGTTTAAGTTGCCATTGCGGGTCCTTCGGCTTCCGTCATTCTGAGCGAAGCGAAGAATCTCCTCATTCTCTCGCCACTGAGATTCTTCAGTCGTCCCGACAAAGCCGGGACTCCTTCAGAATGACAGAGAGAGCAGAGATCGCCACGTCCCGATAAGTCGGGGCTCGCAATGACAGGGGTCCAGCAATGCCATTTTCAGACAGCCTCGAAAGGTGCTTTCTTGTCTGCCTTCCAAGTCAATATGCGGGTTTGCCACTAACGTGCTGAGCCTTTTAGTAAACCTTGGTGTTATTGACGCTTTGGTCGGCGCCGATGCCCACTGCGTAGTCTTCCCAACCGGCTATTTGTGCCAGATTGCTCCGGGCATACTGCAGGTTTCGTATCACCTCGTCAAGCAAGTCCTTGTATTCGTTCGACTTGCTCTGTAACTTGGGTTGATACTGCCTCCTGACCTTGTCGTCCGATTTCTCGAAGCTCTCGTTCAGTTCCTTGAATGTCTCCTCGGCCGTGTGTACGTATTTTAGGGCCAGAGTCTCCGCCCCCATGAGGGTTGATTCCAACTGGTGGCACTGTTCCTGCCATTGGGCAACCTCAGGGTTCTCCGCTGCCGCAGCCGGAGTTACATTATCGGTGTTCGGCCTTTGCGTTCGTATTTTCACCGCCATTTCCAGGCACTTGTCGCAGTATATCTTCAGTGGCTTTGCTGATTCGGCCCGTGGCATCATGTCCACCAGCGGCGTCCACATGTTGGTATCGTCGTTGACCGCCTTTCCCTTGGTGATGACACATGCGCCCAGGACACATAGCCCTGAAGGAGGGCTTTCAATGCCGATGTCACTCAATTCTCCCCAGGAAAAGCTCTCAAGGTTTACCACGGCGGTGCGTGCCTTTCCTATGTAGACCTTCATCTCGCCATGTTTGCGCAAGAACTGGTCTTCACTCGCAGGTCTCGAAGCGGGTTGCGTGCAAGCCATCAGGCTGCCCAGCAACAACATTCCAGCCATCAGGGCTGAAAACCATAAGCGTATCTGTTTCATATTTTCCTCGTGCTAGGCTTTGCCCGCTTCGGCAGCATCGCCCAGACTTATCATCTCGGTCAGCAGTCTCAGGGTCTCCTGCGCTTCTGCCTGGTCGATGACGCTTATGGCGTAGCCTGTATGCAGCAGCACGTAGTCGCCGACCCTGGCATCAGGTGTGAGCGTAATGCTCACCTTGCGCTTCACACCGCCGATATCCACCTCAGCTTCATTTCCTTCCACTGAGACCACTTGTACTGGGACCGCTAGACACATGGATATCCCCCGCTATCTGTAAGACTCACGTCGATGCCTCACTCGCATAATCCTGACCACATTTGCCTTGTCATCAACCTAATAGATTATTCGGTAATTGCCGACTCGAAGACGCCAATCGTTCTGTGAGCCGGTGATTTTCCGACAGCCGCTGGGCCTGGGATTTTGATGCAATTCAGCAATATGGGAGATAACCCGCCTAAAATTCTCGCTGGATAGCCGTTTAAGGTCTTGCTCTGCGGCTCGTTCTAGGTAGACTTCATGCACCTGGAGTATACTCGCTAAGAAAGTCTTCGAGCTTCTTAAACGTGAGCGTCTTCCTCCGCATTTCCTCCAGTATACTCAGGTCTTCTGCATCTTCCAGGCGTTCTAGTATTTCCTGATATTCATCTATGTCAATGATGACCGCTGCCGGTTTTCCGTCCCGGAGGACAACCTCAGGGCTCTTCCGTTTGGCCTTCATGATTTGTTTTCCTCTCGGCTACAAGTATAGCCCAAATGATAGGCCCCTACAAACAGCACGGGATATCGAAGGAGGTTCAGACATTTGAGCGGTTTGCTATCGCTGCCTGGCCCAGGGAGATGCCGCCGTCGTTGCAGGGCACCTGCTGATGCGTCAACACTGAGAACCCGGCAGATTTGAGCAAAGGCGCTGCTTTCCTCAGCAATAACCGATTCTGAAATACTCCACCGCTCAAAGCGACCTGCTTGATACCAGTTTTAGCCGAGATGACCTTGCACACTCTGCATATCATGTTGGCCACGGTGTTGTGAAATTTGGCTGCTATCTCTGCCTGCGGGATACCTTGCTGCAAATCCAGGACTATGGCCGATAGAAGCTCTTTCAACTGCACGATGCTTACGCCATCACATTCAGCCACGGAATAGGGATAAGCGTTATCTCCCGCATCCGCCTCGTAGGCTATCATCTCCAGTTCGATAGCTGCCTGGGCATCATAGTCTATCTCGCCTCGCACGCCTATCAGCGCTGACACGGCATCGAACAACCGCCCCATGCTGGAGGTTAAAGGCGAGTTCAGGCCAGCCTGAATTTGGCGCTTGATAAGGTCGATTTCAATGGGGTCTACCTTTTTCAGCAGATCGAGACCATAATCATTCGCCTGCTCCCTTCCCATCATCCGTTTCTTTCCTGTAACCTGCTTTCCTCCCGTCACCCTGAGCGATAGCGAAGGGGCCCTGAGATTTTTCGCCCCGACGAGTCGAGACTCAGAATGACAGCGGGACTTACTCGGTGTTCCCTCAGAATGACCAGTGAGGCTATTAAAGGCATCCTCTCCCAGCAGTTTCAGGAGGTAGCCGATGGCTATCCGATACGGCTTTTTGATAGCTGCAGCACCTCCGGGCAAGGGCAGATATTCCAGATGCCCCAGCCTGCTGAAGCCCTTTAAGTCAGCCACCAGGAACTCTCCCCCCCAGATATGCCCATCAGTGCCGTAGCCAGTGCCGTCTAGTGAAACGCCGATAACCAGAGATTCCACCCCATTATCCGCCAGGCAGCTAGCGATATGAGCATGGTGGTGCTGAACCGGCACCAGCCTGATATCCTTCGATTTCTCGGCCAGTTCCATGGCAAACTTGGTGGAGAGGTATTCAGGATGCATGTCGTAGGCCACTATCTTCGGCTGAATGCGGAACAGCCTCTTATACAGCTCGAGCGTGGCCTCAAAGTGCTCCATGGTCTCCAGGTTCTCCAGGTCGCCGATGTGCTGGCTGACAAAGGCGTAGTTGTCCCTGGTAAGACAGAAGGTGTTTTTCTCCTCAGCGCCGCAGGCGAGTATCTCCCTGGCATCGAAAGGGAGGCGGATTGGGTAGGGAGCATAGCCCCTGGCTCGCCTGGTAAGCTGAACCTTGCCCATCTCCACCAGGGTCACGCTGTCATCATACCTGGAATAGATGTCACGGTTGTGCGCCAGGAGATAGTCGGCAATATCGGACAGTCGTCTGATGGCCTCGTCGTTATCTCTGGCTATAGGCTCTTCACTCAAATTGCCGCTGGTCATCACCAGCGGCAGCCCGGTTTCTCGCATCAGAATATGGTGCAAGGGGGTATAGGGCAGCATCACCCCGAGGTACTTGAGGTTCGGAGCTACCGCCTGGCAGACGGTGGACTCTGGCTTTCTCCACAACAGCACGATAGGGCTTTCGGGGGAGGAGAGCAATCGCTCTTCCTCAGCAGATACCTGGCAATGTTTTCTGGCTTCTTCAATGCCAGCGACCATTATGGCCAGGGGTTTGAACGGTCGGCGTTTTCTATGGCGCAGCAGCTCCACAGTTTTCTGGTTGGTAGCATCGCAGGCCAGGAGGTAACCGCCCAGGCCTTTAATAGCCAGAATCTTGCCTTTGCTTAACAATCTGACAGCAGCAGCGATGATGTCCTTCTCGTCTACCCGTTTTCCCTTGGCATCCAGCAGCTCCAGTTGTGGCCCGCATTTAGGACAGGCATTGGGCTGGGCATGGAAACGGCGGTCCAGGGGATTATCATATTCTGCCTGGCACTGCGGGCACATCTGGAATGAACGCATGGTGGTCTTGGGGCGGTCGTAGGGGATATCCTCAATGATGGTGAACCTGGGGCCACAGTTGGTGCAGTTGGTGAAGGGATAACGGTAACGCCTGTCTTGCTCGTCGAAGATTTCCTTCAAGCAGAGCTGGCAGGTGGCAATGTCAGGGGAAACCAGTTGATACTTGCCTGCCCGGGCAATACTGTGGCGGATTTCAAACTTCTTGTAGTCTGCTGGCGGGTGATAGCTGACAGAAATGCCTTCTATGTGCGCCAACGGCGGCGCTTTTCCCTCAAGGTCTTTCAGGAAGCAGTCCAGGTTCTTTCTCTCGCCCTGGACTTCTATTTTGACGTCTTCGGAAGTATTGCACACCCAGCCGGCGAGGCCATGCCTGGTGGCCAGTTGGTAGATAAAAGGCCTGAAGCCCACTCCCTGTATCACGCCGCGGACATTGATGCGGGCAAGCTCTACGTTGCTGATTTTGGCCATGCGACTGGTGGTAATTGTACTTTAACCAGCTATACTGGACAAAACCGTCGCTCGTCGCTCGGGGTTCGTGGCTCACCTCTGTCACTGCGAGGTCTTCCGCTGAAGGGCGAAGCAGTCTCCTATAGTTGAGGATAGGCTATGGGATTGCTTCGCTTCGCTCGCAATGACAGTCGGTAGCAACTGTCTTGAGCATTCTTTCGTGCTAGTCACCCGCCCACGGGTGACAGTAGTCGTAGGGTGGGCGAACCCCCCCTACCGCTGCGAGACTTATGTGATTGTCATCTGCCCTCAGGTGACATTAGCGAGCGACGAGTCACGAGTCACGCTTGTTGCCTGTTGCCTCGCGGCTGTTGCCTTTTGTTACAGTTGATACAGGATGCTGTAGACAAACATATAGAAGCCGCTAGCTTCAGAGAAATGGCTCAGTGCGATGTCTCCTCGGAATAGATTATCTGTGCCTTGTTGATAGCTACAAAGGGAACCGTTTGGCTGTTGCCCGAGGAAGCAACGATTTCCACATTCGTTATCGGTAAGAACCTATCCCCGGTATTAAGCAGGTCCGACAGTCGCTGCCTCGTGGTGCTGTGCATCTCTCCTCTGAGCTTGTAGGGAGGCACGCAGAGATTAGCAACTACGGGAGATTTGCTTACGCGTGGGAGTGACTTACCAGTCTCCCTGCTGTCAATCCTTGAAGTTTGTCCAACCTCAGCAACAAAGAGGATGTTGTCCTTGTTGATTAAAGTTGTTTTTGTTGTTGCTTCTGTTCCATCAGAAAAATATATGGTGACGTAAGTAAGAGGCAAGAAATCAAAATAAGCGCGTAGCCCTCCGACTAATACGCTGTTGAGGACATCCAAGAGGCGCTGACTTCGGATGCAGTGGACATATCCACTAAATATGCCTACCGAAGTATAAACGCATACTGCTAGTCGCTCTTTTTCAAGGTGTTTATTTGACCCAGTTGCGGCGAGTACTGGTGCCGGCTCGTGTTCCGTTTCCATTTGCCTCCATCCATTGATACTTATTAAATGCGATATCAATCAGCCAGTGGTCAACTTTGCACGATGTACAATGATGTCTCCATATTCTACTCTTTTGTGACATCTGTCAAGTTTCAGCGTAACCTGGCAAACACGATGCTGTCACCCATGGGCGGGTGACTAGCACGAATGGGTGTCTGTTGCCTTTTGTTACAGTTGATACAGGATGCTGCAGATGTAGAGGTAGAAGCCGGTGACTTCGGAGACTGTGTCCGCAAGCTGAGATAGGCTAGTGCTCAGCAACTGCTTTACATTCGTGTGATAGAAGCGGTGGAAGATTTTGAAGTAGACCTTCTGGTCATCGGGAATGGCCTCGGCCAGCTTGGCGGATTCTACCCAGGGGATGACATCATCGTTAGCCGTGTGGATGATAGTGATTTTGGTTTTGAGTTGGCCCACCTTGGAGTGGGGGGACAGGTTGTCCAGGGTCTGCTGTATCTCCTCGGTCAATGCCTTTTCTGAAGCATCGGGCAGAAGCTCGTTGAGCCATTCGTGTGTTGCCGCTTTCAACGTGGGGCGGGGTTCCCAGGGCACAGCCTGACCCTGGTCAATATAGCTCTCAGTAATCACCGCCTGCAGCCAGTCATTGATGTTGTAATAGCCACCCCAGGAACTGATGACGGCGACGTCCTCGCTGATTGTGCCATCGGCAGCCGCCAGGAACACAAGCGGGGCGCTGAGACAGATGCCTACCATCCCTATTCTGCCGCTGACAAACTCTTGCTGCAGAAGATACTGGAAGCTGGCCACCAGCGTCTCGATATCATCTGTGTGCAGCCGGAATGAACGCAGGTTCTCCAGTTGTGGTACCAGGGCGACGTAGCCAGCACGCGACAGGCCCTGTGCTGCCAGTACCAGAGCCTGGTCATCTTTCCCGTCCTTAACGGCGCCATGGGCCAGGATGATTCCAGGATATCGACTGCGGTCGTCGGGGCGATACAAATTGGCCACTACGGTGCGGTCGCCGCAAGGATAAGAAACCTCTAAGGCCGAGATGCTGCGCGGAACGGTGATGTGCCATTTGTAGTTGAGTCCCATGTCCAGGAAGAGAGTGATGGTCCTGGTTCCCACCTGAACTGGCTTGGTCAGAGAGGCAGCAACCAGCAGGAGAATGACTGCCAATACGATTACCAGCGATTTCCGGTTCATACAATTGATTGTAACAGATTTAGGCACGATTACGGCGATGTGATTTAGGAGGGATGGTCAAGCCTGCTTCATCGCCTGCCTGCCGCACCAGATGATGGCCAGGCCGAAGGCGACACACCAGGCATTTATGAAGGCGTTTAGAATCAAATCCATGACGGAGCTGGCATAAATCCCGTTCTGTATGTTGAAGCTGAAGTCAAGCAGTCCCAGGAAAATGAGCGCCCCCGCAGCCACCAGCGATAGGGTTTTGCCCAGCGGTTTTCCATTGAGCACCAGGCTGCCTGATGCTATCAGCAGTAAAGCCAGCAGGATATCAGGCAGGGGGAAAGCGTGCTCATAGGCAAAATAGCACGGGGGCGGGTTCTCCGGGGCCAGGCCTACAGTGAAAAAGGCAACCCAGAAAAGGATTATGAAAACGCCGGTGATTATCCCCAGTATAGCAATAGTTTTCATGTTTACCTCCTGCACCTTTCGATGTCCTTGTCCATGATGAACTCGACTAAGCCCGGGAACAGGCGTTTCATCACCAGGGTGAATTTGCCATCAAAGTTGGGGACGATGAGGAATTCCTTTTTGCGCATCCCCCTGAACAAAGCACGTGCCACTTCTTCTGGCTGCATCAGCTTGGCTCTGGATGAGATGGCCTGACATTCCGGCGGCTTGGTCTTGTTTTCCTCCTTGAATCCCGGAGTGTCAGTATCCGGCGGGCAAAGCACGGAGACGGTAATGCCATACTGCTTTAGCTCGCATCTCAGCGTCTCGGATAAGCCAATCAAAGCGAACTTGGAAGCTCCGTAGTCGGTGTAGCCGAAAACGCCGATGAAGCCGGCAATAGAAGACACATTCACGATGTATCCACCGCGCTTCTTCATGTGGGCAAAGAGCACCGAGATGGTATTCCAGGTGCCATAGAGATTGATTTTCATGGTTTCGTCGAACTGCTCATAGGTTACATCTTCAAAGTAGTGAGGGCGTGCCCTGCCGGCGCAGTTTATAATCACATCCGGCACGCCGAATTCATCTACTGCCCTGGACATGACTGACTCAACCTGTTCCCTTATCGAGACATCCAACTGCTGGCAGGAAAAGCGCTGTGCATCTGAAACACGCTGGTCAGCTATCTCTTTTAGCGCGCGCTTCAACTGTTCTTTCCTGCGGGCAAAGATACTTACATGGGCACCCTCAGCAGCAAACAGCCTGGCTATGGCCAGGCCGATGCCGCTGGAACCACCTGTTACATAGACCGCTTTGTCTTTGAAATCCCTCATAGCAGCACCACCGTTTACTTTTGTTTTAGCGTCGCTACGTCAAGCGTCTTCAGCCATTTCATGGTCCGGACGAATCCCTCTTTGTAGGATATTTTGGGTCGCCAGCCCAGCTTCCGCTCCGCCTTGGCGATGGAGAACTTAAGCCTCGACCCCAGGTTTTTCACGGTGTAGGTGGTCAGCAGCGGCCGCGTCTTCTTGCCCGTCACCTTCCAGATGAACTCAAGGACAGCGGCGGCAGCATAAGCCACCGGGTAAGGAATATAGGTAGTGATTGGAGGGACTCCTAGAGATTCTGCGATACCTGCGCAGAACTCCTCTAAAGTGGTAGATTCACCGTCATGAACCAGGTAGCCGTTGCCCACAGCCCGGTCATCTTCGGCGATGAGCATCAGGAGGTCAACCAGGTTCTCGATATAGGTAGGCCAGACGAGGGTGCCCTTCCGCCAGAAGATAAGCTCCCGCTTCAATATGGCATCGGCCAGAAGAGGCACAAAGGTCTGGTCGCCTTCACCAAAGACCCAGCAGGGATAGACCATGGTCACCGGCAGGCCGTGTTCCTGGTGATAGCGCCAGCAAATCTTCTCCGCCTCTATCTTGGAATCTGAGTAAGGCTCACGCCAGGGCTTCAGAGGGAAGGTCTCGTCCATTACCTGGGATTCATCCAGGCCGAAGACATCGTTGGTGCTCATGTCCACCAATCGAGACACCCTGGCAGCCACGGCGGCTTTGCAGATGTTTTCAGTGCCGCCGATAGTGACCTCTCGGAAAAGCTTTTTCGGTGCCCAATCGGTAACCACTGCCGCACAATGAAAAATGACATCCACCCCGGAGGCTGCTTTCTCCACTGCCGCGTAGTTGCGGATATCGCCAGTTACGGTGTCAACCCCTTTGTACTTGAGCGCTGCTTCACCCGGGTCGCCTGGCAGCACCAGGGCACGGACGGAATATCCTTTAGCCAGGTTGGCTTTAACCAAGTGTCCACCGATGAACCCTGTGGCTCCAGTAACCAGCACCTTTTTCACTGCGCCCCTCCTTATAGCTAACGATTATGGCGTGCTGACAGCCTTTACACTACGTCAATGCTGAGCGGGAATTTAGAAAGCGCCTCGCAGCCATTTGCGGTTATGAGTATGGGATTCTCATAACGAAACCCGACGTTTTCCTCGGGGCAGGCATACTGCATAGCGCAGATGAGCATCTCGTTCTCCTGATATACATGCTCAGGATTAGTCCAATAGGGAAAAGGGCCATCGTTAAGCCCTATTCGCCACTCATCGCCCATCATACCGATGCCATGCTCAAAGCCGGGCACCATGTACTCGGCAAAGCCGCGCTCTTCGGCGAAGGTGAGCATTTCGTCGGCCAGGCTTGTTGGCGTAACGCCCGGGCGGTAGGTCTTGAGGCAAAGTTTAACCAGGTCAACGAAGTTCCTGGCGTGCCACAGTTGCCTCTTGGTAGCCT
>Ga0194126_10010959_pt1 | contig 11788 bp, 12 predicted proteins | sample TA2KigC150mmetaG_FD_148641 | JGI IMG/M metagenome (GOLD analysis project Ga0194126, IMG submission 148641) | Freshwater microbial communities from Lake Tanganyika, Tanzania - TA2015035 Kigoma Deep Cast 150m | ecosystem: Environmental > Aquatic > Freshwater > Lake | place: Tanzania: Lake...
CTAATACGAAGGTCTACCGCATAAACTCTTGCTGCACCTTCATCTAAACATTTTTTTACTGCTGGTAATCCGACCAATCCGTTTGCGCCGGTTACAATAACGTTTTTTCCTTTAAACTCCATTTGTAATTTTTTAAATTTTCTACGAACATTGGTTTCTTTGCAAATTTAATTGCATGATTTCTATTGTATTCTAATATTGGTATAATTGAAATATACCAATCATGAATTTGTGCTAATGGTATTTTTGATAATCTTAAAAGTTCATCACATAACATTTTAAATCGTTTTGCATCGTTTTTTTCTAAATCATAACTTTCATCTATAAAACCGTCAAATGTCTTAAATCCAAGTTTTTTTATATAATTTAAATAACCGTAAGCTGCAAATAATATAAATGGTTGTAATACTGTCATTGGATTTATTATCTTTTCTGTTGGAAATATATCTTTAGAAAAGTTGGTTTCTGTCACTATCTGTATGTATGAATCTAAGTATATATCTTTTTTAAAGAAACGCATTGATTCAAAACACTCTCTGGCCGATTCTGATAAATTTTCTGTATCCATTTGTATTGGTAATTTATTTTTAAAGGTAATGGATGCTTGATTTAATTTTTTAGAAAATTCTGTATCTAATTTATCTATCATAGGTGTATTAAGTTCTTTTTGCAAAAATGAACAATACATTTTATCCCATAAATTTTCCGATTCTATAAAACATCCTAATAAAAATCTATGTGGTTTGTTTGAATTTCTGTTAGGACATACAAAATGCTTTTTTCTTATAACATTTACTTCGGAAATATTAAACCATTCAGATTTATATCCCAATGCATAAAAATTATTTTGTTTTAATTCTATAATTTTTTTTGAACTTGATATTAGTAAATTATCCTCAAAATAAAAATTTAAACCCATTTCTGATAATTGGGGGTATAAATCAAATAAATTTGAAGTACCATTAAAAATTAAAAAACTTTCTGAATTTAATCCTAAGCTTCTAATATCGGATATTAGAGTGGTAAAAAAATATAAATCTGATAAAGCCTCATGAGAATTGTTTATTACAAAAAATAATTTTTGTTTTTTGGCTAATTCAATTGCTTCTTTAGATATTACGTGTTTAAAATTTGTAAAATATTTTATGCCATCATCTGTTATAAATTCTTTTTTTTCTATAAATCGGTTATGGTCTCCATAAATTTCAATCGGATAAAATAAATTTTCACCATTGTAATTTTCATAATCAATTCCTTTTAATATTTTATATCCTCCATTATATTTTAGAATAATATTTCCTTTTAATTCGGAATGGTTTGATGCCACTTTGTATTTTTCTCTTACTTTATCAAACCAATCATTTCCATCAATAGTGTCGGCATACTGACAATATAAATCATGCCAACCATTTGGATATGGTTGATTTCTTTTATAATCGTATCTATCGTAAGCTAATGTTATCATTAAAATGCAATCCACTTACCTGTTCCGTAATGTGGATATTTTGATTTATAAGTATAATAAATAACGTCATCAGGTATTTCTCGTTTCACATTCCACGTTATTTCTGTTGGAGTGTATGTAGATACACCATTATCTTCTACTACAAAATAAAGCGGAAGGTTAAAATTTCTTGCGTATTTATGAACTTCGTAAAATATGCCACTTTCGAAACTCATATCACCTATAAAGCACCAAACCTTTTCATTACTACCTTTTTGTTTAATTCCCATTGCTACACCCAATGCAATTGATAAAGTTCCTCCTACAATTGCAGATGAATAAAATTTTTCATCTATTTTACACAATGTAATTGATTTCCCTTTTAAAATTTCATCTTCTATCCAATTGGAAGATATACCTTTAAGTAATGCGTGATAATGAGAACGCCATGTTGAGAATACCCAATCGTTTTTTGATATTCTTTTAAAAACTTCTATAAGTTGTTCTTCATTACCATTTGATAAATGTATTGGTCCTCTTATTTTTGCATTAGACCAATGTTCTACTATAAGATTCTCAAAATTAATAAGAGTTTCTACTGTTAGTGGTATATCCCTAGTTACAGAATATTTTTCCAAATTTTTTATCATACAATCTTTTTTTGTTTTAAAAATTCTACAATTCTTTCGGCTACTATTTTATGCCCATCTAATGTTTTATGATTATCTAATAATGTTTTTAGTTCATCTTTAATTCTGAGTTCGTTTGAATTTATAAAACTCCCCATAGATAATTCATTAAATAATATAAAATTTTTTTCTATAAATTTAGAATAAAAATTTTTTTTAGTATTATTATCCCCTATTACTAAATCTGCCCATGGCATCCAAAATAATTTTAATCCTTTTTCTTTACAGTAAGCATTGAATAAATCAATATACATTAGTAGTTTATCCATTTCATATTGTTCATTATGAGAATAACTAAAATATAGATTATACAATTCATTTAATTTTTTCATTTCTTCTTTATTTTGATATGGCCAGCCTGACATTTCTAAAGTATTTACACTATAAAAAGTTTCAGTAGGCTCATACCAAATATGCCTTCTACTGAATATTGTTGTTTGTACAATAAAGATATCACCTTTTTTCGTTTCATTTGAATTTACAATTTCAAATAATTTATTTAATATATTTTCATTTGAATTACAACCTATCGCAAAATTTCTTGTTTTACAGCCAATCAATTCTCCTACCACATTAGAATATCTATACTTTTCTTTAAATTTTTTTAAGAAATGAGTATTTTTTAAAGTATAATCTTCTAAATTAGAATTTGTTTTAAAATTATAATATTCTATATTATCTAATCCACCGCCCTCAGTAAATGAACATCCAAAAAAATTAATTATCATCTGTCTCTTTTTTGTAATATTGGTTTATCTGTCGGCCATTCAATTTGATATTCAGGGTCATTCCATTTAACCACTCTCTGTGCATCGGCATCCACATAATTACCTTTATAAAATAAATTATAATGAAACATACAATCAGTCAATGCATAATGCCCATTAGCAAATCCAGGTGGAACTAATATCTGATTCCTTAATCTTTCTGTTATTATAAAACTTTCCCATTCACCGAATGTTGGACTTTTTTCTCTCATATCTAAAACAACTAAGTATATATCTCCTACAACTGCCTGCACTAATTTCCAAGTTTTATTATCCCAATGTAATCCACGGAGAACACCTTTGTAAGAACGTGAAAAACGTCCATGCACCTCACATTTTCCGCTAATATAATCAACTACCGGATGTTCTACTGAATGAAAGGTAGTCCAAATTTCTCCTCTGTATTCTCTATAAACAGATGGTTGAAATTGGGGTACTTCTAATCCAAATTTTTGTGACGGTAATATTTCAAATTCATCCCACTTATTTTGCATACTATGTTTGGTTTGCGTAACCCAAAGGAAATCCATTTCTAAATTCTGCTCCCATTTTGGGAACAATCATTTGATAACCTTGAATTAATTGTTTAATACCTTTATCTAAATCCCATTCTGGTTTCCAACCAGTTGCTTCTATTTTCTCATTAGAAACAATATAATCCCTTTTATCCGGGTCTTCATAATAATCATCATATACTACTGCAAAATCTTTTACATGCGCCTGAATCTTTTCTAATAACTCCTGCTTAGAAAGGTTTGCATCACTTAATCCCACATTAAATATTTCACCCCTATATTCATCATAATGATTTAACATAAAAATAAATGCGGATACTACATCTTCTATATGAATAAAATTTCTTCTAAATGATTTTTCAAATACAACAATGTACTTATCAGTAATTGCTTTATAAGTAAAATCATTTACTAAAAGGTCAGTTCTCATCCTTGGTGATACTCCAAATACTGTTGCTAATCTAAAAATGATTGCATCGGTTGATGTTTTTAAAAAATTTTCAGCTTCACATTTTGTTTGTCCATAAACCGATATTGGATTAAGTGGTGATTCCTCTGTACATTCTGTCTGTCCCTCACCAATTCCATATCCACTATTTGTATTTGGATAAAGTATTTTTTTACCTTTACCAAATTTGACTATGTTGACTATTTGATTAAAATTTATTTCTTTTGCTAACTTTGGGTCGGCCGCACATGCTGGAAATCCAACAATTGCAGCTAAAGGAATTATCACATCTACCTCTTTACACAATTTTTCTAATAATATCTCATTACGGACATCTCCATATATAAATCTAAAATTTGGATTAGCAGTATATTGTAATAAAGATGTTTGATTAAATAATAATTTATCTATTACAATTACCTCATATCCAGCAACTAATAGTTTTTCTACCAAAACCGAACCCAAATAACCGGCTCCACCTGTAATCAAAATTTTCATAACCATTTTTAATAATAAATATTATCTTCGATATAAACTTGTGGGTAGTTTCCACTAAATGTCATATCCCAAATTTTATACCTAGTTGAATGATTAAAATCACAAAAAAATGCAAAATTATCTTTTAAGATTCTTTGATTATCCAAATTATTATATAAATAAAAATTATCTTTTAATCTTCTTAATCCATTATACATTTCAAATGAGTAAGTATCAAAGTTTTCAGAAATTTCATTTATTTCTGATATTTCTAATTTTTTATTTAGTAAAAAAGCAAGTTCATAATCAAAATCACCAATATACATATGTTCTGTCTGCGAATTTAACATAGAACCGCATCCAAACCAATAAAATGATTCTTTGTATGTTTTTCTTGTAGAATCTTTATATTCTATTTTTCCAACTAAATTATTGTTAAAAAAACATTTTATATTTTTTTCTTCATCATCACAAATCATTACATATTCATTAAATTTGTCTGCAATTTCATCAGGAATCCATTTTCCAACTCTTTTAACTTCATATAAATTAGTTTCTTTATTTTTTATCCACCATTGAAATACAACGTGTATTTTATTATCCTCACTTTTATAAATGGCTATACCTGAATGCTTACCATTTCTACAAAATAAAAAATGTTCTTTTCCTATTTCTAAAAATTCTTCATTTACTTTTGCTTTTACATATAAAGAAAAATCTTTTGACATGTGCATATCAATTGGTTTTGCAACCGAATATCTATCTTCCGTTAGTATAAAAAATATATTGTCTTTGTTTATTCTTAAACTCATAAATTTATAGTTGAGCAAAAATTATAAAATTCTTCTAATTCTGGAAACGTTTTTACAAAGTTTGTCCCTCTCCTTTTATCATGCTCTGTAAAATACTTATAAAAATTATATCTATTTACAATTTGTTGATTTACATCTTGAGGTGCAATCATCCAATCATAAATTCTTTTTACTTTTTGAACTTCTACATCACTATATCCTATGTGTTTTGGGTCAAATGATGGAGCTGCGTAATATGTAATTAGTTTAGTTTGGTTTAATATATTTTCTGAAAAATTATATGGTAATACCTGTACAGTTTGATGTAGTGGATATCTCAAATAAGATGAATCTAAAAATACTGCGGAACTCCAATATCTATCAATAGATGCGTATGTATCTTTTAATCCATAAACATTATGTATAAGTTTTTCATAATTAAAAATACTTAAAGCATTATATGTTACCATAAATGTAACAATAACTCTAGGACATTCGGTTAATATTTTGTTTACGTTATTCCAAAATCTATTAAATTCCAAACCTGTTCTAATATATTCTGCTTGTTTTCCCCAAGTATCTACTGATGTGAAAATTACTATTTCTTTAACACGATTTTCATCTTCTATTTTTTTTATTTTATCAATAAATTTATCAACTAAATTATCAGGTACTCCGAGATTGGAATTTATTGCTAATTTTAATTCTTTATTTGGATTTGGGTGTTTTATAATATAATCCAATACTTCCCACGTATCTTTTGACATTAATGGTTCACCGCCTGTAACTCTAAATGTGTGTAAATCTCTATATAATTCAGGCCACCATTTCCAAAATGCTTCTACATATGGATTATGCTCTCTTTGTGGAATTGGAAATTTATCTTCAATTTTCATCCACTCAACTGAATTAAAATTGTCGGTTGTTGGATATGCTCCATATTGTTCTATCTCCTCTACCCACTTAGAACTATAAGATGGTCCACAATAAGAACATTTAAAATTACATGCGTTAGAGAACGCCACCTCTACATATTTTGGATTATAATCTTCTCTCCAATTGGAATTAAATATTTCATTCATAAAAGGATATGACCAACTTTCTCCTGATTTAAAAACTCTATCAGAAAAACGGTCAGAATTATCTTCAACATTCCAACAATAATCACATTCTGTGGGTCTTGCTCCACTTAACATTTCTTTTCTACGCATTTTTTTATAACGTGTATTATGAAGTGCAGATGGGTTTCGTGCTATTTCGCTTTGTGATATTTTGTGTGTTTTGGGGTGGTGACAGGAATGGTTGTGTCCACTTTGTAATTGAAGTGTCACTTGTGTCCATTTTGCTAAACACATACCCTTACCAATGGCATCTAAATCTTGTTTTACTCCGAGATAAATTGGATTTTCAAATTTTTTTTCTGTTTTATCAGATGCCATAACTTATTGTTTTTACATTTATCATTTTATGTCTACCATAAATAGTATCAACGGATAAAAATTTAAATTGCATATTATTAATTCCATCCTCCTTATAATTTATCTCACCTTGTTGCATTTTTAAAACATATCTTTTTTCATTCTCTGCCGTAGTACAACCTTTTGCCCATTTTTGAATACCTCCTACATTTACTAAACCCTCCGTTGGGTGGGGTAAACAAAAAAATTTACCATTACTTCTAAAGGGTAAAATTGTATGGGGTATCTCAATTTTTTCTTTTGTAAAAGTAACATTTTCGATTTCAGCAAATTCCGAATTCATATTTGACATATCCAATACCAAATTATCTTGTGGAACTTTTTTATGTATATTTTTTATTTCATCTTCATTTAAACATCTATTCCACATTTGTATATTTGCAATTGCACCCTTAAAAAATACTTCATACGGTGATTTACAATATCCGATAAAAAACGGTTCCATACCATATCTTTTTAGATTTTCTGTAAAATATAATGGTGATTGTGTCCCTGTACCTAATCTCGCATCACTTTCCTTTCCATTTAAATAAAAATGTACTTTTTTATTTTCTATATCTACACTCATTGTAATCCAACTCCATTGATTTTCATATCTTTTAATCCATTGATATAAATGCCCTTTTGTTCTATCCCAAAGTTGCATTGTATATGCTCTACTATTATTAAAAGATAATCCCCAATCATATCCTGGTTTTCTAAATATAGGATATTCTATAAATCGTCTTTCAGTATCACCGATTAACCAAATTGGAACTTTATCTATTTGTTGGTCGGCTCTTACCAATACTGAAACTGTATGTGAATTTGAAAGACAATCTCTTTGTTCTCTATTAGGTCTAAATTGTATTTTAGAATTTACACCATTAAAATTTGCAACATATTTTTCTTCACTATATTCTAATTTTGTTTTTTCAACAAATCCTTCAATAACACATCTCCAAAAAAGGTCATCATCTTCCATACCCCAATCCCAATAATTATTTGAATATCCATTAGTTCTTTCTACTTGTTCTTTTGAGAATAAGACTGCTCCACCAAAGTATTCTTCATATTTTAATTGATAATCAGATTGTGAAATACGAACTGCTATATGCTGTGGATTTTCTTTTGGGAATGAATAATCACAACTATCATCTTCAGGTACCATATCAATATCATGCCAAACTATATAATCACAACCATCATTAAATGCATGTTTGGCTGCAATATTTTTCATTAAACCCCTATTAAAAAGTTTATCATCACATTGATGTGCTAAGTATATTGTATGTTCAATTTTTTTTTCTTCTAAAAATTTTGAGATATGAGGAACAAATATATTCATATGTTCCTCTCTATTTCTATATGGTACGCAGACTCCTAATTTCATTACAATCCAATGTTTACTAAAGTATATCCCTTTTCATTCTGTCTACCATACTCTAAAAAATTTAAATCAACAAGTCCATCTTTTATCATTAATTTATCATTTTTTTTAACTTCATTATAATATCTCAATTGATTATACCTTGTAAACTCACTTTTCCATTTGTTATTTATAAAACCATTTTCCTCATGTGGTAATAGATAAAACGTACCCTCTCTCCTATAAGGTATTTTGGTTTCAACATATTCTGAAAATTCTTTTTCTAATACTTCACAGTTTATTATTTCACCATCATTTTGATTTCCAGATAAATCTACTAATTTGTAATCTCTTATAAAGTTTGCATCATAATATAATTTTATAAATTTGGATGATAAATATTCACCAATATCATCTATCAATCTTATTCCATTCTCATTACATGAACCAATTGAATATACTTCATTATCAGATAATGTTTTATTCCAAACTGCAAATTTATCAAAATACCCTTTAAAATAATTTTCAATAGTTTTATATTCGTTTTTAAATCCACAACCAATATAAAATACCTGCTCTATTGAATAATCATATAAACTTTCATTATAATTTGCTTGCCCAATTAAAATCCCATCTTGATATGTTTTTATACATTTACTTTCAGGCTCAAAAGTTACACAAATATTGGTTTTATAATTTTGTTTTATATTAGAACTAATATATAGAACATTTTTATTATTATCAAATGTTATAAAATTATATCTTGCGAAAGAATTATAAGTGATTTGTGTATTATATCCTGGTAAAGTAAAAATAGGAAAAATATCTACTTCCTTAGTATGATTTAAAATTATTTCATCAGGATAAAATGAAATAAAAATTGATAATTGTTTATTAAAATTAAATAAATTATTAAAATTTTTACCAATTATATAAGCATCATTTCCATTTAATTTTAAATTTGTACCTGTTCGGTTATAGTTTTTATATTTGTAAGTATCTAATATTATTTCTTTTTTTATACATCTCCACAATAAATCATTATCTTCAAATCCCCACCCCCAATATTTGTTAGAATATCCATTTATTTTTTCAAAATCTTTTATTGTAAACATTGTAACTCCACCAAAGTATTCATTAAAAATATCTTTTGTTTTTTCGCCAGTTTTTCTATCTACAAAATTTGTAGATAAATGAATAGGTATATCTGAATAAGAATAATCAGCATCCATTGGTATCATATCCACATCGTGAAAAACCATGTAATCACACTTAGCTTTTACAGCGTAACGATAACCAATATTTAAAAGCATACCTCTATTAAACAACTTTGCGTTATCTTGGTTTATTACAAATATTTCGTAAGGTATTTTTTGATATTTTAATCTAAAAGATATGGTTGTAATAAATTTGCGTAGTTGTTCTGGCCTATTCCTATATGGAACAATTACTGCTAATTTATGTTTATTCATTATCTTTTTTGTTTTTTACAGTATGATTATAAAATTCATACAAATAATATTGAAGTCTTTCGCTCCATTCTTCTTTATCAATTTCTTCAAACCAAATAGTAAGAGCATCTAATGAATTAGCAATTTTTTCTAATGCTCTAACTTTTTTTTGCTCTAAAAGAAACAGTTCTTCTTGTGATACAGAATTTGTTTGTGGTTCTTCTGCAACTTTTGTTAATTTTGCCATATTAATTTTATTTTTTTAAATATACAATATTTTATTTACAATACCAAATTAAATTGATATTATTTTTTTAAAAAGTTTACTCCAAAGAGAATATGAACTCGTACCACATTTTTCAAACATAAATTCGGAATTATTAATATCAATTTTAAATTTTGATTTTGCTAATTCTCTATACATTTTTCTATATTCTTCTGAGTATGCGTATTCTTGATTAATGTTAGCTACCGCTCTAATTCTTTCTCCACAAGTACTATCCCATTTAAAGTGATGTACCTGAACAGAATATTTTTCTACGGGCGCTATAAGTGGATGATTCCAACCTTGCCACCTCCAAGTAGTTTGTCCATCTATCTTTGCGTAATGCTGGCCAGCTGTGATTTCTACATAACCCTTTGTTATACAAATTTTATTTGGACATGCACCACTCATTGGGTATCTAAAAAATCCTGCGTATGGAAATTGTTCAAATATATTTTGCGTATCATTTATTTCATTAAATTCACCATTTAAACCAATTCTATCAATAAATCCACCTCTTACAATATCCCAACCATTTTTATCACAATCGTATATTATTTCTTTTAATGGTTTAGAATATATGTGAAATTCATCATCATCTGATACTATCCACCAATCATCGGGATAAATTCTTTTTACTTCATTGTATAATTGTGTAACATATTCCCAATTATATTTTTCTTTTACTTCTCTCAATACTATTTTTGCATTTGGAAATTTTGATACAATTTCTTTTACTGAATCATATGTAGAAAAATTATCCCATTCATAAACTACGACATAAATTTCATCAACTAAACGCTGATAGTGATTAAGCATATGCCAAAGTGTATTCGTTCGTGAACCTGTAACCGTAACTAATCTTACTTTTTTATTCATTTTTATTTTCTTGTCAGTAGTGTCAAACCAGTGCTGCTAACTTTTTTATCAAACATAATAAAATTTTTTAAATTTACCAAATTCCATTCTGTGTTACTTTCTAACTCTTTAATAAATTTCGTAGGTCCATCAAATGTATTAAAATCCCCCTTTTGATTATCAGGAACCAAAAATGTATTATGATATTGTTTGTCAGTATCATGTATTGTAATTATTCCATTTTCTGAAATTAAAGTTGAGTACAACTCAAAATCCTTTTTAACTCCTTCATATGAATGGTCACCATCTATGTGTAAGTAATTAATTTTTATATCTTGTCTTACAAAATAATCGTAAAATGCTCTTTCAGATGTTTCTATTATAATTTGTGGTGTAAAGTGTTGTCTTAAAAATGAATTTTCTTCAGTCCAATCAGTAAATCCACCAATACCATTGGAAGCATCTACTATAATTGTTGTTCCAATATCCCCCCATTCATTTTGTGGGTTTCCTTTAAAGATTTTTTGTTCCCAAAGGTCTTTACGAGCCTGTGTCATTATACGGGGTATAAAACCTCCTCCTGTTCCAATACAAACGCATATCTTTGCTCTAATAAATTGAATGAGTGAATATACTAAAAGCCCATCACCTAAGTGTAAATCAGTTGCACCATGTGTCCAACGATACTTTACTGGTTCTAATATTAGTTCACCATTTTCATTTATATGATGGTTATTAGTTAGATATTGTTTTGTATATTCTTTGTTAAATAATTCCATTTGGTTTTAGAATTTTAGGTATAATAAATTCATTTAAAAAACATTCGGATTGAGTTTTATCAAAGTGCCAATTATTTTTAGGGTAATCATTTTTTTCTTCATATAACCATTCCAACATTCCACCACCAAACGGATTTCTAATCTTATCGGTAAATAAAAATTTATCGTAATCTATTTTTTTAAATAAAAATGGTACAGAATCTGCATCTGCAAATATAGTTTCTACCTGCTGCATTTTTTGTAATACATTTTCTTTTGATTCATAATAATTTCCATTTTTTATCATTAAATTTTCTATCTGTTTAATTGTTGTAGATAATGTAAATAAATTACCAATCGTAATCATACTATATGGAATATTTTCTGAGTTTAATAATTGCTGAATAAATAAAATGTTTTCTAATGTATCAATCACCGCACCATATACTGAATAATAATTTTTATAAAATTCATATTTTATACCTGTTGTATTAGACCA
>Ga0194126_10010967_pt1 | contig 11780 bp, 12 predicted proteins | sample TA2KigC150mmetaG_FD_148641 | JGI IMG/M metagenome (GOLD analysis project Ga0194126, IMG submission 148641) | Freshwater microbial communities from Lake Tanganyika, Tanzania - TA2015035 Kigoma Deep Cast 150m | ecosystem: Environmental > Aquatic > Freshwater > Lake | place: Tanzania: Lake...
CGCGCTCTGCGCGTTGTTGATGAGGCGCCGCACCGTGGACGGACTGTGCCGATCACTGTCCTCGGCGCCCGCTGCCTGCATCGCATGTTCGATCAGCTCGCTCAGTACCACGAGGGCACCTCCCTCAGTCGTGTGCGATCCCTTCCCGCCTGGCGTACTGCTTCATGTCTTCGACCATGTGCTTCTCGTTGCGGATCGCCTCACCGGAAGCCTCCGCCATCAGGGGCTTGCGGTAGCGATCCACCGTCTCCTCCACCAGGTCCGCTTGACGCCGGCGAAGGTCAGCCCCAACCCGTGCGTTGTCCCGATCCACCTGCTCCAGTACCCGAGCGTTGCGCTGCTTCCGCCTGTACTGCTCCTCCGTCATGCGCTCCCGAACCTGGATGCTCATCTCACACTCCTGTGTTTCGGCCCCCGAGGCGAAGGGGGTGGACGCCCCGGGGGCCTGCCCCGCCGCCCGCGGGTTACATGAGCCCCGGCTTCGCCCCAATCGCGATCCACGCCACCTTCGCCGCTGTCGCAGCCGTCGTCGGAGTCGCGTTCACGGAGATCGAAGTCGGGATCGTCACGTACAGCTCAATCTGACCCGGCTCGGTCGTCTGATCCGCGATCGCCGCACCCACGTTCATGTGGGTCGCGCTCGGGAACTGGTCGAGCGTCGTCCAGACGCCGATCACCTCGGAGAGGCCCGTCTGGATCTGCTTGTACCCGGAGACCGTCTCCGAGCCATTCATCACGAACAGCCGCTCGCGTGTTGCCAGTTGGCTGAGGTCCAGCTCTTCCTTCGCCATGTGACTGCCTCCTAACCCTCGGTGACGCCGGTCAGCTTGCCGTGGGCGCTCCGCATGTCGGTGCCGAGGTTCGCGTAGATGAACAGGACCGCCTCGTAGGCGTCTCTGTCCTGCACGCGGACGAGTCGGGAGCCGTCCATGTCCATCCAGTCGAAGTTCGCCATCTGGTACACCGAGAGGTGCCGCGTGTTCAGGAAGTACCAGTTGGTCAGCGGACAGTCGTCATCCACCAGGATCGGGATGTCGTTGTTGCCGGCCGCGAACGACAGGACACGCCACCCACCCCGCAGCACCTGCGGAGCGAAGTCCACCTGCGTGTCGAACAGGTCGAAGTACGCGCGGCGGCCGCCCTTGGTCGTCACGATCAGGTTCGGGTCCTCGCCGCTGTTGGTGTTGATGTTGTCCACGGCCTTCAGCATGTTCGCCTGGGTCAGCGCACCACCCACCGCCAGTTCGTAGGCAGTCCAGAACTCCTCACCCGCCGTCGCCGGGTTGAGGCTCTGCAACGCCCCCGCGCTGTCCGCGATGAGGTCGATGCCCATCATCTCCAGGCCGGCGGAGGCCGTCTTCGCTCCGGCCCGCGTGACGATGCCGTTGTCATCCACTGTCACGTTCTCGGACAACGTAGCCGCTGTGGCCGACCCGACCGCGCTCACCTTGATGTTCTGAGCCTGGCGCGTTGTCCCGGCACTGTCCCAGATGTCGATGAGCATGTCCTTGTAGAGCCGCCGCGTCGTGCCGACAGTGGCGCTGAGGCCGTTGTCGCAGACGAGCGCCGTGGAGCCCGCCAGCGCCCCGTTCACGAGGCAGAGCTTCGCCGAGCCGATGCCGAAGAGCTGGCGGTTGATGTCGCGCTTCATCGCCTCGCCGCAACCCTGGATCGCCTTCTCCAGAGCATTCGCGAAGGCGCCGACGCTCGTGCGCGTCGCCCGGATCGTCTGACCCGTAAGACGCAACCGCCAGTAGATGTACCGCTGGGGGATCACACAGACCCGGTAGTCCTCTTCGCCCGGGTCGGGGAGAGCCGCGTTCTCGGCTGCCGCGCCGCCGCCTTGGTTGTTGGCCGCGTGCAGTCCGATGGTGAAGTTCTTGCCGCTCACGCTCTCCTCATCGCGCTTGAGCTGAGAGAAGAGCGGGACGGTGTTGTTGATCTGGCTCCTGAGGCCCGGGAGATACAGGGTCTTCAGGAGGTTGTCGAGCGTCGTCAGCGTGCTGGTCGATGCCATCTACCTGAACCTCCTCTGGTTCGGCGAGGTTCAGGACAGACGACCGAGCACCGACTACTTGAGGTCTGCCAACCCGCCCGCCCGGGCGAGGGCCGCGGCTGCCGCCTGGCGCCGCTCTGCATCACTCATCTGAGCGATCCTCGTCTCCATCGACTGAGGTGCTCCTGCCGTCGTCCTTCCGCCTCGCACGTCTGGTGTCAGCGAGCCCGCCTCGCGCTTCAAGGCGCGTGTCTGTCCCAAGCTCTGCTGCCTTCTGGTGATGTATGACTTCGCGATCTGCTCCATCGTGGCTGTCGGATGGATCGCCCGAGCCATGCGGATGTAGTCCAGCGCCAAGGGATCACCCTGAAGCTGGAACCGCTGCAACACCGCAGCCATCTCCTGCTGAAGACGCTGCTGCTCCATCTGAAGATCAGTCCTCTCCTGACGCTCCAGGATCGCCTTCAGACGCGCGTCGGTCTCGGGATCGAGCTTCGCGCCCTCCGCCGGCCGCACCGGCGGGATCGGCGGGTTCGGGTTCTGGTTGTAGCCATCCACTCCGTAGGGCCCCTGCTGCGCGTTCTGCGCCGCCAACGCCCGCTGGAAGGAGTCCACCACCTCCTGCCCGTTCCGGCCGTACTGCTTCGCCTGATCCAGCAGCGGCTTCCAGCTTTCCAGCTCCGCCTGGGCTGCGTCACGCGCCTGCTTGGCCCGCTCGTAGGCCTCGCGCACGACAAACCCGGACTGAGGGCCAGTCGCCGGAGCATCCGGCTGCACCTCCCGCACTTCCTCCAGGGAGTACATCCGGTCCAGAGCCTGCCCCACGAAGTCCTCCGGAGGCTCCTGCGAGGATGCCCCTCGCTGCCCCGTAGGCGCATTCTGTGGGACTCCCATGCCGAAATCGGGTTGGACCCCCACTCCTGCCCCCGCAGGCTCTTCAGTGCCCTCCAGGGCCCCTGCCAGGTAGGACTCCACATCCTCCATGCTCGGCATACCATCTACACCGTCGCCCACACGCTCGCTGCTGTTGTCATCCGGAGGGATGTACTCTGCTCTGTCAGATGCCATCTCATCGGCCTCCTGGCCTGAGCTCGGCGACTACCCTGCCGCCGGCAACGCCATCATGGGCTGCCCTGCGGGCATCCCTTGAGCCCCAACCGGAGCCCCCAACTGCTGCAACCACTGCACCAGCATCTGTAACCCCCCAGGCTGGGAGACCATCTGTTGCAGGTGCATCATCACTGCCTCTTCCACCGTCATGTTCTCCTCGAACATCTCGCTCAGGTGCCCCATCTCCAACGCCTGCAACACCCGCTGCGTCACCACCGGATCACCCGGAGGTCCGAAGAGACCGCTCTGGTACAGCGCCATGATCTCCTGGCGCTTCGCCGACAGTGTGTTCGCCTGCGCCGACCGCGGCTCCACGTACACGTCCACGATCCCATGCAGGTCACTTCCCGTGAACGCCACTACCTGCGGCTCCTTCCGCTGCCCCACCAACCGCAGGTACCGCGGCTCCGTGTAGTACTTCTGCGCCACCGCCAGCAGCATCCTCGAGACCCGTACCAGTCCGTCGTCGATCATGTCGTAGCACGACCGCAGCGGGCTGTTGTCTGCCTCGTGCAGAAGCTGGATCGCCACCCCGTACTCCACGTTCGGGGGAGTCGTCCCCCGCGTCACCTCATGCTGGTGCGTGAGGTCCATGAACATCTGGTAGCTCTGCTGGAGGATGGTCCCCATGTACGCCGGCATCTGCGGCGCCTGCATGATGTGCGGCGGCATCGCCCCGCTGTACTCCCAGAACTCCCCGGGGAGGTTGTCTCCCACAATCGGCGACAGGTTGGTACCCCTCGGCACCAGGACCTTCGGGAAGCTGCTGTAGTCCCTCGCCTCCGCGAGCTGGCTGATGGTCCGGTTGAACTCCTCCTGCATCGGCCGCACCGACTCGACCAGGCCCCGGCCCCAGACGCTCCCAGGCACCCGCTCGTAGGGCGTATACACCAGGGGGATCTCGTTGAACGGGAACGGGTTGTGCCCATCGTGGACCAGGACACCCCCCACCACCAGTACATGCCGGCCGCTCGGGAACCCCTTGCTCGGGCGCTCCCAGTATTCCACTACCGGGATGTCGTCCGCGCTCTTCGTGTAGACCCCGAACATGCTGTTGAGGTTGGATGGGTCTCCCGACTTCGGCACCCGGTCGGGATCGAAGCCCGGGCCCTCCGTCAGCGTGTTCTCGGGGATGCCCACAGCCGTCCTCGCCACCTTGTCACCCCACGCCGCCCGCACGTCATCCCGACTCCGCCGGCGAGCGTGGATCACCCACGAGGCCTTGTCCCACGACTCCACACCCGGCTCCGGGTACACTTCGAAGGGGTTCACCACCTCCAGCAGCACGTCCCCCTCCGGCAGCTCGTCTACCGGAGCTTCGGCTTCAAGAACCCCCCCAAGGCCCCCTTCGTTGTCCGCGGCCTCCAGGCTCTCGGCAAAGTACCGCTCAAAGCTGGTCCGGGTGTCCGGACGTGCGGGGCGGGCACGGAATGCTTCCGACCTGTCGGGCGAGAGAATACCCTCACCGAAGGGAGCGAGCGGCCTTTGAACGATCGAACGTCCAGCATGAGCATCCCACCCGATCCGCCAAAAGGCTGTCCCACACACGCACATCCAGGTGTAGAACTCCGCCTCCAGCGTAGGAGTGAACAGCTTCCGGCGCCAGTGCTCCAGCAGCTTCGTCCCCAGCCGCGCCGCCTGCACGTCCTCCTCGTCGGCCGTCGTCGGCAGGCACGTCACCCACGGTTTGTGACTCATCGTGCGACTCACCTGCGTCCGCACCGCCGGCTGGATAAGGTTGTAGACCAAGTGGTACCGCATCTCTGCGTCGTCGGCCTTCTGTATCCACCCGGTCCCGTCTTGCCAGCCGAGCCACTGGTAGCCCAAGAAGAAGGCGATGTTGATGTACGCCTGGTTCTCCCAGTCGTGGCGAGCCATCGAGGCGTCGCGGAACCGCTGCATCACCGCGTCGGTGATCGCCCGCTTCTTGTCTGGCGACTTCTGGATGCCCGGGTCAGTAGCCAGAGTGCTCATGCGCTCACCTGCTGTCTTGCTACCTCGCGCTCGATCAGCTCGTCCCGCCAGCTCTTCCTTCCACGTCCCCCACGGAACTTCCTGCCATGCGCCTGCTCCGCCTGCTTCCGACACCGCCCCTGGATCGTGTCCCTCGGAGTCGCTTCCTCCACCTGGAACCCCTCGAACCCCCCGATGCTCTGCACCCCGTACTTCAGCGCGTCCACCGTGTCATCGTCTCGGTTCACCGGCTTCCCAGTGCTCACACCCTTCTTGACATCATACTGAAGGGCCTCCACTTGGTCAATAGCCGTGGGGCAGGTGTTGAAGAAGTAGAGCATCGGACGACGTGTGATGTTCCCAGCCTGATCCACGTTCCAGTTGAGCAGCGTCCTGATCCGCGTGATCCCCGCATCCACGTCGTTGAAGCCCGGGATCACGTTATCCAGGTACATCCTCACCTGGTCAATCACCGGCATCCCGCCCGTGATGACCCGCGCCTGAGTCGCCGGATCAATGACTGTGTGGAGGTACTTCTCCCCCACGCTCAAGCCGTGGACCATCTGACACTGCTGGTCCAGGTCCAGGTCCGTAGCTACCCACTCCCGGTATGCGTAGATCGCACGGTTGAACTCGTCCACCGCCAGCCACAGGCACACGAACGGGTGACTGATCCCCACGTCGATCGCTCGGAGCTTCGGCCACTCCTCCGGGATCTCGAAGGGCCGCACCACATGTACGTCCCGCCGGAACTTCGGGAAGATCGCTCCCTGCGCCGCGATGAACTGCCCCATGACGTACATCTGGAACTCTTCGTCGGGGTACTCCATCAACTCGCCGAGGTAGTCCCGTGGCAGGTACCTGTTCTCGAGAGACGACGCGCTCACCGCGAAGTAGCTCTGGGGGTCCCGCTTCATCCCCTCGATGAACTTCCTGTGCAGCCACGAGGACTTAGGCCCGGGGTTGCTTGTCGTCCAGCCGCGGCGCGAAGCCCGCCCACGCCGGAGCCGAGACGACAGCACCTTGTAGGCGTACTCCATCCCGGTCTCGATCCCCTCGTCCAGGTAGAACCACCCCAGCTCCTCCGACAGGTAGCGGGAGGGATCGTCCATGTGGCGGAACATGATCTTCGAGCCGTTGGGGTAGATCAGGTCCTTCGAGGTAGCGACCCAGCGGCACTTCCCATCGGCCTTCTTGTCGCCCACGAAGGGGTTGCGCTCGACGGGGAGGACTTCGCGGAAGAAGACCTCCATCGTGGAGTCGCGGAGGTCGTTCCAGATACGGCGCCCGATGATGCCGAGGTTGTCGGGGTACAGCTCGCACTCGATGTTGGCGGCCATGCCGCCGACCACGGACTTGCCGGAGCCGTAGCCCCCGAAGAGCCCACGGTGCTTCGCGTAGCTGGAGAGGAAGGCGGCCTGCGCGGGGAGCGGATCAGTCGGCTCCCGGGTGATCGGGTGCCGGAAGCCGATGTAGATGTTGGCGGGCCCCGCCTCAGTCAGCCGTGTCGCCGGCACCGATGTCCTCCCCAGCTCGCAGCTTGTCCAGGCCAGAGCGAGGAACCTCCAGGTCCAGCTCCGCCACCACGTCCTCTGCCACTCCCGCGATCTGCTCCAGCCGCTGCCGAGCCTTCTCCTGAAACTCGTCGAGGTACCCCTTCACCGGCTCCCCGTCGAAGACCGTTTCCTCATCGTGCATCGGAGTCGCGCTCATCAGAGCCCCCGCATCCGGCAACCGAACCCCAGGGAAGTGCATGTTCACCTGAGTCGCTGCCACGGTTGGGTCCAGCACCCTCTCCGTCTTCTGCCCGCACACCTTCACCACGTCCAGCGCCGTCCCCGCCATCTTCGCGATCACGGCCGCCGCCTGCGTCATCTCCTTGTGGGGCTTCTCGTGTAGCTGCCTGGACAGACGCTCGCAGGCGGCCATCAGGTTCTCCACCAGCGGCACCGCGCTCTGTGCGAAGGCGTAGTAGACGCGCTCCACCGGCATCAGCGTGTCCACATCTACCGACGCCCACCCGCGAGCCCACTGCTTCAGCTCCTCAAGGCTGATCCCCAAGACCTGAGCGATCTCGGCCTTGGGGACCCCCTGCATGAAGAGCTTCTGCGCGTGCTCGCGCGGAGTCAGCGCCGCCTCGATCTCGGTGCTCATGCTCCAGGCCTCAGCTTCTTCATCTCCAGCTCTTCCCCGTCGTACAGCGCCACCATCGCCCCGTCCTGCGTCGGCTCCCCCTTCGTCACCAACAGCTTGCCCAGCTCGTACTCGTTGTCCTCCGGCCCCACCGACTGCCACTTCAGGTGCCTGCTCAACACCCCCGGATGACACAGCACCTTCGGCCTCGGACTCATCAGCATCAGCTTCCGGAAGAAGCTCAAGTCCTCCCCGAACGGGGGGTGCCCCTCCGCCGCCCCAGGTTCGATATCGAACGGGTCCGTCCCGCACTCGTTCTTCACCCGCTCCACCACCCGCCTGCTCAACATCAGGATACCCCCTCCCGCGGCATCCACACGGAAGGGCCTCCCAACATCCGGCGCCACCATCGCCTCGCGGAAGTACAGGTCGTCCGGGTCCCAGGCCCACAGCGCAGGGAAGTGCGGAGGGTTCGTCTTGTAGTACAGCCCGCTCACCACATCCGCATCATGTTGCACCATCGTCCTCCGCAGCCGGCACAGGGCATCCGCCTGGTGCTGCATGTCCGTGTCCAGCATCAGCAGAAAGTCGCCCCTGAAGTCCCGCGTCAGGTAGTTCCGCGCCGCCGAGTGCAGCGAGCAGTAGGCGCTCATCACCAACACCCGCTCGTTGTTCATCATCGCGTGCTCGTAGTTGTACTGGATCATGTCGGCCAGCGAAAGCACGAAGGGCACCGGCACCTCCGGCACCCCTCCCATGATCCCGATGGTCCCCTGCACGACACGACCCCTCAACGCAGCGTACTGCTCCATCAGCTTACCCCCTTGCTCAGGACGATCCCGTGCCCGGCCCCGTAGATCTGCCTCAGCCTGCGGTACGTCGTCACCTCCACGTCCAGCACCATCGCCATCTTCTCCAGCAGCTCCCGCGTCCAGCGCGTGACGTGGTACGTCGAGGCTCCGCCGGCATACTCCTCGGCCGCATGATGCTGGCCGAGCTCCCTCATGTCATCAGCCCTCTGCTGCTCCACGGTGCGCCCGTCCTCCGGCACCGTGATCACCACGCGATCCGACGCCACCCGCAGCGCCTCCTTCACCATCGCGATCCCGCGATCCAGAGGCACATGCTCCAGCACCTCCCCGATCACCACGCTATCGAAGGCGTTGTCCTCGAACTTCAGATCATCCCCCTGCATGACAAGGTGGATCTGATTGAGCCGCCCCGTCACCGGATCCGTGGGCGCCACATCCGTCAGCACACACCCCGGCAGGTTCCAGAAGTTCGCCACGTCCCCGCCGGCGCCCACCACCAGCGTCCGTCTCACCGACTCCAGCCGCTGGAACGCCGACCACGGTAACGGCAGCCCATGATCCTCCGCGTAGTCCAGCAGCGGAAACCACATCTGCCGCTCCCAGCACTGGTACTGATCCACCACGCGCTCCCAGTCGAAGCGGTACCGCGACCGCGCCATCATCCTCGAGCGTATCGAGGATTGGTAGGCGGGATCACACAGGACAGACGCCGTGTAGGCAACCGCGCTGGAGAGGGCGAGCCCGTCAGTGTAGGCGCTGCCATCATAGATGACCCCGTACCGCACGTTGTCCCCGACCGCCCAGATCGGCCGAACGACAGGGATGAGCCCCGCCGCCTGGGCTTCCTGGCTCGCAATGCAACTCGTCTCCTTGAAGTCGCTCCAGTACGGCCAGACAGACGCCGAGAGCAGTTCGCGGTAGAGCCTCTGCTGACCAGTGCGGCCATGCCAGATGACTCCCTCCTGATCCCTCAGGCGCTCGAAGCGCGCGAGCATCGACTTCAGCGGGGTGTTGGTGGCGCCCTGAGCGATCCACTTCTGGATGTTGTCCCAACCGTAGTAGACGTGCAGCTCGGCATCCGGCGCGAACTCCCGCACCCGTCCCCAGTTCGGCAGCACCGCCTGCACCAGCCCGCGGTCTGGGCTGCTGAAGTACATGCACTTGTTGGGGTCCCGCTCGATGCCCTCCTGCTCCGCCTCCTCCAGCAGGTCCACACGCACCCCGTTCGTGGACAGACACAGCTTCTCAGCCAGTCCCTTGTGACGCGACAGCGCCTCCAGATGAGTCGGGCAGAGCGCAAGCACCTTGTCGAGACGCTCCACGCGCTCGGGGCTCCACACCTCACGATCCTGGAAAAGGTAGTCCTCGTCCTGGCAGACCAGCCACGTCTCGCCGCCCAGCCCGATGTCCACCATCTTCGGGCAGCGCGACAGCACCCACACCGCGTTCGTGTCGCGGTTGGGCCCGATCTCCTCCAGCGAATGCCAGTGGACACCCTCGTGGAGCGGCTGCGTGTCCTTCCGCACCGGAGCGAAGACGTGAACCTCCTCGCCCCGCGCGGCCAGCCGGCGGGCAACCTCCACCACATGCGTCTCGCTGCCACCGATGCCTGGATCGTCGGGGTTACGGTAATCCCACTGCTCGAAGTGGACGGGTGCTACGAAGCAGAACGGCCGTGAACTCTTCAACGAGGGCCCCCTTGCTCAACCTACTACAGGAAGTGGAAGGTGTTCGGCAGTAGCCCCACCACAACCAGCAACCACATCAGCCGGCATCTGCAAGTCCACGCACTCCTTCGCCAGCTCCTCCGCTGCCTGCACCGAGATCATGTCCCCTCGGCAGTACCCGATCAAGACCTCGCGGACAGCAAGAAGCACATGCTCAACCGGGATCGCCAGAGAACGCGCTCCTCTCAAGTGATCGTCAGCCTCCACAACCCTTACGTGTTCGCTCTTCTCGCTGAAGACGATCTCCCCAGTTGTCTCTTCGTAGTACCAGTCGAGGTTTCGATACATGCTATCCCCCTTGCTCAGTCTCCCAGAACCTCGATCACCGGGCGGTTCACGTTCTGGGCTCGCTTGCCGCCATTGAGGTTCGTCACCTGCACCACGACCTCCAGCGTAGCCGGCCCCCTCACCTCCGCCACCTGCGCCGAAGTGAGAGACGCATGTACCAGCCCGCCCGAGGCGCTGTCCACGCTGACCGTGGCGTTCGAGATCACCTCCATCCCCAGCTCGTGATCCCGCAGGTCCATCACCACGCTCACCGTCGTCCCGAGGTCGAAGGCAGTCCCGTCGAGCTGCACCAGCTTCATGTGAATGTCCGGGTACTCGTCGAGCTTCCGGCGCTGCTGACGCTCGAAGCCCGGATCGAGGAACGCGCGGAACGGAGCATCAGTCGTGAATGGCATGTCGCCCTCCTACGCCCCTACTGCTCTGGAGCCTACCAGCTTCCTCACGAAGTTCAGCACCTGCTGAAGCACTACTGAGGTCGCCACCGTCGCCGGCACCGTCGTTGCGTTCACCTGCAACGAAGCCGTACCACCCACCAGCGAGTCCCACACGTTCTCGGGGACCACTTGCCACGCCACCGTCACCGGCCTGGCCCCCGCAACGGCAATCGCCAGACGCAGCCGCCCGAGGGTTCCCGTGTCCGTCGTGCTCAGGGACACCGTGTAGTTCCCGCCTGCATCATGGGTCCCGCCACCCGAGGCGTTCTTCTGCGCCGCGGCTCCACCGTTCTTCGTCAGCAGGCAGTCGCTCTGAGCGATCGTGAGCCCAGTCTCAGCACTCCCGTCAGTCGGATCCTCGAAGGGCCCAACGTTCACCGTAACGGCCGTGCTCTGCTTCAGGAAGCCCCCGAAGTAGCTCGCCATCTATTCCACGTCCTTCACGTAGGTCACGAACCGCGCCTGCCCGCCCATCTTCTCCAGCAGCCCGATCACCGGCTCGTTGTCCAGAGACACCAGGCACTGGAGCCTCTTGACTCCCCACAACCGGAACGCCCACTGCTGGATCGCCTCCGCCATGAACGCCCCGACTCCCTGGCGCCGGTACTCATCATGCACCCCGAAGCCCTCGATGGTCACCATCGGCTCCCCGTCACCCGAGCGCCCAAGCGCCAACCAGACGTAGGCGATGATCAGATCCCCGGGGCCCTCCGCAACAAGGATCACCTCGCCGGAGTCGGCCGGCATGGTGCCGAGGATGCGTCTCTTCGCTGCCCGCTTGATGCGCTCGAAGTCGGCGCCCGGGAAGTTGATCCCGAAGGCTTCCTCGTAGAAGCCCAGGACCACCGGCACGTCACTTGAGCGCATGTCGCGGATGGACTGGATCATCGGGTGTGGTGTCCTCCGCCAGCTTCCTGCGGCATTCGTGCCTTGCACACGCTATCCAGCACCATCTCCGCTGAGGCTGCGTGGATCACGCCCGCCTCACAGGACATGCTGCTGAAGCCCCTCAGGACGCCACTGGAGCCACGGAGACACGTCGCTACGGCTCCTACCCGCGCAGACACTCCGAGGGGCACCACGGGGCTAACAACGCGCTCTGGAGCACCCTCCACACACGCCCCCCCGGACACCTCGCCCTCGACACCACGAACCGCACGTCCCTGGAAGTACGTGCGGGAACCGATCCTGATATTGGCCTCGGCAGCGTGGATCATCGCCTTCCGCCCTTCTGGTACTGACGCCGGCGCCGAAGGTCCACACCTCCAGGGATCACTCCCACCTTCGTTGCGTCGGCGCTCACAGAAGCAATGCCACCGATGTCTGC
>Ga0194126_10010974_pt1 | contig 11775 bp, 11 predicted proteins | sample TA2KigC150mmetaG_FD_148641 | JGI IMG/M metagenome (GOLD analysis project Ga0194126, IMG submission 148641) | Freshwater microbial communities from Lake Tanganyika, Tanzania - TA2015035 Kigoma Deep Cast 150m | ecosystem: Environmental > Aquatic > Freshwater > Lake | place: Tanzania: Lake...
AGCGACACGTTCTGGTGCCGGAAGATGATTTTGGGGCGAGCGTAGGCGACATAAAAGGCCCTTATCGGCGCTCGGCAACCGTCGGTGCCCCGTCCGCGTTCATGTTGGCCCTTGGTACAGTTGTAGGCTGCAATGAAGGCATCGATGTGCTCGCGAAGCTTTGTGGCTTTGTTACAACGAAATACTGTTTAAAAACAACAGTCTAGCAGATTATCGTAGTGTGGCCCAGTCTGCATAGAACCTGTATAACTCGTCCATGTAGTTTTCTACATTGGAAAACACTACCATGATGCGGTTGTTGGACCGGTTCCAGCCGATGCGTTGTCCACCATACCCACTGGCCCAAAAACTGTCTCGAGTGCTGTGCAGATTGTCGGTCCAAATTTGATATCCGTAGCCGCCAAAGGCCCTACCAAAAGTCCTTGACCGATTTGATATTTGCGTTCGAGTTGCTTGTCGTACAAAGTCACCAAAACAGTCATTTTTCAGCGAGCTGGCTTTGACCCAGACTGCGAACCTAATCCAGTCCTCCATGGTCAATCTAACATTGCCCGCTCCTTGACCATAGCCAAAATGGTCTTGTCCAACGATGCCAGGTCGTGCAATACCTGCAGGAATTAGTACTCGCTGTTCAACATACTTGGCATAGGTTGAGCCTGTGGCACGATTGATCATGACTGCTAGAGTTATAGGATCAGTACTTACATAGGAAAAATATTCACCAGGTTGACGATTAGAAAAGAGTCCACGATATTGAGAAGAAGCTCGCTCGGTGCGTAGTAGATCCAAAAGGCTCATGCGACCTACATGAATGTCATTGGCCTGGTCAGGCGTTTCAATAGAAGAGTCACTGTTGGCTTCCTGTGTACCACTGCTCATGCGAAGTAGGTCTGTTACTGTTGACTTGCCCAAGTGAGTATCTGCTAGCTCGGGTACCAGTTCGTTCACTCGAGTAAAGGGCATAAGATGCCCTTCACACATGGCAGCACCCACAGCCATGGCTGTAACAGTCTTACCTATGCTCATACTCATGAATCGTGAATTGTTTGATGCAGGTGCCTTGTAACCCACCCACACTACTTCGTTGCCATTTATTAGTGCAAAGCTTTTGGATTCGCTATTGGCGAACAGTTGCTGAGCTCGTTTTACAATTTCTATTTCTTGCCCACGAGGTTCACGAAAGACCAGAGTAGAAGGAACAGGTGCTGTTGCGGTTTGAAAGTGATGCGCTCGGCCACGGCCAAGCAGCCAATCGTCTGGAAGCATAGCCCTGTTGTCGCTGGTTCGAGGCAATATTTGAGCCTGCGTTGCTACAGGATATAGCGCAGCCATCACGATTGCTGTAATGGCAACATAGTGTCGAATTTTCTTCATAACTGGACCTTCAGCTCCCCTCGAGCACGGCGTCGGTGACCGCCGAAATGAGGTCCGGCGACACATCGATGCCGTAGAGCTCCTCGAGACGCCCGCCGACGGATGCTCCGGGTCCTCCTGCAGGGGCGGCAGGCATCGGCCGTCACCGCATTCATAGCACCTGTGCGGGGCTCGGTGGCCCTTCTCTTTCATCTTTCGCGAATTTTCCAGGCTAGGAAGAGCCGCACGACGTCATCTGAGCAAATCCGGGTCTCCGCGGCGTTCACAATCAGATTTGCCGTGTAATGCCGTTTCTCTTCCGTATCCGCTTCGTTCCAGGCGCGAAATGCTTTTCTGACCAGACCGAGATACTCATCACTCTGCAATCGCTCGTCTATGGTCTCGCCGAGGCTATCGACGGTGGCGTTCAGCAGCGAGGCATGGCGGCCGATGATCAGACTTGTAAGAGCGACCTTCCATCGCTGGATCCAGTACGAGCCGCAAGCAGTACCAGGTCCTAAGTTCTGGCTCGCAAAGCCGGCAATCTTGGCCCTTGAAAATGTGTTTGCGGGAGGACCCGCGCTTTGTGCAGGGCTCTATGTGGAACGCGGCTATAGCCTAGCCGGCGACGAGCGCCGCGCGGATCGCGCGTCCGCAGTCCGCGTCGGCGAACGCCTGGTTGATCTCCGCGAGCGGATACCGGTGCGAGAGGATGCCCTTCCAGGGATACCGGTCGCGCGCGCGCGCGAGGAGCTCGAGCCCGCGCCGGAGCGCCCAGGCCTGGTAGCCGCCCACGCCGATCACGCGACGATTCTGGTGCACCACCCAGGACGGGTCGAACGGGATCGTGACGCCGGCCGTGATATTGCCGATCAGGACGTAACGGCCCTCCGCGCGCGTCATCGCGAGGCCCGCGGCGATCGCCTCGGGACGGCCCGTCAGCTCCAGCACGACGTGCCCGCCCCCGCCGGTCAGCTCCCGCACCTGCGCGGCCACGCCCTCGGCGCCCGCCGCGTCGATGTCGAGCGCGTGGTCGGCGCCGAACTCCCGCGCCAGCGCCAGACGCTCGGGCACGCGGTCCAGCACGACGATCGTCCGCGCGCCCCGCTCGCGCGCCACCGCGGTCGCGTAGAGACCGAGCCCGCCGGCGCCCTGGACGACCACCGCGTCACCGGCTTCGAGCCCGGCCTGGTGAAAGCCGTAGATCACCTGCGCGAGGGCGCAGTTGAGCGGCGCCACGACGAAATCGTCGAGGACCTCCGGCGCGCGGAGCACGTAAGCGCCCGGCCGCAGGTAGTAGTACTCGGCGTACGCGCCCGTGAAGTGCGGCGGCCGGTCGCTGCGCGCGCGTCCCGCCCCGATGCGGCGCTCCGTGCAGTGGTGGCGATCCCCGGCGCGGCAGGCCTCGCAGCGCCCGCACGCGACGAAGTACGAGTAGACGATGCGGTCGCCCTCGCGGAGCGGCGCGCCGAGCGCGTCGCTCGCGACGCCGGCGCCCAGCCGGTGCACCCGCCCGGTCATCTCGTGGCCCATGATGGTGGGCCCGCTCCGGGGCGTGCGCCCGTGCCAGCCGTGGAGGTCCGAGCCGCAGATGGTGGCGACGCTGACGCGGACCAGGATCGCGCCCGGCTCGGCCTCGGGGAGCGGGAACTCGCGGGGCTCGAAGGGCTGTCCCGCACCGGTGAAGACCCACGCGCGACCCGTCTCGGCCATCGTCCGTCCCCCGTTCCGGCCCGGCCCTCTTATACTCGAAGCCGCCAGACGAAGGGGAGGCGGGATGGGGACGGGCCGTTACCGCATCATCGACGCCGACGGCCACGTGATGGAGCCGCCGGACATGTGGCAGCGCTACATCGACCCGGCGTTCCGCGCGCGCGCGCCGCGCGTCGTGCGGCGGCCGGGAGACCACACGCGCTTCGAGGTGGACGGTCACCTGGTGCCGCGCGGGGCCGGGCCGAACTCGGTCTCGACGCCGATGCTCGCCGCCTTCTCGGCGCGGACGCGCGAGCGCATGGGCGAGTACCTCGCCGCGCAGTACAGCGCGACCTCGCAGGTGCGCGCGATGGACGCGGGCGGTGTGGAGGTCGCCTATCTCTACCCGACGGGCGGGCTCTACACGGCCTCGATCGACGCGCTCGATCCCGCGCTGGCGATCGCCATCTGCCGCGCCTACAACGACTGGCTGCTGGAGTTCTGCGCGTACGCCCCCGAGCGCCTCCGGCCCGTCGCCATGCTGACGGCGCTTCACGATCCGGCGAGCGCCGTCGCCGAGGCCGAGCGCTGCGCCGCGCGCGGTATGCGGGCGATCTTCGTCCGGCCCAATCCCTTGCGCGGCCGCCGTCTCGACGACCCCGCCTTCGAGCCGCTCTGGGTCGCCTGCGCCCGCCTCGGCCTCGCCGTCGGGATCCACGAGGGTCAGGGCGCGGCCGTGCCGACCACGGGCGCCGAGCGCTTCGAGTCGTTCTTCGCGAGCCACGCGGCCTCGCACCCGATGGAGCAGATGCTCGCGATGGCCGCGCTGATCGGCGGCGGTGTCCTCGAGCGCCACCCGGCGCTGCGCGTCGGGTTCCTCGAGTCGGGCTGCGGCTGGCTCCCCTACTGGCTGTGGCGGCTGGACGAGCACTGGGAGGTGACGCACGGGATCGCGGGCGAGCCGGAGCTGCCGATGCGGCCGAGCGAGTACTTCCGCCGCCAGTGCTGGATCTCGTGCGAGGCCGACGAGCCCTACGTGCGCCAGGTGCTCGATCAGGTCGGCGAGGATCGGGTGCTCTTCGCGAGCGATTTCCCCCACCCCGACCACACGTGGCCGGAGACCGTGGAGCACATGCTCGCCATGCCGCTCGGCGAGCGCGCGCTGAAGAAGGTGCTCTGGGACAACCCCGCGGCCTTCTACGGGCTCACGTAGGCATGGACTTCTCGGACAGCCCCGGCGAGGCCGCGTTCCGCGCCGAGCTCCGCGCGTGGCTGGCGGCGAACCTGCCCGGGCATCGCGCGCGCTTTCCGGCCTCCGACGACGAGCTGACGCTGCATCCGGACGCGGCCTTCGACTCGAGCCTCGCCTGGCACACGCGCCTGCACGCCGGCGGCTGGGTGGGCCTCGACTGGCCGTGCGAGTACGGCGGCCGCGGCCTCGGGATCATGGAGCGGATGATCTTCCTCGAGGAGTCGATCGCCGCCGGCGCGCCGCCCGGCGTCAACGTGATCGGGCTCGGCATGGTCGGGCCGGCCGTCATGCGCCACGGCACGCCCGAGCAGAAGCGGCGCTGGCTCGCGCCGATCCTCTCCGCGGACGAGATCTGGTGCCAGGGCTTCTCCGAGCCTGGCGCGGGCAGCGACCTGGCGGCGCTCTCGACGCGCGCCGCGCTGGACGGCGACCGCTTCGTCGTCACCGGCCAGAAGGTCTGGACCTCGAACGCCCACCGCTCGCACGAATGCATCCTCCTCGTGCGCACGGACCCCGACGCGCCCCGCCATCAAGGGATCTCCTGCCTGCTGGTCGACATGGCGAGCCCGGGCATCACGATCCGCCCACTCCGCCAGCTGACGGGCGACAGCGAGTTCAACGAGGTCTTCTTCGACGCGGTCCGTGTGCCGTACCCGCGCCTGCTCGGCCGGCTGCACGGGGGGTGGGACGTGGCGATGACGATCTTGATGTACGAGCGCATGGCGCTCGGCTCCGTCGGGATCCTGCCGCCGTTCCTCGAGAGCCTGCTCGGGCTGGCGCGTCGCACGGACGGCGCCGGGCGCGATCCCGTACTGCGCCAGCGCCTGGCCGAGGTCTACACGCTCGGGCAGGCGCTCCGGCTCACGAACCTGCGCTACGTGACGCGCCAGCTCCGTGGCGAGCCGCCGGGCGCCGAGGGCTCGGTGATCAAGCTCACGCTCACCGAGACGTATCGCCAGATGGTCGAGACGGCGGCGCAGCTCGGGGGGCCGTATCACCAGCTCTGGAAAGGCGCGCCTGGCGCGCCCGACGGCGGGCGCTGGGCCTTCCAGACGCTCTTCGCGCTCCGCTGGGGGATCGCCGGCGGCACCAGCGAGGTGCAGCGGAACATCATCGGCGAGCGGCTGCTCGGGCTCCCGCGGTAGCGCGCGCCCTTCCGGTGTTTCGACTTCAAAAAGGCGGCTCTACCGGCTTTCGTGTGGGTAGAGATCGAGTCCTCCGCAATGGAAGTAGCTGGCGATCTTGAGGTGCTCCGGGTTGCGGAAGCCGCGGGCGGTCTTCTTCACCCACTGGATCACGGCGTTGATCGCCTCGAGGCCCGCGTTGGTGATGCCGTGCTGCAGGTAGGTCAGCAGGTTGGGGAGGTGGCGCTGGATCAGCTTGGCGACGCCGACCACCGGCTTGAGCCGGCTGTGGCTGGCGCGCCAGAACCACCGCGCGAAGAACGTGCGCGCCGCCCCAAGGTAGGCGTACTCCCAGAAGGCCCCGAACTGTTCCTTGAGCATCCACGCACGGGCCACCTTGAGGTCGCCTCGTTGCAGCTCCCGGAAGGCCTCGCGTTGCGCAGACGTCATGTCGCGCGGCCGCATGAGCCAGAGGTACTTCGAGCCGGTGAGCCGGTCGTCGCCGCTCCGCCGGAGGGCGCGGTGCTCGGCCCGGCGTACCAGATCGACGGCGTCGTGCAGATGTTTGACGACCTGGACCTTGTCAAACACGATCTTGGCCTCGGCGTCCGGCCGGTGCGCGCGCGTCGATTGCACGTAGGGCGCCCACATGTCCATCGCGACGGCGGCGATGCCGGTGAGCTGCGCCGGCGTCAGCGTGGGCCAGAAGCTGTCCAGGCTGTCCTGCTGGCGATCATCGGCCACGTACAGCGCTCGGTTGCGGTCGAGGTCCGCCACGATGGTCAGGTAGCGATGACGCTTCGCAATGGCCTTCTCGTCGACGCCTACGTGCGGGACTCCCTCCGCGCCGCGCCGGGCCCGACCACGTTTCACCGCCCGCCCCTTGATGCCCCATGCCTCATCCCACGTGATCCGCAACAGGCGGCCGGCGCCGGTCACCGAGCATTCCCGCAACAGGTCGATCGCGAGCCCCTCGAACAACGCGGTGAACTGCGAACCGGGCTCTGCCCACAGAATGCGAATCTGGCGCACGCCGTGGGTCGCGCACTCCACCCGCGGCACGTCGGCTTCGATCCACGTCGTGAACTGCATGGTGTCGAGGTGGCGCCACCGGCGCGGCTTGCGATCGTAGCGCGGGCCGGCCGCGCCGCATTCCGGACACGCAAAGGGTCCGGCCCCGGCATCCACCTTCACGACCACTCGCTGCGCCGTCACGTCCAGCTCGACGCTGACGACTGTCCACGGCGGAGTCAGCCCCAGGATCGCCCGGTCGAGCTCGACGTCGCGCATCGCTCCGACCCCCCTTTCGGTCGGTCGGAGCATAGCGGCACGACGTCACGAACCCACACGATTGCCGGAAGAGCCAAAAAAGTAGGCCGATCCTGCATCGCCCGGATTCTCCCCAATCACGAAGCAGCGAAGCTGGGTAGGCACCCAATCATGCTCGACGCGGAAACGATCCCATGCGTGCTGGCGCTCACCGCAGCAGATCATTGCGGTCCGTCCGATAATCTCAAATCGCGATCTTCAGCTCGATCTCATCGAACAGTGATTGAGGTACGCGGACCCGCCGCTTCCCTGTCCGTGTCGCGTCTGCGAGGCGCACGAGGCCGTACGTCTCCAGAATCCGCAGATCGTCCTGAACGTTCTTCAGATCACGGTTGACGATCGTCGATAGCTCGTAGATCGATCCAGGACGTTGCGCGCGCACTGCGCGAAGAAGCGCCAACCGGTTTGGAGTGAGCAGATTCCTCGCCGCCTCGATGCTCGTGAAGTAGACGCCTTCGCGCTTTCTGACGCGATGTCCGGCTTCGACATGCTTGAAGGCCTTCCGAAACCCTTCAAGAGCCTTGTCAGCGGACTTGATTCGGATCGTCAACGTCTTGGCCATTCATTCTCTCCCATCATCCGCTGGACGTCGGCAGTGAAGTCGGCGAGAAGCCGGTCCACGTCGACAAAATCGTATGGTTCCTCTACGCCGGCCACGTGCCGATGGTGCCCCTTCGGCGGGTGATTATCGTAGAGAACAATCGGCTCCTCCGCGCCGCCTCGGACAAACGCGAGGCGGTATCTGACGCCGCTCGGACTGCGTGACGTCGTCGGCACCCGCCAAATCACGACCTCCAAGATGTTCCCCTGGTCATCGATCACCTTCTCTCGAAGGACCAGGGCGGCCCGCGGCATCCCTCGACAATATACGGCATTTCAGACCATAGACCAACGAACGAATTCGCCAGCGGCGGCGCCAGAAGGCTCGGCCTTTCGGCCTTAGTTGCGACGAGACAGGACGGCGCGTGTACCGGCGCTGCCTACTCTCTGACTCGATGCGGTCTCCGTTGCCGGCTGAGGTCCAGTTCCGCTGGCACACCTGTCCGAGCGCGGTTGCCTCGTCGAAACGTGCGCTCCTCGAGACGACAAAGTAACGACGCCGTCAGTGAACGATTGAGCCGAGACCCAGGCGCGTCGTGTGCGATTCCGCAGAGCGACCGCGGCGTCAAGGGCAAGCTCGCTGGCGCTCGGCGCCTGTGGCGCCCCTTGACTCCGACGATCGCTCCGCGGGGAGTTGGCATGCATCGCTGGAAAGGTGAACTTTCCAGCCACGGCTGGTCAGCGCCGATTGTGACGGGTTCGTGCTTCTTCCGTCTCCGGACAGGAAGTGGAACGGAGACGCGGAGTGCGCGAGAGGAAGCAGCAGGCCGTCTTATCGCAAGATAAAGAACAGTTCCAACTTCGACGGAACGGCCTACTTTTCCGGAAGATTTTCTGTAACAGGCGCCTCTGCGGGTGTTCAACATTCGTCGCGCCGCGCTCGGCACGTTCACGGCCCGCTGATCGACGGTTCGGCCACCGAGAGGATGGGCCTCGGGTCTCCAGACTCGGCGTCGCTCCGATCGCGCGAAGGATCGTCGACCGCAGCGATGCCGCGTGTCCCGTATTGGGCCAGCGCGGTCCCAAAATGCCGCGCGTGTGCAAGTGCGGAAACGAGATGACTCGCGAACTTCGATCGTTCATTGCGCCTTCCATGCTGAGAACTTGCATCGCGACACCGACGCCGGCGCGGGAGTCTGGCACGCTCGTCGCTCTCCGTCTGATGTGTGAGCAGCGACCCAAGCCCGGCGCACGCGCATAGGCAAACAGCACAACAGCGCGCCGCCGAGCAACTACATGCGCTCGCGGAGCCGCATCGCTTCCGCGTTCAGCTCGACGTCGAAGGCTCGCCCGTGATTCCCGGTCGCTACGGTCGAATCGAGTGGCGTGACGACGGGCAGCTCGCCGTCTACACGAACCGGCCGCGGCTGTTCGCCAGGCTGTGGGCGATCCCAGGCGTCCGTCGGCACCAAACCGGCGACGGCGAGATGCGCGCCGTGTTCCCGCCCGCGGTCTTCGAGCTCGTCGCCGGCGTCATCAAGGCCCGGCGCCGGCGAACGCTCTCGGCCGAGGAAGCCCGACGGCGCGGGTTCAAGCCCACAGCGCGACTTCAGCGCCGTCCCGGCGAGCGCGTTGGCCAGGCGGTTCACCCGTGTCCCGAGGTCGGCGTAGGTGACCGCGCGCTCGCCCTGCTTGACCGCCACGCGCCCGGCGTAGTACCGCACCGTGCGCCGGAACAGGTCCCCGATCGTCGTGCCGAGCATCGCGACGCCTCGCCCGTTACCGCCCGCGGAAGCGCGGCTCGCGCTTCTCCGCGAACGCGCGGGTGCCCTCCGCGAGGTCCGCCGTGTCCTTCAGCTGGTAGAACGAGTACGACTCGAGCCGGAGCCCGTCCTCGAGCGGCCGCCCGAGGCTGCGCAGGACCACGTTCTTCGCCGCCTGCACGGCCAGCGGGGCGCGTGACGCCATGCGCGCGGCGAGCGCGAGCGCCTCGTCGACGAGCCGCTCGCGCGGGTGGATGCGGTTCACCAGCCCGATGCGGTACGCCTCCTCGGCGCCGATCCGGTCGCCGGAGAGGATCAGCTCGAGCGCGCGGCCGAGCCCGACGATCCACGGCAGGCGCTGGGTGCCGCCGTCGCAGGGGTGGAACCCCCAGCGGACGTCCTGGTGCGCGAATTCCGCGTTCGGGCTCGCGAGCCGCACGTCGCAGGCGAGCGCGAGCTCGAGCCCCCCGGAGATGCAGTGGCCGTTGACCGCGGCGACGATCGGCTTCATGACGTCCAGGCTGCGGGTGATGCCGCCGAAGCCCGGGCCGTCGGTGACCGCCCGCACCTCGGCCGGCTCGCGGCGCGCGTAGGCCATCGTGTAGGTCTTCAGGTCGGCGCCGGCGCAGAACGCGCGATCCCCGGCACCGGTGATCACCGCGGCGCGGATCGCGGCCTCGTCCCGCACGCGCTTCCAGACCTCGATCAGCTCGTCGTTCGCGGCGAAGTCGAGCGCGTTCATCGCCTCGGGGCGGTTAATGGTGACGAGGGCCACGTCCCCCCGGCGCTCGAAGTCAATGCGTCCCATGGAGCACCTCGCGATGCGCGGCCAGGAACCGGCGCAGCTCGGCGACGAGCGCCTTCGGGTTGTCGCCCTGCACGGTTTGCCCGCGCCCTCGATACCGGAAGCGCATCTTCCGGAGGATGACGTGGTCCTCCTGCAGCAGGACGATCTCCGGCACGTCGATCCCGGTCGTCGCGGGGACCTCGCCGAGGTGCCGGAGGGACTCGGAGCGGGAGAGGCTCATGTCAGGAGCGCTCCATCGGCGGCGTGCTCACCGGTGCGCCGCGCGCGCGTTGGCAAAGAGCTGCACCGTGTAGCGGTACCGCTCGGGATGGTACCGGACGACGACCGCGACGACGGGGCGATCGGTATCCGTGTAGTAGGTGCGGTCGACCTTGAGCACGGGCGCGCGGGGGCGCACCGCGAGGTGCCGCGCGACGCGACGATCCGCGAGCGCGGCCTCGACCGTCTGGTCGGCGCGCTCGATCGGCCGGCCGAGCTTCCGCTCGAGGACCGCCAGGAGCGACACCTGGCCGGCGCCGTCGGGGTCCCCGACGAGGTCGCCGATGCCCGGCTGATAGAAGAACTCGGCGTGGGCGAACGGCTCCCCGCGCAGCGAGAACACGGTCTCCACGCGCATGACCCGGGTCCCGACCGGCAGATCCAGCGTGTCCGCCACCATCGGCGACGCGCCGACCACTTCCTTGGCCACCACCTTGTAGGCGAGGTGCGCGCTGTACGAGGCGATGTCGTCCAGGGATCCGATGAGCTTCAGCGACTTCACCGTCTCGCCCGGCGCATTGACGAACGTGCCGACGCCTTGGCGCCGCGCGATCAGGCCGCTCGCGAGGAGGCCGTCGAGCGCGCGGCGGACCGTGATCCGGCTGACGCCGTAGGTCTCGCAGAGGCGCTGCTCGGGCGGTAGCGGCGCGCTGGCGTCGAACTCGCCGGCGCGGATGCGCTCCCGCAGGTCCTGCTCGAGCTGGTAGTAGAGCGGGATCGGGCCGCCGGCCCTGAGCTTCATCGGGGGCAAAGGTAGTGTTGTTATGACGACCTGTCAACGGCATCACCATCGCCTGCAAGAAGTGGTGAGCCGTCTGGGACTCGAACCCAGGACCCCCTGATTAAAAGTCAGGTGCTCTGCCATCTGAGCTAACGGCTCGGCGCGTACTTACGACGTACTCGGGCCCGATTCTACCGTCATGTGCCATTTCATGGGCCGTCGCGAGGGCGGAGCAAGGATTCTTGCGCAAGGCTTTGTTTGGCGATCAGGCAAAGGCTACGTGCGGGATTTGCGGTGAGGTCTACCCGGTCGAATTACTTGTTGCGGCTCACATCAAGCGGCGGGCTGATTGCTCGGAAGACGAACGGCGAGACTATGCCTCAAATGTGATGCCGATGTGTGCGATGGGGTGCGATGCCTTGTACGAAAAAGGCTACATCGCTGTTGTGAACGGCCGTACTGCGGCCCTTCCGTCGAAGGATGGCGTGGCGACACCTAGAGTCGCCGACCATCTGAACCGAGTGAAGGATCGTGCTTGTCCGAAGTGGGCAGTCGGGCGACGCTATTTCGAGTGGCACGCCCGCGAACACGGATCTTTCGGCCAGCCGTGACGTAACGGAATTGCCCGCGTCGGAGGTTACTTCAACGGGGTCAAGCCTGAGGCTGAGTTGCCGCTCCATCGAGCACGGTGCCCGGCGTTGGGGGCGTTGGCCGTGGCGTCGACGCCAGGCGTGACCTCACGGAAGGATACGGTGGCGTAGCGCCGCGACCACGCTATCGAACGAGAAGCACGCCATCAAGACCGGCCGCTGCGGGACTGAGCCCGAGCGGGCCGAGGGGCGCGTCGAGCGACTGCAGGCGTATCCCTGAGAATGGCGCTCCCAGCGATCGGCCCTCGATGGGGGCGGAGTCTGCGGGACTGATGGCTCAAGAAC
>Ga0194126_10010975_pt1 | contig 11774 bp, 11 predicted proteins | sample TA2KigC150mmetaG_FD_148641 | JGI IMG/M metagenome (GOLD analysis project Ga0194126, IMG submission 148641) | Freshwater microbial communities from Lake Tanganyika, Tanzania - TA2015035 Kigoma Deep Cast 150m | ecosystem: Environmental > Aquatic > Freshwater > Lake | place: Tanzania: Lake...
CGTTTTGTCGCAAAAACAAATTTACTCGATTTTGCTCGCCGATCAACCCCCTTTATTCCAAAACTGTCTGGTGGCTAGGAATTTCTTTGGGGTTTCAATTCGTTGGAACCAGACTCTCCAATGCATCCAACGGCGCCCTGGTAACGTCGGCAACGCCGGCGTTCGTCCTGCTCTTCGCTCCATACCTGCTTGGGGAGAAATCGTCTCCCCGCCGCGTTGCCGCATTGGTTGTAGCAACGCTGGGAGTGATCGCTGTAATCGACCCACGGAATGCAGAGCTTTCCCCCTCCATGTTCCTTGGGAATCTCAGTTTGCTCGGCGCTGCGCTCACATGGGCGCTCTATTCGGTGCTGGTGAAAAAGATTTCCGCCTCCTCCGATCTAATGCTTTCTTCAACGATAATGCTTCTAGGTGGATTGCCTACAAGTCTTGCAATTGGCGCCTCTGAACTCCCCACGATTGAAATGGACAAAATAACAAGTTCCATACTATGGGGCGTGTTGTATCTGGGCGTTATTTCGACCGCCCTGGCCGTGTTCTTGTGGAATCATGCGTTTGCCACACTGCCCGCCGGCGTTGCTTCGCTAACGTTCTTTGCCCAACCCGTTGTAGGAGTTCTCTTGGGGTGGCTCCTGCTTTCAGAGCCGATTGAGGTCCTCTTTCTTGCGGGAGCATCATTGATTGTATTGGGAATATTCCTGTCCATTGAGTAAGCCGTGCGCAAGAATTGCGTTCATCCCCTCTATTCTCTGACATTAGCGAAACGACTGATAAATATCTCTTCCACGCGCGGCTTCACTGCATTCCAGCAATAATCCAGGACCAGAAATACCAACAGCCATAATCCAAGCCTCAGGAGGATATTGTGAGCGAGTGAGTGGCGGGCGATATCATTTACATCCGCCGCCCAAACGAGCACCGCCTGGGGATATGTCAGCAGGATCATGGAAAGAGGGGCAATCCAGAGGGTCTTTCGAAGACGCCATCCTATCGGTATGAAAAAAGCGGCAAGAACATTCGCGCCAAAAAAGTATACCAGCCCAAATCTCACAGGATACAGGAGCTCAGCCAGGCGAGAGTCTTTGAGGATGGGACGATAACCTGTGGCGGTGTAATAGTACACGTCCGGAGAAAAGCTTTGCCCCGCCGTTTCGTTGAACACCTTTTGGAGAGTATCCGCCTTGAAGAACCACAAGAACTTGATATATTCCCTCCTTCCCGATTTCCTTGCCCATTGACGGAAATCCTCCTGGTCTTCATCAAATAACAAGGCTTTGTTGACAAGGAATTTATCCTGGGGATCAGGATCGCGCGCCAGGAGCACCAGCTGCTCATCTACCGGCATTCCGTGGTGGCGAAAATATTCAGTGTACGTATCGGAGGGATAGATCCGCCGTGAGGTATTCATTGCCAGCGCTCGAAAGGTCCGATCGCCCCGGACCGCTAAATCTGCGCTCACAAAAAACATCAAGACGAAGGCAAGGCTAATCATCAAAACTGCCCGCCGGTAGGTACTGAACCAGAAAGACCCCAGCAGAACCGGGATGGTCATCAGAAGGAAATAAGCGAAAGTATCCCGGGTCAGGACCAACAACCATGCGATCACCAAGACCAGGGCTACCTTATATGTTTTCCATTCATCCAACGCCCAAAGAACAAGCGCGAGGAAAAGAGCCATCAAAGAAAAGGCGATCGATTCACTCCCCAAGAATGGATCCCACATGAAAATATCGCGGCTGAGACTAAACCCCAATACAGTCAAGAATCCCAGCGGTTTGAGAAGGAAAGCATTGAGACTCTTTGAGACAGAAAAAGCCAGAATTCCCCAACAAAGGATGGAGAACCCAAGGTGAAGGTGGAAAATCCCCGCCGGATCAGAATCCACGATCTTCCAAAAAAGGGCTGTCCCCGGTGGTCGCAAATCCGTCCAAAATTCAACCGACAGGATCGGCAGCGCGGCGTTATCGAAATAATCACCCGTATCGCCAAATGTCCGCACTTCTTTCACGCGACCCGCATTGTCGATGCGCAGCCAGGAATAGTAGATTAGGAAGACCGCCTCAAAAACCAGGAGGAAAGAGAACGCAATCTTCTTCATCGGTTAAATGGCTTCAATTCCACCGGATTGTCAGAACTCAATCTGTTTATGGCGCATCACCACACTTTGGACAAGACCAATGCCCAACATCAAAGCCGTAAGACCGCTGCCGCCATAGCTGATGAACGGCAGGGGCAGTCCGGATACCGGCACCACGTTCAAATTGACTCCGATATTTACGGTCCCCTGGAAGAAGATCAATATACCGACTCCATAGGCAATCATGGATCCGGCCAGATCACGCGCCTTTTGAGCTGCGCGGATGCATCTCCAGACAATGAAGGTCAACGTCAGGATGATGAGAATCCCGCCTATCATTCCAAATTCCTCAGAAGCCGCTGAAAAGATGAAATCGGTATGGCGAACCTTGAGAAACCGCAGCTGGGTCTGGGTGCCATGTCCATAGCCGGTGCCAAAGTAGCCTCCGGAACCGATCGCGATCAATGCCTGCTGCACATTGTACGTCGCGCCGTACGTTGCGTTCGGGTCGGGAAAGACGAAATTGATCACGCGCGCCTGCTGGTACGGCTCAAGGAACGGAAAGGCGATGGCGGTCAGAACCAATACGGAAATCACCAGAACGAAAACTTGCTTCATCTTCAATCCATTGATCCAAAGCATCGCAACGAATATCACCGAAAGGACGATGACATTGCTTAGGTTGGGTTGGAGCAGGATCCAAATGATCAAGCCAAAAGCCCAGAGGAACCCACGCAGGATCCAGCGAAGGTCGCGAGCATCGTACTGTGCCTTTTCAAAATACCTTGCAAGCACAAGAATGGCCACAATTTTCGCAAATTCCGTAGGTTGAAGGAATAAAACCCCCACTTGAAACCAGCGCTGTGCGCCAAATGCCTCCTGCCCAAGATTGGAAAGAGAGATCAACAAACCCATGGTGACAATGTACATCGGCCGGTACAAGGCCAGCCAGTAGCGATAGTCGATCGCCGCGACTGCAAAGATCAACACAAGTCCGAGCAACGCAAAATACACCTGGCGGGAGATCAACGGCTGCAATACCTCATTCCCCGCGACCGCCGAACGGATCATGGCAGTACCGAATGAAGTAGCCAATACGATCGCCCCCAAGAGCAGGAAATCAAAACTCCGCCAGGAAATTCCACGAGACATCATTTGTGTAAATAAGAAAACAGGCAACTCCGCAATCGATTTGCGGTAATTTCTGACTGCTTGGACAGTTCCAGGGGATTAATTTGCGCGAGGGTGGGTGACATTCTTCAAGGGGATATCCGCTACCAACCGCTGCGAACGACCATCCCGCTCGAGAGAAATTTGCACCGCCTCCGGATCAATTTCGATGTAGTTCGAAATGGCTTTCAGGAGGTCGTCCTTTAGAGCATCCAATTCCGCAGCCGTCAGGTCCGTACGATCATGAATCAGGACCAATTGCAATCTTTCCTTTGCGCTCAAGGCGCTTCGCTTCCGTGCGAAGATGCTCATCCTGCCTACTTCCTTCCGGCAATCCGTTGAATCGCATTCCACAGACCGCTTTGAGGTTCGAGATCCAGGAAGGGGACGTCCTCTCCCTCCAGGCGCTTCGCGATGTTCCGAAAAGCCGCTCCCGCCCGGCTTTTCGGATCGGAAACCACCGGCGATCCGCGATTGGATCCGATGATCACCGACTCATCCTCGGGGACGATACCAATGAGTTGAATGCCGAGCAAATCCAGCACATCCTCGGCGGAGAGCATGTCGTTGTTCTTAACCAAGGCCGGATTCAGACGATTGATGAGGAGGGAGGGAGTCCCCTTGCCCTCCGCTTCGAGAATCCCGACCACTCGATCCGCGTCGCGCACCGCACTGACCTCGGGATTCGTCACGAGCAACACGCGATTTGCCGCGGCGATGGCATTTCGAAATCCACGTTCAATACCGGCCGGTGAATCGATGAGCACAAAATCGGTCTCCGACTGAAGGTCTTTGCACAGCCGCACCATGTCCGAGGGGGAAACCGCGCTCTTGTCACGCGTTTGCGCCGCAGGGATGAGGTATAGATCCTGAAAGTGCTTGTCCCGTATCATGGCCTGGCGCAGTTTGCAGCGACCCTCGATGACATCCACGATATCGTAAACGATGCGATTCTCCAGGCCCATCACGACATCCAAATTCCTCAGCCCGATATCGCCGTCGATGCACACGACGCGCTTTCCATCCATGGCCAGGGCATGAGCAATGTTGGCCACTGCCGTGGTCTTTCCGACACCGCCTTTACCGGAGGTCAATGTGATGACTTGTGCTGTCATTGTACGGTCCCTGTTGCTTTTATCCAGGCTTCCATGGCTCAGCCTCCAATTTCCCCTGGTCATTGATTCGAGCGATCTCCGGCGAGAGCTGGTCTTGCGATTTCAAAGTCACGGACACATGATCGGCAATCCTCAACTGGGTTGCAGAAAGATCGAGGGCGCAAATGAACGCTCCCTGATCCCCCCCGGCTCCGGCATGGATCATCCCTCGAACGCGACCCCACACGATCACATTTCCATTTGCCACGATCTCTGCACCAGGGTTCACGTCCCCGAACACAACCACGCTGCCCGGATATTCGATACGCGTTCCAGATCTCACAGTCTTGTTGACGAACAACGCCGTTTCGTCTGAAACCTCCGCAAACTGTTTCAACTCTTCAGGCCGGGGTTTCGAGATGCGGGTTGCGAACCCCAGGATTTGTGAGACCTGCTCGGTTTTTTGAGATTCGCTGATCACCGCCCACAGGGATAAGCCACGGTCAGAAAGATGGTCGCGCAAATCGACCAGATCGTTGACTCTCAATTCCTGAGACCCCACATCCAATGCCAGTCGTGCCCCCTGAAAGAATTCCGGTCGGGCATCGATTTGTTCGAACAAGGCAAGTCGCTGGACATCCCAGGCAGCTTCTGAGAATGTCGCCAGCAATCCATCCTTGATCCCTTTGATTTGAACAAGAACTGTAGTCTGCTCCATCACGCTCGTCCAGCCGGAATTGCACAGAATTATACCTGATGTCCCTCCCAGCCTTCGCCAACCTCAGCGATAACCACTGCTTACTGGACCACACCAGGGCTCCCCTGGGCAATATCAATGGACTTCAATTCAAAATATGCTTCGATCACGCGAGCCACGATCGGCGCGGCGACGCTCGCACCCTCACCGCCATTGTAGGCAAATGCCAGCACAATGATCTCCGGATCTTCATAGGGGGCATAAGCCAGGGTCCACGAATGGGTCGGCCAGGAGCCAAACTGGCAGCGGTTGGCAGCCCGCGCCACATCATCGCAATACTCCGCCGTCCCGGTCTTGCCGGCTACGGCAATGGGATAACCGCTGAAAACTTCATTCAATGTCCCGCGCGGATCTGTGACAGCCAGCCGCGTTCCATTCCTTATAACAGCGATCGTTTCCGGCTGGATGATCTTACGATTCTCATCCAGACTGCAGATGCCCTCCTCGCAGGCATATCCCTGGATCAACGGAGTGACCGTCACATCCCATTTCATGTTCGGAGTGAAGGGAGAAATTCGGTAGCCCCCGGGAGTTTGAAAATCGGTTACTGTGAATTCCTCTGGATTGAACCACATTTCGACCACATTACCCTCTCCATCGGTGATGTCCCGAATGATCGTGGGCTGCATCAGCTTTCCATGGTTGGCAATCGTCGCCCCGGACATCAACACCTGCAGAGGCGTTGACAAGACATATCCTTGTCCCACGCTGGCGATATAGGTATCCCCGGTCGACCAGTTTTCACCGGTATTGATGCGTTTCCATTGAGGTGAGGGGATCAAGCCGTCTGCTTCACCCAGCAATTCAATTCCAGAAGCCTCGTCATAACCAATCGCCCGCGCATACTGCCTCAATCGTTCTATGCCTAGTCCCTGTTCGATCTCATCCTCGAAGCCACCTCCCAGTTTGTAGAAACAGACATTGCTGGAAAAGGCAATGCAGTATTGAAAGGTGATCTGACCAAATCCATCGGGATTTTGCTCGAAAATCCAATCGACAAACGGGCGCGTGTTGCGATCCATGCAGGGGTCATTTGGATTGAATTGCTCGCACAAAAGCAGCTGGCCTGGGGCCTGAATGATGTCGGTCAATTCCACCACGTCTTCATTGTAGGCGCCAGTTGCCGTGGAAAGTTTAAATACCGAACCCGGAGGAAACTCCGCTGAAATGGCATTATTCAGTAACGGCTTGACGGGATCCTGACTGAGTTGCTCATAATAATAAGCGGGGATTATTCGTGCCAGGCGGTTATTTTCGTAGGACGGATAGGAGACCATTGCCAGCACTTCACCGGTCTTCGGATTCATGGCGATCACCACCCCGCTGGAGATGCGAATGGTTCCAAAATAGGTGTTCCAGAAATTGATTTCCTGGACAAGCGATGCTTCCGCTGCAGCCTGGAGTCGGGTATCGAGCGTCAGATACACATTGTGTCCGGGGACCGCATCGATCGGTGGCTCAAGGTTTCGCAGTTCCTGCCCGGCGACATCCACCTGTACGACCCGCAAGCCGTTCTTTCCGGTGAGAATTCCCTGCATCGACGCTTCTACGCCTGCGTACCCGATCTTGTCACGATTCGGCACAAAACCCTGGGCGCGCAATTCAGTTTCCAATGAAGCCGGGATCGGACCAAGAAATCCCACCAGATTCGCCGTGAGAGAGCCCGTCGGGTATTCGCGCACCGGCTCGATCTCGACGTTTACACCAGGCCAGTCGACGGAATTTTCCTGGACGGTGCGCGCGATTTCCTCGGACACATTGCATTTGATCTTTACCGGGCTGTAGGGAGCCAGCGTATCCTGCAACGCCACCAGCTGGGCAATTCCGGGGCCGGGCGTACAAGCGGCAAATAACTTGGCGCTTTCAAGTGATTCTTCGGTGACCGGCCCTCCCACCGGTACCTCGATCAACAAGGATAATTCCCGGTAAATGTCCTGAATATCCGACTCGTCATCCGGCAGGTTGGCCGGCGTGATCACAATGTTGTAGGCAGCCAGGTTTCTGGCCAGGATGAATCCATTGCGATCGTAGATGATCCCGCGGGAGGCAGGCAGGCTCACTTCAACCGTGTAGTTGTCGATGGCGCGCTCAATCCACTCCTCACCCTGCAAGACCTGCAAATTCACCATCCGCATCAGGAGCACGACGAAGACCAGCAGCACTACCCCATAGACGGAATTCAGCCGCCAGCTCTCAAACCTGGCTGTGCGCGGTACTGATGTTGTGCTCACTCGAACGCCTCGATCGGATACACCCACCTGGACAGGTCGCGCATCATGACATACACAGGGATGGAGAACAACATGTTCAATAAAAGACTGGGAAGTGTAATCAAGCCTAACACTTCCATGATTGCGAATGGTGTGCCAGATAAGCGCAGGATGGCAAAAGACAACAAATGCATGAAGATCGTCCCAGCGAAGGTCACGCCGAACAGGGCCAGCATTGGCGCCTGCCACACTCTCTTTTGCATGATTTGGGCGATAAACACAATTCCAAGGTAGCCAAAAAGATAGATCGGCCAGGGCAGCCGCGAAAGGAAGCTAACCATCAGGCAGGCAGCCGCAGCCCAGTGCCAGGCAGATTTCACCCGATCCTGGAGCGCCCAGGCGGCGAGCAGCAGCATTGGCAGGTCTGCATAGCCAGAGAGGAGTTGAATCTGACCGATGACAGCCGATTGCAAGAGAGCCGCCAGGCCGAGAATGGGAAAGGCAACAATATTGCGCATCGCTTGGTTCAGGGCGAGGATTGAGGTTGAAGCGGGGCGATATCCACTGGTCGGAAGTTGGTGATGACCAGAACAATTTCCAGACGAGAAAAATCCACTGCCGGTTGCACCGTCGCCTGTTGGAACAATTCGAATTCCAATGTACGAAGGGTAACCACTTGTCCGAGGATCAGGTCCGGTGGATATCCACCTCCCAATCCCGAGGTCAGGATCAGATCGCCTGGCTCTACGACGGAATCCTGGGAGATCATATCCAGGGAGACATCGCCGGTTATGGATCCCTCCAGGACGGCATCCGTGACCGCATTCTGAAGATAGACATTGACCGCAGACGCCGGATCGGTGATCAATTGGACGCGCGCTGCATCCGCGATCACGGCATCGATCCGGCCCACCAATCCCTGGTTGGTCACCACCGGCATGCCCCGGCGGATATCATCGTTCGACCCGCGATTGATGATGACATAATGCAGGAACGGGCTTGGATCCCGGCCGATGACCGCTGCCGCCTTGTAAGTGCTTTCCGGATTGGCTCGCGAAAAATCCACCAGGGCAGCCAGAATCTCCGTTTCATTCACCCGCTGCTGAAGTTCGATCACCTGCGCCTGAAGCTGGGATACCTGGGACTCCAACTCTGCGTTTCGGGCGCGCAGGGTGACAATATCGCGCGGCGCGGTAATGAAATCCTGCAATCCCAGAAAGCGGGTTGCCAACCACGTTTGAAGATTGACCATTGTGCTGCTAAACTGGCGCGAGGCTGAGCCGAAAAAACCGCTGAGCGCAAGTAACAGGATCCCCCCCACAACGAGAAAGGTGATCGTCGTCTGTAAAACCCGGGAATTCATTCGAGGATACTTCGCCGGTCATCCGTCGCGCGGATGAAATTTAACCGACGGGGACATGACGAGTACTGCCACGTTCCAATCCTACCAGATACCGGCCGAGTAAATCCATTTCTTCAAACACCATGGCTGCGCCTCGGGCGACACAGGTGAGGGGATCCTCAGCCACCCAGACTCGAAGCTTCAACTCATCAGTAAGCCGGTCTGCCAATCCCTGAAGCAGCGCGCCTCCGCCTGCGAGACAGATTCCGATGTCCATCAAATCGGAGACGATCTCCGGAGGAATCTCATCCAGCGCATCGCGCACGGTGTCTATGATCACTTGTACCGAACCCGAAAGGGCTTCACGTACTTCGACAGAGGAGATTTCCACGGTTTCCGGCAAACCGGTAACCAGGTTGCGGCCGCGCACCTCCACCGTTTTTTCCGGATGCAAGGGATAAGCTGACCCGATCTGCCATTTGATCTGCTCGGCAATTCCTTCGCCAATCAACAGGTTGTATTTGTTTCGCAGGTACTGGACGATATCCTGATCCATTTCATCGCCGGCCACACGCAGGGAACGCGAGGCCACCACTCCGCTCATGGACATGACCGCCACTTCGGTGGTGCCTCCTCCTATATCCACCACCATCGAACCGCGCACCTCCCCGATCGGAAGGCCGGCTCCGAGGGCTGCCGCGATCGGTTCTTCAATTAACATCGCCTGACGGGCGCCGGACGCCATGACCGCATCGTACACGGCACGTTTTTCGACCTCGGTCACACCGGTCGGGAGGCCCACGATCACGCGCGGGCGCGGCAGCGGAACCATGCTTTGTTCGTGCACCTTGCCAATGAAGTATTCCAGCATCACCTGCGTCACATCGAATTCGGAAATCACACCATCCCGAATCGGCCGTACGACCACTACATTGCCCGGGGTGCGCCCAACCATCTCCTTGGCTTCGAGCCCAATGGCAAGCGGCTGGCGGAGCTTTTTATCCACAGTTACCCAGGAAGGCTCATTTATGACAATCCCCTTGCCTCGTACGTGAACAAGAGTATTTGCTGTCCCCAGATCAACTGCGATATCCAGAGAAAAAAGGCCTAACAGCCAGTTGATCGGGTTGAAGGCCAAACCGAGCTCCTTGAACAGGTTTGATGCATATACGAACTGCCCGAAGGAATTATACCATGAGGCTAATTGACCAATTTCGGAGACAGGAATCGCTTTGAGCGTGTAAAATAACACAAAATCCCAGCCCCGGCAAAAGGAGGTCGTTGATGTCAAGGATATCGATCGTTACCGACAGTACTTCCTATCTTCCCCCTGACCTGGTTGCGAAATACGGTATTACCGTCGCCCCACAGGTACTGATTTGGGGCGATCAATCGTATCAAGATGGGGTGGACATATCCCCTCAAGAATTCTATGAGAGGCTGAAATCTGCCAAAACCATGCCCTCGACCTCGCAGGTATCCCCCGCCACGATGCAGTCCATTTTTCAACCCCTCGCGGATCAGGGATTCTCCGTCCTTGGAATATTCATCTCGGCGAAATTATCCGGCACAATTCAATCGGCGCAACAAGCCAGGGAACTCATGGGTTCGGCAGGAGACAGGGTCACCATTGTCGACAGCCTTTCCACGTCCATGTCGCTGGGTTTTATCACACTTGCCACTGCGCGCGCGGCGGAACAAGGCGCCAGTTTGGAGGAATGTGTTGCCGTGGCGGAACAGGCGCGGGACCGATCCGGCGTGTTTTTTGCCGTGGACACACTTGAATTCCTCCATCGAGGCGGGCGGATCGGCGGTGCAACCCGCTTCATAGGATCTGCGCTCAACCTTAAACCCATCCTGGCTCTGAAAGACGGCAGGGTGGAGGGCATTGAACGGATCCGCACCCGGCATAAGGCTCACGACAGATTGCTTGAATTGCTCGTCGAACGCGTCCAGGGAAAGGAAGGGATTCGCATCGCTGCACTGCATGCGAATGCGGAAGCGGATGCCCGGGTTTTGCTGGAGCGGGCTGCCAAGCAATTGAGCCCTGTGGAGAAGATTCTTTCGGAAGTGAGCCCGGTTGTGGGTACTCATGCCGGGCCTGGTACGGTCGGATTGGCCTTCCTTTACGATAAATAGAACGATCGCATCGAAACCGCCACCTGGGAAAACCGATACGTTCGCCTAAAATCCGTTTGACTTTCGTCATCGGCAGTGCAATTTACTCGGGTCTTGTCTTATCCTTCCTTCAGGATCAACGGCCCGAATGAACCTCATTGAATTACAGGAAATTCATAAAGGATCCCGCCTTCCGGTCTTGCTCGATTTTTGGGCACCCTGGTGTGGCCCCTGCGTAAAAACCAAACCCATCCTGGAACGAATATCCACGGATTTCAATGAACGCGTCCTTTTGCTTCAAGTCAACGCAGATGAATCTCCCGAACTTATCCGGCAATTTCATGTGCATGGCATTCCCTCCCTCGTCGCCGTGCGTGATGGAAAAGAAACCGGGCGGATGTCCGGCGCCAGGCAAGAACGCGATTATCGCTCCTTGTTGGAATCGATGGCCGAAGGACGGGAAGTTAAAGTTTCCATCAGGCTATTTGATCGAACACTGCGGATCGGCGCCGGGCTGATCTTCCTAATGGAAGGTATGGCGATGGCTAATTGGTTGTTAGCCGGCATAGGTGTTCTGCTCGCATTTCTGGGAGTGTATGACCGGTGCCCGGTTTGGCAAGCGGTTTCGCAAAGGATGAAAAGGTCGTAATCAGAACTCAGCCGCCGCGGAACCGACCGCGGCGATTTTGTTTGCTATAATCCCATCATGCATCCAAAACCTCCGCTGACCATTGGCATTGCCGGCGGATCGGGTTCCGGAAAGACGACAGTCGCGCAGGAGATCCTCAACCGGGTCGGCACGGACCGAATTGCCTACCTCCAACATGACTCATATTACAAAGATCGCGCAGGACTGCCTCCGGCACAACGCGCAAAGGTCAATTTCGACCATCCCCATTCCCTCGAAACCGAATTGTTGATTCAGCACATTGTCGCCCTTCGACAGATGCAGAAAATCCAGGTCCCAATTTACGATTTTTCAACAGATCGCCGTACGGATCGGACA
>Ga0194126_10010977_pt1 | contig 11774 bp, 5 predicted proteins | sample TA2KigC150mmetaG_FD_148641 | JGI IMG/M metagenome (GOLD analysis project Ga0194126, IMG submission 148641) | Freshwater microbial communities from Lake Tanganyika, Tanzania - TA2015035 Kigoma Deep Cast 150m | ecosystem: Environmental > Aquatic > Freshwater > Lake | place: Tanzania: Lake...
AGTTTTCACGCTCCCCCAGGTGCTCTCCTCGGTCCCCGTCGGTCCGCCGAGATCCTCGAAGTCGATGTCCGACCAGGTCGCGCGAACCCAGCCGATCTGCCCCGAGTTCCCGATGAGGGGCTGGAAGTGCGCGCCGACGCGCGCGTTGTCCAAGATCCCCCACGTCCCATACGGCTCGTTCGGGTTCCCCTCGTCGAAGGGGAGCGGACCGCTCGTGTAGGGCGTGCCGAGCGGGTACTGGATGTTGTACGTGATGGTGGCCGGGTCCGCCTGCGAGAGGCCGTTCGGCTGATAGACCATCTCGAGGAAGATCGGGCCGCCCAGGTAGAAGACCCCCTGGAATCCGCTAAAGGTGTAGAATGGCAGTCGTCCGCCGAAGCAGGCGATCTCTCCGTCCGGCGTGCGAACGTTGAGCCGCCCGTCCACGTTCTGCGACCACCAGGGCGCGATCTGGAGCCCCGACTCGCCGTAGCCGGTTCCCGTGAGCTCGAGAACGGCCGAGAAGCGGAACGCGTCGCCGTTGTTGAACACGGCGGGCGTCATCCCGTCCTCCGAGAAGCGCCAGTTGTGGAGGTTCGCCCATCCGCACGGATACTGGAGCCACTCGTCGTTGATCCAGAGCTCGGTCGGGTAGTTGTTGCTCGTCGTCACGGTGTGGAAGATGCAGTCCTCCCAGATGTTCAGCTGGATCACCGCGCTGTTGACCGCGGGGGTCGCCGACGCCTGGGCCGCCGCGAGCATGAGAATCGCGGCGATCAGGAACAGATGGTAACGCTTCATTTCGTTCTCTCTCCTTTTAGGTTCAAAGTTCGTCTTCTGATGGTTCCCGGCAGGCTCGCTTCACCTCCTCTTCGCCTGCGCGGGGCGGATCGGACCTTCACTCCCTTGGCCGGCTCCTCATCTCAGGAGCACGCAGCGCTCCGTGAGCGACCGCGTTCCGGACTCGAGCCGGTAGTAGTACACGCCACTGGGCAGCCCGGTCCCGTCGAGCAGAACCTCGTGCGGCCCGGCGGCTCGTTCATCGTCCGCGAGCCGAGCGACCTCGCGGCCCGCGACATTGTAGACGGACAGCTTCACGCGCCCCTTTTCGGGGAGAAGGAAGCGGATGACCGATTCCCCGCGGAAGGGGTTCGGCGCGCTCGAAAGGAAGAGGCCTTCGCCGAGCGGCGCGCCGCTCTCCTCCTGGGCGACGCCGGTCACTGTCGTCTCGAAGCCCGCCCGCAGTAGGCCGAGCTGGATGTCCGCGTTCTGCATGAAGCGCTCCCAGACGGAGCCGCTTAGGTAGTTCTCGATCATCAGGATGATGGGACCCTGGTCGATCCCGATCACATCGGGCCCCCACCACGCGCGCGAAAGGTTGAACCCGTCTCGGAAACCGTATTGCGTCCAAAGCTGCGCTCCAAACGTGTTGTACATGTTCCGCGCCGCGGGGATGCAGACCTCGGGCGCGAAGGGGATCGAGCTCACCGCGGCGGTCGGCGTGATCGTGCCGTCGTCGTTCTGCGCGGGAGGCGCGCCGCGCGCCTCGTAACCGTCCGGGCCGTCTCCGGCGGTGAGGCCCCAGAGGCTGTCGCTGTAGCCGATGTGGTTGAAGGGGTTCGCGATGCAGTACGACCGCTGGGCCAGCGTCGCGCGCCGCGAGTTCTCGAAGTAGGTGATGCCGCGGTTCCGCATGTAGGCATCCTGGATGCAGCGGAAATCGATCCAGCAGTGAGAGTAGTGATGGCCGAAGAGCGGCGGGAAGTTGACGTAAGACTGCCCGTACCAGGTCTGCCAGCTGTAGCCGCTCGTCCAGTAGGTCCAGGTCGAGGCGGGGACCGGATAGGTCGGCGATCCGAGCGCGATGATGTAGAGGATCATCGCCTCGTTGTATCCGATCCAGTTCCCGAAGCCGGAGAACCCGGTCCCCGGCTTCCACCCCATCCGGATTCCGGATCCGCCGGCCCGCATGAACTCCCAGTCCGCCCGCCGCGTGAGCGAGTCGGCGTGCGCGCGGACCGCGACGTCGAGCGAATCGTCGGTATCGAAGTACTGCTTGGCAAAGAGGATCCCGGCGAAGAGAAGGGCGGTGTCGATGGTTGAGAGCTCGCTGTCCCACACGCGCGTCGCGGTGTTCATGTCGAGAAAGTGGTAGAAGAGCCCCTTGTAGCCGGCGATGCCGCTCGCCCCGCTCCCTTGCGGCGCGTTCCAGAGCGTCTCGAGCGCGGTGAGGATCCGCTCCCTCCCCGCCTCGCGCGTCACCCATCCGTGATCGATCCCGATGCAGATCGCGGTGAGGCCGAAACCGAGCGACGCGATGCTGCACGGCGACCAGGACGCGCTCCTGTCCTTGATCAGGCCGTTCGACGGGTTCGCTTCATTCCAAAAGTAATTGAACGCGGTCCTCTGGAGCGAATCGAGGAGCGCCTCCTCCGTGATCTGAGCCGGCGCGGAGGCGGCCGCGGTCAAGAGCAGCACCGGCACGAGGATCCAATAGCTACGTCGCATGTCCAGCCTCTCGTTTCCCTTTCATCCATTCTCCATCGATCAGAACCGCAGCGCGATCGTGACGCGATGCGTTCCGTCGAGCCTCCCGTGGTCCGCCCACGCATATTCGAAATCGAACGCCGATCCCTCGATCCGCCCGGAGACGCCGAGCCCGAGCGTGAGACCGACCTCGGCGTCCTTCTGAAAGAGGTCTTGCCAGCCTCCCCTGAGCGCGACCGCCTCCCGCCACGTCCATTCCGCACCGAAGCTCAGGCTCTCGCTGTTGTCGTTCGGGTGGAACGCGTCGACCGCGACAAGTAGGCGGCTCTCTTCGCTCACCCGGCGCGGCATGCTCACCCCCACGCGGAAGAGGACCGGAACCGCGAACTCGTCCGTGTGTTGTTCCGCCGGCAGGGCGCTGTTGTCGCCGTAACGGGTCGGATCGTTGTCGTACTGGATCCGAAGGTCCCTCCCGCGGAACCGCGCCCGCGTGCCGTAGTTGCAGAGGCTGGATCCGATCCGGAGCCCGTTGTCCGCGACTTGGTACACGGTGCCGAGATTCAGCGTGACGGTCCTCAGGGAGCTGTGCCAGATCCGTTCTTCAACGTAGTTCACTTGAAGCCCGGCGGCAAACCGGTCGGTGATCGAACGGCCGTAGCCGATCCCGAGCGCGAGGTTGCCGACGGTGTACTTCTCCCCGGTCCCGAGCGGCTGGTCGACCGTTCGCACGTCGATTTCCCCCGAGCCGAGCGAGGTGAGGCTCGCGAAGAACGTTCCCAGCCCGCCGGCGGGGACCGCGAGAGCCGCGTACTCGTAGGAGATGTCCGCGAACCAGGCGCAGTGCGTGAACTGAAGCTCCCAGGACGAGAGACGGCCAGCGGCGGCCGGATTGTAGTAGAGCGCTTGGATCCCCTCGGGGAGCGCGACCCCCGCGTTTCCCATCGCGGCGATCCGCGCGCTCGGCTCGATCAGCAAGAACTGGCCGACGGTCGTTCCCGTCTTGCTGAGCCCGAGGACGAGCCCGGGAAACCAACCGACGAGCATCCATGCGACCGCGATCTTCTTCATCGTCTTTCCACGCTCACTTGATGATCGCGAACTTGCCGATCTTCGTCCCCAGGCGGCCGGCGTCCACGTGATAGACGTAGAGGCCGGGCGCCACATCGAGATTGTCCTTCGTCCGAAGGTCCCAGGCGACGTAACCGTCGTCCGAACCGTCGTGCCGGAGCGTCTGAACGAGCTCCCCGAGAACCGTATAGATGCGAACCGTCGAGGCGCGCGGCAGTCCGCGGAACTCGATGCGGCGCTCGCCGCGCCCCGAGATCGCGAAGCGCTCCGGCTCGAAGCTCGCCGACCCGACGTACGGGTTCGGGACCACGTACGGCTCCCAATCCGGCTTGCCGTCCCCCCCGTCGCTCACCCTCTCTCCCGCGGTCGTGAACGAGAGAACGTCGTCCGCGCCGAACGGACGGATGAGCCGAACCTCGTGGACGTCGCCCGCCGCGGGCGGCAGGAGCGGACCCCTCTCTCCCTGCCCGAGCGTGTCGAGCCGCACGCGCCACGTCACCTTCGGCGAGGCGGGCGCGCTCGCCTCGTAGGTGACGAGGTCGAAGTACTCGTCCGCGCGGCTCAGCGTTCCGTCCGCATCCCGGTCGACGAACCGGTAGTCGAGAGGGATCGGCCCTTCCGGCGACTGTGCGGTCACCAGGAACTTGGATGGGGCCGGACGTGTCGGGAAGACAAAGAGCGACGTGTCGACCACCTCGTCGTAGAAGGTGATCGTGAGATCGTCGGGGAAACCGGGCCTCGCCAAGTTGATCGGGAGAACATCGAGATAGGAAACTTGAAGCCTCGCGTTCGTCGGGCTCGCCGCCGTGAAGCCGCTCGCCGTGGTATCGACCGAGACTACCGCCGGAGTGGCGATCACCGGAAGGAGCCCGGCTCCGACCGGTCCTTCCCCCTTCCCCTCGAGATCCGAGCCGCGCGAGAACTCGACCGTTCCCGCCGTCCGGTCGGTCAGCGAGTAGGAAGTCGCCCGAATGCTGTCGGCGGAGGGGGTCTTGAACGCGATTTGGAACGTGTGACGGTCGGGCACGAGACCCGAGTTCACCACGCGGATCTCGGCGGTCCCGGACCCGCGCCCGGCCTCGTGGGTCGCGCCGGTCGCCTCCGCGCGAACGAAGCCGGGAGCCTTCGGCTCCGGCCGCACCTCCACCGCGTTCTGCGGAAGGATGGTCCCGCCGCGCGGCGTCCGGGAGACGGTGATCGAGTTCTCGGAGGGATAGAACCCCAGGGAGTCCGACCCGTAGTCGTAGGCGGTCACCGCGTAGTAGTAGAGCTGTCCGTTGGTGACGGTCGAATCGGTCCATGTATGAACGATTCCCTTCTCCTCGCCGAGGAAGTACGCCACCCCCTCCACGGTCTGCTGCGAAAAGCCCTCGATCCCGTCGATCAGGTCGAACTGCGCGATCGGGCGCCCGTTCCCGATCGGTCCCGTCCCCGTCCCCGTCGTGATGACCCGCGGATCGCGGAAAGCCGGATCGGTCGAGCGGTAGATCCGATATCCCTCGAAGTCGTTCGTGAAAGTGACCGGATCGAAACCGTGCTCCGCCTTGTCGTCCCACGAGAGGCGCACGAATCCGTCGCCGGTTTCGGCGGTGAGCGTCGGAAGAGGAGGCGGCACGGCGAACTGATAGTTCGCGTCGTAGATCTGCTGCACCGTCTTCACCGTGTTCCGAAGCTCGCGCAGGTCCTTCCCGTAGCCGAGCGCGAGGCTGAACCGCTCCGTCTGGCCCGCGCGAAGAATGAAAGGGCCCGACGCGAACAGGAACCCGATGTTGTAGTTCGCCGCGAGGGCCGAATCGAAGCGCGCGGACTCCACCGGATTCGTGAACTTCTGATAGAGCCTTTCGGGCCATCTCGCGTCGTCCATGTAGAAGAGAATGCCGTCGACCTCCGGGTTCGGGTTCCCCTGCCCCGCGCGGATCCGGTTCATCTTGAAACCGGTGAGGCCGATCATGTCCGATTCGTTGAGGTCCGTTTGATCGAAGTAGGGCTCGCCGGCGGTCGGGATCCCATCCCCCTCGCCGGTGTCGCCCGTCTCGGGAAGACCGTCCGCCCCGACGTCGTGAAGATCGACGTTCCAGTCCAGGTCTTCGTCGCCGGTCCACCAGGTGCCGGTCTTGAACGCTGGACGCTGTTCGAGCGCGCCGTACGCATCCTCGAACTTCACGAGGTCGTACTGGAGAGACACGTAGGCGCGGATCGCGTCCCGGCCGGCGATCAGCGTCCCCGGACCTCCGTCCCGCTTCTCGTCGATGATCCCGTCATCGTCGTTGTCGATCCCGTCGAAGGGGTTCCCGGGCGTCTCGAGATACGCGTATCCGAGATAGCCGCTCTCCCCGCAGTTCCCCGAAAGGTCCACGCCGTGCCCGAACTTGTCCCACGTATAAACCAAATTGAGACCGGAGGACTTGTCGAAGTAGGCGTTGTCGTCGTCCGATTCGTAGATCCCATCGCAGGAGAGCTGAGAACCGCCGACCCCGGAGTCCATGTAGAGACCAAAGATGATATTGTCCGAATAGTCGGTCGTCCCCTCGTTCGTGATGTCGTAATGCCAGAAGATCACGTTGCTCGCCTGCGGGTTCGACCACTGGAAGCCGCGGACCTCGACGCGAAGACCGAGTCCGCGCCGCGTGAGGTCGGTCGAGTCCGGGAAGAAGTCCCACCCGTCGTAGAAGTCGTCGTCCATGACGGTGTAGCTTTCTTGGTCCGCGGCGGCTCTCTTCCCAAAATAGCCGTTCCAGTCCCCCCCCCAACCCGGATCGTCCGGATCGTCGAGCTTGTCCGGCCATCGCGCCGGCCACGTGCGCGGGTCGCTCGAGATCGCGGGCGAGCGGGACGGATTCAAGGTCGGGTCCGGCTGGAAGTAGCCGGGCCTCGGCTCGAACCGCATCACCCGATCGTAGTTCGGGCTGAGGCCCTGGCGCTCCCGAAAGCCGGTCTCCATGATGTACGCGTCGAGTCCGTTCCTCTGCTTGATCTTGGCGAGAACGAAGGGAGTGATCCCGTCCGTGTAGTTCATCCCGCTCCCCTTCGGGACTTCGGCCGAATGGAATACGGAGAGGTCGACGTTCCCCGGGTCGCGCGGATAGTCGCCCACCATCCCGAAGTTGTAGAAGATCGTGCGGATGTTCGCGGCGTCGTGGACGCCGGATCGCTCCGCGTCGATCCGCCCCCTCTCTTCGCGGGGGACCGACGCCGATCGACCGGCGAGGGTCCGGTCGGACGGAAGAACGGTCGTGAGAAGCACCGCGAGGACCCCCGCGAGAACCGATCGCGCGCGCGGCGCTCCCCACTTCCTCTCCGTAGGTCTTCTCCGCTCCGCCATCGTTCTCCTACTCTCCCATGCCGAGCCTGAGGCCGACCTCGATCCGCCGCGGCGCGTAGAAGCGCGTCGGATCTCCGAGCGAGATCTCGTCGGCCACCGGGAACCGGGAGTAGTAAGGGCTCCCCGTACTCGGAAAGACGAACCCGTTGAAGAACCTCGCATCCAAAAGGTTGAATCCGCGGCCGAAAAGGCTGAGGGCGAGGCGCGGGCTGCGAATCAGCCTCTTCTCCGCGCGAAGATCGATGAGAAGGGACGACGGCTTGCGTCCCGAGTTCGTCTCGAGCCCGTAACCGAATCCGGACTCGAGGACCGGCGTGTAGGGCTGGCCGCCCGCCGCGCGGAGGACCGCGCTCACCGTGAACGACTCCGGGCGATCGAGGCTCACGGTCATGTTGAATGTGTGCCTCTGGTCCCAGTTGAAGGGGACCTGGCGCGGTTGCGGGTCTTCCCCCGCCTCGGCCCGCGTGGCGGTTTCGCGCGGGTCGCTCGAGTTCCCCTGCGCGAGCTGCCAAGTGTAGTCGACCGTGCCCGAGAGGATCCCAATCCGCTTCTGGTCGAGCGCGAGCGTGACGCCGACGACCGACCCGAAGTCGATGTTGGTGAGCCGCGCGTACTCCGCGACGTTGTACGTCTTCACGAACTCGACGCCGACAAGGTCTCGAATGTCCTTGTAGAAGAGCGTGAGGTCCATCCCGAGACGGTCCGTGACGGCGTGCTTGTAGCCGAACTCGTACTGGATCGTCCTCTCCGGCTTGATATCCGGGTTCCCGAGCGCTCCGTAGTCAATCCCTCCCGCCTGCAAATCGTTGAGAATCGAATAGTTCGCGTTTCGGAAGATCTCCCCGATCGGCGGGTACTGGTAGAAATGCCCGTACGCGAAGTGGACCGCCGCGCGATCGGTGATCGGATACGCCACGCCGAGGCGCGGAGACACGGAGACCTTCCGGCTCGTCTCCACCGGAACCGACTCGGGAGCCCCCTCGATCGAGTTGGCCGGGTTCGCGAGATCGCTCGGAATCGTGCTGCGAGCGTCGAAATAGTCGAGACGAGCCCCGGCGCGGAGCGTGAGGTCGTCCCACTCGATCTGGTCCTGCGCGTAGGCGGCCCCGATCACAGGCCGGTACTCGGCCACGCCCGGATAGTCCGGCGGCTCGTCCACGTGCCGAACGTACGCCGGCTCCCCGTCGACGGTGGAGAAGACAAGGTGCCCGGGCGTTCCGAACCGAATGCGAGGAAACTGGATCTCTCCCCCCGCCTTCAGGAGATGCTGCGAGGTCGCCTGGCTGAGAAAGGAACCCTTCGCGAGATAAGTGTCGGTCCGTTGCCGGAAGCGAGAGAAGTCGACGCCCTGGATGAACGCGCCCGGTTCGTAGTTGAAATCCGAGATCGGCGGCCCGGCCTCGTCGTAGCGAGGGTCGAACACGTCCTCGAACAAGTAGTCCCGGTAGTCGAAGTGGTTGTGGCGGAACCCGAGCGTGTAGAAGGTCGAAGGGGACACCGTATGCGTCAGGTCGAGCCCGTGGACGATAGCCCGCGTCCTCTGCGTGGTGAGCCCGTCCGGATTGTAGCGGTACGCGTAGTTGTCCCGTCTCCCCTCGATGTCGTTCCAAACCGCTTGATAGCTCAATCGAAATCTCGGATCGGGCGCGGTCGTGATCTTCGCCGCGCCGGACCACTCCCTCGAGTACTCGAGCGCGACCTTCGCGCTGTCCCCAGTCGGAAGATAGATCTTGTTCTCGAAATCCGACCGATCGGTGGGCAAGAAGATTCTCTCGGCCGTCACAAAATCGTCGAAGAGGTACCTCCGGGCGCTCAGAAGGTAGACCGTGTTCGGGATGCCGGTCGGCCCGCTCAGCGTGACCTGGTAATTCTGCGCGGCGAGCAGATCGACATCGTCCGCGGTCAGACGCCGGTCCTCCCCGCCGGGAAAGAAGTGCCCGCCGAAGAACACCTCGCCCCCCCAGCGGAACGAAGGGGTGCCGGTCTTAAGGACCGCGTTCACCAGCCCGCTCATCGCCTGCCCGTACTCGGCGTCGAAGGTGCCGCTGATCACCTGCACCTCCTCGAGGATCGATCGGTCGATGCGAAGGCTCACCTTGTTGTCGTACGCGTTGTTCACGCTCACCCCGTCGACCTGGAACTGCACCTCGCCGATCCGCCCGCCGCGAAAATGGCCGTCGACGACTCCCGCCTGAAGGTTCACGATGTCCTGCAGCTCTTGCACCGGCAGATCCTCGATCTCTTCCGAGGTCAGGCTCGCCATCGAGCTCGTGAGGCCGACCTCCACGACCGGCCGCTCCGCCACCACCTCGATCGTCTCGAGCACCTGGTCCGCCGCCGGCATGTCGAAATCGAGCCAAGTCGTTTGATCCGCCGAAACGACGACCTCTCGCATGAGAATGGTCCGGTATCCGGTCTTCGTCGCCTGCACCCGATGGACCCCGGCCGGAATCCCGATCAGGTTGAAGCGGCCGGTCCGGTCGGCGACGGCGAGCGCCCCCGTTCCGAGAGCCTCGACGAGAGCCCCCTCGACCGGCCGGTCCTGGTAGTCGAGAACGAAGCCCGCGATCTTCCCCGTGGTTCCCGCGCGCGCCGCGCCCGGCAGAGCGAAGCCGAGCGCGGCGAGGAGCGCCGCGACGGCCGCGCGAAACCGGATCCGTCCGCTCCCCTTCTTTTCGAAACGCGCCGTCACCTGTCGGGTCCTTCCCTGGGTTTCCTCTCCGGACGGACCCTCACGGTCCGTCCCTTTCACCACGAATCTATCGCATCAAAACCATCTTCCCGGTGAGCGAGCCGGTCGTCTCGCCGCTTCCCGGATCCGCCGCGCGGAGACGATAGAAATACACGCCCGCCTCCCGATCGATCCCGCCGAACTCGAACGAACCGACCCCGGCCGGTTGCCTGCCGATTTCCCGTTTGTCGACCAGGCGCCCGCGGACATCGAACACCTCGACCGTCACGTCGCTTTCTCCAGTGAGGAGATAGCGGAGCGTCGTGCTCCCCTTGAACGGGTTCGGGTAGTTGTAGGAGAGTCGGGAAATCCGCGGGAGACCTCCCTCCTCCACGCCGACGGTCAAACAGGTCGGATCGAGATACGCCCACACCGGGCAGCACATGTCCTCGTATTCGCGGAACCACCAGGTTCGCGTTCCGTAGCTGTCCTCGATCGGGAGGAACGAGTCGCCGTCGAGGAGGTTCAGCCCGAGGAACAGCGTCCGGTCGCCGAGTCCGGGCGGGTAGCCGAACTTCGTGAGATCGATGGCGAGCTCCGCGGTGTACCCGGAGTCCGGCGCCTCGGGGATCGTGTCGACCGTCGTCCCGCCCTTGAGGACGAGCGCGAGCTCGGCCCCTTGCAGCGTGTCGATCAAGTAGGGGAGGTAGTCGCCAGCCAGGGCCGTTCCGGCCGGCCCGACCTGGAAGGAGAGCCTTCGCGACTTCAGGGTCGAGTCGGGGCTTAGCACCTCGCGCTCGTTGATCGTGACGAGGAAGCCGTCCCAACGGTTGAAGTCGGGATGATACTGGACGACCTCGTCCCGAACGTCGAACCCGAGATAGAGCGTGTCCTCGCGGAAGAAGATCTTCACGGTCGCGTCGCCGGGATCCACGACCGGAGCCTGCCCGCCGTTCACATCCGGCTGGTACTGTCCCGCTCGATACGGGCCGACCGCCGGGTACGTCTCCCGAAGAGCATCATCCCCCCATCGGATGTCGAACGAGGGAACGTGGCCCCAGATCTCGTCGTTCAAGCGCCCGTCGATGACCGGCGGATCGTACGAGATTCCGTTCACGATCCGGAGCTCCGGCTCGATCTTGGGAACCGGTCCGGAGTGGATCGTGACGTCGGGCCTCGCGTGGATGCGCACCTCGTTGTAGTGCATGTTGTTTCCCCAAGGCCCTTGCCACCAGGTGCGGTTCCCGCTCACCTTGGTGACGTTGATCGGCCAGAACCAGTCGGCATCGTAGATCGAGATGTTCCACTCTACGATGTCCCCTTCGGGCGCCGTCACGTCGTAACCCATCGGCGTCAGGTTGAAACGCATCTCGACGACGTACCTCTGGTCGATCGTCGCGTCGGTGTTCGAGAGGCCGTTCACCGCCGTCACCGCGTCCCAGTTGGCGATGTCGGCCGAGTCGCGCGGTTCGCACGGGGGATAGGACCCCCACCTCCCGATGAAGCCGGGCTCCTTCCCGATCGCCATCGAATCCGGACACTCCGGATACCACCACGAATAGAAGTACTCCGCCGGCGGCTTCGGCGCGGCGAGGGTATCCGCATGATCCTTGAGAGCCATAAGAAACCCGTCAAAACGGTTGAACGACGGACCGCCCCCGATCGAGCTGTCCGGGACAATCGCCCCGAGGTAGAGTTGGTTGCCCACGACGAGAAACTTGAGGGTCGCGCGCGTCGGATCCTTCGGGAGAAGCCCGACCTCGAGCTTCCAACCGCTCCCCGGGATGCCGGCGCTCTCTCCCCAGCGCACGTGGATCGACTCGGCCGCGGCCCAAGCCGCCTCGTTCAGCACGCCGTCGAGCGTGATCGGCGCGCCCGCGGTCGAGCGGGCCCAGATCGCGTCCTCGCGAGGCGCCTGCGCAAACGCGGGAAGCGCAAGAAGCAGAACCGCGCACGCCGCCCCGAACATCCGAAGCATTTTCTTCATGTGTGAACCCTCCCCGGGCGCCGAGACGAGGCGCCGGAACAGCAGGACCTTTGGTTTTCGCGTTCCCCGCCCCGTTCCCTCCTCGAAAGAAACGAGGAGAGCTTCGAGGCTCTATCCCCCGAGAGGCCGGCGCCTTCCGTGGCGGAGTCGATTCCGAGACCCCTCCGGCGGATCGCCTTCTCCGATGACCGGCTCGGCGACCGGGTGAAGACCCGCACCGTTTCCCGCTCCGCACGAGCTCCGCACCACGAGGGTCGTCG
>Ga0194126_10010982_pt1 | contig 11769 bp, 9 predicted proteins | sample TA2KigC150mmetaG_FD_148641 | JGI IMG/M metagenome (GOLD analysis project Ga0194126, IMG submission 148641) | Freshwater microbial communities from Lake Tanganyika, Tanzania - TA2015035 Kigoma Deep Cast 150m | ecosystem: Environmental > Aquatic > Freshwater > Lake | place: Tanzania: Lake...
GAAGCGCTGGCGCCCTGGCGAGATGCGCTGGCGCTGGTGTGTAGCTGGGCTGCTACATGCCGAGCAGCACTTCCGGTGCGTAGATGGCTACCGGCACATCCCCGCATTGCTGAGTGCACTGGAACGGTCCGCGTCACCGAAAGAAATTGACGCAACAGAGAGAGTTGCCTAAAGTGATGTGGGAGCCGCTAGGAATTTCAACTAACCGAGGGACATGCTCAACCACCCCACCACAAGACGTAGTAGAAAGTTATCCACCGAGTTATCCACATTCTATCCCCACTGTTAACCACACTCGGTTATCAACACGACTACCACCAGCTGTATCCACATACTTATCCACACCACCACTAGTATGCCTTGACATTGAAAGCTCAACTGGCATTCTGGGTTGATGGCCGACAGTACTTCCGCTTCAGTCAGCAGGCAGACCCCCGGGCCGCTCCGGGACCAGCCCCCTGCATGACCTCATGAGGGTCCGCCCTGGTCCGGCAATGTGCCCTTATGCTTCGGGAAAGCGATTCTTCGTGCTTGTCGCCCTGGTGGCCATGGTCATCCTGGCGATGACCAGTGTGGCGATATGCGCGGTGCTTTCCGGGAAGGACGGCGTCATCACCGGGGCCTGCTGCGGCGCCATGTCGGCCGCCGTGTGCGGCGTGGAGTGAAAGCGGGTGGACGAGCCCCGGCTGACAGCGTCCATGCGCATCGCGCTGGCCGACCTCAAACTCGCGAAGCTGCACGTCGCCTGTCCCGGCGTCAAACGCAACCGACTGGCGACCGACGTCGAGGTCATCCCGCTGGCCCAACTCGTCGACGCCCCATAGCCACCCGGCCCGGGCCAAGCCAGCGCGCCGGCTCAAGCACAAGCGCAAGCGCAAGTCGTCCATCGTTGATCGTCGCGTTCGGAGTTCCTCGCTCAGCGTTCCTCACTCATCGTTCTCCTCGTTCCTCCGTCTTCAGTGCCCACCTCCCGCCATTCTGCATCTTGCTCTTTGCATACTGCAATTCGACTTCGTCCCGTCCCCATCTTTGCCTTTTGGCTTCTGACTTGTGCTCCGTCACGTTGTCCCTGGCCCTACTCACACCCATCTCCCACTTTCCTACTTCTCACTCCTCGTTCATCGCTTTTCCCCGTCCTTTCCCGCACTAGACCCCCTGATCACTTGCTTCTGTCTCGTCCTCGCGGTATTCGATCTCGGCTCTGGCTTCGGCCCGAGAACCGTAACAGGAACATACCACCAAGACACCAAGGCACAAAGGGTGCCGGACGAAAGACGGTGAGCGAAGAAAGGTGAACGAGAAAGGGGCGGGTTCTGGGTCGAACGTCGGATTCAGGGCGACACCAGATTCTTGCTTTCAGTTTCCCAACGGCTATTGTGGAAGGGTGACAATCCGCAGCCGGAGACGGCATGGACCGACGTCAGTATCGACCCGAAGTGAGGCGGGCCGGCTGTGTTTGTAGCCGAGGTGCTGGGCTTGAGCCTGGGCTCGCTTGCCTTGTCTTGGGTCGGCGCATACGTCGTGACGAGGCGGGCGGGGAGAGGAGCGCCGATGGACGTTCCCGTCGCCCGGAGTTCCCATGCGCGACCGACGGTCACCGGCGGCGGTATCGGGCTGGCGCTGGCGCTCTGCCTGTCTCTGTTGCTGATTTCCGTGTTCCGCCATGGCCACCCGCAGGGAGAGATCGGCCTGTTCAGTGTCGCCACGGTTGTCGTCGCTGCCGTCGGCCTGTGGGATGTCTACCGTGACCCGCCCGGGCACTGGCGGCTGTTCCTGGAGTTGGGCGCTGCCGGGATGGTCATGGGTGCCGGGATGGGAATCTACCAGTTCCAGATGCCCTGGGGTCCTAGCTTCGCGCTCTGGTGGGCGGCAGTCCCGCTGACCCTGCTCTGGATGACCGGTGTGACTAACCTCTATAATTTCATCGATGGCGTGGACGGGCTGGCGTCCATTCTCGGCATCGTCTATGCGTCGGGAATCGCCGTGGCCGCGTTCACCACCGGGCACCCGGACGAGGTGCTCGTCGCCCTGGTGGTCGCCGCGGCGTGCCTGGGGTTCCTCTGGTTCAACTTCCCGCCGGCCCGGGTGTTCATGGGCGACGTGGGCAGCCTGACGCTCGGGTTCGTCTTTTCGGTCCTGGCGATGCGGCTTTCCGCCTCGTCGCTGCGGCCGGTTCCCCTGGTCTTCTTCCTGATTCTCTACAGCAGCTTCCTGTTCGACACCAGCTACACCATACTGCGTCGCGCCTTCCGAGGCGAGGAGTTCTGGCTGGCCCACCGTACCCATCTCTACGAACGGCTCAATCGCATCGGCTGGAGTCATCTGCACGTGACCCTGCTCTACCTGGGGCTGGGCCTGGTTTCTCTGCTGCTGGCGCTCGGCTACCTGCGTGCCGGCCCCGCGGTTAGAACCGCACTGGTTGGCCTCCAACTGCTCATCTGCGCCGGGCAGTTGGTGTTTGTGAAGGCCGTCGAGGGGAGCGAGTACGTGCTGATCCACCGGCGACCGAAGCCGACACTGAAGCAGCAATGATGCCGCGATCTATGTTGAACCACGAAGGCAAGCAGGCACGAATCGGACGGGTTGAACCAATGATGGACACAGATACCCGGGCCGATGTTCCCGCGAGGGCCATCCGGGCTAAGCGGTGTTTTTCCGTGGCTACTCGGTTACTGAGAGCAGAAATGCGGGGGCAGAAGCCATAGTGCCGGCACTATGAAGCGGATCTTTCTTTCGCCGCCCCACATGTCGGGCCGGGAGCAGGAGTTCGTCCGGGAGGCGTTTGAAACCAACTGGGTGGCACCGCTGGGACCGCACGTCGACGCCTTTGAGCGGGAGTTCGCCGCGACCATCTCAGGAGGAACGCCGAACGCCACATGCCAGACGCCAGACGATGAACGCGGAGCGATGAGTTCCGAACTCAGCACTCAGTCTCGGAAAGCGCGAAGCGATGAACGCGGAGCGATGAGTTCCGAACTCAGCACTCATGACCCAGCGTTCAGCCCTGGACCGCTTTACGCTACCGCGCTGTCGTCCGGTACTGCGGCGCTGCACCTCGCGCTCCGCCTCCTGGCGCAGGATGAAAAGACGGAGGAGGGAAGACGGGAGCCGGGCGTCGGGGGAAGAAGAACGAAGAACGATGGACGATCCAATGAGGTGATATGTTCGACGTTCACCTTCGCCGCCAGTGCCAACGCCATTACCTATGAGGGTCTTACCCCCGTGTTCATCGATTCGGATGCGACGAGCTGGAACATGGACCCGGACCTGTTGCGCGAGGAGCTGGCTGACTGCGCGCAGCGGGGAAAGCTGCCGCGGGCGGTGATTGCGGTTGACCTGTACGGCCAGTGCGCCAACTACGACCCGATTGTCCGGGCGTGCGATGAGTTCGGGGTTCCGTTGATAGAGGACGCGGCCGAGGCGCTGGGAGCAGTCTACTGGGGGACCGGGGAGAGTCCGGAATTCAGAATCCAGAGTTCAGAATCGAGAAGTGAAGAGGCGGAAGGCAGAATTGCGGACTCGGAGTCTCACCCCAAAGACACCAAGACACAAAGGGCCCAGGACGAAGAACGAAGGACTAAGAACGCGCGGCAGGCCGGCAGCTTCGGAAGGTGCGCGGCCTTTTCCTTCAACGGGAACAAGATCATCACCACGGGCGGCGGGGGGATGCTGGTGTCGCACGAGAAGGCGATCACCGAGAAGGCCCGGTTCCTGGCCACGCAGGCGAGAGACCCCGGCCCGCACTATCAGCACTCCGAGATAGGATTCAACTACCGGCTGAGCAACGTGCTGGCCGCCATTGGCCGGGGACAGCTTGCTCTCCTGTCAGAGCGCGTCGCTGCCCGCCGGGGGAACTTCGAGTTCTACCAGCAGGCTCTCGGTGACCTGCCCGGCATCGAGTTCATGCCCGAGGCGCCGTTCGGCAGATGCACGCGCTGGCTCACCTGCCTGACCATCGACCCGAAGGCAGGCGGCGCGACCACTCATGACGTGCGTCTGGCGCTGGCGAAGGAGAGCATCGAGGCGCGGCCGCTCTGGAAGCCGATGCACCTGCAGCCGGTTTTCGCGGGCTGCCGAGCCCGCGGCGGCGGCGTCTCGGAACGGCTTTTCGAGTCCGGACTCTGCCTGCCCAGCGGGTCGTCGCTGACCAGGGAAGACCTCGAGCGCATCTGCACGGTCGTCAGGCGCGTGCTGCTGAGAACCAGCGGTAAGTAGCCGGTAGGCAGCGCGCGGGCCGCGCAAGTCAAAGGTCAGAAGGCAGGAGCCAAGACAACCAAAGCTGATGCGAACCTGACGAACCCCAAGGCCGGGGCGGCGGACGACACGTGCGCAGGTTCCTGCCGGCGTACGTCGAGGCGTGCTTCGCGGGACGCGGCGAAAGTCCCGTCGTGCGCTCGGAGCGGAGGCGGGCGGGATTCACCCGCCCGCCTTGTCTGTTTCGGACCGCGGCTCGGCCGTTCTACAAAGGGTCTCCGGCTATGAAGGCCGCCACTACCCGTTCGTACTCGCCATAGCTCATCTTCTGCGGCAGGCAACGGCGGCGTGCTGGCCGGGTGCCGCCGACCAGGCGCTAGGTCGGGGATGCGCTGCCGCGCCGCGCGCGGACGGCGTCGAGCCGTGCCTTTGCCTCGGGTGCGTTCTTTTGGAACCCGGCAAGAGTCGCGCAGGCGTAGTCGGCGCAGTCGGCACAGGAGGCCAGCCCGCGGCCTCGGGCGCACTTGCGGATCTCGCACATCGCATCGCAGTAGTAGAGGTGCGCGCCCTCGCCGGCGCAGCCGGTGCAGTTGATCTCTTCGGGTTTGAAGTCGTGGCCGAACGACCTGGACCATTCGACAGCGGTCTTCGCGCGCAGGGCCGAGTCGTTGGTCCGTGTCGCGATTAGAGCCGGGCAGGCATTGCAGTCTATGCCGCAGTAACTTAGCATCTCGGGCATGTACCTCCTTTGTCGGCTACATGGTAGCCGTTCTCTGCCCCGTGTCAAGTGGGCGGGAACGCCGGTGAACCGGGCAGGGCGAGCAGGCCAGATTGCGAGAAGTGAAACCGTGTAGGAGCGGTGAGCTGCCGGCTTGCTGAGCGGCTGGTGGTGCTGGACCACGAACCGCGGCGCCGCGGCGATGTAGCCGCCACAATCCGGTTTTCGCCCGTTTCGTGTCGATGCCCGAGCGGAAGAAGATCCCGGGGCGGCAGTGACGCCGCCCCGGTATTCTGCAGCAGTTCTGACCGGACTAGCGCTGAACCACCAGTTTCCGGGTGGACGTGAAAGCACCGGCTTCGAGTCTGACCAGGTACACACCGGTTCCGACCTTGCGACCGCGCAAGTCGCTGCCGTCCCAGGCCAGGGAGTAGCGAGCAGGGAGGAGGGAGAATTTGCAGAGAGTGGCCACGAGTGCGCCGGAGGAGGAGTAGATGCTGAGGCTGAGGCGGCACGGGTGCGGCAGGACGAAACCGATGCGCGCGCGGCCACCGGTCGGGTTGGGCACGACCTGGTCGAGACCGAATGCCGCCGGCGGGCTCTTTCTTTCCTCGATTCCCGGGAGAGAAATGACGATGACTGAGTCCGCGGCGAGGTCGTTAGCCGGCCGGCTGTCGCCCGCCAGTTCGGTGGTGCACCTCACCGCGAAGGTGCCGGTCGATCTCGCGACCCAGTCGGTGAAGTCCAGCGTTTCTTCATCCCCGGCGTTGAGCGTGGTGGTGACGGTGTCGGTGTAGCCGGAACCGATGGTAAACCGGGTGAGGAATGTCTCCACTACGTTGCCGAAGTTACGCACGACCGCCTGGGGCGTGACCAGAGTACCGGTGTCGACGGTATCAACCGGCGCAACGATGGCTCTCGCGCCGACGTCGTGGGCCGGAAACGCGTCGTGGACTTTGAGCCGCCAGAGCCAGGTGTCGCTGCGGCCGATTGCCCAGACATGGCTGCCGGTGGAATCCGGTCCATCAAAGGCCAGGCCGCCGGGGTATGCAACCGTTGGCAGGGTGTACGTTGCCAGGATGGAGTAGGAATTCGCTACCGTGTCAAACGAGCAGTAGTAGATGTTATCCGTCGAGCTGGTTCCGTTGGAGATCCACAGCCGGTTTTCGTACGCGCGGTCCAGGGCGATGACGCCCATCCAAGTCGGGGTCGGAGACCCGGTCGGGGTCAGGGTATCCCGGACCGTGCCGTCGGGGTAGAGCGTGTAGACGAAGAAGGGTGAGTTTGCATCTGAGGCCCAGAACATGGCACCGTCCCAGTCCACACCGCGAAGCTGCCCGGGCGGGAAGCCGAAGCTCCTGAGAAACGTACCGAGCGTGTCGTAGATGTAGAAGGTGCTGCTCGAGTAGCTGGCGACACACAGGGAATCGCCGACGCGGACCAGGTCGTAGGGCCCACTGCCCTGGCCGGTGAACGAGTCGACGAGGGCGCCGGTGAAGCGACTGCGCTTCTGGACGAGCGGCGAGCCGTCGCCGGCAGCCACCCAGACGTCGGTGCCGTTCGGGTCGAGGCAGAGACCGCGCCAGTACGACGATGGTGGCGACCCGATGGACACCGAATCCACCTTCACCCACATCGAGTCGTCAAACGACTGGATTCCGCAACGGGAACAGGCGGGAGCCGAGAACTCCGCCAGAGATGCGTCAGGCGGCAGAGATGAAACGACGCCCGTCAGCAGCATTAGGACGAACAACTCAGACACCTTTTCCTCCCTTCGGTTTCACGTACATCTCCGCGGCCAGGGCCGACAGCGCCGCGACATCGATGTAGCTGCCACAGATTAGCTTTCGGCTCTTCCGTGTCAATGCCGGAAGAACGTTCCGGGGCGGCAGTGACGCCGCCCCGGTATTCCGCAGCAGTTCTGTCTGGTCTAGTGCTGGACCACCAGCTTGCGGGTGGACGTGAAAGCACCGGCTTCGAGTCTGACCAGGTACACACCGGTTCCGACCTTGCGACCGCGCAAGTCGCTGCCGTCCCAGGCCGCCGCGTACCAGCCCGGGTTCTGGTTGCCGGCCGCGAGCGTGCGGACCAGCGTTCCGGCCGCCGAGTAGACCGACAGCTTCACCGCCGCCGGCCTGGGCAGTCCGTAGCGGATGCTGGTACGGCCGCTCGAAGGATTGGGCAGCACCTTGTCCAGGTTGAACGCCGCCGGCAGGCTCCGGCCCTCGCTGATGCCGGCCAGGGGGTAGACCACGAACGTATCAGCAGCGGCGTCGTTCGCCGGGTTCTCGTCACCGGCGAGTTCAGTGGAACACCGGGTCGCAAAAGTGCCGGCCGGGTTGGCCGTCCAGGCCGCGAACGTCAGCGTATCAGTCAAACCGGCGTCAAGGGTATAGGCGATGGTGTCGGTGTAGCCGGTGCCGATGGTGAGCAGGGTGTGGAAGGTCTCTGTCACGGTGCCGAAGTTCTGCACCACCACCCTGGGCGTGATCACCGCGCCGGTGTCGACGGTATCAGCCGGCGCGATTATGGCCGTCACGCCGACATCATGGGTCTCGTCGATGGCCGGTTCAACGGCGCCGGAGACCGTCCAGGCGAAGGCCTGCTTGCGCGCGGTCGCCACGCTGTGGGCGCTGACCCGGATAGTCCACGTGCCGGTATCAGGCGCGTTGACCCGGGCACATTCCTCGACGTTGATGGAATCGCGGTCGGCCGGGTTGGGAGTGGACTGGCCGCTGGTGTACCTGTTGCCCTTGTAGACGACGGCGCTGGGCGAGGTGAGCGTGAGGTCGAGGTCGTTGACGATCGTCGGGTTCGCGCTCGGTGCGGCTGCCGTGTCGGTCCAGGCGAGGCAGACGCGGAGCGGGATCGCCGAATCCACCCGGAACTGCCGTTCCATGAACTCCCCGGTAGCAATGCCCGTGGTGTCATCGGTGATTATGAGCTTGCGTACGTCGCCGGTGAAATAGAGCAGCGAGTCGGCGTCGATCCGGCCCCAGCCGATATTCATGCTGGGGATCGTGTAGGAGCCGATGTTCGGATCGGCAGACGTCATTGCCATCGAACGGAGCAGGGCCGAGGAGACGTAGGAGATCCGGTCGCTTTCTACCGGGCCGCCGGTCGGATAGTAGCCTTCCTGCAGGTAGCAGCGCATCAGGCCGATGGTGCCGTTGGCGGTGGGCGTGGCCATCGACGTTCCGGACATCTGGCTATATCCGTTCGTGCCGGTGTTAAGGACAGACCAGATGTCGACGCCGGGCGCCATCACGTTCGGCTTGATGCGGTTGTCCTGGGTCGGGCCGCGGCTGGAGAAGCCTGCGATCGTGTTGGAGGCGGTGCCCCGTTCAGTCGCACCGATGGTGAGGATGTTCTTGGCAATTGACGGGTTGCCCAGGGTCTTTGAGCCGGAACCCTCGTTGCCGGCGGCGATGATGTTCAGAAAGTCCTTGTGCGCCCAGCAGAACGCGTCGCTCGACGCGTCCTGGATTTTGTAGGTGCCCTGGGTATTGCTCCAGCGCCAGGAACCGGAGTGCTGCTTGATGGGCCGCACCGAGTCAGGCAGGCCGCGGCCGAAGTAGATGGTGTCCCACAACATGGTGAAGTCGGTCGGGATGACGAAGTTGCCGCTACCGCTGGTGACGTCGACGAAGTAGAGCCGCGCGTCCTTGGCCATGCCGTCGTAGTAGCTCGTGCCGCCGGCGGCTGAGTCGTTGCCGGCGACCGAGCCATTGACGTGACTCCCGTGATAGCTGACCTCGCTGGCGCTGGCGCCCTGATAGAGCTTGAACGCAACGACCTTGCGGTGGTCGGGCCAGACGCCGGGGGGCGTGATCGGCATTGTCGGGTCGCGGAACATGTTGTGGCCGGTGTTCATGCCGGTGTCGGACGTCGAGAGAATCACCCCCTGCCCGCGCACGCCTTTCCGCCACACCGGTCGCGCCGCCATGCTGGTGTCGGGCGGCGACGATGCCTGCCAGCCGCCCTGCATCACCCACTGGCTGGTGTTGTTGCAGGTGGTGGCCTCGGACCATTCCTGGACCCAGAAAGTCTCCTGGAGCCGGGCCACGGACGCGATGTCGCTGCCATCGAGGGTGGCGGTGATGGTCGTACCAAAGCTCGTGGTGAGCAGTTCGTGAACGGTCCCGTCGGTCGTTTCGATCGCCGTCGTGACCGGGGCAGGGCTCGCGCCGGGCATGACCATGATGACGACCTTCCTGGTTCCGCTAGCGTCCAACAGACCGGATTCCAGCTTATAGGCGGGCTGGAACAGACCAACCCAGCGGACCATCGGCAGCAGCTCTACGTAGGCTCGCTGGTCCGGCGTGAGGTAGGCAAGCACAGCGTAGTTGGGCAGGTAGCCGAACGTGCTTACGCCGTTGCGCTCCAGGTCGCGGAACCACTGCTGCAGCAACGGGCCGGTGAACTGGACTATGTAGTACTGACTCTGATCGGCAGCAGGCTCGATGCTGAGCCCGGCCGGAAGCGTCGGCTCACCGATGCGTGTGTCGATGGATATGTCATTGGCAAAGGAGATGAAGTTGGCTTCTTCGCCGGCGGCGGGTTCGAAACGGTGCGCCGGGCCCATGCTGTAGTGCGCCGGCCGCGCCGCAACCAGCCCGACAGTGATAATCAGACATACGACTACGGACTTCAGACCTTTCAACGGTCCTCCTTGATGATTCTGGGCATACCTATCGGTGCAAACTGAACGACCCTATATAATAGGAAACATACTCCGGTCAATCAACTCACGACCTATTTTCGTTTCTTAGACCGGCGGAAGCGCGGCAGAGGTGCGCAAATGATGGCCGACGCCTCCCGTCAGGCGGTTGACGCGCGAAGCCCCAGCCCTATACTGACCCATGGACATCACGAGAGTTGTCATGTTCATTTCAGGTGTCGGGCTGCTGGCCGGGTGCGGGGCGGCGACGGAGAAGGCGAGTGGCCGGTTGAGAGTCGTGACGACAATCGGCGTGCTGGCCGACTGGGCGAGGCAGGTAGGCGGAGACCGGCTGGAGGTCACAAGCCTCTTGTCCGGGAACGAGAGTCCCCATACCCACGAAATCAAGCCGGCCGATGTGAAGACGATCGCCGATGCCCACATCCTGTTCAGGGTAGGGCTCGGGCTTGAGGAGTGGCTGGACCCGGTGGTGAAGAACGCCGGGAACAAGAAGCTGGTCGTGGTTGACGCGGCCTCAGGCATCAGCGACGTGATCGTCGATGCGGGGCATCAGCCGAAGTCAGAAGGCAGAAGGCAGAATCCAGAAGGCAGAAGTGAAGCGGCCGGCGTCAAGCGTGAGGCGTCGAGCGTTGAGCATCGGTCCGGCAATCCCCACATCTGGCTGGACCCGGGGTATGCGAAGGTTGGGATTGGCAATCTGGTGCAGGAGCTGGTGCGGCTCGACCCGCAGGGCGAGAGCCTGTATCGGAGGCGCGAGGCAGCGTACTTCGCGCGACTGGACAGTTTGAACGCGGCCATTGCCGCGGATTTGGCCGGTCTGAAGGAGAAGCGGCTCATCACCTATCATGACGCATGGCCGTACTTTGCCCGGAGGTTCGGCCTGGATATCGTCGCGAGCGTGGAGCCGATTCCGGGCCAGGAGCCGTCGGCAAGGGAACTGGCGCGGCTGGTGGACATGATCCGTCGCGAGCGCATCAAAGTCGTGACGACCGAGCCGCAACTGCCGTCGGCCCTGCCGGGCATGCTGGCAAAGGAGACGGGCGTGAGGGTGCTGATGCTCAATCCGCTCCTGGTCGGGCCGGATGGCACCGTTGACTATGTGCGGGAGTTGGGCGCCGGTGCCGCAGCACTGGCCGCGGCGCTGAGGTAGAAGGTGAATGACGAAGCACGAAGCTCGAATACCGATTGAAGCTCGAAGGCAGGAGAATGACGAATTGTGGAACTGGCCCCAGCGGTCCCGGTCGGGCGGTGCGTGGCCGTCAGTTTCGGAATCAGGGGAAAAGGAGATAGCGTGAAGAAGACAGCGATGGTAGTGGTGCTCGTGATTGCGGCAGCGTTCGCAGCAGCGCCGGAGAAGCCGACGAGAACGCTGGCCGTGACCGGGACCGCGGAGGTCTCGGTCAGGCCCGATATCTGCAACATCAGCTTCGGGGTGGAGACGTTCCACAAGAAGAGCGCGCGCGAGGCTTACCGGATGAACGGCGAGGTGATGACCGCGTTGAGCGCGGCGGTGCTTGCCACGGGTATCGAGTCCAAGGACGTGCAGACGTCGGGTTTTGCGGTTGCTCCCCAGTACCATTATGACAATGACAACCACCGGCGGGTCTTCGACGGCTACCGCGTCTACCATGCGCTGGAGGTGAAGGTGCGCGACCTGAACAAGCCTTCGGCCGTGCTCGATGCCGGGATGGAAGCCGGGGCCACGCAGGTGAACAGCGTCACTTTCGCGGTTGAGAACCCGAAGAAGTACACGGCCGAGGCGCGGGTCGAGGCGGTGAGAGCGGCCCAGGCCAAGGCGCAGACGATGGCGGACCTGACCGGGGTCCGGCTGGGCAAGCCGATCAACATCAGCGAGAGCGAGCCGGGCGGCTGGGGCCAGTACTACGCCCAGCCGAACGTCGCGCTCGACCGCGCGGCGAGCGCCGAGGAATCGCCCGGTCTGCAGCCGGGCGAGTTCAAGCTGACGAGAACGGTCTACATCACATACGAGGTGGAGTAGGTGATGATTGGCGAAAAAGGGGACAGTGGGGCTGTTGAAAAACCCTCTTTTGATGCAACCATGTAAGTATGTCAGCCGTCTGAAGGTTGGATGCCACCGAAAGGAGCCCGACCTTGATTGGACATCAAGACCGCTGGCAAGAGGACCTGTTTGTAGCCTGTCCTCTACGCGACCTTG
>Ga0194126_10010984_pt1 | contig 11766 bp, 9 predicted proteins | sample TA2KigC150mmetaG_FD_148641 | JGI IMG/M metagenome (GOLD analysis project Ga0194126, IMG submission 148641) | Freshwater microbial communities from Lake Tanganyika, Tanzania - TA2015035 Kigoma Deep Cast 150m | ecosystem: Environmental > Aquatic > Freshwater > Lake | place: Tanzania: Lake...
AAGGAGGCGGCCGGGATGTTCCGCGATGGCTCGATCATGGCGAGTCAGGTGGGGCAGTCGGTCGAGTTCCCCTTCACCGGCAGCATGGTCGGCCTGTACTACGAGATCCGCCAGAACGCGGGCATCGTGTCCTGCGAGATTGACGGCAAGGTTGTGAGCGAGGTCGATACCTCGTGGGGCCCGACCTACAAGTTCAACCGGCAGAACTGTACCATGATTGCCACCGGCCTTGCGCCGGGGGATCACGTCCTGAGGATCACGGTGACCGACAAGCGGCACGAGCTCAGCGCGGGCAGTGAGTTTCACCTCGGATACTTGATGGCGGCGGGGTGAGACGGCGGGGATCGGGGACCGTGACAGCAAGGGCGGGGATCGGAACGGAGGCGGCGACGATGGTCTCTCTCGGCCTGATCTGGCTGATGAACGCGCCGGGTCTCGCAGCACCCTCGACGTTCGAGCGGCTGACGGACGGCGTCCACGTCGTCCGCGACGATAGCGGCCAGTGGACGCGGAACATGAGCCTCGACATCACCCATCAGCGGGACCCCGGGTATCAGGCCAAGAAGGTGCTGGACCTTTCGAGCGTCCCCGAGGACGTGTGGGCGCAGGTGCGGGAGGTGCGGCTGTCCGTGCACTTCGCGGTGCGGGATTACTCCTGGCACGATGCGGCCGAGGAGAACGGGCTGGACGAGGCCTTCGAGATCGTGGTCAACGGCACGGTGCACACCTATCCGACGAACTGCGGCGCGCCGGCGTGGGTCGGCGGCCGGACGCCCGTCTTCGGCTGGTACGACTTCGTGCTGCCGAAGGAGGGGTTCACGCGGGGCGCTAACGAGATCGTCCTCCGCAAGGCGCCCGGCGGCAAGCATGACGATTACCTGTACCTGTGCATTGACACGACCGTCCCGCCCGCGAACAGCTCGGTGACCTTCAGCGGCGAGGAGTGGAGGCAGGACGCGCTGACAATCCCCGGCGGCAATGGCGAGTACATGGTCCGCCTGCTGCTCATCACGAAGAGCCTCGACGTGACCGCCGTCTGGCAGCCCGGCACGGAGGACCGCCTGGACGACCCCGCCGGGTTGATCCTCTACCGCGGCGCGCGCGACGGCCGGGTCGGGGCGGAGGGACTGACGCTTCAGCCGGGCCAGTCGGCGCGGTTGGAGTGGCATGAGGACACCCTCGACCTGAGGTCGCCGCTGTCCGTTCTGGCCGAGGGCTCGGACGAGATCGAGTGCGCGTGGCTCGACGCCGAGGGCAAGCCGGGCGACGCCGTGCGCGGCCCGGGGACCTACTTCGCCCCGCTCCCGGAGGGCCGCACGCTGAAGCCCTCGGGCTTCGTCATCCAGGCCGCCGATCGACCTGTCACGCTGACGAAGGTCACGCTGAAGGGCGTGCTGTCCTGTCATCCGGTTGGGCCGCTGGCGGACATGACCCCGGCCTTGTCGCCGTCGGCCGGCAAGCCTCAGGAGCGGAAGCCCTCGGCCGTCCTCATGGGGAAGGAGATCCGCTTCGAGAACCGGGGGCTGCGCGCCCGCTTCTCGACCGAGGATGACCGCTTGCGGCTGGTCTCGCTGTACAACGAGTGGACGGACGGCGAGATGGTGCGTCGACCCGATGATGTGGCGCTCTTCTTGATCGAGGTCGAAGGAAAGCGCTACTCGGGATCGCGCGACTTCCGGATCGACAAGGCTGACCTCGTAGGAGAGGCCCTGACCGCGACGCTGAGGCTCGAGGAGCCTGCGTTGGCGGCCACGCTGCGCCTCGGCATTGGCGATGAAGGCCTGCGGATGGGTCTGTCCGTCTCGAACGCCGGTCAGGCGCCGGTGGGCTTCAAGCTCGCCTTCCCGCACCTCGCGGGCCTCGCTGCCTCCGACCAACCGGCGGAGGACTACTACTTCTTCCCGTGGGGCGGCGGCATCTTCAGCAACCGCCCGGCGATCATCCGGCGCGGGTACGGGGACCACGAGGCGCTCTATCAGCTCATGGACGTCTACAGCCCCCAACGCGGCGGGGGGCTGGCGGTCCGCGCCGACGACTCGGAGGGCTGGCACAAGGTCCTTGCCCTCCGCAAGCATGTCCCCGGCCAGGCCGAGTTCGGCGGACAGGTGCTCTCGGCGCCCGCCTCCGAGGCGTGTCTGTGGACCAACCCCCTCGAGGCGGTCGAGGGCACGAGCCTCGCCTACGAGTACCTGCAGCGGACGCGCGGGCCGGGGGAGACCTTTGCGCCCGCCGATGCGGTTCTCTGGGCGCACGCGGGGGACTGGAAGACCCCGATGGTTGACTACGTCGCCTGGGCGCATCGGGTCTGGAAGTTCCGCCCCCATCCCTCGCGCCTGGGGCCTGTGCTACACATGATCGCCACCGGCTGGGGCCAGGATATCCTGTTCAGGGACGGCGCCTACCGCACGGACTTCATCCGGCCGAACACGGACTGCATCGAACTGATGAGCTGGTGGGACTGGTCGCCGGTGGGCCCATGGGGCACACCCATCGACAAGGTCGCCGAAGTGATGGGCGAGGGCGCTGCCAAGCTCTGGGAGCCGTACTTCGTGAAGGACCCCGTGACGGGCGAGATGATGTGGAACAACCAGCCCGGCGACTACGCCGGCTACAACGAGCGGTTCGGCGGCCTGCCCGCCTTTCGGCAGGCGATCCAGGCGTACAAGGACATGGGCTCGCTGGTGACACTGTATACCGACCCGTTCCGGTTGGACATCGGCAGCCAGGCGGGGAGCGCTCACGGCGAGGAGTGGGACGTGGTGAACGAGGATGGAACGCTCTCGAAGGGGTACGACGTCTATAACCCGTGTCACGACAACCCCGACGTGCGCGAGTGGGTGGCCGAGACGATGGAGCGGGTGATGCGCGAGACCGGCGCCGAGGGGATTCGCCTCGACGAGTACGGTCATCGCGGCTTCGCCTGCTACAGTGACCGACACGCGCACACCTACGCCGAGCCGGGCATCACCCAGTGGCAGAAGGCGACCACCGAGGCGACGAAGATGGTCCGCGAGCGCATGGACCGGGTCGACCCGACCACTGTGCTCACCACCGAGCATCCGGGCTACGACTACATGCTGCCGTACCTCGATGGGTGCATCACCTACGATCTCACCGTCCAGGCGACTGAGCTCCGTCCGCTCGAGGTGAACCTCCAGCGGTTCTACTTCCCGGAGTGCAAGGCCTTTGAGCTGGACCACCGGGGCGCCGACACGCAGCACAAGAAGCGCCTCTGGAACGGCGTTGCCTCGTTCGGGGCCTACTACCCGGCGGCGATGGAGCGCATCTTCCGCGATCACGCGGACGTGTTCGCGAGCCGGGACTGCGAGGCGCTCGTGCCCACGCTGGTGAGGCACGTGTACGCCAACCGCTTCGCGAGCGGGGAGAAGACGCTCTACACGGCCTACAACGCGACGGGCCACACGGTCGATGCGCCCGTTCTTCCGGTGAGGCTGCCGGCGACGCACCGCCTGGTCGACCTGCTGACCGGAGAGCCTGCTCAGGCGGAGAACGGTGTCGTGCGTTTGTACCTGGCACGCAATGACGTGGCGTGCATCGGGCTGCTGCCCCGGTGAGGCCGAGGCCGAACTGCTGCTCGCCGGCGGCGCCCGTCCCGCGCACAGCAGCCCCACATCGACGGCCTGCCGTGGGGGCAGAGCGTGCTCTGCCCAGGTGTTGCTGACGGCGTGGGCGGAGCACGCTCTGCCCCCACGAGGAGCGACCTTGGCGACCGACGGCAAGCCCCCTCGACGGACCGCGCAGCGGCTGAACGACCTGACCGGCAAGGAGTGGGTCAAGGCGACTCGCAGCTGGTTCGTCTGCGACGGCGCCCGCCATGACATCACCCCGGATATTGAGGCGCACCCGGCGAGCTTCCCCCCCGAGGTGCCCGAGCGTTTCATCCGGTTCTTCACGCACCCGGGCGGTACGGTTCTCGACCCCTTCGCGGGCTCCGGCGGGACGCTGGTGGCCTGCGCGCGCTCGGGGCGACGGGGGATCGGCGTGGAGTTGAGCGAGCGGTACGCGGAGGCGACGCGGCGACGGGTGCAGGCGGAAGTGGAGGCGGGCGCCGGTCTCGCCGAGCAGCAGGTCCTCTGCGCGGATGCGATGCGGCTTCGGGAGTTGGGGATCGGTCCGGTGGACTACATCATCACCTCACCGCCCTACTGGGACATGCTGCGGCAGTCGCGCGGCGGGGCGGAGTCGGCCCACCGGCGGCGGGCGAAAAGCGGGCTGGATGTCGCCTACTCCGAGGACGACCGCGACCTGGGCAACATCGCCGACTATGGGGCCTATCTGGACGCACTGGCGGCGGTGATGGAGCAGGCGGCGGAGTTGCTGAAGCCCGGGCGTTACGCGACGGTCATCGCGCAGAACATCCGCGCGCCCGATGGCGAGATGGCGCCCCTGGCGTGGGACATCGCGGGGCGTCTGCGCCGGTTTCTGGTCCTCAAGCAGGAAACCCTCTGGTGCCAGGACAAGAAGCGCCTGGGCTGTTGGGGCTGGCCGACGACCTACGTCTCGAACGTGCACCACCACTACTGCCTGCACTTCGGCAAGCGACCGTGAGGCGGGCGGGCCGGAGGAGGACCATGTCGGCTGCGGTGAACCGACGCGTCGTCCGGGTTGCGGCGACGGTGCTGATGGTGATCGGCCTGGCCGGCCCGACGACGGCCCGGCCGGTGACGGGGACGGTCTCGACGCTGGGCGAGGGCAAGGATGCGGTGAAGCTGCTGCACGTCTGGGGCACACCGCGGGAGATGGGGTACGCGCACGGCGTGCTGCTCAAGGACGATGTGGCGGACTTCTACGACAAGATCATCGGCGCCATGACCGCCGGCATGGGGGTCGGCGTTGAGGCGCTCGATGAGGCGTGGACCCAGATGGAGCCCTACGTTCCGGAGCGCTACCTGGAGGAGATGGCAGGCCTCGCGGAGGGCGCGGGGGTCGGTCTGCAGACCGTGAAGCGCGCGCACGCGATCCCGGACCTCTCCGAGATGGACTGCACCTTCTTCGCCGCCTGGGGCGACTTCACCCAGGACGGGCACTTCATTCAGCTGCGCGCCCTGGACTACGCGACTGAAGCGCACATCCAGGACAACCCGGCGATCGTGGTGTACCACCCCCGGCGCGGCCCGGCCTACGTGAACGTGGGCTGGTGCGGCTTCATCGGGATGGTCACGGGGATGAACGCGCAGCGTCTGTGCATGAGCGAGATCGGCGACGACTTCGATCGGGACCAGCACACGCTGCGCGGGGAGCCGATGCCCTTCGTCATGCGCGACGTCGTCTCCCGAGCCAAGACCGTCGAGGAGGGCGTGGAGATCGTGCGGCGGGCCCGGCGGACGAGCTCCTACCTGTACCTGATCGGCGATGCCAAGGCCAGGGAGGCCAACGCCCTGAAGGCCGGGCCTGTCACCTTCGAGGTCTACGACCAGACCAACACTCCGTACGGCCGGCTGGGAGACACGATCTGGATGTCGATGGGCGCGGACTCGACGTGGAACGCCAAGATCCGCGCGGCGTTGAGGGGGCTGAGGGGGAGTCTGACCGTGGCGTCGGCGATGCGCGAGGTGACAGCGGGCTGCGAGACGGGCGATCTGCACACCGTGTACTTCGACGCGACCGATCTGAAGCTGTGGGTGGCGAACGCCGATGCCGACGCCTCCCCGGCCTACGACCAGGGGTTTGTGGAGTTCGATTTCGGCGCGGCGACGAAGAGGCCGCAGCGATGAGAGCAACCGGCGGAGGGCGAGGCGTGGGCGCGATGGTCGGCCTGGCGCTCCTGTTCGCGGCACTCCCGGGGGCGCAAGAGCCGAAGCCGCTGACGCGAGCCGACGTCCTGGCGGAGGCGACGAAGGTCGCCGCGATGATCCCCTCGATCGATGCCCGGGCGGTCGTGACCGCCGGGATCGCCCTGGAGCTGCGCCGGGACGATCCGCAGAAGGGCGAGGCGCTGCTGGCCGAGGCCGGGTTCATGGCGACGACCGAGGCGCACGAGTTCGAGCGCGCGCTGGCCATGCAGGCGGTGGCGCGTCGCATCCGGCAGGTCGACGCCAAGTGGGCGTCCGATGTGCTGACCGAGGCCGCCGAGCTCGTCTACCGCATCCCGTTCCCGGGGCAGCGGAGTCTGGCCCTGATGCAGATCGGGATGGCGCGGGCGGAGGAGTCGCCGGAGGCGGGCCTGGAGCTGCTCGAAGAAGCCGTGACGCAGGCGCGGGACATCGTGGAGCCCCAGGCGCGTGTGGCCGCCTTGCGCGACCTGTCGGCCGCCTTCGTCCCGCTGAAGGCCGACACGGCCCAGGCGCTCTTCGAGGAGGCGGTGGCAACGGCCGAGGGGCTGCCCGCCGGGGTGGAGCGCGACCTGTCTCTGGCGGATCTGGCAGGGTTCATCGCCCAACGCAGCGTGCAGCAGGCCATTCGCCTCATCGACACCATCGGCGAGTCCGCCGCCAGGAGTCAGGCGCTGCAGTCGGCGGTCCTGGCCTTCCCGGTTGAGGAGGCCGAGGCCGCTCGGGAGCTGGCGCAGCGAGTGCCCGACGAGTTCGCCCGCGCCGAGACGCTGGCGGCTCTCGCGGTCGCGGTCGCCGAGGGGAAGCCCGAGGTCGCCCGGCAGGCCGCGGAGGAGGCCCTCGCCACGGCCGGCGGGATCGCCGAGCAGGAGACGCGTAACGAGGGTCTGGCGCTCGCTGCGGCTGCGTGGGTCGGGATCGACGTGGACCGGGCGCTGGCCGAGGCCGGCCGGATCGCAGACCCCTACTTCGCCGACGCGGCGCGCGCGAGGATCGCCGTGCGTCTGGCGCCGAAGTCCCCTGAGCGGGCGCTGGAGATCACGCAGGGCATCGAGCGCGTCGTCCTGCAGTCCGAGCCGCTCTCCGCCCTCGTGCCGGCGTTGGCGGCGAAAGACCCGGCGCAGGCGCGCGAGCTGGCCAGGCAGATCCTCGCCCGCCGGGCCCGGGCCGAAGCGCTGCTGGCGATCGCCGCGAGCCTGCCCGGGGGCACGCCCGAGGAGGCGCCTTGAGATGTCGGGGCTGGAGTTCGGCGGCGTCGGGGGTGTGCTGCTGCTGGTCCTGCCGGGGCTGGCGGCGCTGTGCGCGCTGTTGACCGCCCCGGTGGCCCGGGCCATCGGCCGGCGCCAACACGAGGAGGAGCAGGTCATCCGCGCGCCCCTGCTGGTCGGCGGGATCGCCGGACTGATCGAGGCCGGGCTCGCGTTGGCTTTGCTGCGCCGGGTCGAGGCGGCGGAAGTCCCCCTGCCCGTGGGCCCGCTGTACTTCGAGCTGAGCCCCTACGCTCTGAGCAGCGTGTTCACGCTCACAGCCGTTTTGCTCGTCCTGTTGGCCGCGACCGAGCTATCCCAGAACCGGGCAGGCGTGCTGCCCGCCGACCAGCTGGCCGGGGTTCTCTTCGCTTGGGGCGCGCTGTGCTTTTCTGCTCTCTCCGGCAGCCTGACGACCGCCCTGACGGGGGTCTGGCTGACCGGCGTGTCGGTCAGCGTCCTGCTCCTGCTGGAGGCCTTCAGGCACACGCGGCGGGGGAAGCTGTGGCTGATCGGGTGGGCGGTCGTAGCGCCCATCGGCGTGTTCCTGCTGCTCTGGCCCTTCCAGGGCCTGGATCTGGGGAGTGACCTGGTCGACGCCCGCGCGCTCCTGCGCAGCGGCGGCCTGCGGGCAGCGGAGGCCCTCCTCCTGCGTCTGTGGCTGGCGGGCGGGCTCGTCCCGATGATGGGACTTCTCGCCCTGGCGACCATCCCTCGGGCGCCCGTGTCCTTCTCCCCGGGCCCGGCCGTCTTCGGCGCCGGCGCGCTGGCGGGGACGCTCCCTGCTCTCCTCCGCCTGACCCTCTCGGTCGTGCCGGTCGGTTCGCTCACGGATGGGGGGCTCGGCCCGCCCTTGCGGTCGGCATGGGTGACGCTCGGGGTCCTTGTGCTTCCGTTCGTGTTGTATGGGTTGAGCCCCTTCCGGCGGCTGTGCTTGCTGTGCGTGGGATGCGTGTGCAGCCTGGGATGGATGGCCGCCCACACCGGGGCCACGCCCTCCTTGTGGGCACACCTGGGCCCCCTCGCCGCCGCGCTTGCGCTTCCGCTTTGCCTCGCAGCCGTTCAGGCCCTGGAGACCGTCCGGTTGCTGCCGTCAGCAGCGCCGCGCCGGCTGCCGTTGTCCGCGGTGGTGCTCTTCCCGGCTGCGGTCGCACTCTCGGGCGTCCTTGCCGGTCTGAGCGACCCGGATGCCCAAACGCCGGCAATCGTATTCCGTGACACGGTGTTGGCGGCGCTCTTCGTGACGGGCGCCGTGGCCGTCGGTTGGCTGGCTGCGCGAGCGCGCCAGGAGGCCGTCCGCCACGGGCAGTTCTCGCGTCCGGGGGGCCGACTTCCACACCTTGACGAGCTCATCGTCCTCGTGCCGTGGCTGGTCCTCGTCGCCGCGGCTCTACTGTGCTGGTCCGCGGCCCTGCGGGAGCTGCCCCGACTGCTGCCCTGACGACGTGGAGCGCCTCACATGCGGATCGTGCTGTACACCGGGAAGGGGGGCGTGGGGAAGACGTGTGTGAGCGCGGCGGCGGCGTTGGCGACGGCCCGCCGCGGACAGCGCACGGTCATCTTGTCCTCCGACCGCGCCCACAGCCTCGGCGACTGCTTCGCCCGGCGCCTGGGACCCGACCCGACCGAGGTGGCGCCGAACCTCTACGCGATGGAGGTCGACGCGAACGTCGAGATCGCACAGCACTGGGGCGAGATCCAGGCGTACTTGCGCAAGCTCATCTCGAGCCAGGGGGTCGACGCGCTGCTCGCCGAGGAGATCGCGATGGTCCCCGGCTTCGAGGAGGCGTGCGTGCTGCTGCGGCTGAAGGACCTCTGGGACCGGGGCGACTACGACGCGCTGATCGTGGACTGCGCCCCGACCGGGGCGACGCTGAGGTTGCTGAGCTTCCCCGAGGCCTTTGGCTGGTTCATGCGGCGCATCTTCCCGGTGCACCGGGGCCTCATGCGCGTCCTGCGGCCCACGGCGGGCCCGCTGCTGTCGATCCCGCTGCCGACCGAGGCGTACTACGACGCCATCCGGAGCCTCTACGAGCGCTTCATGGCGATCACCGAGCTGCTGCTGGACCCGGTGAAGACGGGCGTGCGGCTGGTTACTATTCCGGAGCGGATGGCGGTGGAGGAGACGCGACGGGCCTTCTCGGAGTTCTCGCTGTACGGGCTCTGCGTGGAGGAGGTGGTGGCCAACCGGGTTCTGCCGGAGGAGGTCACGGATCCGTATCTGACGGAGATGAAGGCCTCTCAGCAGGGCTGGTTGGCGCAGATCCGAAGCGACTTCGACCCGATTGTCGTGACGGAGGCCCGGCTGCTGCCCAACGAAGTGGTGGGTCTGGAGGCTCTCGAGAAGCTGGGCGCGGCGCTGTTCGGCGGGCGAGACCCGATGGCGTCGTTGCGGGCCCGGCCGCCGGTGCGCATCGAGCGGGCGGACGGCTCGGTACGGATGGTCCTGGAGTTGGGCTTCGCGACGCGCCAGGACGTGGACCTCATGCAGCACGGCGATGAGCTGGTGGTGGAGATCGGCAACAGCCGTCGGAACTTGCTGCTGCCCGGCGCGTTGGCGCGAATGAGGGCGACGAAGGCGAGGGTGGAGGCGGGCGAACTGGTCATCGAGTTCGAACCAGTCGGGAGCGAGAACCCCTAGGTCGGGCCGCCTGGCCCGACGTCGCTGCCCGGAGGAGGCGCCACGATGAGCGAGAACAAGAAGGTCGGGGTCTGTGGCTGGCTCGAGGGACGGCTGGACCGCTTCTACTCAACACCCTGGGGCGGTCACCTGAAGAACGCGCGCAAGGAAATGCTGCTGGCCGCGCGGGCGCTGATCGATGACCGGTTGGAGTGGCTCGACCGGCTGGGGCACGATTCCGAGCCCCGCAAGATCGAGGTCGAGTAGCCGATGCCCCAGCCGCCGGCCGTCTTCGTGCACGGGTACAGCTGCTCGTCGAGTCACTGGCTGGCGGCGGAGGAGCGGCTGCAGGGCCACGGGGAGGTCCGGCGCTTGTCCCTGCCCGGGCACGACAACGTCCCCGCACCCGATGGGGCGGCGCTCGATCTTGACCTCTGCGCGGAGTACGTCGCTCAGCAGGTGGAATCGACGGGCCTCGCCGGCTGCCGGCTGATCGGCCACAGCCTCGGGGGCATGGTGGGGATGCGCTGTGGGGCGAGGCATCCGGGGCTCCTCAGCGGGCTGGTCCTCGTCGATGCGTTCCCCCGCCTGGGCGCTCCGGAGCCCTTCGGGAGGTCCTACTGGCACGGCTCGGACCCGAAGTTGAAGGCGCGAGTCGTCCGGCAGATGATGAACAACCGGCGGCGGCTCCCTTCCACGCTGTGGGAGTCCGTGGTCGGCTTCGACGGGACAGGTGACCTGGCCGGGCTGCGGTTGCCCGTGCGGGGCATCTACGGCGACCGCGGCGAGGACGACCACGAGGGTCTGAGGAACTCGCTGCTGGGCTTCGGGCTGGGCGCCGTCTCCGATCTTGAGATCCACATCCTGCGCGACGCCGGGCATTTTGTGATGCTCGAGCAGCCGTCGGCCTTCTACCGGCTGCTGGGGCGCGTCCTGGACGCGCTTCCCCGGGGGTAACGGGCCGTGAGTCGCACAGCATCGCGACGAGTCGTGCTGTCGGAAGTCACCGCCGCCGAGGTCTTGCCGAGGCTTCAGCTGGCGTCGGGCCGCGGGAAGCCGGTAGCGGCGATCGACCACGGGGGCACCCATCCGAGGTTCGGCGTCTTCGACTCCGACGGCCGCCCCCTGCTGAAGCTGAAGGGCCGGAGGGAGCCGCTCCAGGAGGGCCTGCCGCTTGAGCTTCCGACCTACGAGCAGATGCCGGATTCCGTTGGTTCCGCCAAGGATCTCCCGGCCTACACCGCCGATCTCCTGGGCAAGTGGTTGAGCCCGATCCTGGACCAGGTCGCGTTCCTGGGATATGCGATGGCCGGTCCGGTGACCGAGGACGGGGTGCAGGTGAATACGCCGAACATCTGGGGGCCCGAGGTGCGGAATGTGCCGTGGAGGGCGATGCTGGAGGAGCGCCTGGGGATGCCCGGACGGATCGCGCATGGGAACGACATGTGGGCGGCGGCGAATGACATCCTTGCGCGAGGCGGTCGTCGCGGGTACGATGTGGGGAACTTCATCGTCATCACCGTGAGTTCCGGGATCGGCAGCAAGGTCGTGCGGAACGGGAGGGTCGACCTGGGGGTCGACGGACTGGCGGGGGAGATCGGGCACCTGCCGGTTCTCTGGCCGGAGGAGGTCATCCCGGGCCGGCGGTGTGGCTGTGGCGGGCTGTACTGCCTGGAGGCCGGGTCCTCGGGGAACTCGAACGCGTACCGGGCGAAGACGGAGGCCGAGCGACTCGCGCCTTCGGCGGCGGCGTGTCCCTCGGGCAGGCTGCTGGCCGCCATCGACGCCCTGAGCCTGCACCCCGGGGACGACCTGGACGAGCGCGTCGGGGGCATCAACGAGGCGGTCGTGAAGGCGGCGCATCGGGGCGACCCGCTGGGGCTGCACATCATCCGGCAGACGATCCGGCCGATCGCCCGCGCGGTGGCCGGCCTCGAGGCGCAGCTGAACATCCGTAACTTCTACTTCGTGGGCGGGTTTGCCCTGGCCCTGGGCGAGCTGTTCCTGACGACACTCCGCACGCACATCGTGCAGCTGGGCGGGATCAGCGGACGCTCCACCGAGGAGGTCATGGCCCTCGGCCGGCTATACAAGGTGACCGTCCACG
>Ga0194126_10010986_pt1 | contig 11765 bp, 15 predicted proteins | sample TA2KigC150mmetaG_FD_148641 | JGI IMG/M metagenome (GOLD analysis project Ga0194126, IMG submission 148641) | Freshwater microbial communities from Lake Tanganyika, Tanzania - TA2015035 Kigoma Deep Cast 150m | ecosystem: Environmental > Aquatic > Freshwater > Lake | place: Tanzania: Lake...
GAATTAGTTGAGACAGCTATAAATAACCCTGATAAAATAGTAGTTGGCAAGAAGAACCGCAAAATATATCAGAAAATAATAGGCGATAAGCTGATTAGAGCTGTAACAGAGGGAGATAATTTGATAACTGTTTACTTAACGGATAAACTAAAAAAATACATGGGAGGAGATTAAAATGAGAATACATTACTCACATGAAGCAAATGCTCTTTATATAAGGCTGAAAGAAACAGATATTGCCAATACCGATGAGATAACGGAAGACATTATCATGGACTATGACAAAGATGGCAATGTGGTCGGGATTGAGATACTGTCAGCTTCAGAAAAAGCAGACATTGGACAGCTAATAATACAGGCATTTGAAAAAGTAATGGTAGAAAGCCCTGCGACTACTTAGGACAAGAAAATGCAATGTTTTGTTGTCTGGAGCGATGAGATTGAGGGAAGACTGGATTGTTTCTTCTACCAGCCTGAATTTGCTGAATTAGAAAAGAAGATAAAAAAACTTACCTCTATCGAATAAGTGAGATTTTGGCAGCTTTTCTAAATTCAGATATTGGTGAAAGATTAGCTTTCAGACGTTCAACAGGCGGCACAAGACCAGCCTTAGATTATCAAGCCTTGAAAACAATTCCGGTTGTCTTTAAACCTGAAATTGTTGATATTATGCAGTCTGCCCTTGAACAGAAGAAGCAAGAAGAAGTATTCGATAGAATCAGCACAGGTGGTATTATGGGGCACATAAGCCAAGATGCTCTGAAAAATACTCCAATCCCCTTCCCTCCTCTTGAAATCCAGCACAAAATCGCAGAAGAAGTTAAAAGACGAATTTCTGACGCTGAAAGGCTTAAAGCAGAGGCAAGTAAAATTATCGAAGAAGCCAAAAAGCAAGTTGAAGAGATGATATTTGAATGATAAATACAAAGAAAAGAGATAGGCACATCATCCAGCGGGCAGATTGAAATAAATATAATGGAAGGAGATAGATAAAAATGATAAGAAGCCCGGAAATTAAAGTTAATAATGACGTGTTGAGAATACTCCGCGAAAGTTCTGGATATACGGTTGAGGAGATAGCAAAAAAAATTAAAACTACCGTTACTAAAGTGAAGGAAGTTGAGGAAGGACTTGCCTCTTTTACCTTGACTCAAAAAAAAAGTAGAAAAAAGGGACGGGTACCTTATCTGCTGGCAGAGGGCAGGAGATTGCCTACGGCTCGTAGAGAGATTGTCTACGACTCGTAGAGTGGAGGGGAAGGGGAAATCGAGGCTATTGCAATGAAAGCTAATAAATGGCAAAATAAAGATGAGGTAAAGGAAGATGACAAACTCTATATTTTGAAGTCCCTATTCATAGGTTGAGAATATAGACAAAAAAATGGACGAGCACTTTATCCGCGGGCAGGGGGGCAGGGGATTGCCTACGGCTCATTGAGAGATTGTATTGCTGCCGCATGGGGCAGGATAACAAGGATGAATAAGTGGTAAAATATGAAAAAGGGGGAACAGTTATGGGAACCATCAGCGATAAACTTGCAGAGAAAATTAAATCTTTGCCGGACAACGAGAAGATCAAGCTGGTAGATTCTATCTTAATGCAGCTTGACAAGCCCGATCCCGAAATAGACCGCATCTGGGCTGAGGAAGCAAGGGCCCGATGGAGGGCGTATAAGACAGGCAAAGTAGAAACCGTTTCTTATGAACAGGTTATGAAAAAGCATCACGCCAAATGAAAGTTCGCTTTCTAAAGCCAGCTCAACTTGAGGTTGATGACGCAGTTGAGTGGTACGATTCCCAATCACAAGGGTTGGGAATACGATTTCTTGATGACCTTGACCGAACCATCAGAAGAATTGCAGCATTTCCGCTTTCATGCACGGAGATAGAACCTGACCTTAGACGCTGCCTGCTTACTCGATTCCCTTACGGAATTATTTACGGCATTGATTCAGATACAATTATTGTAATAGCTGTTGCGCATCTTCATAGAAAACCCAGATATTGGATTGACAGACTTCCTAATGAAATCAAATAGGTACTAACGAAAAAAGACTCAGCGACCATAGAGGAAGAAAGGACAAGCTCATTATCCATCGTGCAGAGGGCAGGAGATTGCCTGCAGCTCATAGAGTGGAGGGGAAAAGGGCGCTAAAATAAAGTATAATTTAAAAAACAACGTAGAATTATAGAAAAGTTGAAAGATAAGAAGTCTATAAAAGCGGTAGAGAGGCCGAATAAGATATTTCCAAGTAAGTCATGTTACTGAGAGTGTTTTTAATTTTTATATTATTTTTGGTAACTCCTTCAATGGCAGAGACAACAGAGTATGAGATGTTAAAATTGCTTCCTAGTGAAATACATGGGTGGAAGGCTCATGGGAAAGCTAAATTATACGATAGAGAAACAATCTACGACTATATGGATGGGGCAGGAGAGATATATCTCACCTATGGATTTAAAAAACTTATAGTAAAACGGTATGAGAAATCATCAGGGCCGGAAATTATTGTTGAAGTATTTGATATGGGTTCTCCGGAAGATGCCTTTGGGATATTCAGTCATGGCCAGGGGAGAGAAACTAAAAGTGCTGGCATTGGACAGGATTCAGAATACAAAGGTGGTCTTCTTTGCTTCTGGAAAAATAAATTTTTTATTTGTATCCGTGGAGAGCGAGAAACACCACAGGTAAAAAAGGCAGTTCTGGCTCTGGGCAGGTTAATTTCAAAGGCGATAGAAGCAAAAGGGGAAAAACCAGAGCTTCTCAAATATCTACCAGAAAATGAGTTATTGGAAAAAGACCTTCGCTATTTTCACAAACATGAAATTCTAAACTATCACTACTTTGTTGCAGATAAGAACATTCTTCACCTTGACGGGTATTCAAAGGCAGTACTCGCAAGGTATAAAGATGATAAAAGCTATCTCCTTTTAGTGCAATATCAGAATATAGAACTTGCGAATGCAGCCCTTGAGAGCTTTATGAAAGTTTATATGCCTGATGCAGGACAAAAAGGTGTGATACAGACAGAAAATAGAAAATGGACAGCGGCAACATTACACCAGAATTTTTTAATAATAGTCTTTGATGCCCTTGACAAGGCTGAAGCATCTTCCAAGGTTGAAGTTGTGAGGAACAGACTGAGATGAAACAAAATGTGATTACACGACGTGATTTTCTGAGAGGGAGTGTTGCTACTACCCTGGCAGTGACAATGGGGTTACCTCTTGAAATAAATGCAGAGGCAGAAGTGAAAAAAAAGACAAAGGTAGTCCTTATCAGGGATACAGATATATTTGATAGAAAAGGGCATATCAATCCAAAGGTAATTCAGCATATGCTCGATAAAGCTGTTACCGCATTGGTTGGCAAGGAAGATCCTGTTAAAGCATGGAAATACTTGGTTAAGCCTCATGATATCGTTGGGATCAAAAGCAATGTATGGGGACCGCTGCCAACACCAACAGAGGTGGAAAGTACTTTAAAGAGGCGTAGTATAGATGCAGGTGTGCTTGAAGGCAATATCGGGATTGATGATCGGGGTGTGTTAAAAAACAGAATCTTTCTTAACTCCACTGCATTGGTAAATGTACGACCATTTAGAACACACCACTGGTCAGGAGTGGGCGGATGTATCAAAAACTATATCATGTTTACTTCATGGCCTCCTCTTTACCATCCTGATTCCTGCTCAGATCTGGGTGCAGTATGGAAATTACCAATCGTAAAGGATAAAACAAGATTGAATGTTCTGGTAATGCTCAATCCTCTTTTTCATGGAATTGGTGTACATCATTTTGACTCAACATATACGTGGTCTTATAAAGGTATTTTGGTAGGAACAGACCCTGTCGCATTAGATGCAGTGGGCTTAAAAATATTTGAACTTAAACGTAGAGCATATTTTGGTGAAGATATACCTTTAAAACCATCTGCCAAACATATAGCTATTGCTGACATAAAACATAAACTCGGCACAAGCGATCTCAAAGAAATAGAGCTTTTGAAATTAGGCTGGATGGAAGAAATTCTGATCTGAGAACTATACATGGAACATCTTTTAAAAAGTCTATTCAATTTGTAATTTCTTCATAATTGTGATAATTTAATAAATAAATATATAAATTAAAGGCTTTTAATATTCGATTCACGATAAAGGGTGCAAGATGGATCGCAGGGAATTTCTTAAATTAGCAGCAATTACCACGGCAGGGCTTTCAGTTCCCGATAGTTTAAATACATTTATTAACACGATTGAGGCATCAGAGAAGATTGACCTCGTTGTTGCCCATGGGGTATCACCTACCGAGATTATCAGGGCAGCAATAGATGCACTCGGTAGGATGAAGAAATTTGTCTCGAGAGGCGATATTGTAGTGATAAAACCCAATATTGGATGGGATAGGCTGCCTGAGCAAGCAGCAAATACAAACCCGGAAGTGGTTGCAACTGTGGTAAAGCTCTGTTATGAGGCAGGTGCAAAAAAGGTGAAAGTATTCGACAGAACCTGTAACGACCCGAGGAGGTGCTATAAACAGAGTGGTATTGCTGATGCTGCAACTGCAGCAGGTGCAGAGGTCAGTTATATTGATGACAGGAAGTTCAGGGATGTAAAAATACCAAATGGCCTTGCAATTAAATCATGGCCGCTCTATACAGAGTTATTGGAAGCAGACAAGATTATAAATGTTCCCATTGCAAAACATCATGGCCTCTCAAAGCTCACATTGTCAATGAAAAACTGGATGGGTGTGATGGGTGGTTCGAGGAATAAGATACACCAGAGGCTTGACGAGAGCCTTGTTGACCTTGCGACAGTTATTAAACCGAATCTTACTATCCTTGATGCAGTTCGCATCCTGACCGCAAATGGTCCTCAAGGTGGAAATATTGAAGACGTGAAGAAACTGAATATCGTTATCGCCGGAATTGACCAGGTTGCAATTGACTCTTATGGAGCAACGCTTTTTAGTATGAAAGGGAGCGATCTTGGATACGTGAGGATTGCAGATAAGGCAGGCCTTGGAAGAATGGATCTCTCGAAATTAAAGATCAAAAAGATAAATATCTAACTGAGCTGCGTAATAACGAAAATGATTTTAAAAGGTCATTGCGAGGAGTCCCGATGAATTCGGGACGACGAAGCAATCTCGAAAGAAGAGAACCTTAAAGATTGCTTCGCTATGCTCGCAATGACAGGTGTGTTTATTTAAAATGCAGAACCTCAGAAGGATTTCCCAGGGTATATTCCTGCTCATATTTTTGTTTCTGTTTCTACAGACAGAATCAAAGGGCCATGATGAGCTTGGTTATCCTGTAAAAATATTCCTTGATTTTGACCCACTTATATTCCTTACCACCCTCTTTTCTGCACATGCTGTTGCAGGTGCTTTTTACTTTTCCCTTATTATCATTATTCTTACGATAATCTTTGGGAAGGTATTCTGCGGTTGGATCTGTCCTCTCGGAACTCTCAACAACATGATAGGTTATCTGAGGAAGAAAAGTATTAATGAGGCAAGCAGAGACTGGTACCGATTGAAATATTATATTTTGATATTCCTCATTGTATCTTCTTTATTTACACTTCAGCTTGTAGGTATTATGGATCCCCTATCGCTTCTTATCAGGTCATTCTCTGTGAGTGTATTCCCGTTATTTAATTACAGCATAAGAACAGTATTTGACATTCTGTATGATTTGAATATAAGAGGTTTAGTTGATATTTCAGAATCTCTTTATTCTATCCTGAAAAAGAGCGTTCTTTCATTCCAACAGCCCTTTTACTATCAGAGTGTATTTATAGGCATTTTGTTCTTTCTCGTCCTTGGTCTGAACCTTGTGGAAAGAATGTTCTGGTGCAGGTATCTCTGTCCACTTGGAGCTCTTCTCGGAATTCTGTCGAGATATTCACTCCTTAAAAGATCAGTAAGTGAAGGATGCACTTCATGTGAGGCATGTGCTTCAGTTTGCCAGGGCAATGCTGCACCTGACAAAAGAGAAAATTGGAGAAATACAGAGTGTTTCTATTGCTGGAATTGTGATGACATTTGTCCACAGAATGCAGTCAGTTTTGGATTTGCCACAAAGAGAGCTGCTGCAGCAATGGATCTTGGGAGAAGAAGGGTGATTGTCTCGATGCTCTCCGGTGTGGGAGCAGTCCCTTTATTAAGAACAGAACCTCTTTCCAGAACAAGTTTTTCGAATCCAAAACTAATCAGGCCACCAGGGTCACTTGAAGAAAAAGAATTTTTAAAAAGATGTGTCAAATGTGGAGAGTGTATGAAGGTATGCATTACCAATGGTCTTCAGCCCACACTTCTCGAGGCAGGTCTTGAAGGGATATGGTCACCGCTGCTTATTCCAAAAATAGGATACTGTGAATACAGATGCACACTCTGTGGACAAGTCTGCCCTACAGGAGCAATAAAAAAGTTAGCAATAAAAGAGAAGGTTAAGGTAAAGATAGGGCTTGCCATGATTGACAAGGGGAGATGTCTGCCATATGCGCATGCGACACCGTGCATAGTTTGTGAGGAGGTTTGTCCCACACCAAAGAAGGCTATATGGTTTGAGAATGCGAAGGTAAAAGATAGAGAAGGGAGCGAAATAGTTATAAAACAGCCGCGAGTTGACCTCGATCTTTGCATAGGTTGTGGTATTTGTGAGACAAAATGCCCTGTGGTAGACATGCCAGCTATCTATGTCACAAGCATAGGTGAATCAAGGTCAAAGAAGAACCAGCTCTTGTTATCCTGATTTTATCCTGTTCGAGTTGTAATAGAGCTTCTTCATGTGAAATTATTGTGGAATATTGTTAAAGTAATAACTTGAAAATATGATTATATTGTGGAGGTGTTATGAGACTTTTTAGAGTATGCGTTGTACTGGTTTTAATCCTGCTACTCAGTCTTTTTGCTTTTGCAGAAATAAAAAATAAAACATTTACAAAAGAGGAGATGAAGAAGATGGCTGAAACAAGAGCGATTATTGAGACAAAATTTGGAAACATTGAGATAATGTTTTTCCCGGAAGGAGCACCAAATCATGTGGTTAATTTTATTGAGCTTGCAAACAAGGGATTTTATGACGGAACAGTTTTTCATCGTGTAATCCCTGGATTCATGATTCAGGGTGGAGACCCAAACTCAAAAGATCCTGACAGGTCAAAGCACGGGACAGGTGGGACTGGATATACGATTAAGGCAGAATTTAATAGTAAGCCTCATAAAAGGGGAATCCTATCAATGGCAAGGGCAGCACATCCTGACAGTGCAGGTTCACAGTTTTTTATCTGTGTCTCGGATTCATTTTTTCTTGACAGACAATATACAGTTTTTGGTGAGGTTATTTCGGGTATGGAAGTGGCAGACAAAATAGTGAGTCAGTCGAGGGACAAAAGAGACAATCCTCTTGAGAGGATAGAGATGAAAGTGAAAGTTATAGAGAAATAACAGTACAGTAGGATGAAAAGACAGTAAGCTTTTAAAGTATCTTCCTTATTTAACCGGTTTAAATATGAGAACAGAAAGTGGAGGGAGATTGATATTTATTGAGTAAGGCCTTCCGTGCCACGGGATTCTTTCAGCACTTATTCCTCCGGCATTGCCAAGATTACTGCCACAGTATAGTTGCGAGTCACTGTTCAGTATTTCCCTGTAGAAGCAATTTTCAGGAACACCAACGCGATACCCGATTCTCGGAACAGGTGTAAAATTACAGACAACCACAAGAAAATTGTGCGGGTCTTTTGCCTTCCTTATGAAGGATATGACACTCTGTTCAGTGTCACGAAAATCTATCCATTCAAAGCCTTTATAGTGAACGTCTACTTCGTAAAGGGCAGGTTCAGATTGATAGAGGTGATTCAGATCCATGACAAACTTTTGCAGACATCTGTGTGGCTTGAATCTCAGGAGATGCCAGTCAATGCTCTTATCGTGGTTCCACTCATCCCATTGTCCAAATTCTCCACCCATAAATAACAGTTTCTTCCCTGGATGGCTATACATGAAACCATAGAAAAGCCTCAGATTTGCACATTTCTGCCATATATCTCCGGGCATTTTATTAAGCATTGAACGTTTTCCGTGGACTACTTCGTCATGGGAAAGAACAAGAATAAAATTTTCTGTAAATGCATAAAGCAGACTGAAAGTAAGATTGTTGTGGTGGTACTTCTTGTAAACAGGGTCTTTGGAAATATATTCAAGTGAATCATGCATCCATCCCATGTTCCATTTAAAGCTGAAACCGAGGCCACCTAAATAAGTTGGTTTTGAGACACCTGGCCATGCAGTTGATTCCTCGGCAATAGTAAGAACGCCGGGATGATACCGATGAACAAGTTCATTATATCGTTTAATAAAATCTATTGCTTCAAGGTTTTCCTTCCCACCAAATATATTTGGTACCCACTCACCTTTCTTTCTCGAATAATCCAGGTAGAGCATTGATGCAACCGCATCAACACGAAGACCATCGATATGATATTTCTCGAACCAGAAAAGGGCATTGGAGAGTAAGAAATTTCTTACCTCATTTCTTCCATAGTTAAATATCTTGGTGCCCCAATCTGGATGGAATCCTTTTCTCGGGTCCTCATGTTCATAAAGACATGTACCATCGAAAAAGCCAAGCCCGTGTCCGTCTGTAGGAAAATGAGCAGGTGCCCAATCGAGAATAACCCCAATGTTGTTCTGGTGACATTTATCCACAAAATACATAAAGTCATCCGGCGTGCCATGTCTGCTCGTTGGCGCAAAATAACCGATGGTCTGGTAACCCCATGATGCATCCAGAGGGTGCTCTGTTACAGGCAGGAGTTCGATATGGGTATACCCCATTTTTTTCACATAGGGGACCAGCCTATCCGCAATCTCCTTATAGGTGAGAAACCTGTTATTTTCCTCAGGCACCCTCATCCATGAACCGAGATGTACCTCATAAATCGAGAGAGGGGATTCAAGCCATTTCCTTTTTGGACGTATCTCCATCCATTTACTGTCATTCCATTGATACTTGTGTATATTGTAGACGACTGATGAGCTCTTCGGCCTTACTTCAAAACAAAAGGCGTATGGGTCAGCCTTCACCGCACTATATTTTTTAAATTTTGATTTTATCTCGAATTTATAAAGATCACCTTCTTTAAAACCGGGGATAAATATTTCCCAGACTCCCGATGAGCCGAGTACCCGCATCTGATGCCTTCTTCCATCCCATCTATTGAAATCTCCGATAATACTCACTCTACGTGCATTAGGCGCCCAGACTGCAAAATGTACTCCCTGTATGCCGTTTATCTCCATCATATGTGCACCAAGTTTTTCATATTCTTTGTAATGGCTTCCTTCGCCGATGAGATGGAGGTCAAAATCTGAAAGTACCGGCATAAACGAATACGGGTCATAAAATTCCGAAACGATTCCCTCGAAAGACCTTACTCTGATTTTGTAAGGAAATACCTTTTTCTTTTCAACAACCATCGTCTCAAAGAATCCGGCAGCATGAATTTTTTCCATCTGATGAAGTTTATTTGTGTTCAAATCCTTTACCCATGCCTCTTCAGCTTCAGGAAGAAATGCACGAATCGCAATAGACTTCCTGCCTTCCTTTTCTACTATATGGTTACCAAGTACCTGAAAAGGGTCCCAATGATTCGCATTGACGATAAGTTTTATCTGTTCTTTTAGATCATTTTTTGTCATATTGTTTCCTCATATACTTAGAAATCCTTTTGCCCTGAAGTTAATGATTGAAATCAGCGGTAGCTATCAGCCGACCGCTGGATTTATTTGTAAGCCCTTGTTTATATTCTCTTTAAATAGGTTTTCAAATCGCGATAATAATTTTCGTGCGGGCCAATCATAATTAATTCTAACCCATCATTAATCATTCTGTAAGAAAGGAGATACCGGATTGATTTGATTTTGAACTTATGAATATATACACCCCGAAGATCTCCTTTCTTTTCTTCTCCAACCAAAGGATTTTCTCTTATCCTTTTAATTTGTTCATCCAATATTCCTTTTTCCTGCTTTGAAAGCTTTTTGACTTTGTTTTCAAATATTCTTGATTGAAAGATTTTCATCTGTTTCTATCCAAATTTATATTCCGATTTCTCACCTCTTTCTAATTCTTCTATTCCTATAAGTATTTCTTTGATAAGACTATAGGTTAAGTCTGGATTTTCTTCAGCGCATTTACCTATTTTGGCCCAGTGTTCAATTTGACCCGTTATGGAGCGATGGTCAATACGACTAAATTTCTTTGCCTCACTTACTAATCTTTCTGATATTCTTACCGCAGTTGCCACTTTCAATACCTCCAAATCGATTTTGTCTTATTTTAAACATTTGCATAGCAAAATGCAATATTATGTATGCAGTATGGATTCATAGGGATAACGCACAAATCATGGGGAGCGTGAAACGCGATCCTGTGCATGAGGTTGATATGTTCTATTTTAGTCTCTTTTTCCAGTAATCAGGTTCCCTGTTCAATTGCATAATCGCAATAATTATAACTTCATGTTCAACGACTTGATAGAGCACTCCAAAAGGGAAACGATTGGTTAAACATCTTCTCGTATTTTCTGAAAATTTAGACCATGCTGATGGGAAATGAATTATTCTTTGAATCGTTGAGAAGACTTCTTTTGAAAATTCTAATCCAAGCCCTGATCGGCATTCTTCAAAATAATCTATTGCTTTAAGAAACTCTTCCTTTGCTTCGGGATGGAAGGAGTATTTCATTGGTGGAATTTTTCTCGAATTTCCTTAAAAACTTTATCGCCTGAAATAGCTTTGACTTTCCCGGTTTTAATTTCCTTAACCCGTTTTTCAGCTTCTTTCGCCCATAATGCATCTATTTCCTTTTGCGATGGATGCAGGCTATTAAGAATCTTTTCAACCAAAGTAGTCTTTATATCTACAGGTAAAGACTCAACCATTGAAATCAATTCCTTTGTTTTTGTAGCCATAAAATCACCTCTTTTGTTTTTTATATTTTAGCATAATGACCTATTTCTGCACACAAGGAACGAGATATGCATAATCGTCAATCATGACTAACACAATTTTCTGGTCAGGATATTTATCTTGAACTTTCCCATTTCGAGATAAGCTATTATTAAAGCTGAATGCAGTCTTGAAAAAATTAAGGAAATTAATTTTTATTTCCGATGAGGTTCGTTTTTTCTCTTGACTAAGGGAGGCCTTATAAGTGTTAGGCTGTTATTTGATCTATGATTCTTGACACGCATATTTAAGACATTTTTTCTGTTTCTTTGTGTAATAGCAAATCAATGATTTTTATATATTTCTTCTCGTTGGAAAATACGGCGAAAGCAAATAAAACCATAACCAAAAGGATAAAGAAACAAGCCAAGAACATTATGGGAAGCATCCCTGCCATGAGGACCAAAGTTGATTTTTCAATAGTTCCGGCCTCTAACCTAGAAGCAACTTCGAATGGATTGACCAACAACGGATTCCGGAGGAACAACCAAATCAAGAATGCGAAGATTCCGAGCAGGAGCAGTATCCCGACTAATGGCCAAGATTTTGCAAACCTTCTTCTCTTTACCAGAAAGTTCTTATATTGTTCATTCAGGTTCATTATAATCCTTTATTTGGCCTAATGCGGCGGTAAGCGGCCGCCCGAAGGGCGTGTCCGTCTTGACTGCCTGGTTCCCTGCCCGAGCGGAGCGAGGGCAGCAGGCAGTCACCGCTTACCGCCGCATTCCCTCCCGAGCGAAGCGA
>Ga0194126_10010987_pt1 | contig 11764 bp, 9 predicted proteins | sample TA2KigC150mmetaG_FD_148641 | JGI IMG/M metagenome (GOLD analysis project Ga0194126, IMG submission 148641) | Freshwater microbial communities from Lake Tanganyika, Tanzania - TA2015035 Kigoma Deep Cast 150m | ecosystem: Environmental > Aquatic > Freshwater > Lake | place: Tanzania: Lake...
TGGCTACCGGCTTAAGGTTGCCGTCAAAAAGATATTTATTGTTTACGGCTTTTGTGATATCTGTTTCCAAAAGCGGGCGGTAAACTTTGTATTTGCTGCCGACGTAGCTTTCGGAAGTGATATCTATCTTGTTCACAAACGGGGAGATATATATCGTCTTGTATTTGTTAGAGATCATAGAACGGGTGGTATAACCGCAGCCAAAAAAATTCAAGATTATAAAGGCGATCGGCAACAGCAAAAATATCTTTTTTGTTAATCCCGGTTTTATCATTTTTTCTTCTTCTCCAGCGCTTCTAATTTTGTTTTCGCTTTTTGCGCCCAGGGCGTATTGCCGTAATTTTCCATGACTTCCTGATAATAGATCCTGGCGGCATCATATGCCTTCTGCTTTTCATAAAATACCGCTATCTCATAATTGCTTTCTGCTTCTTTGCCCCTGATCCGGGCTATGTTCTTTTCGGCCTCCTTTGAAAGCTCGGCATCGGGATGCTCCCTGATGAAATCTTCGAACTTTTGCTTAGCGTCTCCTGCTGCACCCTGGTCGTATTGCGGCCCGCGGCTTGTCGCTGCGCGGCATTCCGCAATCTGGTACTTTGAGGCCTCTGCCCATTCGCTGTCAGGGTAATTGGAAATGACTTTATCGAATGCCTCTTCTGCTTCGTAGTACCTTAATAAACCCTTCAATACAAGCCCCAGCTTATACTGGGCTTTAGGGGCGATGGGCCCAAAAGTAGAATTTTCTACAACCTTACTGAATATTTCTATCGAAGGATTTTCAACCGGCAAAGGCACGCCTAATGCCTTTCTCTTCTCTCCTGACATAAACGCTTCGCCGATTTTGTATTCTCGTTCAATGATCTCCTGTATCCTTTCCGAAAAAGGGTACTTATCAATCACTTTTTGATACGCCAGGAATGCCTCATAAAGCTTATCTTCATCTTCATATGCCAAGCCCAGATAATACTGGCTTTCGGCTGCTTCTGCGGTTTTAGGATAATGTTCGATCAATTTACGGAATTCGCGCACTGCCCCTTTATAATCCTTTATGTCATAAAGGCTTTTGGCGTAATCAAATTGTTCTTTTGGGGTAGGTTTAACCGCGTATTTAGGATTAACCCACTTACGGGTTTTAGGTGTCCAAATCCAATAGGCCTGGGCACTTGTGGCCCAAAATAGCAGAAAAACGGCTAAAGTAACCTGTAGAAGGCGTTTCATAATAGGTTAAATTTAACATATATAACACTATTTGTCAATTCAAACCTCGCAGGCCAACAAAGCTAAACCCATTCCCAACCTCCGAGGTTAGGAAGGTAGAAATAGGCCCCGGGAAGATTAACAAAGGTGTTATTTAGCTTAAGAATAACGGCAACCAGGAATTCTGTGCTTTGCGAAAACAGCGGCGCCAGAAAAGGCGCGAATAAACTGGCCGCAATCAAGGAAAACCCGCATAAAGTAATAAGTGAAGCCAAAGGCACAATAAATATATTTGCCGGGACTGTAACCGGAGTAAAAATCCTGAAATGATACGCGATAAACCCCATTGTCCCCAGCCAGGCAGCAAGAGACACAAGAAATCCTTCTAAAAACGGCTTCAGGAATCTATTTCCCCGGATTTTTTCGCTGATAAGCGCTTTTAATTTAGGATAAAGGTAAACAATGGAAATAACACTGACGAATGAAAGCTGGAAGCCGATATCAAATAACTGCCGCGGATCCAAAATCAGGATGATCAAAGCAGCGGCACTTAAAGAGTTGCCGATATCTGGCTCTCTTTTCAACAGATTGCCTATAAGAAAGAATATTGCCATGATTGCCGCCCGAAAAACCGGGGTAGATGCGCCGGTGGCAAAACAGTAGATCACCGTTATGGCAATAGCAAAACAATGCCTTGGCTGCCTGGGGATACGCGCCAGTTTCAATATCAAAAACCCTATAAAAGCCACAATCCCGACATTAAAACCGCTGACTACAAGAATATGTATTGTGCCTGATTTAACCATGCTGTCTGCCACAAGCGGAGGGATATCTTTCTTCTCGCCCAGCACCATAGCTTTTACTATTGCCGCGGCAAGCCCTGAAAGATGGGCGGAAATAATCGTTCCCGAGATCTTCTTTAACTCCAGAGATACCTTTTTCAGGTTAAACAGCTTTTTAGACGCCAGTTTATTTACATGCCCGCCGGATATTACACGTAAAACCGGATAACGTAATTTCGGCGGCTTCCTTAAATTCCCCGTCAAGCTCAATTCATCGCCGTATGAAAGCTCCGGGCCGCAATAACCGCCTAAACTAACCGTAATTTTACCGCAACAGCTTGTTACTAAATTATCCGAGCGGGCCTCTTTAAGGCCTAAAGTAAAACTCATGCGGCTATTTTTGATTACGGGCTCATCCATCAGGCGGCCTTTGACTGTAATACTTTCTTTATTACTGCTGATAATCTGGTTGATACTGCATTTCGGCTGGATGCGCGTGTTGGAAAAATACGCAAACCCCAGAAAAAATACTACGGCCAATAAAGCTACCTTGGCGATAGGCAATTTTTTTGAAAGGGTTGCAGCTATTATCAAAGATATTGCAGAGAGCAAACACGAAAAAACCGGATTTAAAGTCAAAACAGATGCGGCTGCTATACCCAGGGAGAAAACAACCGTAAATACCGGCAGGGGGCGAAGGTTCATTCGGCAAAAAAGAATTCTTTGAGCTTATTAAAACGCGCTTCTTTTATCCCCTTTATCTTTTTGAGCTGCTCAAGATAAATATACGGGCCGTTATTATCGCGGAAGGCAATGATCTCTCCTGCGATTTTCTTCGGCACAGCCCTGGTGCGCAGTATATCCTCCAGAGATGCCTGATTGATATTTATCTTGACGGAATTTGATTCGGCGCAAACAAATTTCTTAACTGGCGGGATAAGCTTTTGGGAGATATTTATGCCCAGGCCTGCTAATGCAACCGCGGCAAGGAATACAACTACCTGCCTTTCCTGTTGTGTTAAACCCAACATCCTTTTTCCTCCTTTCTCCTTTAATTGACGAAAGAAAAGAGGAAATCTAACGCTTTTTTTGGCTAAATTACGAGGTTGACGAGTTTCTTGGGGACAAGGATGAAATTCTTTACCGGCTTATCCTGCAGCCATTGTTTTAATTTTTCATCCCGATAGACAAGTTCTTTGAGCTGCGATTCTTCCATATCGGCGGGGATATCTATTTTCGAACGGACTTTTCCGTTTACCTGAATAACCAAAGTTATTACATCTTCCACCAGTTGCGCCGGGTCATATTGCGGCCAGCCGGCTTTAATAATACTGCTTTTATTTCCTAAAGATACCCAAAGCTCTTCACAGAAATGCGGGGCTATAGGGCTTAAAAGGATGATTAATTTCCCAAATACTTCCTTATCTGCGCCGAAGGAATAAACGGCATTGGTCAATTCCATGAGGGTGGCGATGGCTGTATTGAATTTGAACCCTTCGAAATCTTCCGTAACTTTTTTTATAGACCTGTGCAGAATCCTGATTAACTCCGGATCTGCGGTTTCTTTTAAATTCTCCCGGATGCGCCAAACACGGTTTAAGAATTTATTGGCCCCCTCTATCCCTCTTTCATCCCATTCTAGTTCTGTTTCGGGAGGCGCGGCGAATAAAATAAAAAGCCGCAATGTGTCGGCACCGTAATTCTTTATGATAGAATCGGGGTCGACTATATTGCCGCGTGATTTTGACATCACCTCGCCGTCTTTTAGCACCATGCCCTGAGTGAGCAGCCGTTTGAACGGCTCTTCTGCGCCGCAGGCGCATCCGCCTTCGGCGGAAAAATTCAGCATCCCCAGGTCTTTAAAGAATTTTGTGAAGAAACGCGAATACAGCAGGTGCAGGATCGCATGCTCAATGCCTCCGATATACTGATCAACCGGCATCCAAAGCTTTGCATCATTTTCATTAAACGGCCCATCAAAAAAACGCGGGGAGCAAAACCTTAAGAAATACCATGAAGAGTCAAAAAAAGTTGCCATTGTATCGGTTTCCCGTCGAGCAGATGACCCGCATTTAGGGCAATTTGTATTTACGAATTCCTTTACCTTGCTTAACGGGCTGCCGCCCTCGCCGGTAAAAGGGGCGTCTTCAGGGAGTTCAACAGGCAAATCTTTGTAAGGCACAGGCACTGTCCCGCATTTGACGCAATAGATCACAGGAATGGGCGTCCCCCAATAGCGCTGCCTTGAGATCAGCCAATCGCGCAGGCGCCAATGCGTCTCTATTTTTCCGATGGACTCTTTCTCCATCCATTCCGCGATCTTTACTTTTGCTTCCTGATTCGGCAAGCCGTCAAACTGGCCGGAATTAACCTGGATGCCATCGCCTTCATATGCTTCTTTTAATTCTTCTGCCGGCAGCTGATGGCTGGAATCTGATGGCTGGATTACGATCCTCATCGGCAGGCCATGTTCTTTAGCAAAAAGAAAATCCCGCTGGTCATGGGTAGGCACTGCCATAATCGCGCCTGTGCCGTAATCCATTAAAACATAATCAGCCAACCAGATAGGGATGGTTTCATTGTTTACCGGATTAACAGCGTAGCTTCCGGTGAATATGCCCTCTTTCTTCACGTCAGAAGAAGAACGCACAACCTTGCTTTCTTTGGCAACTTTATCAATGAACTTAAGCGCCTCTTTTTCCTCGGGCTTTCCCCTGATCAATTCTTTTACAAAAGGGTGTTCGGGGGCCAAAACAATATATGTCGCCCCAAAGATCGTATCTGCCCTGGTAGTAAATACAGGGATGGCCTTTGAGTTGTCCTTTGTCCGGAAATATATTTCTACGCCCTGGCTCCTGCCGATCCAGTTTGACTGCATTGCCAATACCCGCTCCGGCCAATCCTTAAGCAGCAAGAGGTCTTCCAGCAATCTTTCTTTATATTCGGTGATTTTTAAATACCACTGCTCCAGGTCTTTTTGCTCGATTTTTGTATGACACCTCCAGCATCCTCCGTCGATAACTTCTTCATTGGCAAGGGTGGTCAAGCATGCCGGGCACCAATTGACATTAGATGCCTTCTTATAAGCCAGCCCGCGCTCAAACATTTTTAAGAATATCCATTGGTTCCACTTATAATAATCGGCATCGCAGGTGGAAACCTGCCTTTCCCAATCGTAGGAAAAGCCCATTTTCTGAAGCTCGCGCTTCATTTCCTCAATGCATTTATGGGTCCAGGTGTCGGGCTTGGTTTTATTCTTGATTGCCGCGTTTTCTGCCGGTTGGCCAAAAGCATCAAAACCCATGGGATGCAAGACATTAAACCCTTGCGTTAATTTGAAACGCGCTGCCACATCTCCTATGGTGTAATTGCGCACATGGCCCATGTGGATTTTGCCTGACGGATAAGGGAACATTTCCAAAAGGTAATATTTTGGCTTATCGCCGCTGAATTCCGCCCTGAAAGCGCCGGTTTCCCGCCACATCTTTTGCCATTTTTCTTCGCTTTGCTTAAAGTTATAACTCATTTATTATGATTGATCCTTAAAGGTATAAGGGAAATCATTGTTTCAATGCCCTGCAGCACCTGGCCCATTGTGCATGGCTTGGTCAGATAATGGTCGGCTTCAAAGGCATAGCCCTTTTTAAATGATTCCAGGTCTGTCTTTGCGCTGATAATAATTACCGGCCTCCACCTGTCGTTAAAATTCTGCCTGATCTCCCTCAGGACATCAAAACCGTTCATCTTAGGCAGCATGAGGTCTAGAAGTATGATGTCGGAATCCGCCTCTTTTAATTTTGCCAGCGCTTCCTCCCCGTCGAAGGCCATATCTACGTCATAGCCCTCTTCCAGAAGTTTTTTCGAAAGGTTCTCGGTAATATCCCTGTCATCATCTACTACTAATAACCGATGAGCCATATTTATCACCTCATTTTTAGTTACAAAGGACGGATTGCTCCGTCCTGATGTGCAAATTTTCCCTTATCTGGAAAATTTGGTGGAGCTGAGGAGGATTGAACTCCTGACCCCTTGCATGCCATGCAAGTGCTCTCCCAGCTGAGCTACAGCCCCATAATTAAGTATTGACCTTTGCTATTTTAGAATATAAAATAGCTGGCGTCAACTACCTTTTTGCCGGGGTGGCGAAATGGCATACGCAGCAGCCTCAAAAGCTGCCGAGGGCAACTTCATGAGGGTTCAACTCCCTCTCCCGGCATTTTTTAATTACAAAACATGGTCCATAATGCAAACTATAAATGGAGTCCGAAACTCGCCTACATAGTTGGATTAATTACCACGGATGGTTCGCTTTCCAAAGACAAAAGGCATATCGATTTCACATCTAACGACCTACAGCTATTAACAACTTTCAAAAAATGCCTATCCTTAAAAAATAGGATCTGCGAGAAACCCAATTCGCATAAATCTGGCAAAAAATCCTACCATTTACAATTTAGTAACGTAAAATTTTATAATTGGCTTTTAAGCATAGGCCTGATGCCTAATAAAACTTATTGTTTGGGAAAAATCAAAGTCCCCAAATTGCACTTCAGGGATTTCTTACGCGGGCATCTAGATGGCGATGGCTCAATATTTACTTATACTGACAGATATATGAGCTATAAAGGAAGAAACTATAAGTATAACCGTATTTATACGTCATTTAATTCGGCTTCGTTCAAAAATCTTAGTTGGATAAGGGCCATGCTTAAAGAAGAACTAAATATAGCTGGGGCATTAAATTCCTGGAAAAGAAATAAAAACCATGTAGCTGAGTGGAAACTTAGATTTGCCAAGAATGATTCTTATAAACTTCTGTCTTGGATATATTACAAACCCGATTTACCCTGCCTTTTGCGAAAAAGAAAAATCGCCCAACGTTTTATCTAAACCGCCCAATTATCCTTAACAAATAAAAAAACTCGGCGGAGCGGCACGCCGAGTTTTCTTATTGTTGACACATTCGGCTTCACTCAGTGTCAATCCTGAGCGTAGTCGAAGGATTGATTGCGGCATAGCGGACAATCCCAGGCAGTTTTTAAGAACTATAAGCGAGGATGCTGGCCTAAAAGGCCGTTTTTATTTCAAATACGGCTTAATGACGCGGTAGATACGGCTGGCAATAATATTGTAGCCATCCGCATTAGGATGAAAAAAGTCGCTTTTCATCCTGGGATTAGTGATAATGCCGCCCATAATGGAGGGGATAAAGATCGCCTTGGTTTCCTGGGCGATCTTTTTGTAAGGGGCGCGGTATTCCCTCATTAAAAACCCCGCGCTTATATCAGTAACAGCAACCATAGCGCCTGCTGCCTGAATTTTCCGTACTATCTCTTTCAAGTTATTAACCGTGTCCGCAAAAGGGATTTTCTTTAAAAAATCATTCCCCCCGAACTCAACAATCACTAGATACGGCTTATGCGATAAAACATCTGATTCCAGGCGCTTCAATGCTTCTTTTGTAGTATCTCCGTCGATACCGGCATTAATGACCGGCATATCCACCATTTTTTTAAGGGCCTCAGGGTAAGATTCTTTTGCATCTACCCCGTAACCGAAAGTTATGCTATCGCCGAAACAAACAATAACCTCGCCCTGCGAATCCCTGTTGGCTATTTCTTTCTTGGCGCAGCCCGGCAGATAAAGTAAAACAACTACCAGCAGTAAGCCGTAAACTATAAACTGTAAACTATTTCTTTTCATAACTAAACCTCAACTGCCCGCAAGCCGCTTCAATATCCTCGCCCCGCGGCTTTCTTAAAGTCACGTTTATCCCTGAGGCGGAAAGTGCGTTTTTAAATTGGCTGATCTCTTTATCTGAAGGCGCTTCAATTTTAAGCTCTTTTACCGGGTTAGCCGGTATAAGGTTTACTTTGCTGTCCATGCCTTTTAATATTTTACCCAAATCCGCGGCATTTTTCAAATCAGAATTAAACCCTTTGATCATGATATATTCAAAGGTGACCTGGCGGTTGGTCTTCTTAAAATAATCCCGGCAAGCAGGAATGAGTTCCTTTAAGGGGTAAATTTTGTTCACCGGCATGATTAAATCCCTTGTCGCGTCATCTGCGGCATGGAGCGACACGGATAATTCAACCTGCAGGCCTTCATCGGCTAATTTTTTTATTCCGGGAATAATGCCTGATGTGGAAATAGTGATCCTGCGCGCTCCGATATTCAGCCCAAAAGGTGAATTGATGATCCTAATCGCCTTCATTACACAATCATAATTATCAAACGGCTCTCCGGTACCCATAAATACTATATGGGTGAGCTTTTTTTGGGAAGATTTATATTTCAGGAATAACGCTTCTGCGATAATCTCCGCAACAGAAAGGTTGCGTTTAAAGCCCGAAATGCCGCTGGCGCAAAAACTACAGCGGAATTTACATCCTACCTGAGTTGAAATGCACCCGGTAACCCTGTTAGCGCTGGGGATACTTACCGCCTCAACCAGGTCTTTATCGCCCAACCTGAGAAGAAATTTTTCTGTACCGTCAGAGGACTTAAAAATCTTTGCCAATCCCAAGCTTCCGATAAAAAAGCGGCTCGCCAGCTTTTTTCTTAAATCATCCGACAAGTCGCTCATCGCGCTGAAATCACTTATGCCTTTTTTATGAACCCAGGAGAAAACCTGCCTGGCATGATACGGCTTTTCCTGCCAGCCGGACAATAATCCTTCTAGTTCTTCTATGGAAAGATCCCTTAAATCATGCTTTGGCATTAAATGCCCTATCCTGTCAATCGCAGCTTCTCTTTATCGACTTTACCTATCCTGTTCTTGGGCAATTCGCTTCTGAATTCGAAATAATGCGGGACTTTGAAATGGGCCAGATGCTGCCGCAGGAAATAACGCAGGTCGTCTTCAGCGATATTCTTCCCTTCTTTTAAAACCACAAAGGCCTTAGGCACCTCTCCTCTTAATTTATCCGGCACCCCGATCACGGCAGCTTCTGCGATATCCGGATTTTTATGCAAGACCGATTCGACTTCCGGTTCAAAAACGATCTCGCCGCCCACCTTGATCATTTCTTTCTTCCTGCCGACAATATAAAGGAAACCCTCTGCATCAAATTTGCCTAAATCTCCTGTATGGAACCATCCGTTTTTAAGTGTTTCCATGGTCAATCCCGGGTCTTTAAAATACCCGTCGGTGACTACCCAGCTTTTAACTACGACTTCGCCTGCAGAACCAACAGGCACTTCTTTTCCGGAGTCATCAAAAATCTTGACCTCAACCCATGGTGCGGGCCTTCCCACGCTTTCGATCTTTTTCGCTCCCATCGGCAGGACTACTGTCGGGGCATTGGTTTCAGTCATACCCCAGCCGTTTAAAAGGTGGGCATCGGGGCAATACTGATGAAACCTGCGCAGGGCATCCGGAGAACTTGACGCGCCGAAAGTAACTATCCAGCGCAAACTTGATAAATCAAAGGTCTCAAATTCTTTAAGCTGCAGGAGCGCATAATACATTGACGGCACAATCCAAAAGAAATTTACTTTGTGCGCCTGGATATTCTTTAAGAATTCCACCGGGATAAAACGCTCCATTAAGACCAGCGTATACCCGAAAGAAATAAGGTTCTGGATATAGATAAGCCCGCCTAAATGTGAAAACGGCAAAGCGCAAAGCGCCGTATCTTTTGCCGCCATATCCGAGTTTACAAAAAACTCCATTGATTTCGGAGGAGCGCCCAGCTGCAGATAGTTGATTAAAACACCTTTGGGCTTTCCCGTCGTGCCGGAAGTATAGAAAATAATGGCGTAATCAGAATCATTTATCCGGGCATTTGGCGCTTCGGCCGGCTCTTTAGCTATGATTTCTTCAAAACTTAGCGCATTGTCAATTTTTTCCCGGCAGGAAATAATATTGTCGAGCGTCGGGACGTCTTTTTTAAGCTTATCGAGTGGGATGTTTGCCTTATGTTTTAATATAACTGCTTTTACTTCTGCATGTGACATGCACGTTGCAAGCTCATCTTCCGTAAGCATAAAATCCAGCGGTACGCTTACTCCACCCAAAGACCAGATCGCCAGGTAACTTACAATATACTCAGGCCAGCTGGGAAGGTATATCGCAACTTTGTCGCCTTTTTTTATGCCTAATTTGGATAATGCAGAGGCCAACTTAAAACTTGAATCGCGTAATTCTTTAAAAGAGATATTTTTATCCTGGAAGATGACCGCGGGTTTTTCACTGGCGCCAGCTACCCTTTTATTCAACAAATCAACTATGTTCATCCGCTCCTCCTATTGTTTCTTCTTAAATAACTCTTTCATTTTTTTGCCGAAATCCTCAAAATCCTTGACCGTATTGCCGATTTTATCCATAAGCGCGGCCGGCGACTGGCTGGCGAGGTTTTTTATTGCTGCCTGCTGCATTATCTGCTTAAGTTTATCCGAAGTGATCTGCGGATCATCAAGTTTTGTATCAAATACAAACTCAAAAATGATATTCCCTTCTTTATCGGCGAATAAATCCAGCGCCTTTTTCTCCAAATCAAATTGCTGGGGCTGGCCTTCCGTTGTTTCCTCCTTCAAATAAACCAGGTTATAAAGCTTCATCATGGAATCAACATTGAGGTCGTTGTTTTTTGCCTTTAAGATGGAAACCAGGTTTAATTTAGCTGAAACAAGCTTCCTGTGTGAAATAAAATCCCCGTAATAGGGGGCAAAATGCGTAACCTCAAGGCCGCTGATCTTAAAAACTCCGTCCATATCTTTTGCTTTTAAATCCACCCAGCCGGAAAAATTCATCCCTCCCAGGGCTTTTTTGTCCCCATCGCAGACCTCGGCATTAAAATCGGCCTTGACCCTTAAAGAAGCCGGTAAGGTTATTGAGCCGGAAACTTTAAGATTTACTTTATCAAGCACCGTTTTATACCCGCGCTGGGATATTTTCCCGTCGGTAAATATGATCTCGCCGTCCGTAATATTGAGCCCTGTAATAATTATTGCAGGCGGCTTCCCGCTGCCTGATAAAACAGGCAGGATGAGCTTGCCTTTTTCATCTGTCTTTAAATTTATTTCCGGGCGCATAATATTCACGCCGTTTAAGATTATTCTTCCGGCAAATACGCCGGCGAGGTTCGGGGAAAAAATAATCTGTCCTGCTTTGAAGAAATCACCGATTTCTAAACCTTCTATTTTTACAGAAAGAGGGATTGCGAAACTTACTTTATCTATCTTTACATCGGTTTTAAGGTTTTTCTCCAGCTGAGCGGTGATGATATCTTTGCCTTTAACCGTCACAATGCCGGCGAAAACCGCGATAATGATACCAGTAACCACAAGCAGCGCAATCAGTATCTTTATGAATTTTTCCATTATATACTCCTCTAAAATCCGTACCAGTAGCTTACTAACGGCTTTTTATCCGGGCTGTTATCAATTATGATATTCTTAAGGCGCGTGTATTCCAGGAACCCTTCTCTGCCTAATTCTTTGCCGAAACCGCTCTGCTTGAACCCTCCGTAAGGCAATTCATTAAAAAACATACCGTAAGTGTTAACCCAGATGCAGCCGGCATTTATTTTTGCGGCGAGAGTTTGGGCAAGCGGAATATTTTGCGTCCAGATTGACGCGGCTAAGGAAAAATCGCTTTTATTAGCCAGTGTTATCGCATCTTCATTTGAGGAAAATTTAGTGATGACAACTGCCGGGGCAAATACCTCTTCGCAAAATATCGCTGAATCAGCTTTTGCATCCACAATAACCGTCGGTTCAAAAAAGAAACCGTTTTTTAATGCCGTCTCTTCGGGCATTTTGCCGCCGCAAAGGACTTT
>Ga0194126_10011006_pt1 | contig 11744 bp, 10 predicted proteins | sample TA2KigC150mmetaG_FD_148641 | JGI IMG/M metagenome (GOLD analysis project Ga0194126, IMG submission 148641) | Freshwater microbial communities from Lake Tanganyika, Tanzania - TA2015035 Kigoma Deep Cast 150m | ecosystem: Environmental > Aquatic > Freshwater > Lake | place: Tanzania: Lake...
CCCAGGTGGCGGCCACGCCGGCGACAAAGGCGAGCTGCGCCGGCCCGGCGGATCGGTTGGCCAGCGCCGGCCCCGCGATGGCCAGCACCGCGTAGCCGAGACCCTCGATGGCCCGCGCGGCCAACACGACGGCGCCCGACTCGGGTGCGGCAAGGGTCAGGGCCGAGCCCAGCGCGAAGGCCGCGCACGCGGCCTGCACCAGCCGGAAGCCCGATCGTTCCAGCGCGCGGCCCGCGTGCACCGACATCACCAGGCCGACCAGGGCGTAGACCGACATGAAGCCGCCGGCCAGGACGGGATCGTAGCCGTAGCGCTGGAGCAGAACGGGAAGCAGCGGCGGCAGCTTGTACTGCTGGAACGTGGCCAGTACGGCGAGCGCCAGGCCGAAGGCGACGCCGTCCCAGCGCGTGCCGTCGCCGTGCCTCACGGCGCGCGGCCCGGCAGCATGGGCTTCCGCCGCGCGACCGCGTCGGGCAGACTGCGCGCCGCACGACAGTGGAGCCCCAGGTGCGGCACGACGATCGACGCGATTTCTTCGTCCGGTTCTGGGGCGTGCGCGGCAGCATTCCGTGCCCGGGTCCCGACACCATCCGCTACGGCGGCAACACGAGCTGCCTGGAGGTGCGCTGCGGCGACCGCTTGTTCATCCTGGACGGCGGCACGGGGCTGCGCCTGCTCGATCGAGCGCTGGGCGACGGGCCGATCGACGCGGACGTGCTGTTCACCCATTCGCACCTCGATCACGTCAACGGCTGGTCGTACTTCAGCCGGCTCAAGGACCCGCGCCACCGCATCGGCGTGTGGGCCGGCCATCTGGGGCCGTCGCACCGGCTGGCCGATGTGCTCGCGCGCTTCCTCGCCGATCCGCTCGCCCCGGTGCACGTGGGCAACGTGCAGGCAGCGCTGACCTATCATGAATTCCGCTCGGGCGACAGGTTGCGGCCGCGCGACGACGTGCTGGTGCGCACCGCGCCCTTGAACCATCCCAACAACGCCACCGGCTATCGCATCGAGTTCGGAGGGCGCGCCCTGTGCTATGTCACCGATACCGAGCACACGCCGGGACGGCCCGATGATACCATCATGGATCTGATCGAGGGCGCCGACATCGTGATCTACGATTCCACGTACACCGACGCGGCATACCCCGACTTCGTCGGCTGGGGTCATTCGACCTGGCAGGAAGGCGTGCGCCTGGCCGAGGCGGCGGGCGTGCACACCTTCGTCGCCTTCCACCACGACCCCAACCACGACGATGCCGCCATGGATGCCATCGCCCAGGCGCTGAGCGCGGCCCGCCCGGGCTCGATCGTCGCGCGCGAAGGCATGGTGCTGCGGCCGTGATCGGTGCCAAGGGACCCTGGCGCGGCAGCCGCTTCGCCCTGACGACCGTGCTCGGGCTCGGCCGGCGCGGCTTCTTCATCCCCTACCGCCACGCGCCCCGCGTGCCGGCGCCGGGAACGCGGCCCACGTACGCCGCCATCGAGACGCTGTTCGCGGCGCACGAGGCGGTGTTCCTGGCCATGCTCGACCGGGTCGAGGACCTGGCGGGACCGCTCGAGGCGATCGGCGGCCAGGGCGCGCGCTGGGACCAGGATTGGTTCCCCCGGATGGACGCGGCGGTCGCCTACGCCATGGTGCGCGCGGCGCGGCCGCGCCTGATCGTCGAGGTCGGCGCCGGCCATTCGACGCGGTTCATGGCGCGCGCCATCGCCGACGCCAGCCTGGAAACCCGCCTGGTATCGATCGACCCCGCGCCGCGCGCGGCGCCAATGGGGGCGGCGGTGGAAACCATCGCGCGCGACCTGCACGCCGTGGGCGACGAGGTCTTCGCGCCGCTCGCCAACGGCGACATCCTGTTCATCGATTCCAGTCACATCCTGCAGCCGGGCACCGACGTGGACCGCCTGCTCAACCACGTGATCCCGGCCCTGCCGGCCGGCGTGCTGGTGCACCTGCACGACATCTTCCTGCCCGACGACTACCCGGCGTCGTGGGCGTGGCGCGGCTACAACGAACAGTTGGGCGTCGCAGCGCTGCTCAACGGCGGCACGTGGCAGCCGCTGTTCGCCAGCTGCTACGTGGCGACGCGCCAGCCCGATTGGCTGATGCGCGGCGTGCTGGGGCGTCTGCCGCTCGTGCCCGGCGCCTTCGAATCGAGCCTGTGGCTCCGTCGGCGGTAGGCGCTCAAGGCAGGTCGAAGACCAGCGCCTCGCCGCCGCCCGGCACACCGGCCAGGTCGAGCGCGCTCTCGCCTTCCAGCGCCGCGCCGTCGCCCGGGCCCAGCGTCGTGCCGTTGACCGCCATGCCGCCCTGCGCCACCTGGACCCAGGCGCGCCGGCGCGGCCGCAGCGCGTGGCGCGCGGTCTCGCCGGGTTCCAGCGCCGTGGCCAGGATCGTCGCGTCCTGGCGGATCGTCACGGCGGCGCCCGTGCCCGGCGGCCCCGCCACCGGCGCCAACCGGCCGCGCTTGGCCGCCGCCTCGACCATGGTCTGCTCGTAGCCCGGCTGCAGCCCGTCGGTGTCGGGCACGATCCAGATCTGCAGCAGGTGCACGCTCTGCGCGGGCGAATCGTTGATCTCGCTGTGGCGGATACCGGTGCCCGCCGACATGCGCTGCACCTCGCCGGCGCGGATGACCGAGCCGTTGCCCAGGCTGTCGCCGTGGCGCAAGGCACCCTCGATCATCCAGGTGACGATCTCCATGTCGCGGTGGCCGTGCATGCCGAAGCCGCCGCCGCCGGCGATGCGGTCGTCGTTGATCACGCGCAGCGGCCCGAAGCCCATGTGGTCGGGATCGAAGTACTCGGCGAACGAGAAGGAATGGCGGCTGTCCAGCCAGTCGAGCCGGGTGGCGCCGCGCGCGGCGGCCGGGCGAACGGTGATCATGGCGCGATCCTACACCTGATCGGACGCGCCGATCACCGATAGGGGTCCGCCGCATCGCGCAGGCCGTCGCCCAGGAAGTTGAACGCCAGCACGACGATGATCACTGGTACCACCGGCAGCATCAGCCACGGGTACAGCGCGACGACGTTGATGTTCTGCGCCTCGTTCAGCAGCACGCCCCACGACGTGATCGGCGGGCGCAGCCCCAGGCCCAGGAACGACAGCGCCGTCTCGCCCAGGATCATCGCCGGCACCGAGAGAGTCGCCGAGGCGATCAGATGGCTCGCGAAGCTGGGCATCAGGTGCTTGAAGATGATGCGCTGGGGGCGCGCGCCCAGCAGCATGGCGGCGGTTGCGAAGTCCTCCTCGCGCAGCGCGAGGAGCTTGGAGCGCACCGCGCGCGCGAGCCCGGTCCAGTCGAGCAGGCCGAGGATGATGGTGATGCCGAAGTAGATCAGGATCGGGTTCCAGTTCACCGGCAACGCGGCGGACAGCGCCATCCAAAGCGGCAGCTCGGGGAACGAGCGGATGATCTCGATCACGCGCTGCACGATGCTGTCGACCCAGCCGCCGTAGTAGCCGGCCAGCCCACCGAACACGAGGCCGAGGGCGAAGCTGATGGTAATGCCGACCAGGCCGACGGTCAGCGACACGCGCGCTCCCACCACCACGCGCGACATCACGTCGCGGCCCAGTCGATCGGTGCCGAACAGGAAGAACGTGCCGTCCGCGGCCGGGCAGACGACGTGGAAGCGCATGGGCACGGCACCCCACAGCTCGTAGGCGTCGCCCAGGCAGAAGAAACGCAGCCTCTGCACCTTGTCGGGGTTGGGCGTGTAGACGCGCTTGAGCGTGTCCATGTCCAGCCGGTAGTCGTAGCCGTAGACGAACGGCCCGACGAACGATCCTTCGTGGAACAGGTGGATCGCCTGGGGCGGGGCGAAGATGTGGTCGGTGTTGCGCGTGTGCAGGTTGTAGGGCGCGATCAGCTCGGCGATCAGCATGGTCGAATAGCAGAACGCCAGGATCAGGCCCGACAGCACGGCCAGGCGGTGGCGCCGCAGCTTCCACCACATTAGCCGCCATTGGGATGCCAGGTAGTAGCGTTCCTGCTCGGCCGTCATGGTCTCGACGGTCGTCACGTCGAACGGCGCGCTCGAGACGTAGCGCGCCACGTGCGTGGAGGTGTCGGAGGACGGGTCCATCAGCGCGACGCCCCGCCACCCAGCCGGATGCGCGGATCGAGCAGCGCCAGCGCCAGATCCGACACCAGCACGCCCAGCACGGTCAGGAACGCCAGGCACATCAGGAACGACCCGGCCAGGTACATGTCCTGGGTGCGCAGCGCGTTCAGCAGCATCGGGCCCGTGGTGGGCAGCGACAGCACCACCGAAACGATCGCCGCGCCCGAGATCACCTGGGGCAGCAGGTTGCCGATGTCGGCGATGAACGGGTTGAGCGCCATGCGCAGCGGGTACTTGAACAGCGCGCGCAGCGGCGGCATGCCCTTGGCGCGCGCCGTCACCACGTACTGCTTCTGCATCTCGTCCAGCAGGTTCGCGCGCAGCCGGCGGATCAGGCCCGCGGTGCCCGAGGTGCCGATGACCAGCACGGGCACCCACAGGTGCTCGAGGATCGAGACGAACTTGCCCCAGCTCATGGGCCGATCCAGGTACTCGGGGTCCATAAGCCCGCCGATCGAGGTGCCGAACCACACGTTGGCGGCGTACAGCAGCACCAGCGCCAGCAGGAAGTTGGGCGTCGCCAGGCCGAGGAAGCCAAGGAACGTCAGCGTGTAGTCGCTGGTGGAGTACTGGTGGGTGGCCGAGTAGATGCCGATCGGGAACGCCACCAGGTAGGTGAACACGATGGTGGCGAACGATACGATGAAAGTCAGCAGCAACTGGTCGCCGATGATCTGGGCGGCCGGCAGGTTGAACTCGAAGGACTGGCCGAAGTCGCCCCGCAGCAGGCCGCCGACCCACACCAGGTACTGCTTCCACATGGGCTGGTCGAGCCCGTAGGTCTGGCGCAGGAACTCGATCTTCTCGTCGGCCGCCTCGCCCTGGGCCTCCAGCTCGGCCATGTACGTGGTCAGATAATCGCCCGGCGGCAGCTGGATGATGATGAACGTCAGCAGGCTGATCCCGAGCAGCGTCGGGATCATCACCAGGAAGCGATGGGCGATGTAGGTCAGCACGGGTCAGTTCGTCGCCAGGGTCGCTTCGCCGGGGGTGAACCAGAACTGGTCGGCCCGGCAGACGCCGAACTGCGCCCCCGGTTCCCAATTGAAGATCGCGTCCGTCGGCACGTTGTTCAGGCGGTCCGACACGACCACCGGCTGCAACGCGCCCGAGACCACGCCGATGGTGTAGACCTGATCGGCGTGAATGGCGAGCATGCGGTGCCAGATCGCGGCGCGGTCCTCGTCATTCGCGGACGCGCGCCACGCCTCGTTCAGCGCCATCAGCTCCTGGGCCTCGGGCAGGTCGACCGGCTCGCCCGATTCGCCCGCGGTTTCGAAGTACTGGCCCCACGCCGGCCATTGCAGCGACTGCTGGGTGGTCGGCGCGAACTCGAAGGGACTCATGCCCGCCGTGGTCACGCCGTTCTCGTAGCCGGTCCACACCGACATCACCGTCTGGCCGGCGAACACGCGGTTGCGCAGCACCTCGCGCTGCATGGGCCGCGAGTAGAGCTTCACGCCCGCCGCCATCCAGCTGTCGTGGATCAGCTCCAGCACGTCGGTCTGCGTCGTGTCCTCGCCCGCCGTCTCGACCACGATCTCGAGCGGCCGACCGTCCGCCAGCAGCCGCACGCCGCGCCCGTCGCGCGACGAAAGACCCATCGCGTCCAACAGCCGGTTCGCCTCGATCAGGTCGAAGGCGGCGTAGGCGTCGCGGTATTCCGGGCGGAACAGCGGGCTTTCCGGCAGCACCGTGTTGGCCGCCTCGTTGGCCAGGCCGTAGAAGATGACCTGGTTGACCTCGTGGCGGTTGACCGCCAGCGAGAGGGCGCGGCGGAACCGCACGTCGCGCACCAGCGCGCGCCACGCCGGATCGGCGACGTTGAGGTTGGGATAGAGCGTGAAGGCCGAGCCCACCGCCGTGCGCCACAGGTGGACCCGGTACTTGTTGCGCTCCTCCGCCTCCTTGAGGAACGTGTAGTCGCCGAAGCTGAGCCCGCGCGCCTGCAACGCCGCCTCGCCGGCGCCGGTCTTGGCCGGGATCAGCTTGCTGTCCACCACGTCCAGCACGACCCGGTCGATGTAGGGCAGCTGCCGGCCCTCGGCGTCGACGCGATGGTAGTAGGGGTTGCGCACCGCGACGAAGCGCTTGGCCGGCGCCGCGTTGGTGATCGTCCACGGGTGCAGCGTCGGCAGCGCCGGGTTGTCGAAGCGGTAGAGGTTGTCGACGCTGTTGTGCAGCGCGGCCCAGCCGTCCTTGCCGGCTTCCTCCGCCTGCGCCGCCAGGGCGGCCGGATCGGCGTAGCGCGGATGGTAGGGCTTCAGGTAGTGCGCCGGCGCGTAGATGAACAGCGGCGTCGTCGCCGCGCACGCCGGCAGGAAGAACGGGTTGGGCTTCGACCACGTGTAGCGCACCGTGGTCGCGTCCGGGAATTCGACCATTGGCGCTTCGCCGTCGACCAACAGCACCTGGGGCAGGCCGGAAGGGCTGAGGTCCTGGTCGTTGGCCACGTCCTCCCACCAGTAGCGGAAGTCCTCGGACGTGAAGGGGGCGCCGTCGGACCACTTGTGCCCGGGCCGCAGGTGCAAGGTGAACACGCGGTCGCCCTCGATCGCGACGGACTCCAGCAGGTCCGGCCGCAGCACGTAATCCCGGTCGTAGACCACCAGCCGCGTGTAGCCGAACGCGGCCAGGAGCCGCGTGTCCTTCTCGCGATGCACCATGGTGTGCAGTTCGCCGCCGTAGGCGCCGATCGTCTGCCCCTCGTCCAACGGCGCCACCAGCGGCACGGCCGGCAGGCGCTCGGCCACCGGCGGCAGCTCGCCGCGCAGGACCGCGTCCTCCAGCGCCGGAGGCTCGATCGGGGTCAATGCCGTGGCGCGCATCGCCAGCGAAACCAGGATCAGCGCCGCGACGGCGAACGCGCGCATCACGCCGCCCCCGCCAGGTTCGGGCGCGCGCGCACCAGGTGCCCGTCGCCCAGGTCGATCATGCCCGGCGCGTCGCCGTCGCGCACGGCAAAGGGCTCGGGCCAGGCCCCGGGGTCCGACGCGCGCCCCGCCATCAGCGCGTCGAAGTCCAGCCGACGATCCAGGCTGGGCTCGGGCACCGCGGCCACCAGCGCGCGGGTGTAGGGATGGACCGGGTCGGCGAACAGCACGCTGGCCGGCGCCGTCTCGACGATGCGCCCGGCGCACATGACCGCGATGCGGTCGGCGATGTAATCGACCACCGCCAGGTTGTGCGAGATGAACAGGTAGGTCAGGCCCAGGCGTTCCTGCAGGTCCTTGAGGAGGTTGAGGATCTGTGCCTGGATCGACACGTCGAGCGCCGAGACCGGCTCGTCGCACACCAGCAGGTCGGGGCCGAGCGCGAGGGCGCGCGCGATGCCGATACGTTGGCGCTGGCCGCCCGAGAAGCTGTGCGGATAGCGGCGCAGATGACGCACGTCGAGCCCGACCAGGCGCATCAGTTCCTTCACCCGCTCCAGCCGCTCCTCGCGCGTGCCGATGCCGTGGATGTCGAACGGCTCGGCCAGGATGTCGAGCACGGTCATGCGCGGGTTCAACGACGAGAACGGGTCCTGGAAGATGAACTGGACCTTGCGCCGGAACGCCATCAGGGTGTCGCCGTGCAGCGACGCCACGTCGACCATGGTGCCGCGGTCGTTGAAGCGGATGGTGCCGCCGCCGACCGACAGGGCGCGCAGGATCATCTTGCTGGTGGTCGTCTTGCCGCAGCCCGATTCACCCACCAGACCCAGGCATTCGCCGCGCGCGATCGCGAACGACACGTCGCTGACCACGGCAACGTCGCCGCGTCCCGAACGATCGAACAGGCCGGAGTTGCGGATCGTGAACGACTTGCAGAGCCCTTGGACGTCCAGCAGCGGTCCTGCGGCGTCCGCGCCCGTGGGCCAGGGTTCGCGGTGCCAAGTCTCCACATGCGGCGGCTCGATCGCCCGCAGCGGCACCAGCCGCTCGCCCGGCGCCATGGCGAAACGCGGCACCGCGCGCAGCAGCGCCTTCAGATAGGGGTGCTCCGGCGCGCGGAAGATATCCTGCGCCGTGCCGCTCTCCATGGCCTCGCCGTGGTACATGACGACCACGTCCTCGGCCATGTTCGCCACGACGCCCAGGTCGTGGGTGATCAGCAGCACCGCCATGCCCAACTCGGCCTGCAGGTCGCCGATCAGCTTCAGGATCTGCGCCTGGATCGTGACGTCCAGCGCGGTCGTCGGCTCGTCCGCGATCAGCAGCGACGGCCGGCAGATCAGCGCCATGGCGATCATGGCGCGCTGGCGCAGGCCGCCCGACAGCTCGAACGGGTAGGTGCGGTACGCCTTGGCCGGATCGGGGAAGCCGACCAGGCGCAGCATGTCGATGGTCAGCTCGCGTCCCTGGGCCCGGCTGGTCCTGCGGTGCAGGTGCAGCGCCTCGCCCACCTGATCGCCCACGGTGTGCAGCGGCGACAGCGACGTCATCGGCTCCTGGAAGATCAGCGAGATGCGGCCGCCGCGCACGCCGCGCATGGCGGCGCCGTCGGCCTTCAGCGTGACCAGGTCGACCGGCGGCGCCTTGCCGGCCGGGTCGTTCAGCACGATCGACCCGCGCGCGATCGCCGCGTTGCTCGGCAGGATGCGCATGATCGCCTGGGACAGCACCGACTTGCCCGAACCAGATTCGCCCACCAGCGCGGTCGTCCGTCCCGGCCAGATGTCGAACGCCACGCCGCGCACCGCCGGCACCACTGCCGGGCCGACGGCGAAGGTGACCACCAGGTCGCGGATCGAGACCAGCGGCGTCACGGCGTGGCTCTCGCGATGTCGAGCGTGTCGTCCGCGCCGGTGTCCAGGCCCATGGCCTCGAGGTTAGCGCGCGTCGTGGCGCCCAGCGCGACGCCGTTGGCGACGGCCGCCGCCACGGCGCGCCCGACGATGGCGTCAAAGTTCTCGATCGTCGAATCGATGGTCACGGCACGACCGCGCCGGCCCCTGACCTTGAGCTCCATCCAGCCGCGCCGGCGGTCGCGCCGCGTGGCGAAGAAGGCGAGCTTGAACACGGTCACGTCGTTCCACGGCACGGTGCCGCCCAGCGGGCCACCGATGGTCACGGCGCGCTCGTCGCACGTGACCGGGCCGATCTGGCGCGCAAACGTGCGCACGGCGAACTGGGCGAACAGCAGCGCCATGGCGGCCAGCACCCAGGCGACCGCCGGCGCCATCGGCACCAAGGCGAGCGGCCCGCCGGTCAGGACCAAGCCGGCGCCGGCGCGGCCGTAATCCGCCATCAGGGTCGCGGTGGGGTAGCGGTGCAGGCTCATGGGCCGATGCCGAAGGCTTCGCGCGCCGAAACCCAGCGCGCGCCCCCGTGGCCCGCCACCGCGGCGGCGAAACGGTCGACGAAGCGCCAGCACGCCGCGTCGTGCACCGCGTGATGGGTCAGGAGCCCGGTCGGCTCCCCGCCATCCACCGTGCCCTCGCGCCGTGCCCGCAGATGATCGATCGCCGCCGTCAACGCCGCGTCCTCGCCCACAAAGCCGCGGCCATGATGCCACGCGACGATGTCCACGTGGGTGTTGACCGTTACGGGGCCACCGGCGGCGCGCCGGCGTGGTCCGAACCGCGACAGGCCGCGCCAACCAGCCCCGGCCAGACGGCCGACCAGGCTTTCGGCGATGCGGTTCCACGGCGGCACCAGGACCGGCAGCGTGTTGGGCAACCGGGCCAGCACCGCGCGGCCCCGCTCTAGCGCCGCGAGCGACGCCGTGTCGTGCAATCGGCCGCCCAGTTCGACCTTCTTGGCGCCGGGCGCGGCATGGTCCGTATGGTCCCAGCCGTGCTGCAGCACGTCCACGTCCTCGGCGCCGATCCGGCCCGCGCCCTCGGCGCCGAGCCAGGCGGGCACGGCCGCCACGGCGAGCGGTGTACCGAGGGCGCGCCGGGCCTCGAAAAGGCGGTCGAGCGCCGCGCTGGGCGCGCCGGCGTCATCGTCGCGCCACCACAGGGTGGCGACGCGACCCGCAGCGGCCCAACGGTCGAACTCCTCATCCAGCGCGTCCCAGGTCGACATGGCCGGTCTCGGCCCATGTCTTTAGCAGAGCGGCACTTCTTTGGGCACCGTCGATGTCTACCATCAGGGTCGGCAAGGTTCGCTCGGCGGTAGCCGCTACGGCCTGGGCCAACCGCGCCGGGCCGAGGTCGTCCTCGGCGATCACATGCATCAGACCCAGGGCCTCCAGCCGCGCGGCCCGCGTCGCCTGTTCGGTCTGACCGCCGGCGCTGAACGGCACCACGACCGCGCGCGCCCGCGCCGCCAGCACGTCGGCCACGGTGTTGTAGCCGCCCTGGGACACCGAAACCGCGCAATGGGCCAGCAGGCTGCGGAAATCCGGCCGGTTCGGCTCGATCACGGCGTTGGGCGGCGGCGCTGGACCCATGTCCGGCGGGATGGTGCCCGTCCCTGTCAGCACGCGCCAGGTCCGGCCAGGATCCAGCGCGGCGGCCGCCAGCGCGGCGCGGCGCAGGCCGGCGCCCACGGCGCCGCCGCCGGCCGACACCAGGACCTCGCAGTGGCCTGGCCCCGCCGGTTCGCGTGGCGCCGGCGCCGCCGCGACATAGCCCGTGTAGACCAGCCGGTCGGCGATCAGGCCGGCCGCCGGGAAACTCGCCTCGAAGGGCAACACACGGGCGTCGCCGTGGACCAGCACCGCGTCCAGCCGGTCGCGCGCCACCGCGGCCATCGCCGCCGCCCGTTCCGGTATCGTGCGCTGCAGCACGTCGCGCACCGAACCCACGGTCACCGCGCCGCGCGCGCGCGCCGCGACCAGCAGCGCGTCGAACTCCGCCGCCAGCTTGCGCCGGCCGAACGGATACTGCTCGACAACCACCAGGTGCGGCGCGGTCTCGGCCAGGAGCGCCAGCAGGCGCTCGCGGCGTGCCGCGAACAGCGCCGCGTCCGCCGCCCGGCATTCGGCGTTGACCAGATGGGCGAAGCTCTCGTCGGTCGCGCGCAAGCCCTGAAGTGCGACCAGACGCGCGCCGCCGACGCCGAGCCCCGGCACCGTCATGCCGCCGCTGACCAGGGTGGTGGCCACGCCGCGCGCCGCCAGCGCTTCGGCGATCAGGGCGGCGCGGGCCAAGTGCCCGATGCCCAGCAGGTGGGTGACCGCGATCAGGACCCGCGCCGTCACGCCGATCCGGTCAGGGGCAGGTTCAGCCGTTCGACCGTGGGCCGGCCCGCCGCGTCGAGCCGGAACAGGTGCGCGTCGCCGTAGCAGATGCGCGCCGGCGGCTCGCCAACGAAGTCCCACCCCGTGGCCAGGCCGATCACGGCACGGATCACGCCCTTGTGCGCGATGGCGCACACCGGTTCGGAGCCCGTCGCGATCTCGGCCAACCAGGGCGCCACGCGCGCCTGCACCTGGCGCGGGCTCTCGCCGCCGGGCGCGCGGAAATCTAGCCCGCGCGCCTCGTTGGCCTCCATGCCCTCGGGATCGGCGTCGCGCAGCTCGGCCAGCGACCGCCCCTCCCACAGCCCCCAGTGCATCTCGATCAGGCGCGGCTCGACCGCGGCCGCCACGCCCAGGATCGCCGCGGTCTCGCGCGCGCGCCCGAGCGGGCTGGTGAACCAGCGCGCGCCCGCCGCGTCCTCAGGCAGGCGCCAGGCC
>Ga0194126_10011007_pt1 | contig 11744 bp, 9 predicted proteins | sample TA2KigC150mmetaG_FD_148641 | JGI IMG/M metagenome (GOLD analysis project Ga0194126, IMG submission 148641) | Freshwater microbial communities from Lake Tanganyika, Tanzania - TA2015035 Kigoma Deep Cast 150m | ecosystem: Environmental > Aquatic > Freshwater > Lake | place: Tanzania: Lake...
GATTTTGCAACCCATAAACATAAAAAAGTGGATGATTATCCCTTTGGCGGCGGTTCAGGTATGGTGATGATGATCGAGCCGATCGCAAATTGCATTGAAAACCTGCGATTGCAAATTGATTATGATGAGATCATTTACATGAGTCCTGATGGAATCCTTCTGGATCAAAAAACCGCGAATATCCTGTCGGTTCAAAGAAATATTATAATCCTTTGTGGCCATTATAAAGGGATTGATGAAAGGATCAGGGAGAAATACATTACCCGCGAAATTTCGATCGGAAATTATGTTTTATCGGGCGGAGAACTTGCAGCTGCTGTACTGGTTGATTCTATTATCCGGCTGATTCCCGGTGTGCTGAACGATGAAACTTCGGCTTTATCCGATTCTTTTCAGGATGGCTTGATTTCGCCGCCGGTTTACACACGTCCTGCCGATTTCAGGGGAATGAAAGTCCCGGAAGTTTTGCTTTCAGGAAATGATAAAGAAATCTTTTTATGGCGTCAGAACAAAGCCATCGAGCGAACAAGATACAGACGACCGGAACTGTTCAGTGAAGAGGAATAGCCTTTGCTTTCAGGTACAAATCAATGGATTCAGAATGAGGCCAATAAAAATTTTTTACAAATCGTTATGAAGTAAAAAATAAAGCAATATATTTGCAGCCTTTTTCAAAGAATCATATTTAAAAGTCAGAGTAATGAGTAAGAATCAATTATTACAGTTTGTTGAAGACCAGATTCAGGTAAAAGAATTTCCGACATTCAAGGCAGGAGATACTGTAACTGTAAAATATAAGATCATCGAAGGTAATAAAGAACGTATTCAGAGCTTTCAGGGAGTTGTCCTTCAACGAAGGGGAACCGGAAAGACGGAAAATTTTACCGTGAGGAAAATATCAGGCAATGTCGGAGTTGAAAGGATTTTCCCGTTTGCTTCTCCCTTCCTCGACAGCATCGAAGTAAACAAACGCGGTGTGGTCCGCAGAGCGCGCATTTTCTATCTCAGAGGATTAAGAGGCAAGAAATCAAGGATCAGGGAAAAAAGATATTAATACTCTTTCAAGTTGCAGAAAAGTCCTGAAAGATCAGGACTTTTTTTATTTTTATAACCGCTAATTCAGATCCCGTCACAGGCTGAATTAACTGATTGCTGAGAAATCATAATGATCAATGGCATTTGTTTTATGTTATCAATGCATTTGAAATTAACCCGGAATAATTTAATCCAACTTGTAATCCGATGAATCCGCATAAAAACAAACACAACCTCACTGCAAGTTTTAAATATGCTTTGAATGGAATCTGGTTTATGGTGAAGACACAAAGAAACGCCGTGATTCATTTTGCGGCGGCAATTGGTGTAACCCTCCTGGCAGTGGTTTTAAAATTGAGTACTGCCGAATGGATATTGCTCGTAATGGCTATCGCTCTTGTAATTGCGGCAGAATTATTCAATACAGCAATTGAATACCTTATCGATCTTTTGTCTCCTGAATTTCACGAAAAGGCAGGAAAAGCAAAGGATATAGGAGCCGGAGCTGTTTTAATTTGTGCTGTAGCAGCCGCTATTATCGGGCTGGTTATTTTTATACCCCGACTTTTCTGATCAAATAAATACAACTACCTGAAATACTTTTTTCAGAGAAATCATGGATTAATTATGTTTTGGATATGCGATTCGTCAGTCAGCCAATCTCAAATTTTTTCATTCGCCTGTCGAGCGACTGCCATGAAATTTTGAGCAATTCGGCAGCTTTTGATTTATTATTGTTCGATTTACTCAGCGCTTTCTTTATTAAAGTTTGTTCGGCAAGTTCAAGATCCCATATTTCTTCAGCAGTCAACCCCTTTTCTGCCTGAAATGAAGGAACTGCTTTGCCAATATGAAAATCAGTCAGCTTCAGATTGCCGTTCTCACTAACAATTATGGCTCTTTCGACAAGGTTCCGCAGCTCGCGGATATTTCCTGGGAATGAATAAAATTCAAGCTCACGGCTGATAGCAGGATCGATTTTCCTCACCTGTTTTCCTAAATGCTCAGCATAATATTTAATAAAGTAATCAACTAAAATCGGAATGTCTTCCCGTCGCTCGCGTAAGGGTGGAAGGTCAATTACAAATGAACTGATCCTGTGGTATAAATCGAGCCTGAACTGCTTTTCCTGGCTCATTTTCATTAGTTCCTGGTTTGATGCTGTGATGACCCTTACATCCACATTTATCATGTCGTGCGACCCTACCCGCGAAACCTTTCTTTCTTCAAGCACCCGCAGAAGTTTGGCCTGCTGACTCAGCGGCATATCGCCTATTTCATCAAGGAAAAGTGTGCCTTTATTGGCAATTTCGAACCAGCCGGCCTTATGTTCAATAGCGCCGGTGAAAGATCCCTTTTTATGGCCAAAAAATTCGCTTTCGAACAGCGATTCCGGTATTGCTGAGCAATTTACCGAATGAAATACCTGGTTGCTTCGTTTGCTCAGATAGTGAATGCCGCGTGCGACAAGTTCCTTCCCTGTGCCGCTCTCGCCGGTAATTAAAACGGTAGTACTCTCAACATCTGCAACTTTTGCCATCATCGAGATTACCCTTTTCATTGCATCGCTTTTTCCGATCAACTGATGGCCGATATTTTTCTGAATTTCCTTTGTTATCAGGGAGTAGCTTTTCTCAAGATCCTTGAACTTCTGGTTCAAACTTAAATACCTTGTAGTGCGCTGAATTGCAACTTTAATATCCATCAGGCGGAAGGGCTTCGGAAAGAAATCGGCAGCTCCGTTTCGCATGGCTTCGATCACGCTGGTCATGTCGCCATGACCCGAAATCATGATCACTTCAATGTCAGGATAGGTTTCCTTTATGGTTTTCAGAACAGAAAGTCCATCCATTTCAGGCAACTTAATATCAAGAATGACAATATCAATGTCGTTTTCTTTCAGTATATCAAAAGCCTCTGAAGGCAGTCCTGCCTTATACACATGATATTTATTCTCGATCAGGAATTCCGCTATCTCATCCCTGACCCTCTGTTCGTCATCAACAACCAATATTTTCACCTTTTCCATATCACTTAATTATTTTCCTTAAAACTTAATACTTGGGCAATGCAACTCTTACTCTGGTAAATTTATTCAAATGACTGTCCACAACAATATCCCCCTTCATTTCTTTTATAATTCCATAGGAAATTGATAACCCCAGGCCCGTTCCATGTTCAACATCTTTGGTAGTAAAGAACGGATCAAAAATATTGGTAAGGTTCTTTTTTGAAATACCGATTCCGTTGTCTTCAATTTCAAGGATAACCTGGTTATTTTCATTCATGCTGCGAATAGTAATGATTTTTGTATAGTTTTTATTGTATAGTTTTTTATATCGTTCGTCCACTGCATATTTTGCATTCGACAGCAGGTTAAGGACTACCTGCTCAATCCGGTATTTGTTTCCTGCGGTATAGCACTTATCATTTGACAGATCAAGATTCAGCTGGATGTTCTGGTTGTAATATTGCATACTCACCATGGACAATGCGCTGTGCACAATGGCATTGAGTTCAATTATCTCATTTACCGGGGCGCCCTGGTCCCCTGAAAATACCCGGACATGATTGATGATCTGCCTGATCCTGTCAATATCTTTAAACAATGCGTTGATTTTGTTTTTCAGATACTCATCCGAAATACCGTCGTTCGACATACGGAATAGTATATTATCAAGGCCCATCGAAATTCCTCCCAGGGGCTGGTTGATCTCATGCGCTATACCTGCCGACAACTCGCCCATTGATTCGAGCTTGGATTTCTGAATAAGGAGATGTTGTTGCCTCTGTCGCTTTTTCAGTTCTTCCTTTACCCTCTTTTCAAGGGTCAGATTAAGTTCCTTCAGTTCCCTTTCCGCTAAGATTCTTTCCTTGATTTCTTTCTTGAGATCCCGTGTTCGTTCATCTATCCTGCGCTCAAGTTCCTCATTCAGTGTTCTAAGATCTTCCTCGGCTTTTTTACGCTTTATCTCTTCTGCCTTTACTTCTCTTTTGAGGAGAATCCCTTTTCCGAGTTCCACAACAAGCGAAGTCAGTTTTTTGGTTTCAACAGGCTTGAGCAGGAAACTATTGACGCCTATTTTGATAGCGTCCATAAAGTATTCGGCTTCGCCATAAGCTGAAAGGATCACAAGCCTCACGTCGGTATCTTTCTGCCGGATGTGCTCTACCATTTCGAGACCATCCATCACGGGCATCATTATATCGGTGATGATCAGATCCGGTTTGTAAATTCTGTAGCTTTCGAGGCCTTCCTTTCCGTTTTCAGCAACGTAAAGCCGCTTTACGAATTTATCAAGGATACGCTCATAAATAGCCCTTAGCAGCTCCTCGTCTTCTACAAATAATACTGTAATGTCCAGTTTACCGTCATTTTCCAGCAATGCGACAGAATTTTAAAATTGTCAAATGGTCATTAGCGACCTGACAAGGGTAACAAATTTATTAATAATAGTTGTGTAAATCACATATCTTTGCCTTTCTACGTTATTTCGGCAATCAAGTTCGGAAGTGATATAAAAAAAGAATGATTAACATGATCGTTTAACATGAATTTTAAATCCTTAATCCTTTTCATACAGTCCCTTCTACTGTTTATTCCCACTCCAAAAATACTTCCGGCTCAGGAAATTTTTCCACAAAATTATTTTATTTCTCCACTCGATATACCGGTATATCTGTCAGGGACTTTTGCCGAGCTTAGGTCCGATCATTTCCATTCAGGCGTGGATATCCGTACCGGCGAAGTGGAAGGTTTGAACGTACATGCCGTTGCCAGCGGATATATTTCGAGGATAAAGATTGCTGCGGGGGGATACGGAAAGGCTATTTATATCACACATCCTAATGGATACGTATCGGTTTACGGGCATCTCAGGCGCTTTAACAAGGTACTTGACGAATTTGTTAAGAATGAGCAATATTCCCGAGAGTCTTTTGAAGTCGATCTGTATCCGGAGCCCGGACTTCTTCCTGTAAAACAGGGGGATGTTATTGCTCTTTCAGGAAATACCGGTTCTTCGGGAGGACCGCACCTTCATTTTGAGATTCGTGAGGGCAGCACTGAGAAACCCTGCAATCCACTGCTGTTCGGATTGAAAGTGGAGGACAAGTCTCCCCCTGTTATCAATCTGCTGAAAGTCTATCCAATCGGAAAAGGTTCTGCTGTCAGGAACAAACGCGCAAGCGCAGACTTTTTTGTCTCAGGTTCAGGCGAAAACATAACTCTTACTGGAAACGATATCATTACAATCAGGGGAAAAGTCTTTTTTGGAATTAATACATGGGATCCTTTTAACCAGGGCAACAACAAGAACGGAGTTTATTCTGTCAGGCTTTTCGCCGATTCCATTCTGATTTATGAACACCGGATGGACCGCATTTCATTCGACGAGACCCGCTATATCAACAGCCTGATTGATTACAGCGAAATGACCCTAAAAAACCGGAGCATTCAGAAATCCTATATCCAGCCGAACAACCGCCTTGGCATTTATAATAAAATAACCAACAATGGAATTGTCAGCTTTGTGGACGACAAGGTTCACAAAATGAAATATGAAGTAGGCGATATAGCAGGGAATGTTGCGGTACTCACCTTTTTTATCCAGGCAGAACCAGCCGGAACACGGGAGGAGGATGACAGTGTTCCAAAAGAACCCTACCTGCTGTTTTCTTATGAGCACAGCAACGAATTCAGGGATCGGAATATTGTCCTTAATATACCGGGGAACGCTCTTTACGACACTTTAAGTTTTGCTTATGAATTAGCGCCGGGTAACAGCAAAATGTATTCTGATATCCACAGGCTTCATCATGACGATGTCCCTTTACACACCTGGTGCGACCTGAGTATATTTGCCGATTCCCTGCCGGCTGATTTGAAGGAGAAATCTGTTATTGTTAAAATTGAAAGGGATAAAAGCCTGACTTACGCAGGCGGCTCGTGGGAATCGGGATTCGTGAATACACGCATCCGTGAGTTCGGGGATTACTGCATTATGGTTGACACAATCGCGCCCGAAATTTGGCCATTAAATCCGGGTAGCCTTAAAAATATTTCTTCTACAGATACTCTCTTTTTCCATATAGCCGACGATCTCTCCGGAATAGCAACTTATCGCGGAACATTGAACGGTCGCTGGATTCTGATGGAATATGATGAAAAAAACGACCGGCTGTATTACGTCATCGTTGAGAACATGATGAAAGGAGAAAACAGGATTGAACTGACAGCCGGAGATAGAAAAAATAATATTTCGAGGTACAGAGCGAACCTGATTTACTGAAAACAATAATTTTATGATATGAAAATACCGATTTACCAGGTAGATGCATTCACACACAAGACCTTTAAAGGAAATCCGGCAGCCGTTTGTCCGCTGGAGTCATGGATTAAAGAAGAAATGATGCTTAACATCGCCGCCGAAAACAATCTGTCGGAAACCGCATTTTTTGTCGGCGATCAGGAGCAATATCAAATCCGGTGGTTCACACCAAAGGTCGAGGTAAACCTGTGCGGACATGCCACGCTTGCCTCTGCGCACGTAATTTTTAATCATTTGAAATTTTTTAAGGATGAGATTGTCTTTCATTCCAAAAGTGGCATCCTTAAGGTCCATAAGAGCGATAATTTTCTTGTGCTCGATTTCCCGACAGGAAAAATAGAATCGGCGATCATTACCGGTGATCTGATTGCCGCACTTGGCAAGCCCCCTATGGCTGTTTATAAATCCGGGCAGAAGCTGATGGCGCTTTTCGAAAATGAAAAAGTCATTTCTGAAATAAACCCTGATTTCGAAAGGATGAAAATCCTCGATTTCATGGGTGTAATTGTCACAGCGCCGGGCAATAAAGCGGACTTTGTTTCCCGGTTCTTTGCACCGAAGGTAGGAATAAATGAAGATCCCGTAACCGGATCGGCTCACACCGTACTCATACCGTTTTGGTCGGAACGGTTGGGGAAAAACAAGCTAACAGCGCTCCAGGTTTCGGAGCGAACAGGAGAACTGGATTGCACACATAAAGGCGACAGGGTTTGGATCGGTGGGCAGGCAGTGACCTATTTAACCGGTGAGATTATAGTCGGCTGATATTGAATTTAGGTTCTTGTTTATAAAAGGAACTGTTAGGGGAGACACCATTGGGAACTGCTATCCAGTAAAAAGGGACGAAAGAAAACATGTAGTGAAATCTTTCATTCCCGGACCTGCATCATGGGGAGATTAATCCGGAACAGGATCAATCCGGCACAGATGACTGGCCGCCCTGATTTGAATTCCAGTTGTCGTTCTTATCTTTATTATTTACCTGTGCATCCAAGGTAAAGTCGGCATCGAGATATCCTTTCTTGCCTGCCAGCGAAGTCCACTGCGGTTTATCGCTGAGATTCACCAATCCGTCATGATTGCTGTCGCCTGCCATCATTCCCCAAACAAACCCGTTCAGGTTTTTGTAACCCATGCTGCCGCCATAGACCTGACTTTCGGAAAGTGAAAAATCATAAGAATAAATGCCGCCCGAAGCGGTAACGCCACTTGCCGTCATAATGCCAAGATGGTTGCGGTGCCATACAATTACGAACAGATGCTGGTTATATGTTATTCCGAACTGAAGAACCGATGAGCCATCCATGCCGACCACAGAACCGTCATTCAGCAGAAAAGCGGCTTGCCGAGCGATGCGGGTACCGGAAACAGCAGAAGCCGCATCGGCAGCGTCGCGCAATTCGATCAATACCCAATCCACGACATCAGGACTTGGTATAGACAACACAGATTCTGAGCCTGCATAATTCCAGGGGGCGGTGTTGTAGGGTTGAAATAAAGGAATGTTGCCTGATAAGTTGAGGGCAGTACTCATCTCCGGGTCTGAATATGGTCCTTCGAGGTAAACCAGCAGGTCAAGATCAATACCGATCGAAATGCCCTCGACAGGTTGCTGAAATCCCTGGGTAAGAATGACACTTCCGTTACCGAAAGTTTCTGTTGCGATTTCCCCGAGCGTCCAGCTCAAGCTGACTCCTGTTCCTTCGGAATAATCGCCTGATGCGGCAATGACAACCGGACTGAGCGACTGTGCTTTAATTCCGGCTGTTGCAGCTAAACATAAAATCATCAAAATGGTTTTCATAATATGGGTGTAAATGTGTTTCATAAAATTTCAATTATAAACTGTTTCAAAATTAACCCGAATAATTCATAAACTTAATAAAAATGATACGTAATCATTGTGCGACTAAGAAAAGCTAATATTTTAATGCAATCCTTTTTTAAAATATAAGCTTTTCTAAGTCGGGGTTAACCTGCATAATCAGCATAAAGTTTCCATTTTATGAATAATGCAGGTTAAAATAACAATTGAGTACAAATTTAATCCTTTACGCATCTAGCCGAAAGTCCGAAAAGTTTATTGGCTGCGTCCCGTGCGATGGTGGCTGCAGATGAGCTGAGAACACGCCGGTATGCCGTACTGCCGCTCTCGGTCGAGGTCCAAAATCTTCCATAGATGGTCAAGCCCGGATATGTTCCGTCGGTATTGCGTGCGCCTCCCGGCAAAGCAGTAAAGCCGGATGAATTGGTTGCGCCGTTGTTCGGAAATGCCCAATGGCTTACGCCGGTTTCCTTTAAATTTCCTCCTGCATCCAGTCCGCGATCACCGGTCAGATCCCATACCGGATTCCCCACACCATACTGACTGTCAACGGTTCCTTCCAACGTTTTCAGTTCATTATCGGTGGGTAAATGCCATCCTGGTGTACAGATGCCCTGGGTGCCGGGAGTCGTAGTGTATTGCATCATCTCCGACCACTGATACAATCCCCCGTAAACATTGCAATTGCTTTCGAGATTACCTGTGCAGTATTTTTCGATAATTCCGTTGTTACTTGCGTTGTTCACACCTTCTATCCGGGTTCCGATATTGATATTTTTAGCCATCCAGCACTGTGTTCCGATGAGGACAGTTGGGTAAGTCTTTCCGTCGCGGTAATCGGTTAGAGTAGTACCGCAATCAAAGGCCGAAGTAGTGAAGGTAATATTTACATCATCGCTTACCGAGCCGCAGCCGGTTGTAATAGTCCATCTCAGTGTGTAGGAATTATATGCCAGCCCCGAGAATGTACTTTCAGGATTCGATGGTTCGGCTATGACACCGCCCACGCCGCTCATTATGGTCCAAAGTCCGGAACCTGCCACAGGCGTATTTCCAGCAAGGGATGTTGGTGAAGGTACACCGATCTGATCAGGTCCTGCATTTGCAACCTGTGCTGGTATTATTGAGATGTTTACTTCATCTTCCGATGATCCACAGGTATTCGAAATGGTCCATTTCAGCTGGTAGGAATTTCCGGCAACTCCGGTGAACTGGGTTGAATGATTGTTCGGTTCGGCAATATTTCCGCCTAATCCGCTGAGGATTTCCCAAAAGCCGGTTCCATACTGTGGTGCATTGCCGGCAAGAGTGGTTTCCGTGCACGCCTCCGGCTGATCAGCACCCGCATTAGCAGGGGTTGGCTGCGGCGCACATGTGCCCTGGATTTCGAACCAACCGGTTCCGTCGTGGTAAGTCAGCATTTTGGTTGTGGTATTATAATAACATGCACCTTCCTGGATAATCGTCATGGTATCGCGCTCTTCCGAGGTCAGATCGGGGAATTTCCCGCTCGTTTTCGAATGAAAAGAATAAGGCACCAAAAGCAACTGAGATGTACCCATGAATTGATAATCGGTTCCCCCGGTGACATCAATTTCTATTTTTAGAAAATGGTCATCCCTGCTCCAGTTAATATTCTCAAAAATTCCGGATTCCACCGAGCCGGCTCCGACATTGAATATAATCAGCCCGAAAGCATTGGTTGTCCCCGATTGTATTTCGCTGTAAACCGTTGCGCCGGTTTCGCTGGTTTGTAATATACTCAGCCTGAAAGCAACCAACTGGTCGGCTATAATGTTCCCGGCGGCATCACGAATCACTGCCTGATACTTGAACGACTGAGGCGACTGAGCCATAAGTGAAATAGTTATTATGGCTGCAAAAACTGATAACGAAATGTTTTTCTTCATAAGTTTCCTGTAAATAAAATTGCGATTAACCTGATGACTTTAATTTTTTCTGTAACGAACAAAACTAAGTAATGGATTCGGAATAAACAAAATATATTTAACGATGCACCTTGAATGCCTGCCGGCAGACCCTAATTCACCTCCAAAAGCGCTTCAGAATCCACGAATTAACTGAGGTAAAGTTTCAAAGCCTTTGGAAAGTTTTAAAAAAGAGCGCATTGAGGGCAGAGTTCATCGCAACAACAGGGCATTTTATATCGCCTTAAATCTCAACAAATTCCCACCAGCTTCCCATTTACACAAACAATTCAAATTATGATTAACCCGCGGGCAATTTTCACTTTCCACCCAACCCGCATCTTCGAACATTTTTTTGTTAAAATCATGATAAGACCCGAATAATCTATAAATTTGTCAGGCAATATTTCAGGAAGTATCATTGTAATCCGGGCAATTTAAAAGAAACAGACGATGGCAATAGCTGAACTGATCCGCACCTCCGGATTTTTTTTCCAAATCATTTATGAATTACAAAATTTTTAAAATTAAATATTGATGAAAAAACTGGTTACATTTTCATTGTTTTTATTCCTGGCGATTACAATAACGGCACAGGAAAAATCGGTGGTCAGGATTTCGAACCCGGCACCGGAGGTCTATAAATCCTTTGTTACACAGCATTATGATATTGCAGCCTATAAGCCGGGAATTCTACTCGACCTCGTGGTTACCGAAGCAGAATTCAGCTTGCTGAAATCGCAGGGATTTGATCTGACTGTCACTCAAACAGAAAAACAATTAAAAGAAAACCTGAAATCACAAACTGATCTTACGGGCTACCGTTCCTATACCGATCTGCTTACCGAACTCCAAAATATTCAGGCCGCGCATCCAACTATTTGCAAACTCTATGACATTGGCGACAGCCGTGGAAAGGAATATTCGGCTGCAGCCTATAACAATTACAAGCACGATATATGGGCGTTGAAAGTCTCGGACAATGTAGCTGCAGAAGAGGACGAGCCGTGTATCTTCTACATGGGCGAGCATCATGCCCGTGAACCCATCAGTCTTGAAGTAGCCATGTATATCTTAAATCATATTGTCAACAATTATGGTACTGATCCTGACATAACTGCCAGCGTAAACAATAAGCAAATCTGGTTCGTGCCATTGGTAAATCCCAACGGACATAAAATCGTTTGGGACAATGTGGATACATGGTGGAGAAAAAACATCAGGGACAATAATAACAGCAACACTATAAATACAGGCACCACCGATGGTGTTGACCTGAACCGGAATTATAGCTGGGAATGGGGCGGACAGGGAACTTCCAGTGATCCCACAGATATTACATATTGCGGTCCTTCTCCATCCTCAGAACCGGAAATCGTTGCCATGAAAAATATGCTTGATACCCATCATTTTGTTGCTGGGATAACTTACCATAGTTATAGCGAGCTTGTACTTTTTCCTTATGGTTACGAAACTAACGCTTTTGCACCTGACCATAACAGCCTCGAAGCGCTGGCCATAAGCATGGCGAATACCATTCCTAGATCCGGCGGCGGATACTACACACCTGAAAAATCCTCTTCCCTCTATCCCGCATCCGGCGTTACCGATGATTATGCATACGGG
>Ga0194126_10011008_pt1 | contig 11743 bp, 6 predicted proteins | sample TA2KigC150mmetaG_FD_148641 | JGI IMG/M metagenome (GOLD analysis project Ga0194126, IMG submission 148641) | Freshwater microbial communities from Lake Tanganyika, Tanzania - TA2015035 Kigoma Deep Cast 150m | ecosystem: Environmental > Aquatic > Freshwater > Lake | place: Tanzania: Lake...
AAGGCGCGAGGAGGGAGCATCCCCGTTTTGGGGCTGTGACCGACGAGCAACGCCGCAGCCGGCCAGGCGCCGCCCCGCCCCGGAGGGCTGGGGCGATTTCGCGTTCTGGCTTCGCTTCTCCTCAGTCGCAGAGCCCTGGCTATGCTCCTTCGTCGTGCCTCGCCAGAAAGCGAAATCGCCTCCAGCAAAACCGGAATTTATTTTTGCACAGACCCTAAGTCCGCTTCAACGCCGAACTCCAGAGCGGGCCCGGAAGCAGCCTGAAGGCTGCGGTCCGCACGGTTTTCGGTTCAAGGGCCATGTGCATGGCCCGGAGGCCAATGCGGCTTCCCATGAACCAGACGGTAGGGCGAGCCTGTCCCCAGCGAGCCGAGTCGGACGTGTTCCACGCACGTCGAGCGGCTCGCCGGGACGGACTCGCCCTCCCGGGCTCATCGGCGGTGAGCATGGTTCTAAGACCAAGGAAACTTTCCACGAACGTCCCCCTCTCCCGTCCTGCGGACACCCTCTCCCTCTTGGAGAGGGAGAGGGAATGGGTGGTCCTGGGAGAGGGGAAGGAGTGGCCAGTCATCGCCTATGACCTCTTTGAACCTCGCCGTGATCGGCGCCGGGCGCATCGGCCGGCTGCACGCGGAAAACATCGCCACCCGGCTCAACGGTGTGCGGTTGAGCGGCGTAGCCGACATCAATCTCCTCGCGGCCCGGGAAGTCGCCAGCCGCTTCCACGTGTCGCTGGCGACGGACAATTACCGGTCGCTGCTGGCTAATCCGACGATTGGGGCCGTCGCGATTTGTTCGGCCACGAACACCCATGCCGAAATCATCCTGGAAGCCGCCGCGGCCGGGAAACACATTTTCTGTGAGAAGCCGATTGATTACGACCAGGCGCGCATCGGCCGTTGCCTGGAGGCCGTGGCCAAAGCCGGCGTCAAACTGCAAATCGGTTTCAACCGCCGATTCGATCCGAGCTTCGCGAAAGTCCGCGAACTCGTCGCCGCCGGCAAGATCGGCCAGCCGCATGTCGTTCGCATCACCAGCCGAGATCCGGCGCCCCCGCCGCTCGAATACGTGAAAGTGTCGGGCGGCCTCTTCCTCGACATGACGATTCACGACTTCGACATGGTGCGCTTCCTGAGCGCCAGCGAAGCCGAAGAGATTTACGCCCTCGGCGACGCGCTCGTGGATCCGCAAGTCGCCGGCGTGGGAGACGTGGACACCGCCATCGTCACGATGCGCCTGAAGAACGGCGCGCTGGCGGCCATCGACAACAGCCGCCAGGCGATTTACGGCTACGACCAGCGCGTCGAGGTGTTCGGTTCAGGCGGCATGGTCAGCGTGTCCAATCGCACGCCGGACAATCATATTCTGGCTGATGCCAGCGGGCTTCACACTGCGCGGCCACAGTATTTTTTTCTCGAACGGTACCAGGAATCCTACGTCGCAGAAATGCAAGCCTTCGTCGATTGCGTGCTGCAGGACCGCCCGCCGCCAGTCACCGGGGAGGATGGATTGGCTCCCGTGTTGATGGGGCTGGCGGCAACGAAATCGCTGAAGGAACGGCGGCCTGTGAAGTTGAGCGAGGTCGCCTCATCTTCACCTTCCGCTCCCCTTTAGGGTCTGTGCAAAAATAACTTCCGGTTTTGGCGGGAGCGCCGCCTGGCCGGATGCAAGGCGCGAGGAGGGAGCATCCCCGTTTTGGGGCTGTGACCGACGAGCAACGCCGCAGCCGGCCCCGCCCCGCCCCGCCCCGGAGGGCTGGAGAGAGGAGGGGCGTTGGCTCGCTTCTCATGTTTCCAAGAAACCCTCTCTGCAACTCTCTCCCCACTCGTTCCTCGCGGGGAGAAAGGGAAGTCAATCGGAGTCGCTGACCGACACTTGTAATCGCACCCATCGTCCGTCGGTCACGCAGATTCTCGAATCAGAATCTCTGAGGGAAAGTTTCGGTCAAGGCTGCGGGGGGGCGAGTTTGTAGTCCGGATTCGGAGCCATCATTTGAGCGTTCACTTGACGGCGCCAATCGGAAAGCTTTTTGTGCAACGCGGCGGCTTTGTCGGGAAATTGCCTGGCCAAATCGTTCTGTTCTCCAATGTCTTCGCGGACGTCGTAGAGTTCCTGCCGGCCCTCGAAGAACTCAATAAGCTTGAAATCGCCCTCGCGGATTGCGCTGCCGGGTCTTCCGCCCTGGTTGCTGTAATGCGGGTAATGCCAGAACAACGCGTCGCGTTTCAATTCACCGGCTTGCCTGAGCAGGGGCGCCACGCTCACGCCATCGATTAACTGGCCTTGAACAGGCTTCACGCCCGCGATCTCAAGGAGCGTGGGGTAATAGTCCACGCTGCTGACCGGCGTGCGGCATGCGCTGCCGTGCTTGGTGACGCCCGGCCAACGAACGATCAACGGCACGCGAATCCCGCCTTCGTAGAGGTAGCCTTTGCCCGCGCGAAGCGGCGAGTTGGAGGTCGCAGGCGTGTTCGGACCTTCCTTGACGGACAGGCCGCCGTTGTCGGTCGTGAAGACAACGACCGTGTTCTCGGCGAGCTTCAGATCATCCAGCTTCTTCAGGAGGCGCCCGACGCTTTCATCGACGCTGGCGATCATCGCGGCGTAAATCGCGTTGCTATGAGTCGCACTGGCGGAGAGCGTATGAAATTTCGCCGTGAGTTCTGCCTTGGCCCGGAGCGGAATGTGAACGCCGTAATGAGCCAGATAGAGGAAGAACGGCTGGGCTTTGTTTTGTTCGATGAACCTCTCCGCCTCGGCCGTCAGCCGGTCGGTCAGGTATTCACCCTCTTCGCCGCGCTCCAATCCCGGCATGAATCGGCCGTCGCGCTGGAAGGGATGGAAATAGCTCAGGGGCGTGCCGGTATGATCCCCCGCCACGTTGAGGTCGAAGCCTTGTTTCTGCGGTTCGAAACCTCTTCCGCCGAGATGCCATTTGCCGACGTGCGCCGTGGCGTATCCTTTGGCCTTCAAGGCTTCTGCCAAAGTTAGTTCTTCCAAGGCCAGTTCCTGCCGGATTTGAGGGCGCAAGAGCTTTTGCGAAGGCATATCGCGCCGGCCGGGAAGCCAGTCGGTCAAGTGAAGCCGCGCGGGATATTTGCCGGTCAGGATGCTGGCTCGCGTGGGCGAACAGACGGGGCACGCGGCGTAGGCGTCGGTGAATTTCATGCCCGACGCGGCCAGCTTGTCGATGTGGGGTGTCTTGTAGAACGTGCTTCCAAAACACCCGAGATCGGTCCAGCCCATGTCATCGATGAGAATGAAGATGATGTTTGGCAGGCGCGGTTCAGCCGCACCAAGCGGAAAGGCGAGGAGGCTGCAAATCAGAAGAAGTTTCATGCGCAGCGTGCCACCCAACTCAACAGAGCGAACCTTGGCGCGCCAGCGTCTTGGAGTGCGACAGTCCTCTGCCGCTTTTGGGCCAGCCCGGCGCATCAAAAGCGCCAGGAGACTGGCGCACTCCAAAACCTGGCGGAGCCAAGGGCATACATGGGAAGGTTCCACTGCCTCCAACCCGTCCGCACGCTCCCTGAACCCATCGCTGGCAGGGCCGTGCTGCTGCGCCGCCGCATCGACCGAAAACCGGCTGCGCGGCAGCGCAGCCCTACCAAGTTCATGGGAAAGGTCCGGAGAAAGGGGACTGTGTTCATCCCCATGCCGCAAGTATCGAGATGCGATCCGCCTCAAGCCAGGATTCCGTCGATCACGTGGCCGTCGGCACCCGTACCGGAGAGCCGGGCGTCGAGGCCCTGGAATTTGACGGTGAGTTTCATGTGATCGATGCCGAGCAACCGCAGCATCGTCGCATGCAGGTCGTGAACGTTGACTCGATTCTCCACGGCATCGTAGCCCAGTTCATCCGTGGCGCCGTAACCGATGCCGCCCTTGATCCCGCCGCCGGAAAGCCAGATGCTGAAGCCCGCGTTGTGATGATCGCGCCCATCGCCGCCCTGGCTCATGGGCGTTCGTCCAAATTCTCCCGCCCACACGACCAGCGTGTCGTTCAGCATGCCGCGATGCTTGAGATCAGTGATCAAGGCCATGCACGCGCGATCCACTTCGAGGGCCTTCAGCCGCACGCCTTCTTTCACGCCGCCGTGGTGGTCCCAGTCTTTGTGGTAAAGCTGGATGAAGCGCACGCCGCGTTCCGCGAGGCGGCGTGCCAGAAGGCAATTCGAAGCGAAAGAGCCGTCGCCGGGTTTGCAGCCGTACAGATCGAGAATGTGTTGCGGCTCCTGGCTGATGTTCATCAGCTCCGGCACGCTGGCCTGCATCTGAAACGCCATTTCATACTGGGCGATGCGGGTGGCGATCTCCGGGTCGTCCACGATGGCGTCGTATCTGGCGTCGAGGGCGTTGACGGTTTGAACCACGTCGCGCTGCTGGTCGCGAGTGACACCGGGCGGCGTGCTCAGATACAGCACCGGATCGCCTTTGCTGCGCAGGTGCACGCCTTGAAACCGGCTGGGCAAGAATCCGGCAGCCCATTGGCGCGCCGCAATCGGTTGGTTCTGGCCGCCTTTGCCCAGCGACGTGAGCACCACAAACCCCGGTAAATCCTCTGCATCAGCGCCCAGGCCGTACACCACCCACGACCCCATGCTGGGACGCCCCGCAATTTGCGAACCGGTGTTCATGAACATGTGCGCCGGATCATGATTGATCGCATCGGTCGTCATCGACCGGACGAAGCAGATTTCATCCGCGACTGAGCCGATGTGCTCGAACAATTCGCAAATCTCAGCGCCGCATGCGCCGAACTTTTTGAATTTGTGCTGCGGTCCGAAGCAGACGAGCTTGGCGCCCTGGAGTTGCGCGATTTGCCGGCCCTTGGTGAACGATTCCGGCATCGGCTTGCCATGCATCTCCGCGAGCTTCGGCTTGGAGTCGAAAGTCTCCAGGTGCGAGGCCCCGCCCGCCATGGTCATCCAGATGACGCGCTTGGTTTTCGGTGGAAAGTGGCAAGGATTGATGATGCCGGTCCATTTGTCTTTGCGTGCCGCGCCTGTGGCGGCGGCGAGCTTAAGAATCGCGGGATTGATGAGCGACGCCAGCGCGAGCGCACCGATCCCTTGCGACGAGCGGCCCAGAAAGGCGCGGCGGGTCTGGCGCTGGAGGAGAAACTGGTGGAAATCAGTGTGGGGGTTCATTGGGCACGGTGCGACCACGACGCTTCGTCAGTCTTTGAAGTCAGGTGTGAGATCCTTGGTGCGGATTTCTTTTACGAGCAACAGATTCAAGAAACGAGGTTCTTGATCCTCCGGGCGTTCGAGATACAACAAGCCTGCCCGACGCAGCACCGAAGCAAATTCACTGTTCTCAATCCTCAGCGTTTCGCCATCCACCATGACCAAGGTAACCGGGTAGAATGGATGCCTTGAGAGGGCCTGCTTCAGAAGCGATAACATGATCAATCCTTACGCCACGGCTCTTAAGATGTCCAGGAGATGAGTCACGGAACCACGTCCCTTGGATGGTCAACCGCGGGTGATGGTTTCGTGGAGGTTAAGAATCACCCGCGCGATGCTTGTCCACGCGGCTAACTCGGAGTCCGCGATACCCTTGGGCGCCGGAGCAAGGCCGACTTTGAGCAAGGCTTCCGACGCCTCCAAATCTTTCCTGTATTCAGCGAGATGTTTCTCGATCAGAGCGCGAATCATCTCCAGCTCATCGGCGCGCGGTGCCCTCGACAGAGCCTGACGCCAGGCCCAGGCAATGCGCGCCGTGGCGTCGCCGTCGCACTCCCTCAAGATGCGGACGGCGAAGGCGCGCGCCGCCTCGACGTAACTGGGGTCGTTCAGCAAGACCAGCGCTTGCTGCGGAATGTTCGAGCGGTTGCGGTCAGCGGCGCATTCCTCGCGCGTCGGCGCGTCGAAAGCGAGCATGCTCGGATGGACGAAGCTGCGTTGCCACCATGTGTAAAGCCCGCGACGGTATTGGTCCGCGCCTTTGCTGGCATCGTAAGAGCGCACCGGAAAATTCAGGTTCTCCCAATAGCCGTCGGGTTGGTACGGCCTGGCGCTCGGCCCGCCAATCTTCGGCAGCAGCAGGCCTGAAATTGCGAGCGCATTGTCGCGGACTAATTCGGCGTCCAGCCGCCAACGGCTCTGTCGAGCCAGGTCACGGTTGTAGGGATCGCGCGCTTGCAGCTCTTTGGAAGCGGTCGAGACTTGTCGGTAGGTTTGGCTGCCAACCATGAGCCGGACCATGTGTTTCACGTCCCAGCCGCTGTCCATGAATTCGCACGTGAGCCAGTCGAGCAATTCCGGGTTCACCGGCGGCTCGCCTTGCGCGCCGAAATCGTCGAGCACCTTGGACAGGCCCGCGCCGAAGAACTGCTTCCAGAGCCGGTTCACAAACACGCGCGCGGTCAGCGGGTTGTCGCGCGACACCAGCCATTCGGCGAGGTCGAGCCGGTTGAGTCCGCGGTCTTCCGGCTTTTTGAATGAACCGCTCAAGTAAGCCGGCAAAGCGGGTTGGACGACTTCGCCCGTTTCGACCATCCAGTTGCCCCGGGGAAGAATCCTAACCGTGCGCGGCTTATCCATCGAGACCGAGACCAGGCAACGCGGAATCGTTCCCTCGAAATCTGTTCTTTCCTTGCGCGCATCCGCCAAACGACGCCGCACGCCGGTCAGTTCAGGCGCTGCGATCCGATGATAAGCGGCGAGCCTGGACTTCTGTTCGTCGCTCCGGTCGCCCGGCGCCAACTTGAGAATCTCGGTGATTTCCGGGGGTGGCAGGGCTGTTTTGCCGGCCTTCCAAGCGCTGGGCACGGTGGTGGCGGAGATTCGGAAGCGCCCCAAAACCTGATTCGCGCCACTCGTTTGCTTGAGCACAAACGTGAGAACCATTTCCCCGTCCGACGTGATCGGTTCAGCCGTGGCGAAGTGAATCGCCTGATTTACGCCGGAACAACCGCGAATGCTCCAACCTTCTTTGCCCTCCTGCGTGCCGTCCACCGCGGCGCGCGCCGAGAATCCTTCGGCCTCGAAAGTAGCGGTGGCTTCCGCCAACTTGATCTTGTTGGTCTGCGCGTCCTCAATCGCGAATTCACTGAGCACGAAATTGCCTTCTGCGCCACGCCCGGGTCCGTTGCCGGGGAGCTTGTCCGACCTTAATGTTTCCAGCCGGAAGCCACTGATGTTTTTCAGGCTGGTTTTGACCGTGACGCGGTAAGAGTCCTTCCCGTCGCGCGGGTCTCGTTCGCTGGCAACAATGTGATCTTTGTCAGTGATCAGTTTCAAGCCCACCGCTGACACAGCCTTTTCCGGCGCGAGCACAACCCAATTCGTCTCGGCACTTATGGTTTCCAGCGCGGCTAACTCCCAGGCCGCCAGGAGCTCGGATTTTGGCGATTCAAACTCACGCTGCAGTCGCGCCAGGTTCTGGTCCAGATGAGCCAACTCCGCGGCTTGCTTTGCATCCGGCACGAGCAGGCCGTCTTCACGGCGGCCAATGATCGGTTCCTTGATGTCGGCGAAAAAGGCGCCCATCGAGTAGAAATCGCGAGAGGTGATCGGGTCAAACTTGTGGTCGTGGCACTGACTGCACCCAATGGTCTGCCCCAGCCAGACGGTCCCGACGGCACGAACCCGATCCGTGAGCATGCGCGCCTCGTAGTCCTTGGCCTGCGCGCCGCCTTCTTCGGTGCTGAGCAGAAGACGATTAAAGGCCGACGCGACTTTCTGCTCCTGGGTGCCGCCGGACAGGAGATCGCCGGCGAGTTGCTCGCGTGTGAATTGGTCGAACGGTTTGTTTTTGTTGAAGGCATCGATCACGTAGTCGCGATACGGCCAGACATTGCGCGGATTGTCGCTGTGATATCCGATTGTGTCTGCAAAACGCACTACATCCAGCCAGCCAATGGCCATGCGCTCGCCGTAGTGAGGTGAACTCAAAAGCTCCTCCACGAATCGGGAATACGCATCCGCGGCGCGATCGCGCTCGAACGCTTCAACCACTTCAGGCTTGGGGGGAAGGCCGACAAGATCGAAATGAAGCCGTCGTGCGAGGGTGCGGCGGTCCGATTCAGGAGAAGGAGCGAGGCCGAGTTCCTTCAGGCGCTTGTGCACAAGGAAATCGATCCCCTGCCCTGTTCCGGGAACGGAAGGTTTGACCGGCGGGAGATAAGCCCAGTGACCTTCGTAATCCGCGCCCTCGGCAATCCAGCGTTTCAATATTTCCTTCTGCGCAGACGTGAGTGTCTTGTGGGATTCGGGCGGGGGCATCAGGTCGTCTTCGTTCCTGGCAAAGATGCGCGCGATCATTTCGCTCTCCTCCGGTTTGCCGGGGACGATGGCGATTTCGCCGGACTTCGCCGGCTTGGTGGCTTGCTCTCCCAGGTCAAGGCGAAGGCCGCTCTTGAGCTTTTTGGCGTCCGGACCATGACAGGCAAAGCAATTGTCGGACAGGATTGGGCGGACGTCGCGGTTAAAGCGGACCGTTCGGGAGGATGGCGGAGCTTGTGCATTCGCGAAGCCGTGCGAGGAAAACCATGTGATCAGCGTCAGGGTCGCAAGCCAAGTCGGCAACGGTGAAAGAATGATGGATGAGTTCACAACAAATCTGTCCGAGATATTACACAGAGAGGAAGATTTCGTCCATAGGTCCTCGACTGCTCCGACCGGACTACGCCGGAGTCCAGCATTGAAGCGGCCTAAAGGCCACGCTGCCTTGGTTTCAGAACCATGCACTCGTCCCTTGAACCGATCAGCGGTAGGGCGAGTCCGTCCCGGCGAGCCGATCAACGTGCGTGGAACACGTCTGACTCGGCTCGCTGGGGACAGGCTCGCCCTACCGGCTGCTTCATGGGAAGCTTTCTTGGCCTCAGAACCATGCACATGGCCCTTGAACCGAAAACCGTGCGGACCGCAGCCTTCAGGCTGCTTCCGCGCGCTCTCCGGAGTCCAACGTTGAAGCGGCCTAAAGGCCACGGCCCGGGGATACCCCTCCCCGCTGATTTCGCTTGCGACGGAGCAATGAATGGCGGTTCATACGCGCGATGCTGCGGGTTGTAAGTCTCAGAAATGCTCGGTCCATTCGAGCGCACATCCAGTTCGTCGCGCTCACAGCCATTCTAGCCGCATCGCATCCAGTTTCTTGGCGAACCTTTGGACAGGAAACAGCCCAGCAAAAGAAACCTGCCGTGTCCACATCCAGTGGGAACGGGCCGCAACGCCCCAGAAAGGTCGTGGTGCCCAGACGCGACCCCGCGGATCAGCCCTTTCGCCTCGCGCCAATGGCCGAGTCCAGCCGGAGCATTGCCATCGCTTTGGCCACGAACCTTTACCTTGCGTTTGACACTCAGTTGCTGCGGACGCACACCGCATGGCTGGGACCTTCCTTAAACTTGTTCGGCACGCCTTACACCGGCTCCAAGACGCCGTTTCTGTGCACGCTTGAAGGGAAAACACTCTGGACGATGCCGCCATTTTGTCCGTGGACCGCGACCGCCCCCTCCACCAACCTCGCTCACGCTCTTCCCCAAGGAACGAAGTTCAAGGCCGTGAGCACCCTGGGCGGCGCCGTTACTCTTGTATATGAAGTGGGCCTTCCTGATGGGAACACCGCCTCGGTTCGAGAAACCGGGCGCGCGTATCGCGACAACGAGCGCACGGGCATTGTTCGCCGATTCGAGATGGGGCCCGCTTCTGCGGACCTGTGGTTTCTTGCGCATGCGGAATTGCATGCGAGTGCTCGAATCGAACGCGATTCCAGTGCGACGCTTATCCAAAGGACTAACGACGTGCTCATCGCGTGGGTGCGCAGTTCAGCAGCCACGACCTGGGAAACTTTCGACGGTCTGGAATCGTATGAGGAATCATTCAACGCGGAAGCGAACGGAGAAAGTCTCGTTCGCACGCGAACCGTCTCGGGCCGTCTGGCTCGCGCCTGGTTGAGAATTCCCGCGCACGATGCGCCAGTGGCAGTGGAAATTCTGAGCGCGGAACATCGCGACAGGGACGATGCAAGGAAGTTCGCCCAGCCATTCCTGGCGGAACGTCCAACTCCGCCCGGAATGAGACCCCCAATTGCGGAAGCGGGTTCTTCTACGGCGATGCCTCCCAGAGTTGTTCCCGGCGACAAAACCGCGGCTTTTCCGGATGGCGGCGACTCGTTCTATCGCATCGAACGCTTTCCTTTGCCTAAAGAAATCAATCTCCAGGTGACGGGAATGGATTGGCTGTCCAGGGACGAGCTGGCCGTCTCCACTTGGACGGGCGAAATCTACATCGTCGAACGAGCGACAGGACCGACCAGCGCCGCGCGGTATCGCCGCTTCGCCAGAGGACTCAACGAGCCCCTGGGGATAAAGGCCGTTCGCAACAGCCTTTACGTCGTGCAGAAGCCAGAGTTGACCCGCATCACGGACACCGACGGCAATGGCGAAGCGGACATGTTCGAGACGGTCAACGCCGATTGGGGCTACACCGGCAATTACCACGCCTTTGCGTTCGGCCCAATGATCGACTCGCAAAACAACTTCTACGCGCTCCTTTGCGGGCAACGCGGCCGCTGGGATGTGCCGTTTGTCGGCTGGTGCCTGAAGATCAGTCCGGACGGAAAGAACCTGGAGGGTTTTTGCCGCGGGCTGCGCGCGCCGAACGGCTTTGGGTCCTACGGGCCCGACGGCGATCTGTTCATGGCCGACAACCAGGGCAATTGGGTCGGCGCATGCAAGCTGAACCATCTTCAGCGCGGGCGGTTTTACGGCTATCCGTCCGGCACGCCGGCGCCCCAGTCCGAGTACCAGCAGCCGAAATCGTTCGCGCCGCCGGCGATTTGGTTTCCGCGCCGCTGGTCGCCATCGACCAGTGGATTCGTCACCATCGAGGACGACCGCTTCGGCCCGTTCCAAGGGCAGATGCTGGTGGGAGATTTCCAGAATGCCGTCGTGATGCGCGTCTTTTTGGAGAAAGTCAACGGCGAGTGGCAAGGCGCGGTGTGGCCCTTTGCTCGAGGATTCCTGTCCGGCGTGAATCGCCTTGCGATGGGTCCGGATGGCAAACTCTATGTCGGTGGCCTGAAGAATGCGGCGTGGGCCGCGATTGCTCCCAGGGAGTCTTCCCTCGAACGCGTGAGGTTTACCGGCAAGATTCCTTTTGAAATCAAAGAAGCGCGTGCAACGTCGAGTGGGATGGACTTGATCTTCACCCAAACGGTGGACCCGGTCACGGCGGGCAACGCCGACAATTACGACGTGCGGCAATTCACTTACCTGTATCACGAACCCTACGGCTCGCCCGAAATCGACCACGAGGGAAAGAAGGACAGCTCGACGCCCATCAGCATGAAGAAGGCAGAGGTTTCAGCCGATCGCCTGAGCACACGCCTGGTGTTGGACGGATGGAAAAGCGGCTACGTCACCTGGGTGCGCTGCCTGGATATCCAAAACTCCAACGGCCAGCCGCTCTGGCACGACTCGTTCTACTATACGCTGAATCAAGTTCCGGCCCGCCAGGGAGAGCGGGCAACACGGTCGGATTGATTTGCTTTTCGCGTGAGATCCCGTTTCTTCTCCCTCTCCTCCTCAAAAAAGGAGGAGAGGGCCGGGGAGAGGAGGTTGCTTTACAGTATAGGAATCCCCCTCTCTCCGGCTTTCTCCCCACTCGTTCCTCGCGGGGAGAGAGAGGAAAAAGCTTAGTGGTCCATTTCATAAATACGCTCACGTTCGCGGCAAGGGATTTTTCGGCCAGACGAGGCGCGAGCGACGAGCATATCCCGAAGTGGATCTGTAAGG
>Ga0194126_10011012_pt1 | contig 11740 bp, 9 predicted proteins | sample TA2KigC150mmetaG_FD_148641 | JGI IMG/M metagenome (GOLD analysis project Ga0194126, IMG submission 148641) | Freshwater microbial communities from Lake Tanganyika, Tanzania - TA2015035 Kigoma Deep Cast 150m | ecosystem: Environmental > Aquatic > Freshwater > Lake | place: Tanzania: Lake...
CCCCATTCCGGATACGAATATTCCCCGATCCTTATCGTCGGCAACGATCTCTCTTTTTTCGATCCCCCGGATAATCACATGATGCAACGTGCCCGGCGAATCGAGTCCTGGACCTCTCGGCATGCCTATACGGGTTGGTTTGTATCGCAGATACGTTAACGCTGCAATGTGGTCATTGCAAGTTCATGATTTCATGAACTTCCCCCCTCCACTCCCGGCAATGATAGCAGAATGGATTTGATACGTGCTTCCATCCTACTCATCACCCCCTCCCTTCGGCTTCTGCAGAGACTCGATCTCCTTGACCATTCTGTCGAAGTCGCTTTCGAATAGCCTGTCCTGAACGATGCGGTACTTTTCAAACTCGCTTTCGGCATGAGCTTTGGCAATTTCTGCAGTCACTTTGCCCGGATCCTGAAGAATTTCACGATCAGTCGCTGCGATGAAGCGATTGAGGCGGGTTTCCCAGTCCTGCATGGTCATGGGCATCTTGCGTAGCGCCATGTCCTCTGCAACATCCAGGTACGCCGAAACCAACCGTGCAAGTTGTACCATTTCGTGTTCGGTCAGGTAGTTCTTTGCAACCACAACATCGAACTTTTGGATCTTTCCTCCGGGCGCATCCTTCCAGGTGGTCAACCCCATATTCTGTTTTTCAGCATCTGCCCGGTTATAGATGACCTCCGCTGCGGTCTGGCCATGTATTGCCCAGTGCAGTTTATTCTGCACGGTGGCGAAAAAGCGCTTGGTGGCCTGGGCCGTCACGTCGTAGTCGATGGAGGTTGCATAGATGTCGGTGACCTTCTGGTAGAACTTGCGCTCGGAGAGACGAATCTCCCGAATACGCTGCAACTGTTCTTCAAAATACTGGTCGGTAAGGATGGAGCCACCGCTTTTCAGTCGTTCGTCATCCATGGCATAGCCCTTGATGGTGAACTCCTCAATGATAGTGGTCGCCCACTTGCGAAACTGTACTGCACGCTCGGAATTTACCTTGTAACCGACGGCAATGACAGCTGCAAGACTGTAATGTTTGGTGTTGTAGTTTTTTCCGTCTCGGGCAGTTATTCGAAAATTTCGAATAACTGAGTCCTCCTGTAATTCGCTGTCTGAAAAAACTTTTTTCAGGTGATAGTTTATGGTATGAGTCGCCACGTCATAGAGCATCCCCATCATCTTCTGGGTAAGCCAGATATTTTCATCGGCATAAACCGCATCGACGCCCCCTGTACCGCTGGCAGCGATAAAGGTCAGGTATTCAGCCGCCGAGGAGCGAACAATAGAGACCTCCTTATCTGTTTTTTTTCTCCCGCTCATACCTTCCCCCTTTTGTCTATCAAGAGGCAAGCCATCGGTTCGGCCTTGAGCGCCTGCTGCATCCCTTCGCCAAGGAATTGTTTGTTATCCTCGACATCCCACCCTGAGAGAGTTTTTTTATCCATTCGAAAGATGCAAGGGTTATGGGAGCTTTTTGGTAGAATAACTCGTTTTGCAAAATGGAAAAATACGATTACAGCCAAAGCACGGCAAGAACAATAATAAGCTGTGCTTCAATTGCACAGCGTCACCTATTTCATGCACTGATGCAACGTGCCCGCCGAATCGAGTCTTGGACCTCTGGGCATGCTTCTGCTTATTGATTTGTATCGAAGAAAGTTAACGCTGCAATGTGGTCATTGCAAGTTCATGATTTCAGGAACTTCCCCGCCCCCCCTTACACCGCTACGTTTCCGGCAAAACGGTCTCCTGAATACCGAATACAGGTTTCAGGCTATAGTATTATAATATGATACTTTATAGAATTATTTCGATATACGGAGGAACGCCATGAAGTTGCATTTAGTTTACGTAGTTGTGAGCGTCCCCTCGGTGGTCGCCTCGACGCGGAACACCTTTTTCAGATGCTGGTTTGCCAAACAACTCAAAGGACGTGAGCGGGAACAAGGAATGGTGGGCATTCTTCGGGTAAAGCTGGCAGCAAAGCTGCTCGGCATCGCTTGGACTCTGATGAAAAACAAGGAAATGTTTGCCTATGAAAAACTGAACAACTGCTGACAAACGGCTGTCTTGGCAGCGATTCGGCGGAGAGGAGCCCGTTTTAGCGAACGTTGAGGCGCTGACCTCGTGCGGGACATTTCGGGACTCTCACCCGAATCTTGGAACCTGGACAAAGGATGCTTGACAGCAGTTCATCAGCATGTCGCATACCAGATAACGATAAGGTACGAGATTCTTCAATCGTGATCAACCCGCCATTCTATATCGTGCTTTTTCAAGCACTTGGAGCGGCTGTTCGTTAATAAAAAAACTTTTCGTTTTGATTTGTCACTATAGAATGTCCCCAAGCCTCGATTAACACATAGGGATGTGCTTGCAAATAGGCAGTATTACAAACATTCAATATTTTCAATAACCCCATATTTTTCTGCTTTTTCAAGTTTGTCAAATTTTGCTTTTAATTTTGAAAGTTCCGAATTTGAATCTGCAATTTGGTCTCTCGAAACAGTATAATGCTTTAAAACCTCATAAATACTCTTTTGTGACTTGTATTCTTCAATGACTTTAAAATCATTGTGCTCAATAATTTTTTTAGCTTTATTAAGTTCATTAGAGCTTAAGTTTTTGAAAGCATTCCACCAATCTTCTGTTATTCCTTCTTTTTCAAAAAAGAATCTAAAAAGCAAGTATGTTTCGGGCATATAAAGTAACTTATTGTATTCCTCTTCATTTGTGCCAAAAGCTTTATAAAAGAAACTTTTACCTTTTCCGATTTTCCCTTTGGTTGCATTTAATATAACCTGAACAGCTCTAATGAATTTTCTGTTCCAATGAGTTCCAACAAAATCTCTATTCAAATGATAGTCTCCGAAAATCGGGTGAAATTTCATTGGGAAAGAATAAATATTAATTTTATACTTATCGCATAATTCAACATTTATCTTTAATCTTTGATATAACTCAACTGGCTTATCTTCAAAGTTATAAAGCAAGTAATTTGAGTAATGCTTAATTCCTTGTTTCTTTGCTCTTAGAATTGCATTTAAATAGTATTCTTTGTAATCCATACTATCAAAAGCAATACGTAATGGTCTAATTGGTATCTTACTTAAAAGTTTTGCTTTCTCATCAGTCAATAAACAAGCATCCACGCCTTGATTGAAATCAACATATCTTTGCTTGGGAACTTTATTTCGATATTTCTCGAATACTGGGAGCAAATCAGGAGCAATTTTTAATATTGTACTTTTTGTTGCAGTTTCTGGTTTATTTAAATTGTTATCCAATATTAAATTATAAATCTCCTGCTTTTGAGCCCCCTTTAGTTTGCCTATTAATTCATTAAGTAAAACAACTGTTTTTCTGATATAACCATTATCATTAATACCAGCTTTTAAATTATTAAGTGAAATTTCAAGTTGATTAGGCTCAATGAACTTGGTTTTATTGTCGAAGCCATTTGCTTGGATTTCACTAATTATTTCAGAAATACTTGAAGAGGCAAGTACATTATTATCTAAAAGCAATAGATTTCGTTTTTCTCCATAAATTTTATTTACGGCATCTATCTTTGATGACAATTCGACTTTTTTAACAAACTTTGGTTCAATAATAGGAACAGCACAAAACTCGCATTTTCTTACACAACCTCTTGTTGTATAGCCATAGTAAGCATTGTTTTCAGGATACTTATACTCAACTTCTTCTAAAATCGAATAATCTAATGGCAATTCATCAATAATAATATCATTATTGTCTAAAACACCCTTTTTGTTAAGTAACCCAGTATGAACATTTTTTATTCCGGTAATCTTTTTTATTTCATCAGGAATCACTGAAGCCATTACACCACCAACCCATATTTCATTTTCATTTTTAACAAGATCTTTAGAAAATTGAATTGTCTTAATTGTAATATCCCAATAAAAAGTAAATAAAGATGTTATACAAATTCTATCCCAGTGCCTTTCACTCAAATATTCTTTTTTCCAGTAAAAATCTTTGTAATAGTTAAGAGCATTAAGTAGTAATAATTCATACTTTGATTCTGAGATTTTCAAATCATCAATTAGTGATTTATTACGTTTTCTAATATACCCCTGTATTAGTAAAAATTTAGATTTCCAATTAATAGACTTGTCAATTTTTTCAAGTTTTGCAACACATTTATTTGTTATATGTTTAATTAAAAAATCTTTAAGTTCTCCCTTATAAAAAACAACGTTATCACCTAATATTTTGTGATATGTTGCAAGTTTCATTAATCCAATTGGCGGATATTTGTTTTTGTAATTTGGTTCTATTAATAAAACATTTCTCATTTTAACTCGTCTTCAATCTTGTTAATTACATTTTCTGCCACATTTGGATCTAAAGCATCTCTAATTATCGAAAAGATTTTTCCTACTAATTTTCTTTGTTCTTTATTTAAACAACTCAGTCTATCAGTTCTAAATTTTGGTTTACAATCTTCTTCATTCTCCACAGAAACTTGATCTATCCCATTTTTATTTTCGGATTGTACAACTCTATCAAGTATTTTCTTTATTGGAGAAGTTTCATTGTTGTTAAAATCGTGTTCGATTTTTTCTATTTTGTTTTGTGCTTTTTTGGCCTCTTCTTTTTTTCGTTTATATCTCTCATTAAACTCTTGATGCTCTTTTTTGTCGGTAAAACCGTTTGATTGCTTTTGCTTAAACTCTTCTTCAAATGCTTTTAAATCTTCGATTTTCTTAATTGAACTATTTATTTCAGAAGCTGTGTAACACAATTTATATATATTAGAATGAAAGAAATTCTTTAACTTCTGCTCAAACTCAAAATAAATTGTGTTTTCTGTAAAATAGTCACGCCTTGAATTTGGAATTAAATCAGGATGCAAAGCGTGTATCTCCCCAAAAAAGTAAAAATGAAATCTTCTATCACGTTGAAGTTTTAATAAGGTATATTCATCTCCAATTTGAATGTTTGATTTCCTCAAACGAAATCCTCTTGTATAATTTATTTGGTTTAGAGATTGATTCTTTTCAGATACACTATGCCAACCCCAATACAATAGGTTACCGTCAGAAGCATATTCTTTAAAGATAACTACATCTATTATTTCATCTTCTTTCTTTTTGTCATTCTCATCTCCTTTGTAAATATAAGTTGAGTATCCTTTGAATAATTGTTCTGAATTAAGATAAATTTTGTATTCGTCTACAGTTATGCCATTCTTTTTAAACTCCTCGAATATTTTAGATTTATAAATAAATCTTGTCGGGAATGGTAATGGAGCAACCATTGAAAGGTACTTTTCAATTTCTCTTTTATCGAGCAAATCATCACTTGTTACGTTTTCTAGTATAACTTTAAAATAATGTACTTCAGGACTTTCTTTTTGTATTGAAAACTCTGTAACCTGCTTAATTACTGAAATTGCATCTTCTTTGTCTTTCCTATTATTTATAATATCTTTTAATTTGGCAGCATTCCATTTCAAAATTGATTTTTTGGTTTCATTAAAAAATGATGTTTCAAAGATTAAATTTTCACAATATGCTAAACCGCCAAGTCTCCCAATGCCACGAAAACCTTTATCTACTCCTCTTTGTTTTGTAGATTGTGCAATATTCTGTAAAATTGGCTGAACTTGTTCAAAAGCAATACCTGTAGCATTATCTTCAATAATAATTTTTCTTCTTTCTGCATCAATTGTGATATGAATTTCACCTTGATTTATTTCTAATAAACTTTCTCTTACAGCTTTGTCAATTTGGTCTGCTGAATTCTGAATGTATTCTCTAAAAATAAATCGTGAATCCTCATACATTCCAATTGTAAGAGATTCAATAACATCTTTTCCAATAACTGGTGTAAACTTATTATCCATTCTTAAACTGTTTATAAATTGGTCTTGGGAATTTAATATTTAATAATGAGCGGAACACGGGATTTTGAACAACATATTCGCCCTGTTTCAATCTTGTAAGCATAGACTTGTAAACTGATGGTACATATTGATAATCTGGTTTTGATATTTCAATTGCATTTGTTCTGCCGTATGCGTGTGTTGCACAATTTCCTTTTACTCTATCATGAATATCACTTTTGAATTGTTCAGCTGAAAATAATATTATACCCAACGAGCGACCTCTTTCTGTTATATCTAATAATTGCCTTAAGATTGGAGAACTCTTCGGCACTTCTTTGGAACCATATTTATTTAATTCATCAATAAATATCACAATCTTTGATGGAATATCTGCTTCGTTCCTATCATACGCTTGTCCAAGTTTTAACTCATAGATTGAACGCATAACATCCCCAAAAACAAATCCTTGTGTTTCTTCATCTAATTTGGCAACATCAATTACAAAAACATCATTTTTCTTAATGTTTAAGATTGCCTCCTTTAGTCTTGTTTCATTGTCTTTAGGCTTGCTACTTATCGAATTTGAAAATATTGTAGTTTTTTCAATAGTTTTTCTGAATAGTCGATAAAATTTACGCCAACTTAAAACTGTAATTTCTTTGTCTTTACCTGAAGCCCCTGCTTTTGTATGCTCATAAACTTCGTTAAGCAATTCGTTCCAATTTGTAATACCATTAAAACCACTTTGTCCAGTTGCTATGTAATTAACAATGGATTCCATCGTTTGGTTTGGGTCATCAACATTTGAGAAAAGCAAATCAATACTTTCTTTATCATCCTCAAAAATGTATTTATATAAAAATGCTTTATTTAGCTCCATTTGACTTTTAACATCCCTACCATATGTTGATGAAACAATATCCTTTGAATATGGATAAAAATATTTTACATTCTGAAACGGAATCGTACTCAAATCAAGCATTTTATAGATACTCTTATCATCAGAAGTTAATTCGTCATTTATTTCATCAATTGCAAGCAAATCTCTTCCTTTTACATTTAGCAACACAAAAGCAACTGATTCTCCTTTTGATTTTTCTATGTATTGGTCTTGAATTGCTTTTAGCAAAAACATTGCATATGATGTTTTTGATGCTAAACCTGAAATACCTGAAATATTTAAATGAGCACCTTCTGGCCCAATTAAAAAATGAGAATTAAAATGAACTGGTATTGTAACACTATCAGGTTGTTCATACATTTCAATATATCCGCAAGGTAAAGGATTTTTTATATCTTTTAAACCTAACGCCTCTCTTATGTCATCTTCACTTGCAAGACTAACAAAAGAACCGTCTAAAACAGGCGTATAAATACCTTGCGAGTTGCCAACAACTTTTGCTCTTACGTAATTCATTCCAATACGCTGAGTGTATTGCTGATAATTAACATCACCAAAATCGCTTGAAATATAGCCTGCGAGAAAACTTGAATTATCCGTTAAATGAGATATTTCTTCAACAACGCCAAAAGTAATTGAACTTTTAATATGGTTAACCTTTACAACGTCAAAAGGCTTTATTATTAATTCTTTGTCTGTCCAAAAAAAGAATTCATCAACCGTTGTTGGAACTTTTTCTGTTGCAATAATTTTTCCGATTTGCTTCATGTTAAAATAAATTTAGAAAGTGAATATCACTTAAATACTTGCTTTTTAAAAATAACTCTGTTAAATAAACTGGATATAAATGATTTGCCCATCTGCTATCTTTACCATAACACACAGGATTTCTTTCGTTAATAATATTTGCAGTAATTACATCAATTAAATCACTTTCCAGTCCGTTTTCATTTTCATTCTCAGTGATTAATATTTTTTCTATTTTTACTATACCTGCAAAAGGGCTTTCGGTATGTTTTGCGTCTCTAATCCTGACATACCAAACGCTATATTTATAATCACCGAGATAAAACCATTTCTCTTTTTCATGTTGAAACATATATGCAGGTGTCCTATGATACAAAGGCAGTTTTGCAAGTAAAGCAGCGTTACTTTTATTGCTTCTGTCCTTGCTAAATTCAGGATTAAAAAGTTTTGAAACCCCTATTACACAACGATAATTGTTTTTAATTTTTGATAATTCCTTATACTCACCTGTTTTCATTGGTTTGTATTGAAGCGAACCATCTTTAAGTAAATAGCTATCTTCGTTTAAGAGATTTTTTGCAGTAAGAATAGCAACAATTTTTTTTTCGCTATCTACCATTTCGTCTTGTATTGCAGCAATACCTAAATGTTCATATTTTAATTCTTTTGAATCAATATTTGCTTTTGATGAATAGCTTAATATGTTTGAAAATTTTAATCCAATCTTCTGAACTCTTGGTGTATTATTAATTTTTTCTTTCAGATTATTAAAAAACAACTCTGTATTTCTTGTTTCTGGATTAGCTTCCACTGGCAAAGACAAAACCAAATTACTTTCCAGTTCCTTGCATTTAAAATTATTTGGATTTTTTCTCTCACAGCAAGCGACACCAATCTGTCCTGCCATAATTGGAAAAATCCTTTTATTAATTTCAATATCATCAACCTTATAGGTGCGCCTTGATCCATCTAAAAAATATTTAAACAATGGTTCTGAGTTAAATAATTGTTTTGCTTTTTTGGTTAAATCTTTTGTCTGTTTCAGGGATGTATCTGTTTCTCCATACCTATCTTTCAGTAATGTATATGATTGAGTTTCTTCATAATTAATTGTTGGCACTTTTAATTCTTCGTCTGCACAGTATCTGTATGAATCATAGCAGATTCCATTTGTTGCATCTTCAAGTATTTTTCTAATATTTTTCATTCTAATTATAAAACTCAAAATTAGTATTTTTCTCTTGGTGCTGTGGCAAAATTGCACTCTTTGACAAAGCGTTGGTTTCAGCGTTGGCTTGTGGGGCTTTGGCAATGTGTGCAATGTGGGTCGGCAATTGTTTTAAAAAATGTGCGGTGGGCAAAAAATAAAAAACATCGGGTCGGTTTGAGTGTCGGCTTTTTGGTCTTATCAATATTTCGTTTTTCTGCACTTTCACAATGGTTTACTTTTTAATTTTCTGCCTGTCGTTATCTGTTTCCTACACTTGGCGGTAACGGAGGAAGCCACACGCAGGCCGGGAGTTACCCGATAAATTGTCCACGAAGAGCTGCCTTTCAATTTACTAATTTCCTTTCAACGAGCCACCAAAACCCGGCTTGACGGGTAGCTGAAGTTATGGGCAGAATTCACATTTTACTGTCGATATTAGTTTTTTAATTCCTGTTTCATAATCCTTTCTGAGGTCTAACCAAGTAATTTGTTTAAGGAAAATTGGTAATGAAGGAATCTTTCTAGCATTTGGTAATATAACTGGTATAACTTTACAACCTCTACTTACAAATTCTGAAAGAAAAGCTCTAATCTCCATATTTTGCCATGGACCCAGTCCATTCTCTCCAACAAAAACAGCCACGTTGGAGATTTCATTAATTTGATTTTCCAATTCAATCTGCCATAAAGAACCTAAGACCAACTGGTCTTCATCAAACCACGTTCTTACTTTTTCCTTTTGTAACAATTCCTTTATTTCTCTAATTTTAGGCTTGTCTTCTGAATTGTGGCACAAAAATACATCAAATGAAGTTTTCTGATTTTGTTTCTTCAAGTGCTCCAAAATGTCAGTATGTCGTCTCGAATAAGTAGATATTATATCTAACAAGTTTTCCAAATCTTCATAGATAGCTTTTGTTTTAATATCTTTCAAGTTCGATTTAGAAATACACTCCGAACAAATATGTGCAGATTTCATCCCCAAATCGATGCCAGTCTTGTCTCGCCAAAAATCATTTAAACAACCAGTATTTTCATCGTGTTCATTACCAATTTTATAATCAAATGCTAGATTAGAAGCGATAAAGTATGCTAATCCATTGGTGGTTGGTAACTCAGTATAGTTATTCCAACCACTAAATGAAACTATTATACTGTCGTTGTATTCTTCGAAAAAGTAATTATTGTCGTATTGAATATTGGTTAAAAGGTAATTTAAATCCGCATTTCTCAGTTCCTCTTTAATTACATTGTCTAATCCGAGATAAGTTTTAGGACAGTTTACAACCGGTGTTTTTATTTGAAATTTCTCATGTCGCGGTATGAACTCAATATTTATGCATATCGAATTCAAAAGTGAACAAAATGAGTCTAAGTCAAACGGGAAGGTATTATCTTCAAAAAACTGAATTTTAATTTTGTCTTTCATATCTCTGTCAATTTTGTCGCGAATTTATTTTACCCATAACGGTTCACAGCTTGCCGTTCGTGCGGGATTTCGGAGCGGTTCACTGTCTGCCGTGATAAATTTTGTTTGTTGCACTCACTTTCAATTTGCACATCAGCTCGCATGACGGCAAGGTGTTGTTAGCAGTAGTTTTTTACACTTTGTAAATTTCAACAGCTGTCGGTCCCTTGTCATTCTTCCCAATTTTGTATTCAACTTTGTCACCGACTTGCAGTTCATTAAATTCACAATTCTCAATGTCAGCGTGGAAAAAAAACAGTTCGGATTTTTCATGTTGAATGAAGCCGTAACCTTCTTTGAGTTTTGTAATGACGCTGATTTTTTTGCCGTCAATAGAGGGAGTATTCACAGTCGGACTTGCAGTAATGCCTTTGGATGGAGGTGGGGTGAATACCTTGCTCTGCTGCGGAGTAATAAAGATGTTATTTACAACAGGATCATTACGCTTTGTTTTGTCATCAATGATATTGTGCATTAAAATCGGATAGGTTACTTCGTCCATAAGAGCCAGGGATGTTGTTGTCTTCTGAGTCCGTTGATTTTGGTCAACATATTCAAAGTCCCAACCGAGAAGCATTACTCGTGTTCCTAAGGTGTTTAGTTTACGAATGAGTGGAATATAGTCGCTGTCACAAGCGATTAAAACCAGAACATTGAATCTCTTGTACATCGCAAGTTCAAATGCTTCTAAGGCAAACCAAACATCAATGCCCTTTTCCGTTGTTGTCCCGCCTCTTGTCTGAAGTGGCAAAAAGTGAGTGACGACACCTTCATTCATCAGTACATCGTCAAAAATTCTGTCCAGCAACAATCTGTCTTTGCTTTGGGCCTCTTGGGCGCTATATCGGCCACGGAAATAATGAGCATCAACTATTTGACAGTATCTCATGTCAACACCCTCCGCGTCCGCGACTTGTCGTCTAATGAACTCATGAAGTCCAGAAACACTCAGTCGTGCCTTTCTTGAATGATTGTAAGCATAATAATTACTTACATGGGAGAAATACCCACCGTCATAGAAAACTCCGATTCTTGTAAGTTTTGTCGTTGTTTCGTGCATAGTCGTTGGTTTTAAAAATTACTGCTAACTCCTTTATATATGCACCATATCCCACCAAAAGGTGCATATAGCCAGCTATTCTGTCATGCTTTATACACCTTCGAGGTGCTTAATATTTCTTACAAATTATCAAAGGGGCTGGAGATTTTCAGTAAACTATGCTCGCATACGTGTGTATTGTAGTCGGAAATTAAAAATCAGCCAATTTCGGAAATTAGCAATCACCCAGGCAGCGTCTTTAAATTACGTCATCTCAGCATGATCTCCTACGACTTTTTGAAGCGATAGTGGCTTTTTTCTGCGGGTGGCGCCTCCTTCCGCCGGTTGCTGTTGTTCGAAGATGGTTGTACGGTGTTCGAGCCGGTAGCTTTTACCGGTTAGTTTGATGACTTCGCATTTGTAGAGCAGCCGATCAAGCAGCGCCGTAGCAAGAACCTCGTCACCAAGCATCTCTGCCCACTCTTTCGGGTTTTTGTTGGTGGTAATGATGAATGATGTCT
>Ga0194126_10011022_pt1 | contig 11730 bp, 12 predicted proteins | sample TA2KigC150mmetaG_FD_148641 | JGI IMG/M metagenome (GOLD analysis project Ga0194126, IMG submission 148641) | Freshwater microbial communities from Lake Tanganyika, Tanzania - TA2015035 Kigoma Deep Cast 150m | ecosystem: Environmental > Aquatic > Freshwater > Lake | place: Tanzania: Lake...
GATTTTGAAAAAAGGTTCGGCGACTGGGGACTGCTTTTTTTACGAATACAGCCAGGCAACGGAAATACTATTTCCCCGGGCCTTAACCTTTTCTCCGGGGTAAATTATAATGCCCATGATAACGGCCCGAAGCCGGAACTGCGGCAATACTGGTACAAACAGCGCCTTTTTGACAATCAAATTTCTTTAACTGCGGGCAAGGTGCAATCAAGAAACCTGCTCGATAGAAGCATATATGCCGGAGATGACGACGCCCAATTCCTGGCAGATGTATTTAATAAATCGCTGGCAATAGAATGGCCTTCCAGGTACGGCCCGGGATTAAATATCGCCGTAGCCCCGCAGAAAATCGGCTTTCTTGAATTCGGGGTTAATTATTTTGACGCGCCCGGAAAATGGGTTCACCTGGGCCGGAATAATGTTTTTTCGTTTGAAACAAAACTTAAATCCCGCCGCGGGAATTACAGGTTTTATTCCTGGGTAAATAAACGCAAACACAGAATGCTCTTAAAACAGCAGGATAAAAATTTGAATTACGGGGCAGGATTCGGCTTTGACCAAGAGATAGCGGATATTTTCGGTATTTTCGGCCGTCTTGGCTGGCAAAGGCCTGATTTAATCCCGGCTGACGGAGGCGCTACAATAGGATTTACCTGGTCAGGCGGCGGACAAATGACGGGAAAATATTGGGGGCGTAACGAAGATGTTCTCGGGATTGCTATCGGACAGTTATTCCCCAGCAAACAATACCATGATGCCGGCAATCCATCCGGCGCAGAAGGACACTTAGAGCTCTATTACAACTTTGCGCTCGGCAAACACTTCCATATAAGCCCTGACCTGCAGCTTATCTGGAACCCCAATGGCGTAACCAAAGAATCACAGGGCGATGACGGCGCAATCTTTGTTTACGGCATCCGCGCCCGCTTCGATATGTAAATTATTCCGTATCCTTATAAAACTGTTCGGCCCGTGGATGGATCTTAAACTTTCCTGTTTCCTGAAAAGAATCAAAAGCAATCGCCCCCAAGAAAAGAATAAGCATAATAAAAGCTAGGACCCGCCTCCAACCCCTTCTTTTGGTTATCGCCAGGATACTCGGCAATATGCCAAACAGCATCACAATGCCAAAACCCCCTGCCACATCAATCGCCTTTATAAATATATCGGGAAATATCAGGGAAATTGCCAGCGGCGGTAAGAAGGTAAGCGCAATATTCAGGGCTTTGCTTTGTTTTTTGAAATGATTGACCGTCAGGTCTTTTATGAAAGCTGATAAGCCCATTCCGTTTGCCAAAAATGATGTAATGATCGCAAGCAGGGAAAAGATCAGTGCAAAAAGCCCGAATAACGGAGTTGCAATGATTTTTGAAAGCGGAATTGTAGCGGGTTGGTTGTTCTCAAAAGCATAAATTAAGCTTGCCTGCCCGTTATGCACGGGTATAGCGCCAACGCCGACCAAAATCCACAATGCATTCATTATGAAACCGATAATCATGCCCAAAAGTATGGTCTTTTCCATAGCGCGGTTATCCCATTTAAGCGCCTGGCATATAGTAGGTATGATATTATGAAAATGAAAAGCCGTTACAACAATAGGGATAGCACATGGCAGGAATTTCCAATCAGCATACGCAAGCTGGTTGATTTTTATATGCTTTGCACCCATAAAAACAATAATACCAAAAGAAACAAACATAAGCGTTGTAAATAAAACATTATACTTCTCAATAACTCCTACGCTTGTCAGTATAATTGAACCGAGTACTGCAAAAAATAAAAGCACAACCCATATATGGAATGCTTGCGGAATATTAAATAAGCTTATAATTATGCTTGAGCCGCCGGTAATATAGGCGACTAAAAGCCCATACAGTAAAATAAGGTTGGCAGCTATAGCAACCCATTTTCCGAAAGTACCGAGGTATTTTTCATACAAGCTTGGATAATTAAATGTTCTTCTTTGGCTTCATTAGCTTCTTTTGCCAGGACTACCGCACTGTAAAACATTGCTGCGCCGAATACAAACATGTTGATAAGAGACGGCATAAAACCTGCCAGGCCTGTGTTCACAGGCAATGCCAAAATGCCCGCGCCGATTAAATTTCCTACCACAAGAAGCGAGACCGAGATCAAAGAAGCAAAAGCTATTTTTGTACCGGCATTACCCATTCTCTCTCCTTTTTTAACAGATTGCCGCGCAAACGGCTAATCCGCCTTCTGATGTTTCCTTGTATTTTGTGCACATGTCTTTGCCCGTCTCAAACATTGCTTCCAATACCTGGTCAAAATTTATTTTTTGTTTCCGCGGGTCGCCGGCCGAAGCAAGAAGGTATGCGTTATAGGCCTCCACTGCTGCGACGGCATTACGCTCGATGCATGGTATCTGGACATAGCCGCCTATAGGATCGCAGGTCATGCCCAGGTGATGTTCAAGCGAGATCTCCGCAGCATTCTCAATAACGTTTAAAGGCGAGCCGTTTACATGCGCTAACAGGGCTGCTGCCATAGAAGATGCAACGCCTACTTCACCCTGACAGCCGACCTCTGCCCCTGCGATGCTTGCATTATGTTTAGAGATAAACCCGATCAATGACGCAGCAAGCATTCCGCTGCGCAGCGATTGCTCCGATTTATTAAAACGGTGCTTTAAAAGATACAGTATCCCGGGGATGACTCCCGCTGACCCCGAAGTAGGCGCAGTAACAACAATATGCCCTGCGGCATTTTCTTCGGAAGCAGCCAGGGCATAAGCATTTAAAAAACAAGGAAACGGTCCGGAATATGCTCAACCGGAAAATCATGCGTGGGCTGATGCGCCCTCTTATATAAGGTATGGGCCTTCCTGGCAAGGCCGATTGGCCCGGGCAGCAGGCCTTCGGAATGTATCCCGTTTTCCACCGACTCAAACATCACCGATATTATTGCGTCGAGTTTCTTATAGATTTCGCGCTCGCTTGCGCCTGTCAGCGCCTGCTCATTCTTGATCATAAGCTCATCCAGGGAGATATTGGCTGTGCCGATTATTTTTTTGAATTCCGCCATATTGCCGTAAGGGTAAGGCGGTTCAGGGCGATTCTCTTCAACTTCCCCTTTATATTTAATAAAGCCGCCTCCAATGGAATAAAACTCTTTTTCCAAAAGCACCTCTTCTTGCGCCATTAATTTCATTATCACGGTATTTTGAAACGGAAAAGAATGCTGCACTGCATCAAAATGGATATTCTTTGAGCTAAAAGGGATTTCTTTGCCTTTCAATTTAACAGAATATGTTTCAGGGCCCTCTTTAAAGATTTTCTCAAATTCCTCAGAATCGCAGGTTTGCGGCTGCCACCCAAGGATACCCGCAGTGATTGCGCGGTCTGTGCCGTGGCCTTTGCCGGTAGCGCTAAGCGAACCGTATAAATGAATCTCTATATTTGTAGCGGATTTGATCTTCTCTTCAGGCAGGCCTTCGATAAATTTGAGGAAGCGGTTTGCTGCGCACATCGGCCCTATGGTATGCGAACTTGAAGGCCCGGGGCCGATCTTAAAAATATCAAATATGGATAATTTTATCGAGCTCATTTTTTTTCTTTTTTGCGTTCTTCTATTTCGCTACGCAGCTGTTTACTGATGATCCTCTCTGTTTCCGCATGAGTATTGGCTATCTTTAAAAGTTCTTCCTGCAGTTTGATACGCCGGGCAGTTTCCTTTTTAAGCTCCAGCCACCTGCGCCAGGAAAAAATAGCAAAACCGATACTTAAAGTTATAAGCGCTGTAAGGATTTCATCGATATAGGTTAACGCCTGGGGATTTTTCTGGAACAGTTCTACGAGGAATTTAAAAATGTTGAGAAAATAGGAAATAACCAATATAAATACGGTAATAATTGCAAAGATTATCATATCTTTTTGCATTTCAAGCATTTGCTGCTCCTTTGGTAAAATACATCTTAATATATATTTTATCACGACAGGCAGGAAAATCAAGATTGAGAATTTATTTATTCTTCAAAATAGGAATAAGTATACAATGCAAGTTTGGCAATAAATTTTTTGGCGGGGACGCTGCTTCTGGTGGCATGTTTTGTCAATACGCAGATAATAAAATCTCCTCTGCAGGTATAAACTATGCCCGCATCATGGCAAATCCGGCGCTCAAGCCCTGTTTTATGGGCAACGGTGATTTCCGGAGGTAAATATTTAGGTATGCGGCTGTTTGTCTTTGCCAATTTTAAGACCTTGAGGCACCTTTCGGAAATATTTTTGTTCACAAGTTTTTTACGGTAGATCTCTTCCAAAATATCAGCCATATCCCGGGCAGTCGTAAAATTCTCAATTCCCATTTTGTCCCTGGAATAATAATCAGCGATCCTGCGGTTTAAATTTGTATCTTTTAACCCGAAGGATGCGAATGCGTTATTCAGGTAATCTATCCCGACTAAGCTGGTCAGCATGTTTGTCGCAGTATTATCGCTATCACAGATCATAAGGCCGATCAGCTCCTCAACGGTAAATGACTTGCCCGCAGGCATATCCTTCAGGACCCCTGAGCCGGAAAGCTTGTCTTTTAATTTTAGCGTGATGCTCTGGGTGAGATTGATTTTTCCTTCATCAGCAGCAAGAAAACATGCTGCCATAATAGGGATTTTTGCCAAACTTGCCGAAGGGAACAGAAGGCCTTCATTATGACGGAAGACCAATCCTGTTTGCATGTCTTTAATTACCACGCCTGACTGCCCTTTAAATTTATTTATTTCAGCTGTTAATTTATTTTGCAGGGCGCTCCATGCGGCTTTTCTTTTTTCTAAGATGATTTTACGCTGGTAATCAGTGTAGGCGCGGTAAGAAAAATACGCAACAGGTATTAAAAACAAAAACGCGATTAATATAATTTTGGTTTTTTTCGTAAACATTTGCTCTATTATACTATTTTCTGCTGATTATACAAATAAAAAAGCCCTGGCAAGAATGCCGGGGCTAATTTTGGCTCCCCCCGTACGACTCGAACGTACGACCTGGTGGTTACACGTGACCCGAAATTACTTCCGGACGCGGACTATATCTTTGCCGTCGTCTTTCTCGTTACGGCAGCAGGTGCATAGTCTCTGAACCTTCTCTGACTTTCGTCAAAGCTCGGCTGCTGATTACCCTCTATAAAGTAGGGCTTCCAGCAATTCTCCTGCAGTTTCAACTGCGGTTTCCCGCAGAAGCTGCGCTTTGAGCATGAATTTCGCGGTGACAATTGGCACAAAGTAACATGCACTTATCTAATTCTTCCTTAACTTTAGCCCAACTCCTTGTATAACCTTTTTCGGAGATGCTAAAGTCCTTACCTGAAGAATTAGTATGATGAAACTCTAAAGCTTCGATACAGTTATCGTAACCGCATACTGAACATTTGCCGCCCTTATATTCAATTGCCATCTGGCGAATTTTCTTACGCCTCTTATGAACAGCAGCAATTAAATACTGACGGCGATCAGCATAGCTACGTGTATCAAGCTTTGCCAATGAACACCCTCCTTTCATGCCCTGTGCCACTTGTACCCGAAGCAACTTTTGCCTCGGCCACTTCGTGGCCTCGGCACAGCCACTCGCTCTACCAACTGAGCTAGGGGGGAATGATTTCTCCTTTGGGGAATTGATTTAAAAGAGCGTAATTGTAGCAATATTTTACACGAAATAGGTTTGCAGTCAAACGATTTTTAGGTAGAATATAGGGAGTAAAAGGAGATAAGAAATGGAAAAAGCCGTAATCATATTATCCGGCGGCATGGATAGCACGACCCTATTATATGACATCATAAACCAGGGTTACGAAACATACGCGCTAAGCATAAATTACGGCCAGAAACATTCTAAAGAACTCGAATGCGCCGCAAAAACCTGCCAAAAACTAAATGTCCCGCACAAAATAATCGACCTGTCTGTATTGGGTAAAGAATTGCTCTGCAACAATGCATTGACTTCCGAAAAGATAGAGATCCCGCACGGTAATTATAATGAAGGTAATATGAAACTTACGGTCGTGCCTAACAGGAACATGATCCTCCTTTCTCTGGCTATTGGCTATGCAATAACTCTCGGAGCAAAAAAGGTCTTTTACGCAGCCCATGCCGGAGACCATGCCATTTACCCCGATTGCAGGCATGAATTTATTGAAGCGCTAAAAAAGGCCGTCAGCCTTGCGGACTGGGAATCAATCAAACTGGAGGCGCCTTATTTAACGCTGGACAAAGGAGATATCGCTATTAAGGGCAAGGAGTTAGGAGTTGACTACTCCCTGACCTGGAGCTGCTATGAAGGCAGCGATAAGGCCTGTGGAATGTGCGGGACCTGCCGCGAAAGGATGGAAGCATTCAAAAAGGCAAAAATTACCGACCCGCTTGGATACAAAGATTAAAAAAATACCCTCTTGCAGCTATTGAAAATCGCTTTTCCTGTGCCTATAATTTAAGTATGGGGAACATAAAATTAAAAACTCAAAGAAAACAGGATAAAAACCTTAAACACGGCTTTACGCTTATTGAATTACTCTTAGTCGTAGTAATCCTGGCTTTTTCTCTTACCGGAATATTGGCGGCATATGTTTCCTGTTTTGTTTTAAGCGCCACATCCAAAAATATCAGCATTGCGACAAACGAAGCGCTGACGCGCATTGAAGAAATACGCAGTACGCCTTACGCATATATTACTAACAGCCCGGCTGACGCGATGAACCCGGGTTACAAAAGCAGTCCGGATTACAGTTTTTTTGTAAACAGCCTGCCTTCGGGCGTCGGCTTTATAAACATTGATGATTCAAACCCGGAAAGATTGATCGTTACGGTCAGCTTATGCTGGCGCCAGGGAAACAGGATAATCGGAGAAGACACTAATCTAAACGGTTTGCTTGAAGCATGGGAAGACATTGATAATGACGGGATTACGGATTCAACGGTGCAATTTTCCACCATTATTGTAGACAGGCCATAACTAAGATGAAAATAAAAGGATTGACCCTTATAGAAACTCTGGTCGCGGTGAGCATCTTCGTTGCATTAATACTTGTGATATTTACCGTTATGGAAACCGGCAGGAATGCATGGTTCACCGAAGACGTATCTACGGAACTACGCCAGGGCATAATAAACGCCTTCAGCGTAATGGAAAGGGAATTAAGGGAAACAGGGAACAATTCTCCGGTAATAAATTTACCCAGCGGCACTTCCGCTAATTCTCTTACCTTCCATCTTCCGCAGAAAGATGCTAACGGAGATATCATTTTGGATGCAAATGGAAACGTAACCTGGTCGCTAGATACGATAACATATGCTTTGAACGGGGCCGGACAAATAACCAGGACAACCCAGGGCTCAACCACCATCCTGGCAAACAACATTATTTATTTGCAATTTAGGAGGCCTGCTTCACGCGATGAACTTTCGATGGATAAATCTACTCTGCTTGATAATGTCATGCAGATCACTGTCGCTGCCCGTAAAACAAACGCCTTAAGGCGCGTAATTGACGACAGCGGACAGATCACTATAGAAATGAGGAATTAATATGAAGATAAATTTTATAAAATCAGGCAACGAAAAAGGCATAGCATTGGTCGTCACCCTAATGGTAATCACCGTCCTTGTTATTTACACCTCTGCTTTAGTCAGCGTTAGCATCAGCCAAAATATCTCTGCAGACCTGTCTAAGAGAAGGACGATCGCTTATAACCTTGCGGAATCCGGGCTTGACCATGCGATTTATTGGCTAAGATTACCGACAACTCCTTATCCTTATATAGGCAATACTTCCCTAAGCGGTAGTATCCCAAATTTGGGGGCTTATCAAGTTGAAATCACCGACCTTGGCGGAGTAGCAGGCACTCCGACCATACGCCGGTATAAAATAAGCTCAACCGGCACATATAGGAATACCAGCCGCAGATTATCCAATTTCGTGCAGATAGATAACTTTGCGCGCTGGATCTGGTTTACCGATACAGAGACCTACGGGAACTCAAATGTCTGGTTTTGCAACCGGGATATCCTCAACGGTGAAGTCCACACAAACGGGCACCTGAATATTTACAGGGACCCGTTTTTTGGAGGCGGTGTAAAAACCGCGGATAATTACATAAAATTTTATAATAACGGCAATAATATAAATTTAACCCAGACATCAAACCCCCCGCATGATACTCCTACTTTTAGTGCCGGAGTTGAGCTCGGGGCAAACGATATCCCTATGCCCGGACAGGCAGTAACTTTAAGGACCGCTGCTGCTAACGGAGGGATTTATTTAATAGGAAACTCAACAATCGCCCTTAACAGCAACGGGACTATTAACATCGCCAATGACGCTTATTGCAATAACTGCACTACCACTTGCCTGCCTTGGCCATGCAGGCGCAATTGCTGCACCACCACCTGTGACCCCAGGCCCTGTATCGGCCAGCCACTTCCTGCAAACGGAGCTCTTTTTGTAAGAGACGGCGACCTGACTGTCTCAGGGACATTGGATGGCCGCTTAACCATCGGCTCAAGCAGGGACATCATTATAGGCGGTGATGTTGTTTACGCAGATAAAACTTCAACCTCAAACGATATGCTTGGCATTATCGCAGAAAATGATGTCATGATCAGAGACACTTTTACTAATCCTGCGCCTGACAACCTTGAAATCGACGGCTGCATCATAGCCCTGAATACTTCATTCTATAAGCAGAATTGGGACAGCACATTATTTAACAGGGATACGCTGACAATCTTAGGAGGCATTATCCAGCAGGAACGCGGGCCCGTGGGCACTTTTAACGGCACAACAGGAGAAAAACGCAGCGGATATAATAAAAGCTATACTTATGACCAACGCATGATAGGCAATCCTCCGCCCTTTATGCCTACAACCGGGGATTATGTCACCTTATCATGGCAAGAAGACCGGATCAATTAAAATAAGGGAGTTATAAAATGAAAACAAAAATCTTGTTGTCTTTATTTGCTATTTTCATAATCATCCTTATAGTAATTAACGTCGCAATCATGAAGAAGAATATTCAATTAGCCGACCCGGAAATCCTGCCTCAGAAAATAACAGAAAGAGCCGGCTCTTCTGTTTCCAGGGACACGGCTCCTCTCAGGCCTGCTTTGGTTAATAGGCCTCAAGCCACTGAAAAAATACCCAGAGTAAAAAGAGAGTGGCGGCCGGAAACCATACCCGCTTCTGAAATGGGCGGCGTTATCAAGCCCGAACCTGAATCTACGCCATCGGATTCAAACAATAAACCCGCCACTGCTGCGCCAAAAACAAATAAAATCCTCACCCCCGAAAAAGTAAATGAAATGAATTCCCAGGGGGTCATGATTTATTAAACCTTCCCAAAAAAATTGAGCTTGACGCCGCAACTTTTTAAGATTAAACTTATTGCATGTATGAAACTTTCCTTTACCATCCGGAACGCGGTTTAAAAACAGAACTGACGCCTGAAGAGATGTCGCAAGCAGTACAGGATCCATCTTCTCTCCTGTGGCTGGATATCAACGACATCGACGATTCAACAATAGACCTCTTAACAAGCATCTTTAACCTGCATCCTCTGACAACAGAAGATTTCATTATGCCTAACGCCAGGACAAAGGCGGAAAAATTCAAAGATTACCTTTTCCTGGTTATTTTTGCATTACAAAACCATAATAACGGCAAACACGAGAAAGCCAAGACAATCGAACTTGATTGCTGCCTCGGGAAAAATTTTCTCGTTACCTTCCACAGCGACCCCATAACTCCTCTTTCTGCTTCAAAAGAAAGGGTCAGAAAGCAGTCGCCGATAATCATGCACGGCGCGGACATGCTGCTTTACTCAATAATCGATTCCTGTGTTGACAGCTATTTCCCCATAATCAACGAATTCGATAACCTCGTTGATGATATGAGCGATGAATTATTCAAAGACCCTACCCAGGATACATTAAAGAAAATTTATACTTTAAAAAATGACGTAATGCATTTAAAACGCACCATCGGGCCGCAAGCAGATGTGATTAATCTTGTGGCGCGCGGCGACTTTGAATTCATCTCTCCTGCAAATTTAATTTACTTCAGGAATATTTACGATAACCTGGTGAGATTGAATGATGTGGTAGGCACCTCCCGCGACATTATTACAGGCGCAATGGAGGCATATGTTTCAATCGTCTCAAACCGGCTCAATGAGATCATGAAGACGCTTACAGTCATTGCCACAATGATGATGCCCCTTACTCTTGTAGCAAGTATCTATGGGATGAATTTTAAACACATGCCGGAGCTTGAAAGCGTATACGGATATCCTGCCGTTATAGGATTAATGGCCATAACAATGGCGGCAATGCTTATCTATTTTAAACGCAAGAAATGGCTCTAAATAATCCCTGCCTCTAATCCTTTTATCTCTTCTTCCAACCCGGAAACTATCTTTTCTATTTCTTTCAGGCGCCTTCCGTATGACCTGGCTGTTTCTTCGTCACGGTAAATATGAGGGTTAGATAAGGCCCGCGCCTTGGCATAACTTTCAAGTTTCAGGTTTTCTTTTTCTTTCTCTAACTTAGTTATTTTCTGGCGGATCAGGCTGTTATGCGCCTTACGCAGCTTCTCTTCTTCCCTCCGGCGCTTTTCCTCTTCTTTTGCCTTAAGTTTTCCCTCTTCAATCCTTGCCTTCTGAGGGTCGATCTTCGGCTTATGCTGGATGATCACTTCACCTTCATCTTTTTTTTCAATGTAATAATCAAAATTTCCGGAAAATTTTCTGACTCTGCCTTGCTTGACCTCAAAAACAGAATTAGCTACAGTGCGGACAAAATAAATATCATGGCTTATAAAAATAATCGTGCCTTCATACTGATGGAGCGCGTTTACTAATGCTTCAACCGCATCCACATCCAAATGCGTCGTAGGCTCATCCAGAAGAAGCAAGTTCGGAGGGTCAATTAATAATTTCGCCAGGATCAATCTGCTTTTTTCCCCGCCAGAAAGGACTTTTACTTTTTTATCCGAATCGTCTCCGGTAAATAAAAATGCCCCCAATATAGTTCTTATGGCTTCTTCCGCCATGTAGCCGGGCGCTGCGGAATATGCTTCCTGCAAAACGGTATTCTCCGGGTTAAGAACGTCGGTCCTGGTCTGGGAAAAATAACCTATTTCTACGTTGTGCCCTGTAATGCGCCTGCCTGAATCAATACCGACAACACCTGCCATTATTTTTAATAGCGTTGATTTTCCTGCGCCGTTCTCTCCCGCAAGGACAGCTTTCTCTCCCTGGCTAATCTCAAAATCCAGGCCCTTGTAAACTTCGATGTCTCCGTATGACTTGGATATCCCCTCCAAAGCCATAACCTTCCAACCGCTTCTTTTGGCCGGCGGGAAACGAAAACTGCTTATGCTTTCACGCACATCAGGCGGCAGGGTAACCGCTTCTTTCTCCAGCCGTTCAAGCGCTGTGCGTTTTGACCTGACTGCCGCAGCTTTATTGGGCTGGGCATGGAACCTTGCGACAAACTCTTCCAGCTGCTGCCTCTTTTTTTCCTGCTCCTTAAACTGCTTCTCAAGATGGCTCCGCTTTTCTTTCTTTATCTGTTCAAAGTGTTCATAATTGCCGCGTACCTTGAACATTGAGCCGTTTTCAAGTATCAATGTATAGTTGGTAACATCGGTCAAAAACGCTTTATCATGGGAGATCATAATAAAAGTGCCCCTGAAACCGCTCAAATAATCCTTGAGCCAGAGCGCT
>Ga0194126_10011026_pt1 | contig 11727 bp, 8 predicted proteins | sample TA2KigC150mmetaG_FD_148641 | JGI IMG/M metagenome (GOLD analysis project Ga0194126, IMG submission 148641) | Freshwater microbial communities from Lake Tanganyika, Tanzania - TA2015035 Kigoma Deep Cast 150m | ecosystem: Environmental > Aquatic > Freshwater > Lake | place: Tanzania: Lake...
CTCGTCCTCACCGTCGTCGTCGTCGCCCGCACCGTCGTCGTCGTCGCCCGCACCGTCGTCGTCGGCCGCACCGTCGTCGTCGTGGTCGTCGGCCGCACCGTCGTCGTGGTCGTGGTCGTGGTCGTCGTCGTGGTCGTCGTCGTGGTCGTCGTCGTGGTCGTCGTCGTGGTCGTCGTCGTGGTCGTCGTCGTGGTCGTCGTCGTCGTGGTCGTCGTCGTCGTCGTCGTCGTGGTCGTCGTGGTCGTCGTCGTGGTCGTCGTCGTGGTCGGCCGCACCGTCGTCGTCGTGGTCGTCGTCGTGGTCGTCGTCGTGGTCGTCGTCGTGGCCGGAGCGACTGTTGATGGGAGGATCGGGGGGTAGTCCGCGCTCGTGGGTGATGCGCCACCAACAAGTGCCCCGACTAGCACCACGCCACAAACTGCGATGACGAAATATCGGTGGATGCTGCCTATCGACATTTCTTTTCTGAGGTTACCGAACTTCACCGAATGCTGAAGTCGGTAGACGACGCACCCAGTCAGATTGGAGGATTGGTAGTCGCAATACATACTGATCGCACGAGTCCCTAATTGTGGTCAACTCAAATGAGGCCGTTTCACCGGCAGGAATCTGGAAGTGGAACCGAACCACGCTGCCCCCATAGACATCAGATTCAAATCTGCCCACCTCTGCGCCACTCGAATCACGAAGTTGGACCATCTTGAAGCTGGCCGGCAAGAAGACAGATGCATCGAGGTGCGAACCAAGAGAGCGGGTTCTGTCGGCGTCAGCTGCAACTTCGTCTCGCAAATCGGCTCGTAGGGCGAGGTACTCCGGGTAGGGATATCCAGGAACCGCTTCGTTTCTCAAGTCGATGGTCCAGCGACTCCACAAGTTTCCCGACGTACAAACTTCGGTGAGAGAAATTCGGGGTTGGAGGTAGAAGTCCAATTTGTTCGCGGTCAGGTTGTTAAATGCCAGCCAAATATCTCTACCGCTCGGATCATAAACGCGTCCCAGACTTGTGCGATTGATGACTGAGTCAATCGCGGTTGGATCCACCCATATGGCGAAATGGCCACGTGAGAGGAGCGGAAGAAGTTCGGCTGAGCGAGATGCCATTGCGCGTGGATCCGAGAGAATCACCGGTATGAGTCGACTTGAAATTTGCCGCTGAAACTCTTTACGAGCACTCTGATCCACGGGAAAGTCAAAATAGATGCCATTCGTCAGGTACGCAGCGATGCTCTCAGTTGAGGTGAGTTGGCTTCCGTCCTTTGTCGTGACTGATTCGCCGAGCAGTTCCACCATGCGCGAGAGAAGCTTGATGTCCATCGCTACCACGACCTGCGGCACTTGCAATCCTGAATCAGGCGAGGCGGATGCAACCTGAAGGCCAAGGTCCGACGCAAAGGGAGACATGGTCATGTTCAGCCACTCCGGATTGTTCGTGCCGTAGACCACGCCATAGGTTTCTCGCAATATAGAGGGCAGTTCTCGGGGGGTCTTCAGTTCAGAATTCAATCCAATTTTCTCCAGTCGAAGGACCCCGCGGTCTGCCGAGAAAACGGCAAACTGTCCGATAAGCCCTTGTAGTCCTCGCAATTCGGATGTCGTAGTGAGGGCAACGAAGTAACGAATCGGTTTCTCCTCACCCAGCAAGCGTGGGGCGTCACCAGCTATCAATAGCAGGTCTCGAACGGTGGACTCCTCCTCTAAGAGCAACCGCACGGTCTCCGCAACATTTGGTAGGCGATCCACCGACTCGAGGTCGGTCAGAGTCGTCCGAAGCAGCCCCGCTACCGCGTCATACTCTTCCAGAAACCGAGGTGAAACCGCAGCAGAGAGTCGCGCAGCGCTCAGCAGATTCGGTGTTTCATTTGAATTACTTGTCTCCTGATCCAAACTTGCGAGTGCCTCAACCAGTAAGTGCTCGTTGTCGGCAATTGATCGCCTGACAATCGTCATGAACTCTGAACCTGAGCGGGCCAGCGACACGTAAGGCTTTACACTTGGCACGAAACCAGCAATAAGCACGACGGGATTCCACAGACCAATTCGAACCCCGACACCGAGACGGTTGACTCGACCTAGGACCTGCTCATATGACTGCGCAGTGCGCGGCGACTCGGCAAGAAGGGCCCGCAGACGCACGCCCTCCCAGGCCGCGAGCAGCAGACCGCAGGTGGTGATCGCGAACCACACGAGGAGCAGCCAGCCCACAATCGGTCGGGCAAGGCGCAACATCGCGACTCCTATGCGTCGACCGAGGCTCCACCAAGCCTTAATTGGCGAAAATTGCTGCATTGTCCAGCGATAGTTTAGGCAAGATGAGCACTGACCCAGAGTCGGTCGACCGAGTTGATTCAAGATCCGAGGGCTCCAGATTTCCGGCGAGTGGGCCAGAAGAGTTTTCAGTAGCCGGTATCTGGAAGAGGTCTATGGGTGCGGCGCGCTCAACCTTGGTTGCAGCCATCGAGATGATCGCTGCGCAGGGATTAAGTCTGATAATTCACTCCCGGCTACTGCAACCTGCCGAGGTTGGGCGCTACGCCTGGGTGCTTGCGACTATGGGTTCGATCGCGGTAGTGACTGCACTTGGCATACCCCGCGCAATCATCCAAGCGCCCGACTTATCGTTCTCGCAGTTCCGCATGCTCCGCCGGCAAACGGGGCTACTTGCTCTGTTCCTGATGCTCGTCGGACCAGTTGTAATCCTGTTATTCGATCGTTCGATCGATGGATCTGCAATTGTGCTCGCACTGGCTATCGCCGTTTCTTCCGCGATGGGACTGGTTACTAATGTTTCCGTAGCCTGGCTGCAACGGCACCTTCAGCACGGTGTGGTCGCACAGCGTCAGCTCTACGGCTATATCGCTTCGTATCTTGTGCTCGGTTCGTGTCTTGCGTGGCTGGGATTCGGGGTGTGGAGTCTTGTCATCTCGAACGTTTTCCAGTCTGTGCTTGTGCTCATTCAGTTCGCCATGTTGACTTCTTCACCGAGGCATGCACCCTTGAAGACCGCGCATATCCCGATGCGGCTTCGCAGATTCGGTCTACAGGCAGTCGTTCTTCAGTTCGCCGAGGGTGTGACGACAACGATTGTTCTCATCTCGGCAACTTCATTCATAGGGCTATCTACGACTGGTGCATTGTCACGCAGTTTGCTAATCACACAGCTGACGCTGGGCGCCTTTTTCAACATCTATATCACAGTATTTTCTAGCTCGTTTGCTCGTCTGCAGAGTGATCTCCCGGCTGTGCGATCGCTCTGCAAAAAAATCTACGGTTTCCATGTCCCTGCGGTGATAGTTCTCGGGTCTATCGTCGGCCTCATCGGACCTAGCCTGATCCCTACCATCATGGGCGAAGCGTGGGGGGAGTCAGCAGATCTTCTCTCTCTCTTGGTGATTATCACCGCCATACACTTTCTTTCATCTCCTTTCTATATAGCCATCGAAGCACTCGGAAGTATTGGCCCGAAACTGGCTATCCAGATCGGATTTGTTGTTCTACTACTCGCAGGCGTCATCATCGTGCGACCATCAACTGCTGAGCGGCTTCTCAGCATGTGGCTGCTAGTCGAGTCACTTCGCACTTCGATCGGTCTTCTGGTGTTCGGGTTGATCACACGTAATAAACATAAACAAACCTAGCTACAAAATTTACTTTAAGAGAATTGTAGGTACTCAAAGCGGCGGCTACGGATAAGCGCCGAATAACTAGGTCCAGATATCGAGAGAATTGCACATTAGTTCATTTTGTTCTGCTAAGTCGATGAGCGCGATTCGCAGATGATGCTTAGGTTCGGCGATGTGAGTTGCGATAGATAAGCCTCTCGATACAGCTGGTTCCGTTGTGCGATTTTGTCAACCGGCAGTCCCAAAACTCCTAGGTCGCTTTTCAACGATTTGCAAATGAGATTACGCCACGACAGGTTAAAAACTTTTTCGCGCGGACATCAAATCTGGCAGGTGTTTTATCCCTAGAGCAGAATTGGCAACCAAGTTCTATCGCAAGTGAAGTGGGCGTCCCTTGATGCAATAACTGCGTGACAGGACTGTCGTCAGTCCAAACGGTGCTGTCGGCGCCACTGTCCAGCGGTATAGCCCGAGCAAGAGGCCAGCCCACTCACTTCGCGCAAGTTTTGCCCTTAAGTACGCACTGACTCGCTTTTGGTTGCCATAAACCTAAAGACGTTGCCTTTGAGCAACTATTGAGGATGATCCTGAATAAACGCTCGTCTGGCGGATCGCTACACCAATCTCAGGAAATCTTGGACAAGATGTCTGCGCAAACTGCGAATCTCTCGATTTCGTTTTGCTACAAGAACTGCGAGACCTGAATCATCCGTCGCGGCTCTGTCAACTGGTGGCGCGCCAACTAATTCTGAAATGGAGTCGACAACGCGTACATTCGGCATAAGTACTTCGTTGTAGAAGTCCGCACGATCTAACCACCAATCAAGGTAGCGAGAAGACTTATAATTTGTTGGATCATCCTCCATAAGGTGTGCAGTGGGGAGACCATAAATCTCACTGAACGTGCACTGATGAAGCACCTGGTATCCAGAGTCACGTAATTCTCGGATCCAGCGTCTACTCGGAACCGCGACAGGGACGCCAGCAGTTGCCAACTCAAAAAAAATCATGGTACTAACGTTTTGTGGGAACGCGAGCACTTCCGAGCTCTGTGCCAAGGTCTCCCAGGCATATGTGCACCCACGGAGACTTGGAACTTGGTATTGCTTTTGTGTCTGCAACTCAACCAATCTGGTAAGACGTGAATCTGCACTCATGACTAGCCGCCTTGGGTTTGATGCCCTTCCGTAAGTCGGCTTATTGCAGAGTGATGGAACCACGGGGACAGTCAAACCAGTGAAGTGTGACAGGTAACTGGCATCTCCTGAGTTGTTCGCAACGAAGACTATTTGCCCACTCTGAACCCCCCGTGTGAGGAACTCATTCAATCGGCACCAGTCACCATGTCTGTCCGTATATGGTGCTTCGTATCGAGTAGCCGCTATCACCAAGATCGGTTTCTCAAAAACACCAAACAATTCTGCGAAAGCAGGTGTATAGGTGCAAACGAAACCATCAAAGTGCGCCAAAAAATCGTGGTACCTGTCCTGAAATCTTTCGATTACGTCAATATTTAAATTCCGCCAAGTCTTCTGATTTACGAATCGAACTGGATCACTGACGGGATTTCTCCCCGGCACCAAGTGATTATGGTTTGAAATGGACCACCTTGTAACTTGCGCCCCTTGTGATACGAGTTCCTCCTCCAAGTCCGCAATCACTGCAATGTGAAGGTCGAGATTAAAAAGTCTCGGGGTCGCACCTCTCGTCATCGGCGACCTTCTGATATTGACTTGGTCGCGATAGAGTTGGACGCGTCGACGAGTCGTTTGAAACAGCACCCGTCTGCGCAGCTGAGAGAACAAATTTCGCAGAGCTCTCGAAATGTACAGCATTCGCAGACAAATTTTAGGTCGATCGAATCGGCGCGGCACGGGCATATGAGTTGTTCAAGGGGCTTCCGAGCCGTCATGCTCGATACTTGGCTGTCCTTTCATCTCAATAGTTGGACTCGAGCACGTTGCGGGAAGATGTCTCTAGGGCTTACACGTCGCTAAAATTGGAAGAGCCACCCTCGTATGCTTTCTAAAATCAAGTCAGCCACAATCGTTAGCGACGTCCTTTGAGACAAGGATCACGGAGGTGATGCGTCATCACTTCGTGTCATTCGGCGCAGGTGAACGATGCTGGAGATCTTCTCTGCGGAGACTGCATCGCGAGATCCTCTCACTCGACCCAAGCGCTCTCGTGCGAATATTTGACGAGTCCAGTATCGATGGTCGAATTGGTTGCCTCAACAAGGATTTTGGGGAGTTTGCAAAGGCGCATCCGCGGGGGTACGGATACTGGGTCTGGAAGCCCTGGGTGATTCTGGAGACGATGACCAGAGCAAATCGGGGCGATGTAGTCCTTTACCTCGATGCGGGCTGCACCGTGAACAGCTCTGACGATGCGCAACTCCGATACCACGATTACCTTGCGCGAATAAAAGAAACCGGTTATTTATATTTCAGCCAAAACTTTCTTGAGAAAGCTTGGACCAAACAGGAGGTCATAAAACACTTCGAGCTCAGCAACGATCATCAAGCAAGCCGCCAGGTCCTTGCTGGAATTCAAGGACATCTGGTCTGCGACACGGAGATCGAGTTCATTCGCGAATGGCTTCATCTGTGTACTACGGACGAAGGCCGACTGGTTGTAGATGTCCGAGATACGAACGCTGAGTGTAATGAATTCATCGAGCACCGCCATGACCAGTCTGTTCTCTCATGCCTGTGTAAGGTAAGAGGTCGACTGCCGATTCCAAACGAAACTGACTTTTTCCCTGATTGGAATCGTCAAGGTCAGCAGTTTCCCTTCTGGGCCACTCGTAAGTGTTCTGGCTTGCCGCGCTGGGCGGGATACCGATCACCGATGCTTGGCATCAAAAGTCGCTGGAAACATCTTTCGCGTCACTTGGAACTTAACCGCGCCACTTCCGGTGTCATCGATGATTAATTACCGGAGAAGATTGGGGTCGTAGGCGTTCGGATGAGCGAAAGATTTTGCGCTTCTTGCTTAGAGCCCTACGCTTATGCTGATGTAGTAGCGCCATGCACCTCGTGCCGTATGATTCCTCGAAGTGATGAGTGGCTCAGCAAATGATTTCGTCGTAAAATACTGCTTCGCACATACGCATGAAGTCGATAGCCCAAATCTCACGCTGAGGAAGGAAGACCTCGCTCCGGCAGAACTTTATTACCGATGCATGTTTGTTTCGGCAGCTTCAATTCGGCGCTGGAATCCGTCGCAAGAAATTATGGTGGTGACAAATAGAGGTCTCCCAACTGAATATGCGAGTCTCTTCAAATCTCTGGATGTTACTATCGAGTATCAACGGTTCGACTCGCAGCCTGATCCCGCGTTGTTTAGGACATTCAGAACAACTTTCTACTTCCTCGATGTCCTGAAAGACAGCAAAGTGAATTTCGTTAAGGTGGACCCGGATACGGTCTGCCTTGGCGCATTATCCCCGCTTATAGAGGCTGCAGATGGCAGAGCAGCAGGACTCACGATTGATTACGACCTAAATCAGGACGTGAACGGGATGAGCCGAAGAGAAGAGCACCTCATTACAGAGACATTTTTGACTCGGCGGGTAGCAGTGTTCCCCCACTTGGGTGGCGAATTCCTTTTCGTTCCGAAATTCATGAATGACCTTCTAGCGGAGCGCCTCAACGAGCTTTGGGAACTGAACAAAAGACTGGCCCTTGAAGCCAAAAAAATCATTCCAACCGACGAACACTTCTTCTCAATTGCGTTGGCTGATCAATCCGTTTTCAATGTACACCCATTTGTTCGACGAATCTGGACTGCGCACCGATACCGAAGGATCCCGGAGAATTTTCGAGATCTGTTAATTTGGCATCTGCCAGCAGAAAAGACCAGGGGGTTTCGAGAGATGTTTAACGTCGCAACTGACCGTTTGAGCTGGTTTTGGTCATCAGATCACGAAGAGTTCGTAGACCAATGCGCAAACACATGTCACTTGAAGAATCGCCCACCGCTGCATTTTTTGAAGGACACAATCGGCAGATTCATCTAATTGGACTCACGACCTCGAATCAGGCATCTCGGTCGAGGAGCGCACGACAGTGTGAGAGCCACGTGGTAGCCATCGCTTCAACCGAGTAAAGCTCAACCGACGAACGGCAACCCTCTCTCAAGAGGGCCAAATGTGCATCGTCACGCAATAGTTCAATTAGCGCGTCGCTAAGTGCTCGCGGTCCCTCGTTCTCCACGACTACGGCATTGGTACCGTCGATCAGATACTCAATTTCGGGTCCATGATGTCCTGTGACGGTGGTGACAATCGGGCACTCCAAGGCGAAAGAGTCCGTCGCGACGAGTCCCACTCCACCTGGGGCCAAGATTGCAGCCGAAAGAGAACCAGCCAAAGCCAAGTCACGACCCTCGAGATGCCCGACCATCCGTACTCGTGTCTCACGGGATGCAAACTCGCTTACGATATTGGTGTCCACTTCGGTACCAGCCACCACGAATGTCAAGTCCGAAAGTCGCGTGAGTGCCTCACGGATGGTATGCAGCAGAAGTTGCGGGTTCTTGTCGCGATAAATCCGTCCGAGCACCAGCACTATTGGACCTGAACCAACATCAAGGGCTTTTCGGAAGTCCGTTCTCTCTTGCTCGGTAATGGCGGCTCGTAACTTCTTCAGCAGCTTGGTATCAGTGGAATTGTTGATAGAGCAGACCCGACAAGGTTTCACCCCCAGCGCAATGACGAAGCGTGCAACCCCTGGCGTATACGCCAGATATCCGCTCGCACGACGAATAACCATCCGCTTGACACCCTCGACGAACTGCGAAGACTTCCGGCTTCGGTTTTGCCCATGACCAAAGAGCACATAAGGAATCCGTCTCCGCCGACACACGAGTCGCACGAGGTAGTTCAAGAGTGAGCCCATATGATCGCTCATGACGACCAACTGCACCCCACCCAGCAGGGTCCAAAACCGTTGGAGAAAGATCAACCGCCCAGCAATCCGAATTTTCAACGCTCCGTCGACTGTAAACGGTATTCCTGCGTGCGTTGCGGCGGCTCTTGTGGCTTCGGAGTCAACCTCACCGAAGCGAAAGTGAACTGCCCAGCCGTACTCCTTCGATGACTTTGCTATTGCGGCGTACAAAGGCACACGGTAATGGGCGAGTCGCTCCTCCACCACCAACATGACTTGTAGACGAGTCATAGCCATCAACTAACTCTGCCTCTGAACTTGTTGACGAGTGTTCTGACTGCTTCACCAAGGATCAGCAGGGAGAAGCTTGGCACGACCAACAGATACCGAGTGACGAGGCGACGCGGTTCTTGCATGATGCGATACATCCATTCCATTCCAATTCGGCGAAGCCAGACTGGTGACTCTTTGACCTGGCCTGTCACTATGTTCACCGCGGCCCCCACACCGATGAGTACGGCTCCGGCAGGCGACGAATGCACCGAAGACATCCACAACTCCTGCTTCGGGCTACTCAACGCAACCAGAACAACGTCGGCATTGCGACTTTGTACCTCTGAGACATACCGCCCAGTCGCCAGATCGGCAGCAGACATCACGGGCGGCACGACACTGCCACACAAATGGAGACGAGGATACATCTCTTGAAGTCGTGCCTCGATGACCTTACTTTGCCTGTCATCACCACCAAATATCACAATCTTCCAGTCGGTGGTTTCGGCATGGGCTAACAGTTCTCGCAGCAAATCAGAGCCACGTGCCTGTGTCGCACCATGAATCCCCTGCAATCGCGCTAGAGCTACAAGTGGCCAGCCATCGGCAAGCACCAGCGCCGCTCGATGATGCGCTGCTCGCAACTCGGAGTCCGACTGTGAGGCGACAACTCCGTGGGCATCACGAAGAATGACATATCCGGGGCACTTTTGGTCGACCATCTGTCGTATCGACTCAATCGCTGACTTAACCGAGATCGGATCGATGGGAAGCCCGAGAATTTTTGCCCTATGCACGTTTGACACCCACAGTCTCTGACACAATCTACGCTTCAAGTCGAGGAACTTGAATTGTGGCACTCTCACTCGCTTCCGAGACGCGTACGATGCACCCTTGGAAGCGTCCGATGAAAGCCACGCGATGAAAGTAGTGCTGCACTTTCAGTCGGCTCGCGAGGCTAAACGGACACTCCGCTGGCTTCCGGAGACCGGTGCTCTGGCGTTGCGCGGCATGCTGGCTGTAGTTCCTTGGGACACGGTCGACGCATCACAGGGAACCAACCTTTCCGACGGGGAATCAATGGTGCCTAAGGCAATATCCAAGTGCAGCACTCTCGCGAATTGTTGTCTATTTTTTGAGCGTCTGATGCTCGCAAGCCAACTCCGCAAGCAAGTCGACTGCGTCCCGATGAACTTTATTACATCATCCGACTACCCTGCACAACTCGCCGCTCAAGGAGAACTACATTTTGTTATAGGTTCTCGAGAATTCCTGAAATTGGTGCTTGTCCACCTAACGGAGCAACCTCTCTACTGGCTGGAAGGCTCACCAGTTGCACTTATCGACGCGCTTGTTGCTCAATCGGCACGGGCTGCGAGAAATCGGGCCAACTCCGTTTCGGTCCTCCTGCATCGCAAGCAGAACCCCACTAGCGAATGGCACCTGACCACACTTGGGGAGGTGTGGGTGCGGCGTCGCGCAAACCAGACCGCAGAGTCACTACTAAAGGTAATCGATCTATCAATAGTCAGGCTTGCTCAAACCAGCACATCAGAATTTTCAGGAAACGAGCCACATGTCGACGAAGAATCAGGCACTCAGTCAGTCGTGACCACAGCAGAGGTGATGAGGTACTGGATGCAAGGTGCAGTCCACCTCGCATCACGAGAGATACGACGCGTTCTCCGACACCAAGAGTCCCGGGTCGTTGCGGTGGAAGATGTCGGCTTGGCAAATGGGCGACATTGCGAGTTGAGAAATGGAATACTCACGGCTGACCCCTTTCTCTGGAGTCATGACGGCAATCTCTTTGCCTTGGTCGAGATGATTACACGCCCTAGAGGGCGGGGGTCGATCGCGGTATTCTGCAAGAAGCACGGTGACTGGACCTATTTGGGCACAGCCCTTGAAGAGCCTCATCACCTGTCTTTCCCTTGGATCTTTGAATTTGCTGGTGACTTGTTCATGGTCCCAGAGTCAACCGCGTGCGGTGACGTTACGCTCTACAGGTGCACGGAGTGGCCGCTCAAATGGGAACGCTTGCCACCATTGCTCAGCGGCGCGCGGTCTGCGGATCACCTGATATTCCAATGGAGAGACAGTTGGTGGATGTTCTCAAATCCCTCATCAACAAGTCGTGGTGAGTTCTCCTCGCTATTGAATGTCCACTTCGCGGACGACCCTGTCCGAGGACCATGGCAAGCACACCCCAATAATCCAGTGATGGCAAATCCCCAAGGGGCCCGCAACGCAGGCCTACTCGTGTCAGACGGTCGTGTAATTCGATTTGGACAGAACCAGAAGTTCGGCGAGTATGGCGCATCAGTCTCAGCATTTGAGATCACGCGCCTCACCCGCACAGAATTTTCACAGAGTCACATCCCTCACTTCACGGATCAACTATCACGACAACATCACGGCGTACACCACATCAGCATCATCGGTGACCACGTGGCATTTGACTACCTTGATTGACGATGAAGCCGAGATACCTCTCAGTTTTCAATCGGTTGCGCTGGCTTCGCAAACTGCACGATGTACGCCTAACTGCGAAAAAACATGGTAGAAGAACCAACAGATGGGCGACACTTTTGTTTGTGCTCTGGAGCCCAGAACTGCATTCGCATACGTTCCGCTTGAAAAATAAATTTGCCGTCGCTGAACAAGTCGCCTCATTTCTGCAGGCAAGTAACGCAGATACGTTGATGCTCCACGACGAATTTCGTATCTTCGAAACAGATCGCAAACTCACCCGAAAGAGTCTCGTCCATTTCTGCGTTTGCCGCCTACGTCCACCCTTGGATCGCTGTTTCGCGGTTTACTGCCTCGTCCGTCTCTGGAAACCCTCCGTTGTCATCGAACTTGGAGTGCACCACGGCGTACTAGGCATGTGCATTGAACATGCTCTCGTGATGAATGGCGGCGGTGTCTACGAAGGT
>Ga0194126_10011029_pt1 | contig 11726 bp, 10 predicted proteins | sample TA2KigC150mmetaG_FD_148641 | JGI IMG/M metagenome (GOLD analysis project Ga0194126, IMG submission 148641) | Freshwater microbial communities from Lake Tanganyika, Tanzania - TA2015035 Kigoma Deep Cast 150m | ecosystem: Environmental > Aquatic > Freshwater > Lake | place: Tanzania: Lake...
AGGGAAGCCAGATGGCAAGCAAAGTGAGAGAGAAGTGGAATGAAAGGAATTAACGCAGTTACGCAGGGACGGCTCCAATGGTTTATGCGCAGGAGGATGCGAGCTTTTGCTTCTACGAAACCGGGGTGACGGGGGCCTGTCTTCTCGTCGCAAGTTGTTTCAGAACCTACGTCCCCTCGGGCTTACTTAATCCCCACCACACGCCCATTCAGTGAGAAACGAGAAAGACAAGAAGGAAACTCAATAATTAAGTCTGACCCCACAGGCCTTCTCTAAGTTGTTTTAGAACCTACGTCCCCTCCAACTAACTTATCAGGATTTTCTGAAAACCAAACAAACCGAATGAACCAGAAATACCAGAGAGACGAGAAAAACCAGATAGACGAAATAGATCAGATTGAAGTATGAAGAAGGTATTTGCTAAAAAATATGCAACCGCCTATGATTATTTATATCAAGATAAAGATTACGAAAAAGAGTGCGATTTTTTAGAAGCTCTATTTGAAAAACATTCAAAGAAGGTTCATACGATTTTGGATCTCGGCTGTGGCACGGGGAGGCATGCTATAATACTTGCCAAAAGAGGCTATAAAGTCACAGGCGTTGATCGTTCTGCTGAGATGTTAAATATTGCACGAAGAAGAGTAAGACGTTCAAGCCTAAAGGTAGACCTCTATAAATGTTCAATTCAAGAGATATATCTTAATAAAACATTTGATGCAGTCATCTCGATGTTTGCAGTGATGAGCTACCAGACGAACAATGATGATTTAGCTTCGGCTTGTAAGATTGCGAAGAAGCATTTAAAGCCTGAGGGGATTTTTATTTTTGATGCATGGAATGGTCTTACTGTTTTGACAGATCCACCAATTCAGAAGGTTAAAGAAGTTAATAATGGAGATGAGCGTATCATACGGATTACGAAACCTGAAATTGATATACTCTCCCACACCGTTGATACAACCTTTAGAGTTTTAACAATCAAAGATGGAAAATTGATTTCAGAAACAGAAGAAACCCATAAAATGCGCTTTTTTTTTCCCCAGGAGATTAAATACTTTCTCGAGGTAGCTGGTTTCTCTAAAGTAAGCTTTTGTCCGTTTTTGCAACCAGAAAGACCTCTGACCGAAAAGGATTGGAATATGACTGTTATAGCCAAGTAAAGTTGAGAGTTGAAAGTCGAAGGTTGAGATTTAAGGGTTGAGGGAAATATATGGAACATTTTGAGGTAATCAAGGATGATCAGGAGACTTTAGCTATAATTATAAGGAGTGATTTTTTCACAGAAGGGATCAAATTTTTTACACCCGGTGAGTTTTCTCAACAGCTTGCATATATGCATCACAGAAAAGGCAAAGAGATTAAACCACATGTTCATAATGCTGTGAAACGGGAGGTCCATTTTACCCAGGAGGTATTATTTCTCAAAAGAGGCCGGTTGAGGGTAGATATCTATCATAATAATCAAACCTATCACTCATCACACATCCTTAACGCCGGGGACTTGATCTTGCTTGCAGGCGGCGGACACGGATTTGAGGTTCTTGAAGACATCGAGATGATCGAGGTGAAACAGGGACCTTATGCTGGAGAAAACGATAAGACACATTTTGATCCTTCTCAACCTTGCCCTCAACCTTAACCTGAGCATTAAATATGATTCCAGTCAATGAGCCTCTTCTTAATGGAAATGAGATGAAATACCTCAGGGAGTGTATTGAAACAGGCTGGATTTCATCCGAAGGTCATTTTGTAAAGCGTTTTGAAGAAATGTTTTCTAAATATATAGGGGTGAAATGTGGTGTGGCGGTCTGCAATGGAACAGCAGCGCTTGAAGTTGCAATGGCTGCAATAGACCTGAAACCTGGCGATGAAGTAATTCTTCCCACCTTTACGATCGTCTCCTGCGCTTTGGCAGTTGTGAGGCGAGGAGGAACACCGGTGCTTGTTGATGTTGAGCCTGATACATGGTGTATGGATGTAAATCAGGTAAGTGATAAAATAAGTAAAAAAACAAAGGCAATTATGCCAGTTCACATGTATGGCCACCCTGTTGATATGGATCCCATCATGGAGCTTGCTGAAAAACATGGACTTTATATTGTGGAGGATGCAGCCGAGGCGCATGGGGCTGAATATAAGGGTAGGAAATGCGGAAGTATAGGCCATATAAACTGTTTTAGCTTTTATGCTAATAAGATCATAACAACCGGTGAAGGTGGAATGGTCCTAACTGATGATGACAGGCTGGCTGACAGGGCAAGACTTCATAGAAACCTCTGTTTCAAGGAGGGTAGAAGATTTTACCATGAGGAATTAGGGGGAAATTACCGCATGACCAATCTACAGGCTGCTGTTGGAGTGGCCCAAATGGAGAGGATAGAGGAGTTTGTCGAAATCAAAAGGAGAAATGCAGCTCAATATAACAAACGACTAACTGATATCGAAGGACTTCAACTACCAGTGGAGAAAGAATGGGCGAAGAATGTGTATTGGATGTATGGGGTGGTGGTTGATGAGAAAATAGGTGTGGATGCTTCTGAGTTTGGAACGAGACTTAAGGATAAAGAAATTGCTACAAGACCTTTTTTCCTGGGAATGCACGAGCAGCCGGTATTCCAAACAAAAGGATTATTTAAAGATGAACACTATCCTGTAGCAGAACGCCTCGCCCGCCAGGGATTTTACCTCCCTTCTGGCTTGACATTTACTGAGGATCAATTGGTGCAGGTGTGCAATGCCGTCCGTGAAGTGCTTTCATAAACTTCGCCTTTTAGGTATGGTGTAAGGTTGTGGAAACCCGAGGGCGGCAGCGGTTATTGGTTGGTGAGAATATACCTCAGAGAGGAAGAGGATATTGCTTGTTCCAATGCAATGGATTTCTTGGTAAAATTATAAGATACAAAAGGCTTCATCCAAAAAAAACCTAATGCCAACTACTTTAGTTACGAAAATGATTCTCCTTTTTTCCCGTAGCGGAGAATATGGCTTGGGCGATCAGGAATGAAATTGCTGATTACGACGTTTGGCTGATCGCCGCACCATGAGCCAAATATCCGGACGATTGGCCTGATCGATAAAGGAATAGCTATTTTATGGTTAAGATACAATGGTGGGATACCAAAAAAGGCATGGTTGCCAAAACAGAGCAGATCCAGTCCACGAAATCAGGACTTGTCTTAAAGCTACCTACCGTACAATCTGACATTGCATGCAGGATAACATGGAAGTGAAGGAATTTTTTAGCTTTAAAGGAGGGGATTTTTAATGAGGTCAACGGATTATTCCGAAGATATTCAGAGTTATCAAGTAAGTGTTTCTAATGAAAAGATTTACAGTCCAAGTACTCAAACGGGGTGGGGGCTTAGAGTCTGGCGCGAGATGTTCATCGAATTGATTAACAGCCGGGAATTGATCTGGCGTCTATTCAAACGAGATTTTTCCACTCGTTATCGCCAATCCATCATGGGATTTTTCTGGGCTTTAATACTGCCATTAATCGCCATGGGAACCTTTGTCTTTTTGAATTATTCCGGATTGCTGAAAGTCGGCTATACGGAGACACCCTACCCAGTTTTCGCCATTTTCGGCTTAACTATATGGCAAGCATTTTCTGGGGGCCTCACAGCAGGCTGCAACTCGCTGACATTGGGCGGGGGGATAGTGACAAAAATCAACTTTCCAAAAGAAACCCTCGTCCTATCGGCAATGGGGGTCACGCTTGTGGATTTTCTAGTTCGTCTCTTTCTAATCGCTATCATCTTGATCATCTTTCAAGTGATTCCCAATTGGACGGCGATATTTCTTCCGATTGTTGTCCTACCCCTATTCACATTTACTATTGGTTTGGGATTTATTCTCGCACTCGGGAATATGGTTTTTCGCGATACTACTAACATCGTCACCGTATTAACAACATTCTTGATGTTTTTGACGCCTGTGGTCTACCCTATACATAAAACAGGCATTATGGCAAAAATCATGGCTTTCAATCCTCTAACAAGTCTCATAACGGCCCCAAGAGATGTCGTATTCACAGGTTACATAACCGAACCATATGGTTTTCTATGGACCACAATAGCCTCAGTCCTGTTGTTCCTCGTTGGGTGGCGGATATTCCATTCGGTGGAATTTAAGATGGCAGAAGTGATTTGATTGTTTTGTCGCAAACACAAACAAACCGGTGCGTGTTTTTTAATTTAAAAACATGATGAGTAATAGAGTTGTTCAAGCCAACAGCGTCAGCAAGAAGTTCAGCCGATCCTTGCGTCACATGATGCGGAATGCACCATTGGACCTTGGGAGGAGTATTTTAGGTTTAAACCGTCATTCAGGGGAGTTGAGAAAGGGAGAATTTTGGGCGATCAATGACGTGAGCCTTTTCCTGAATCAAGGAATACGGATCGGTCTTATCGGACGAAATGGATCGGGTAAATCGACGTTGCTAAAAATGTTGAACGGCATCCTTTTACCTGATAGGGGTTCGATCCAAATCAGAGGACGCGTCGGTGCCCTCATCGAGCTTGGCGCAGGCTTCCACCCTCTGCTCACCGGGCGGGAAAACATATTCATCAATGGATCTATTTTGGGAATGAAGACCTCAGAAATCAGAAAGAAAATTGATGATATCGTCGCCTTTGCGGACATAGGCGATTTTCTTGATTCACCAGTCAAATTTTATTCGAGCGGGATGTATGTTCGTCTCGGGTTTTCTGTAGCCGTACATTCCGAGCCTGATATTTTGCTTATGGATGAAGTACTCGCCGTCGGAGACATCGCATTTCAAAAGAAGTGCTTTGATCGGCTCGATTCTATCGTCCAAAAAGGAACAACCATCATATTCGTTTCCCACAGTATGGCAGCAGTACAACGATTCTGCCCTATTTCCATGCTTCTGGAAAAAGGGAAAACCGTTTTCCTCGGTGATTCGAGAGAAGCCGCCGCAAAATACTATCAAAGCATGATGGCCGAAGACGAAATAAAGTTGTCCAATTACACCCATACCATCAAGCACCATGGCGGCAGCATGGGCGTGTACGTTAATAATTATGGTGTGCTGGATGTCGAGAGAAAACCGCTGCAGAGGATCCGGAGTGGAGACGCGGTGTGTTTATCTCTTAGGCTTTGCACAAAAGATGGTCAGAGAGAGCGACTCCCCAGAATCGCCATTCGATTCATCGATTCTCAAACGGAAGACTTGATGGCGAACATTCAAACCCCATCGAAGGTGAGAAAGGATATCGATGTAGAGGGAAGCTTAGATCTCAATTGTAAAATTGATAGCTTTAATTTATCGCCAGGAGTCTATCGTATAGAAATAAAAATTGGAGGCGATGGGGAGGATCTCCACGATATCGCTCAAATTCCAGAGCCTCTCGAGGTGCATTGGTCAAGTGAGATTGTCGAAAATATGTCGTATAAAGGTAGAGTATATCTGCCGGGCGATTGGAAGGTTGTGTAAAAGGGGAGGGCGCCGGCACATAAAGAATCATGCCCAACCGTTGAGAGGGAGTCAACAACCTATCCGAAACCGCTACAGGTACTGGAGTACAGCAAGCCCATGAGCGAGAGATACGTCTTATTAGTGCGCCCTGCAAATGTTTATGGGGTCTACAACTATCCTCCGCTTGGTCTTATTCTCATAGGCACGGCATTAGCTGAAGAGGGTTATAAAATAGAAATAATGACCCATGAGGACGAATCAAGTTTTGAAAGTGATTTGGTAAAAAAAGCGAGAGGGGCTTTCGCCGTTGGCATCACTGCAACAACCGCAGAAATTCAGGATGGGATTCGATTGGCGCGGGCCTTGCGCAATTCGTTCGATAGAAAGTTGCCCTTGATCTGGGGAGGTTGGCATACAACCCTTTTCCCTGAGCAGATGGGGGTCAGCATGCTAGTAGATTATGCTGTAACTGGAGATGGCGAGAGCAGCGCTCTGCTGGTAGCTCAGCATATTTTGCAGGGAGATGATTTGTCCGGCATGAAAGTGGTTCGAAGCCCTAACTGCGATCTCGATAAATTAGCTTTGCCCCGCTATGACTTGTTGGCAAACATTGAATCATACATCACGCGTCCCTTAACTGACAAATTTCAGGAGTACTATCAGGGAGCCCTCCGGTGGTTGCCCTATGAGTCGAGTCGTGGGTGTCCGCATGATTGCGCTTTTTGCATCAACGTGGTAGCTGACAACCGTAAGTACCGCTGCAAGGACGCGCAGAAGGTCGCAATGGAGTTGTCTGGACTCGTTTCCAAGTATGACCTAACCCATGTAAAGTTCATTGATGATAACTTCTTCGTACAAGTTGATCGAGTGCGCCAGATATTTGAGGAACGGGCACGGCTTGGTCTCAGGTTCACTTGGGATGCTGAGTGTCGAGTGGACTATTTCCGGGACGGTTTCGTGGACGAGAAGCTGCTTCGCTTCCTGAAGAGGCAAGGTCTTGTTCAGCTGACTCTTGGTGTCGAATCTGGCTCAGTTGCTTCACTAGAACGTATGCGAAAGGGAATTCACCCCGAGCAAGCGGAAAATGCAGTGGAGCTTTGCGTCAAACAAGACATTGTCACCCGCTGTTCTTTCATCCTGGACATTCCTGGGGATACGCGCGAGGATATCCTGGAGACAACCAGATTCATCAACCAAATTCGACGCTTCCCGAAGGTTGTATGCGGGGTACATACGTATCGCCCCTATCCGCGTAGCAAGTTGTGTGAGGATCTGATCCGCCAAGGATTATTCTACCAGCCGAGTACGCTGGAAGGGTGGGAAAACGAATCTTGTGTAAGACAATATACGGACACTACTGTGGAGCGAACTTGGCAAACCAATTTCAGGTTGTCTTCTCGGGTGAGTTTCTACCAGTCTCTGGAATCGGCTTTCTGGCTGAAGGCACACCAACTGACCAATCCAGTAGCTCGCCTGGTCAACCAAATTTTCATCGCACTTGCTCGTTTCCGCAACCGGAATCAGATATATGCATTCCCTCTTGACAGAGGCTTGTATATTCTTTTTAGAGATTACTGCACTCGACGTTGTGTGCGTCATAGAGGAACGTAGCCAATGAAGAGGATAGTTGGTGTAGTGGTTGCCCGGATGAGGTCGAAACGGCTACCTGGAAAGCCAATGCTGGACCTGGCAGGAAAGCCCAGCATAGAGAGACACATTGAGCGGTTATGCATGGTCAACGGCATCTCCGATATCTATATCGCAACGTCCAAGGCCAGGGGAAATCTACCATTGTTTGAGCAGGCTGAACGGTTGGGCGTCAAGATTTATGCTGGGGCTGAGGAAGACGTGGTGGAGCGCTTTGTATCTATTGGAAAGGCTAGTGAAGCCGACGCCTTGGTTCGCATAGGGTGCGATAAACCCTTGTTCTGCTACGAATTGCTGCAAAAAAATGTTGCGAGCTATCAGGGTGAGGATTATATCTATTTCAAGCAGGGGGTGACAGTCGGGGCTGCACACGAAATATTGTCCCTGAATGCTTTGCGTGAAGTTCACAAGAACTATCTTGGGACCGCCATTGCACAATATATGAGAGAACATCCACATAAGTTCGACATTCGTCCGATTGAAGCTGACACACTATATAAGCGGCCCGAGTATCGTTTGGCCTTAGACACTCCGGAAGACTACCGCTTACTGAAAATACTATTCGAAGCACTGCAAGCTCAAGTGCCTATTCCCACGCGCGAGGCACTCGCGTACCTGGATGACAACCCGCAGTTGGCGCTAATCAATAGAGACGTAGAAAATAAGGGAGTAAATATATACTCGCTCGCTCTTGAGAAAGAGCCCGTGTTCAGAGTGCTCACAGACGCGAACGGAGCTTACTGGGTCGTGGATCGAATGGGGTACCGTGTTAGCTATCAAGAGTTTATGAGATGCGTACTGGATGAGAAACGCTGGGCAAAGGGGTAAACCGAATGGCCAAGGTTATTGACAGTTATCATGAGGTTGGCTTCTTTCGCCCATGGTTTCATAAGCTGCAACGCATTGGACTGAACTCACGTTACTGGGTGTATCGTATGAACTGGTGGCTGGTCAACAAACTTCACTATGTGACTCGATTCCCAATTCACATGGATATCGAGTCAACGAACTTCTGCAATCTCAAGTGTACGATGTGCCCTCACAGTCTGGATGATTTCGGGATGGCAAAAGGCTTCTTTGACTTTGAGTTGTATAAGAGGATTGTAGCGGAGGGGTCTCAGTCAGGTCTGAAATCGCTGAAACTGAACATCCGTGGTGAACCATTGATGAACAAGCGTTTAGTTGATATGGTTGCGTTTGCTAAGGACAGGGGAATCTTGGAGGTGATGTTTAATACCAATGGTCTTCTGCTTTCCCCTCAGAAAACCCGGGAGCTATCAGAAGCTCGCCTGGACTATCTCATAGTTTCGATTGATGGTGCTACGAAGGAGACCTATGAAAGGATTCGGGTGGGAGGAGATTTCAATCTCCTGAAGAGCAACATAGAGTATTTCATTCAATACCGCAAGGAAAAGCGTTTGGCTAAGCCTCTGATCAGACTGCAATATGTAGAGATGCGTGAAAATACGCACGAGGTGAAGCCATATCTGGTGATATGGCGTGGGAAGGTTGATGTGATGACGGTTAACCGGTATTCCAATAGAGTGAATTGTGAGGACCGTTCGTTACTCGCTATGAAACCCGTTGGCCGGGCCAATTGTTATCATCCCTGGCGGCGTTTGTCGATCGACTGGAGCGGTAATGCCCAAATATGCTGCGGTGACTGGCAGAATCTTTGCGTTCTCGGGAATTGCCGTGAAAGAACAATATACGAGATGTGGCACTCTCAGCAGTTCAATGAATATCGGAGAAAACTCAAGGCGCGTAGGCTTAATGAGATCCCATGCTGCAAAAACTGTTTCGTTCTTGCCAGCTACCGCTGGGAAAAAGCGTAAGAGGGATAAGGCAATTCTTGACGCAAAAAACACGCCGTTAGTTACGGTCTATATTACTAACCACAATTACGGCCGCTTTATCGATCAAGCCATTCAAAGCGTCTTGAGGCAGACATTACAAGATTTGGAGCTCATCATCATAGACGACGGTTCGACAGACAACTCGGCTGAAATTATTGAGCGTTACGCTGACCACGAGAAAGTGATCACCATCCTCCAGCATCATAAGGGATTGAACGTAACCAACAACATTGCTCTGCGGGCCTCCCACGGAAAATACATCATGCGTTTGGATGCCGATGACTATTTGGATGAAAATGCGTTGATGGTGTTATCCGGTTTTCTGGAGCGCAACCCTAACGTTGGTTTAGTCTTCCCCGATTATTTCCTTGTTGACGAAGATGGAGAGGTTCTGGAAGTAATGCGCCGTCACAATTTCAGTGAGGTCAGTCTTCTGGATCAACCGGCTCACGGAGCATGTACTCTTATCCGCCGAGAACACTTGCTGGAATTGAGGGGGTATGATGAATCCTTCCACTCTCAGGATGGGTACGATCTTTGGACTCGGTTTATCCGGCATTACAACGTGCAGAATGTGAACCTACCTCTTTTCTATTACCGTCAACACCCGCGGAGTTTGACTTGTAATGAGATGCATATCCTCGAGACCCGTGTTCGGATCATCGAAAAGCAGGTGCAGTGTAACAGCCAACCTCTCAGCACAATAGCCATTATCCCGGTTCGCGGTCCTAGTGTTGACCCAGAATCACCCGCGCTTCGGTGCTTGGGGGGGCGTGCATTGATTGATTGGACCATACAGACTGCTCTGGAAGCCAAGCGGCTTTCAGCGGTGGTGATAACCACACCCGACGAAGAGCTGATAGCTTATGTTTCGAGGACCTACGGCGAGCGTGTGTTTGTTGTTAAACGTGATCGCAAATTAGCGTTACCTAATACATACATCGAGGATACCCTCTTTCATGCGCTCGGAGAGTATACACGACAGCGTTCCGCTCCGGATGCCTTCGTCCTGCTTTACATCGAATCCCCTTTTCGAACGAGCTGGCACATTGATAACGCGATTAACGTAATGGAGCTATTTGACACAGATATGGTAGTGGCTGTGCGGCCCGATGCAGACGTGTTCTATAGACACAGTGGCGCTGGGCTGGAAATCCTGCGCAAGGGGCGGATGCTCCGCTTGGAACGAGAAGAGTTGTATCGCGAGGTCGGACAAATGCGTGTCGTAAAACGAAAGCTTTTGGAAACGCAACGTCAACTCAGCGGGGGGAAGGTTGGGCATGCCGTTCTGGATCAGAACGCGGCACTACGCCTTCGGTCCGAGTGGGATTGGGAAGTGGCAGAATTACTGGCAAGCAAATCTGCAAGGAAAGCGTAGCATGACAACTTTTCAACGGGATAGAGTATTTGTGATTGCCGAGATCGGTGGCAACCATGAAGGTGACTTTAAGTATGCTCAAAGGCTAACAAGACTTGCGGCCGAATCTGGCGCCGACGCGGTCAAATTTCAGATATATTCAGGAGATCATCTGGTTAATCCACTCATTGACCCGGACCGGAACAGGCACTTCAAAAAATTCCAGCTCACAAAGGATCAGTATATTGAACTCGCTAAGTTATGCGGGCAATTGGGCGTGAAATTCATGGCGTCCGTATGGGATATGGACGCATTCACTTACATCGACAAGTTTGTGCTAATCTACAAGATCGGATCAGGAGATCTGACTGCCTACAATATCATCAAAAAAATCGCCCAGAAAGGCAAACCAATCATTCTTTCTACTGGCCTGGCGAATATGGAGGAAGTCCTACACGCCGTGAAATTCATTTACTCCATTAATTCTTCTTATCGGTCCGAAAAGAAATTGGCCTTGCTCCAATGTTCATCAATGTATCCGATACCTGATGAAGATGCCAATCTGAACGTCATGCTAACCTTGAAAGAGAAAACCGGATTGCCTGTTGGCTACTCGGACCATACGGTAGGCACGATTGCTGTTGAGACTGCTGTTGCCATGGGGGCCGAGATTATTGAAATTCATTTTACGGATACACGAGAAGGTAAGACATTCCGGGACCACCTTATCTCTTTGACAAAAGAGGAAATTAAAAGTCTTATCGAGAAAATCCGAAAGATAAAGAAGCTCCAGGGCGGATTCGAAAAGAAACCCACCCAGTCGGAAAGAGAATCAAATCATATCATCTCTTTTCGGAGAGGCGTATACCCGAATCGCGACCTGAATGCAGGTGAAATCATCAAAGAAGAAGACCTCGTGACCTTAAGACCCTGTACTGGTATAGAAGCCGAATCCTTTTTTGAAGTGGTAGGGAAAAAACTACTGGTTGATGTGCGAAAAGGCCAGATCCTATCGCTGGAGTATTTTTCGAAATGAACCTATTGTTCGCAAAGGATGAGGCGCAGATTGACCACATAAAGGCAAGCGGGTTCTTTAGTGATCCACAATATATTCTATTTCCGCTCATGCCAAAAGCGGCTCTAAGTTTATTGGATCTGGGTATACCTGATGTGCGGCTGCCAATAACATTTTTGAGCAAGCCGGAACGTCAAGCGATCCATGCCCAAGCCATTGAGCTTTCCAAATCCTGGTACCGTCCTTTAGGAGGCAAACTCGAATATGAAGGTATCGATCTTTTTGACTGTTGCCGTCTCCAAGTGATTGGTTTCTTTCAGGATATACTTGCGGCCGAACAAATCATTCCACGCCTAATTGCCGAATATAAGCCAAAGAATGCTTTATTCTTGAAAAATCCGTCAATCC
>Ga0194126_10011031_pt1 | contig 11719 bp, 9 predicted proteins | sample TA2KigC150mmetaG_FD_148641 | JGI IMG/M metagenome (GOLD analysis project Ga0194126, IMG submission 148641) | Freshwater microbial communities from Lake Tanganyika, Tanzania - TA2015035 Kigoma Deep Cast 150m | ecosystem: Environmental > Aquatic > Freshwater > Lake | place: Tanzania: Lake...
GTTAATATTTAGAGTCTGTTTATAAACTAATGTTTTCAAAAAAGGTTGTCATTCCGGCGAAAGCCGGAATCCAGTAATTTCAAAACCTTCTGGATGCCGGATCATGTCCGGCATGACGGAAAAAGTGCATTTATAAACAGACACTATTTATACGCAGGACCATCTTTTAGAGTTGCTACTATGTTGCGAAGCTAAGTCCATCGATTCATAAATTCGGTAACGTATTTATTTACTCAGGACTTAGTGCTGAGTCAGCAATGATTGCAATTCGCAGCATGAGGATACGTGATCGTATTTGCGAATCGAAGCACTAAGCTGAAGCTTCAGCCTGGAAGGATATGGATGGGGTAGTTTCGTCGAAGCTGTGAAGATGCCCCGTGCGAGAGGGCAGGGAGATTTACTATTTCATCATAAACATTTAATTATCAAATGGTTAGCCTTATTTCAGCTTTTTTTATTTTTTTCTTGACAGGTTTTTAATATCTCCTTATAATTATATTATAGCTATTTTATAAGTAACAAATAATTATTTATCCCTTGTGGATTTTTTTCTTGACAACTTTAATGCATAGATATATTAAGATTGTGAAATAGTTAACTTGTAATTAATTAGCTCTCTGATGAACGTCATGATCCAAAGAAAAGAACCCAAACCCGATCTCCTTCCTGCAATAAGCATACAGAACAAGTCTAAATTCGAGGTCTATGGTGAGGAGATGATTGAGAAAGAAGTTAAACAGAGCGGAAATAGCGGCCGCGTTTACCTTCCTCCGGAATGGGTTGGGAAGCGCGTAAAAATCATTCGGATTGATTGAGGAAAGAATGGAAAAAGGGATTAAAATCCGAAAGATTAAACCTGAAGATGTTTCTGAGATCGTTGCTATCCAGGAATCGATATTGCAGAAAAGAGTATCGAAAAAGTGGGTTCAAATGGTGCAAAGTCATCTCAAAAAAGAAGAATCTTTAGGTTTTGTTGCTTTGAAGGACGGTCAGGTCGGTGGCTTCATCATCGGCCAGATCAAAGGGGGAGGGTTTGGATTAGAGCAGAGCGCGTGGATCGAGGTGGTGGGAGTTCACCCCCGACAGATGGGAGTCGGAATTGGCAGGGCCTTGGCCGAAAAGCTCTTTCAGATCTTTAAGAAAGAAGGGATTCAGGATATCCACACCGCCGTTCGCTGGGATGCCGGTGATATGCTTTCTTTCTTCAAGGCCATTGGTTTTGATCGATCCCCATTTATCAATCTTAGGAAACATTTGGATTGAAATCTTCTATTCCCAGGAGGGAACTTCAGGTGCAGTAGACAGAAGCAACTCTTGCATTGAAAGGCGTTGGCTACGGAAATATTATAGAGAGGCTCATTATGAGGTACGCAGAAACAGGATATCATTTGGAAATTGACCTATCCCGGGGAAATGTTGAGAGGGTGGAAACTGACCCAAAATTAACCGAACTTCATCTCGGGGGTCTGGGCACAAACTCGAAATTATTATGGGACAGAGTTCCTCCTGAGACCGACCCTTTTTCTCCTGATAATCTCCTCATCTTCGGGACCGGACTATTATGTGGCACACCCGCTGTTGGCGCGAATCGCACCATTGTCTCCGCCTTCTCTCCTCAAACGTTGTTCATGGCCTATTCAATGATGGGAGGATTTTGGGCGCCGGAATTGAAGTATGCGGGTTATGACAAAGTGATCTTTCGCGGCAAGTCCCCAAATCTGATTTATGTCTGGATCAACAATGACAAAGTGGAAATACGCGATGCCTCTCATTTGAAAGGGAAAGGCGCTGTTGAGACCGCAGAACTTATCAAACAGGAGTTGAAGGACCCAAACGTTCAGGTGGCTGCGATCGGCCTGGCCGGTGAGAACAGGGTCTATATGGCAAGCATCGAGCAGGGCCGCTCCAGCGCCAGCCGGCAGGGAATAGGCGCTGTGATGGGAGATAAGGGGATTAAAGCGATCGCCGTTCGTGGGACAAAAGACGTCAATATTGCTCGACCAGCCGAATTTCTTGAACTCAGCAACGAGGTGCTTAAATATATACAGCATCGAGCTGAAAATCCAATTAAGAATGTGGAGCCCATTTTCGAAGGACTTGGGTCGCCGCAAGAGATGAAACTGATCGATGAAAAATGGCACACCACCGGTTTCATGTGGGGAAATGCGCGCACCCGGAGAAAGGATTATTGGACCAAGGACGTCGAAGAAAAGTGGAAAGAGACTCAAGAAAGTATGCGGACGCGGCTCATCAGTTGCTATAACTGCCCGATGAAGTGCGGAGCGATCGTTTCCGTCCCGGGACTTTCAACCTACATGATGAAATGCTATTCGAAACTGACGTATACCATGGCGGCCTTTTCCGACCTCGATTTTGGTTTTAGAATCGCTCAACGTGCCACCGACTATGGAGTGGACGGATTTTCAACCCCGCAAACCATGGCGTTCGCCCTTGAGCTTTACGAGGCCGGCATTTTAACGGACCAGGATATGCCGGGAATGCCGTCCGATACCGAGGGGAGGTTTTACTGGCTGCTTGACCGGATCGTCCGACGAGAGGGGATTGGAGATGTGTTGGCCAATGGCACCTATTGGGCGGCCAAACAGATTGGAAAAGGGGCCGAAGAATTTGCTCATAACAACATCAAGAAACATGAGCAGCTTCCCCTAAAACTTGGCATGTTAAATCCGGTTTATTTTCTGATGTATTGCACCGGCGAGAAGGCAAACATTACCCAGATTGAAGGGCAGTTTCCCCAGGAGCCATTCCCCAAGAGAGAGCAGAGAGAGGAGTTTGTGAAGGATTGGATTCAGGTTCCCGATGAAAAGTTTAAGCAATATTTTCTCGACTGGGAGCCAAGGGGAGACAACTCCAATCCACATTACCCGACGGCTCAAATGTCCTGTGAAATTGTGGACTGGATGGAGAAGATGCATTATATCGACGATGCCCTCGGGGTGTGCGCCGGTTTGTCATCCTTTCCTCTGAAACCTCCCTATCATATTCATAATTACCCGGCTTTTATTTCGGCAGCGACCGGGATCGATATGGACGAAGCCGGACTCACACAGGTCTACAGGAGGAATCGAAACCTGATTCGATCCGTTAATGTGAGAAGGGGGTTGAGAAGGGCGGACGAGAAACCGCCGGAGGACCACTGGAAGAAAAGATTTCCGGAGCTCGAAGAAAAGCTCTTGGATGCGTATTACCAATTCAAGGGGTGGAATAAAGAAGGTATTCCCACCCAGGAGACTTTAAAGGAATTGGATTTGGCTTACGTTGCTGAAGACTTAGAACAGAGAGGAATAATAAAAAATGGCTAAAGTTAAGAAGAAAGTCAAGTCAATCAAGATCGATCTTGATAAATGCAATGGTTGCCGCGCATGCGAAATGATCTGTTCCGCCTTTCACGCCAACCCGAAATACAGCAGCAATAATCCGGCGAGGTCTCGTATTCGGCTGATTCGCGATCCGATCAGAGACGTCTATCTGCCTGTATATGCGGGTGAGTATACAGCAGCCGAATGCATGGGCAGAGATAAATACGTGATTGATGGAAAGGAATACAGCGAGTGCGACTTCTGCAGGGCCTCCTGTCCATCCAGGGACGCTTTCAAAGAACCCGATTCCGGCCTCCCTCTCAAATGCGATATGTGTGAAGACGATCCGGCACAAGAAAAGCCCCTTTGCGTTAAGTGGTGCTTAAATGACGCCCTGATTTACGAAGAGAGGGAAGAGGAAGTGGAAGAGGAAGTGAAGCTGGGCGAGATGGAGGTGGGGCTGGAATCACTGGTAGATAAGTATGGATTGCAGAAGGTGACAGATACCGTCGCCCGAATGTCGAAGAAAAGTTGAGATTACACAGATTTCAAAAAATAATTTCAGAGATATAAAACAAGAGGATTCAAAAAGAGCATGGAAACTGTACCATTATCCCCCTTCAAAGTGGTCATCGATGGCATCAAAGAGGCAGGTGGAGACGCCGATAAATTCTGCTATCAATGCGGAAAATGCGATACCGTGTGTCCCTGGAATCGTGTCAGAAAGTTTTTTGTCCGCCGGATGGTCAATCAGGCGAAATTCGGGGTGGTTCCTTTCGAATCCGAAGACCTATGGCTGTGTGTCACCTGTCGTCAATGTGTGGAGCGGTGCCCCAGAGGCGTAGAAATCATCGACGTGATGAGGGCGATGCGCAGGTTGTTGGTGCCGGACGGCGTTGTTCCTGCGAGCATCCCCAACCTTCGGGGCATCATGACAAGCCTTGCCAGTGTGGGCAATCCCTGGGGACAGGAACCCGAGGCCCGGGCAAATTGGGCTAAAGAGTTGTCTGTCAAGGAGTTCACCGAAGGGACAGAGACCTTATACTTCCCCTGCTGCTATCCCAGCTATGAACCAAGATTAAAGAAGATTGCACAGGCCACGGCCAGTATCCTCAATCAGGCAGGGGTGGACTTTGGGATCCTGGGTTCCAAGGAGATGTGCTGTGGTGAGAGTGTCCGCAAAGCGGGCAATGAGGATCTGTTCAAACGCCTTGCCAGAGAAAACATCAAAACGTTTATCGACAGTGGGGTAAAAAAAATCCTTGCTTCTTCCCCGCATTGCTTTCATACCTTCAAGAACGAATATTCCGAATTTAAGACGAACTTTGAAGTGCTTCATGTCTCCCAATACTTATTCAAGCTTATGACGGAAGGGAGGCTTCAATTCACCAAGGAGTACGGGAAGAAGGTGACCTATCATGACCCATGTTACTTAGGACGGCATCATGGGATCTATGACGAACCCCGGGAGGTCTTGAAGAAGATACCCGGCTTGGAGCTGGTTGAGATGGCTGATACGCGGGAAGATAGCCTCTGTTGCGGAATGGGAGGAGGCAGAATCTGGATGGAAACGGCAAAGGGGGAGAGATTCTCCGACCTCCGGCTGGAACAAGCGATCGGGGTTGGAGCGGAGGTGCTGGTCACGGCCTGCCCGTATTGCATCAGCCAATTTGAGGATAGCAGGTTAACCCTGAAGGATAGCGAGGCCATCCAGATTAAGGACATCACTGAGGTGATACAGGAAGTGATTTAGATAGAAAATCTAAATGGCACGAATTCCAACGAATGACACGAATGGGCTTTATTCGTGAAATTCGTTATCATTCGTGTAATTCGCCCACGGGGTACAGAAGGTGGAAAAAGAACAGATTGAGGAGATTTGTAAAACTCTCTCCGCAGGAAATTTCGGCGATGTGATGGTTGTCGGTGGTGGAATCAGTGGCGTTCAAGCCGCACTCGATCTTGGCAATGCGGGTTTTAAAGTTTACCTCATTGATAAAAGCCCCTCCATTGGCGGGAAGATGGCGCAGCTGGACAAGACCTTTCCGACCAATGAGTGCTCCATCTGAATACTCTCGCCCAAACTGGTCGAGGTCGGCCGGCATCCCAACATTGAGGTCCTGAGCTATACGGAAGTTGACCGTGTAGAAGGGGAAAAAGGAGACTTCAGGGTAACCCTGCTCAAAAAGCCCCGGTATGTCATCGAGAGCAAATGCACGGGTTGCACGACCTGTGTCGAGTACTGCCCGGTCAAATACCCGGACCAATTCAATCAGGAGATATCGAAGAATAAGGCGATCCATATCTACTTTGCTCAAGCCATCCCCCTGATCACCTATATCGATGAAAGCTGTCTTTACCTGAAAGAGAAGAAATGCCGCATCTGTGAAGCCGTATGCGAGAAAAAGGCCATCGATTTTACACAGACGCCGGAGAAGGTAGAGATAAAGGTGGCGGCGGTTATTTTTGCTCCTGGCTTTGAGCCATTTGACCCCAGGGTGAGGGATGAATATGGCTACGGAAAGATGGCTAACGTCCTCACCAGCATGGACTATGAGAGGCTGTTAAGCTCCACAGGGCCATACGAAGGTGAGATCAGGCGCACCTCGGACCTGAAACATCCCCATAAGATCGCCTGGATTCAATGCGTCGGTTCCAGACAGGTTATCCCGGGCGGTCAGAGCTATTGTTCAGCCGTATGCTGCACCTACACACAGAAACAGGTGATTTTAACAAAAGACCATAACGCAGAAGCAGAGTGCACGATCTTCCATAACGATATTCGGTCCTACGGGAAGGATTTTGAGCGATTCTACCAGAGGACAGAGAAACTTCCCGGGATTCGGTTTATCAGAAGCTACACCTCCATCGTTAAAGAGGACCCCGAAACCAGGAATGTCACCCTGCGGTATGCAACTCCCGACGATGGCGTAAAAGAGGAAGAATTCGATATGGTAGTCTTGTCCGTTGGATTGATCCCCACTGCTGATGCGAAGGGCCTGGCCAACAAGTTCGGCATCGAGCTCAATTCTCACGGATTCTGTAAAGCAATTCCTTTCAATCCAATGGAAACCACTCGTCCGGGAATTTTTGTAAGCGGAGCCTTCCATGGGCCGGTGGATATTCCCGAGTCGGTTTTTACCGCAAACAGTGCAAGTTCCAAATGTGGTGAACTTCTTGACTACCGGCGAGGGAAGCTAACCACAGAAAGGGTCTATCCACCCGAAAGAGATGTCTCGCAGGAAGAGCCCAGAGTCGGCGTCTTTGTGTGTCATTGTGGTGCCAACATTGGAAGAGTCGTCAATGTCCCTTCTGTCGTTGACTACAGCTTAAATTTACCTCATGTGGTTCATGCTCAAGAACAGCTCTTCTCATGTTCGACGGAATCAACCAATCAAATCATGGACGTGATCAGGGAAAAAGGGCTCAATCGCGTGGTGGTCGCCGCCTGTACCCCCAAAACACATGAGCCTACTTTCCGGTATTCGCTTCGAGAAGGAGGGATTAATCAATACTTCTTCGACATGGCCAATATCAGGGAACATTGCTCCTGGGTTCATTCAAAAGAAAAGGAAGAGTCCACCCAGAAGTCAAAGGAAATCGTCCGGATGTCGTTGGCACGAGCATGCCTTTTGGAGCCGTTACAGGATTTTGATCTGCCAGTGAACAAGGCGGCGCTCGTGGTGGGCGGAGGCATCGCCGGCATGAACTGCGCTCTCTCCATCGCCAATCAGGGGCATGAGGTTCATCTGGTGGAAAAGGAAGCAGACCTTGGCGGAATAGCGCAAAAGATTCATTCTACCCTGGAAGGACTGGATGTTCAGGCCTATTTGCGTGATCTTATAAAAAGGGTGTATCAACACCCCTTGGTCCATGTTTATACGAATTCGAGCATCACGGAGGCCACCGGTTATGTTGGAAATTTTGTAACCAGGGTGAAGTCCGAAAGAGGGATGACAGAGATAAAGCATGGCGCAGCCGTCATCGCAATAGGGGCTGAGGTCCATCAACCTGCCGAATACCTTTATGGAGAAGACGACAGGGTCATGACCCACCTTGAGTTGGAGGAGCAGATCCATCGGGGAGCTGAAAAGGTCGTTAGGGCAGAGAGCCTCGTGATGATCCAATGCGTTGGCTGCAGAAATGAAGAGAGAAATTATTGCTCTCGAATATGTTGCAGTGAGTCTATCAAGAACGCATTGAAACTGAAAGAGATCAACCCCAAAATGGATATCTACATTCTCTTCCGGGACATGAGAACATATGGGTTTAGCGAGGATTATTACAGGGAAGCAGCGGATAAAGAGGTAAAGTTTATCCGCTATGAACCGGAAGATAAACCCCAGGTGGTAGCGGGTGAGTCGGAGGAGGGGCGGCCTGTTTTAAAGGTTACCGCGACGGATTATATTTTAGGGAATAAGCTTGAAATCGATGCCGATATTATCTCTTTAGCTGCTGCCACGATTCCCTCCACAGGAAGCAAGGAAATATCCAAACACTTCAAGGCGCCTTTGGGTGCGGATGGTTTCTTCCAGGAAGCCCATGTCAAATTGAGACCCGTTGAGTTTGGCACAGACGGGGTTTATCTTTGCGGGATTGCTCATTATCCTAAGCTTATCTCTGAAGCGATTAGCCAGGCTTATGGAGCGGCAGGCCGGGCCTTGACGCTTCTCTCGCATGATACGGTCATCGCCTCCGGCTCTGTTTGCGAGGTGATTGAGAAGAAGTGTATGGGGTGCGGGGCATGCGTTGAGGCTTGTACCTACGGCGCCTTAGAGCTTTATGAGACACGTCAAGGGAAAAAGGTAAAGATTAACCCCATTCTCTGCAAAGGAGACGGTCTCTGTAATACAAAATGCCCGACCGGGGCGATTCAATTGAAACATTATGACGATGAACAGCTGATCGCCCAAATCGATGCGGCGGTTGGAGACGTGTAGACGTCTACCAATAAGTGTCTATCCACAAATAACCTTTTCCGTCATGCCGGACTTGATCCGGTATCCAGTCCCGCCTTTGAGGGACATTTAAAAACACTGGATTCCGGTTTTCACCGGAATGACAATGCTGATCGGAGTGAAACACGAATGAGCGCAGCCATTAAGTTTAAGCCGAGGATCATCAGCTTCGTATGCAATTGGTGAGGATACGGCGCTGCTGACCTGGCTGGAGTTTCCAGACTGCAATATTCGAATGAAATAAGACTGGTACGCGTCATGTGTACGGGTAGGGTGGACCTTGCGTTTATACTCCGGTCTTTCCAAAACAGAATGGATGGAGTGTATATCGCTGGCTGCCGCCTTGATGAATGCAAATATATTACGAATGGAAATTACCATGCCCTGAACATGGTGCTTTTAGGCAAAAAAATAATGGAACACATAGGGCTGAACCCGGAAAGGTTAAGAATCGAATTCATGTCTTCCGCTGAAGGAAGCCGTTTTGCGGAGACAGTGAACGATTTTATCAAAAGGGTGAGGACGATTGGGCCTTTTGGGAAAGGCGAAGGATTGGACGAGAGTGGATTAACGTCCAAGCTGAATGAAATCGGGAAGCTTATCCCCTATGTTAAGATCGCAACGAGGGATAAGCTATCGTCACGTCTTAAGGAACCGGAAGAGTGGAGTAAGCTTTTCACCAGAGAAGAGATAGAAAAATTATTCCGTGAATTGCCATCGTATTATATCGACCCGGAAAAGTGTCAAGCCTGTATGACCTGCGCCAAACGATGCCCCGTGGATGCGATTTTAAGCGGGAAGAACCTGATCCATATCATTGATCAGGAGAAGTGCATCAAATGCGGAACTTGCTTTGAAGTTTGTCCCACTAAATTTGGTGCAGTGACAAAGATTTCTGGCGAACCTGTTCCGCCTCCCATTCCTGAAGAAAAAAGAACGATCGTCAGAAAGAAGAAGGAGTAAAGAAAATAAAGAAAGGGTATCAGGTGATCAGAAGAACAGGGTGCAGGGGACCAGGGAATCAGGAGACCAGACAAAGAATTCTTTTTCAGCCTGATGCTCTGATATCCTGATATCCACTTCCTGATAACCAGGTCCTCTGATATCCGTTTCAAAAAGCTAAACTATTACAAAAATTAAATTGATCCAGGGTCGATTGTCCCAAAGATATATCCATAGGAGGTTATCGTGTCGCCGGTTAGCGCAACCTATTGGTCCATACCGGGCTATGTCATTTTCTGGGTCTTGTTCGCCGTTGCCTTCGGTCTATTTTTACAGAGGTTTTATCTCCTCTACCGCCTCATGCGTCTGGGGAAGCAGGAGAATCGTTTCGACCAGATAGGTCAAAGAATCAAGAACATGCTGGTCGAGGTCGTCCCTCAATGGTGCACCCTGAAAACCGTCACCCGAAAGGACCTGGCCGGACTCGCACATGCTCTCTTATTCTGGTCCTTCAGCCTCTTCTTCATCAGTTACATCATCTTTATCGGTCTGGCCGGAGGGTTTGGACTTTCTTCACTGATTGAGCGCACCCCCTTTGAGACCGTCTATTTTTCCATTCTGGATATTGCTGCAGTGCTGGTCACCCTGACGTTAATCTTGGCGGCTGTCAGGCGTTATATCATCAGACCGCCGAGACTGGAGCCAACGGCTGAAGCCGGCATCATTTTGATAATGGTTTTTTCGCTGATGGCGCTTCATGTTTTAGGCGTAGGTTTTGATCATGCCGCACGTGGGGTTCACGCCTCCTGGCCACCCCTTGGAGCAGCTCTCGCAGGTTTCCTTAGCGGGACCGGAATTTCACAGGGCACACTGGAGGCGGGCTACCGATGGGTATGGTGGCTGCATTATCTCGTGATCCTCAGCTTTATGGTCTATATCCCACGCTCCAAGCATCTGCATATTCTTGCCTCCCTCGTCAATGCCTTCTTTAAACCACTTGGACCCAAAGTGGCGCTTGAGCCTATTCCTCTTGAAGCTCCTGAGGGGTCGGCAACCTTTGGAGCATCGAAGATTCAGGATTTTACATGGAAGGACTTACTTGATTTTTATGCCTGCGCTGAGTGTGGTCGGTGCCATGTTAATTGTCCGGCCCAACTGACCGGCAAGTCCCTCTCGCCCAGAGAGGTTATTCATCATTTGAAAGAGCATCTGCTCGAGGCGGGCCCTGGATTGCTTGCCAATAAGACGGATGCCTCTCCGGAAAGCCAGGCCGAGGCACCAGGCAAGACGATGATCGGGGATGTGGTCACCGAGGAGGAGATCTGGGCCTGCACCACCTGCGGCGCCTGCCAGGAGGTATGCCCTGTCAATATCGAACATATCCGCAAGATCATCGACCTCAGGCGAAATCTGGTGATGGCGCAAAGTAAGATGCCGGAAAGCGCCCAGTTGATGCTTAGAAATATGCAACAGAGAGGACACCCATGGGCCGGAGTCCAGTCGATGAGGTTGAGGGGCGACTGGACCAGTGATCTGGAACTGAAAATATTGGCTGAGGGTGATAACGCTGATACCTTATTCTGGGTAGGTTGCACCGGCGCCCTTGTTGAGCGTAATGTCAAGGCCACTTTATCCATGACGAGGGTGCTGAAAGCGGGGGGCGTCGATTTCGCGGTATTGGGCGATGCCGAGACCTGCTGCGGTGACCCGGCACGAAGGGCAGGGTATGAGTTTCAGTTCCAGATGATGGCAGAGCAAAATATTGAACTTTTTAAAAGCTACAACATTAAAGAGATCATCACCACCTGTCCCCACTGCTATAATACCATTAAGCATGAATACCCCCGGTACGGCGGCGATTTCAAGGTGGTTCACTATACCGAGCTGATTGCCGATTTGATCAGCCAGGGGAAATTGAAGCTGATCAACGAATTGAATTCCAAACTCACCTACCATGACCCCTGCTATTTAGGCCGTTATAACAGCGTCTATTCGGAGCCTCGCCGGATACTGCAGGCTATCCCCAAGGCAAAGCTTGAAGAAATGGAGCGCTCGCGAGACACGGGGTTTTGTTGCGGCGGCGGCGGGGGACTGATGTGGATAGAAGAACAGCCCAGCACAACAAAGATTAATCAAATGCGTATCGAAGACGTTATCAAGACCGGGGTTGACACGGTCGTGGCCGCCTGCCCCTATTGTTTACAGATGTTTGAGGATGCCATCGATCATAAAGAGATGAAAGACTCGTTGAAAGCAAGAGACCTTGTTGAATTGGTCGAAGAAGCAATGAAGCAAAATTGATGGTTTCTTAAAAATCGTCACACCGGTGAAAACCGGTGTCCAGAGAATTGATAACTATTTGAAAGAACTGGATTCCGGCTTTCGCCGGAATGACGAAAAAACGAGAATCACGACTTTTTACGAATTCATCAAAATTGATTACACCGATTAAAAACCCCGATTACACAGATTAGAACACACTGAAACTAAAGAAATCTG
>Ga0194126_10011034_pt1 | contig 11716 bp, 6 predicted proteins | sample TA2KigC150mmetaG_FD_148641 | JGI IMG/M metagenome (GOLD analysis project Ga0194126, IMG submission 148641) | Freshwater microbial communities from Lake Tanganyika, Tanzania - TA2015035 Kigoma Deep Cast 150m | ecosystem: Environmental > Aquatic > Freshwater > Lake | place: Tanzania: Lake...
CGCAGAAGGGTGTCATAGGGCCGCGTCACAGCCTCCTGAACTTTAGCCAGCGCCTGTTTCAGGGCACTGTCGACGCCGATCACAGACGCAGCATCCAAGACAGCCATCGCTGTGCGCTCAAGTCCCTGCTCATAGGCTTTGCGACCCTTCTGCCAGGCATCATAGCGGGCGCGCATGACGAGTAGCTGCCATCGCCAATCGCCCGACCGAGCAGGCAATCGTCGCTCAAGGGTCGTCCAATGCCGCAGTGTGAGGCCTATACCCCCGTTCTCCTCGACCGGTCCGGCCCAGTTGCGCTCAAGGACTAAGATCCCCTCTGCCACCTCAGCAGCCGCCTCGGCACCGAAATGATAGCGAGCGTAGTCGTTCATCATCTCGTCGACGGGGGCCTGTGGATCCCAAGCCCGGCGCGTCCATACGAACTTGTTGACATCATCGTGCACGCCGTCCGAATAGCTTAAGAAGCCATCTGTGAAGCCGGCCCATCGGGCATGGACTGCCGCCTGGAATACGGGACGCGGGTTGCTAGCCTCTCGGCCGAGCGTAAGGGCAAAGGCCTGATCCCAGCCGATCACGGGCAGCTCGCAGCGCACATTGTGGGTGATGTCGGCATAATGCCGATGCTTATACTTGGGATGCAGGCGGTAGCGGGTCGTCGACAGCGGCGGACTCCCAGGGCCCGACACGACGCCCCGCAGCCAGTTGGGCTGCCCCTCGCGCTGCAGATAGTCAAAGAAATAGTTGACCTGCTCGTCGCTGAAACCCTGCAGCGAGACCCAGACACCTGCACTGGGATGGTGCTTATGCAGCACTTGCGCAATCGCCTGGAGGAAGGGCATGACATGTCTGGGATGGTTGTCGCCGGGGTCGCCGCCGGGCACGAAGACGTTGTCGAGGTAGGGGGTGGCAGCATAGAAGTCGGCATGCTTGCGGACCTCCCCTTGGAAGAGGGCGGTGTCCGAAAGATCGGCCTTACAGGGCGTCCACACCCAATAGTCAATGTCGTAGGCATGGCAGGCCCGGCTCATCACGCGGTTCATCGAGTCGGGCGTGATGCGGAAAAGTGGGCTGTCGTCCACATTGGTGAAGGGAATATTTTCGATGGCATTACTGCCCGTTAGCACTAGGTCGAGGATGTAACGTTCCATCTGCGCGGGTGTCCAGGCATCCCAGGAATTGGCGGTGTTGCGGTAACCGACCTGGTGGCCCCGCAGCGAGTAGGACGGAGCGGTGGCGATGGATATACCGGCTCGCAGCCTAGCCTTACCCACGCCCCATTCCAGCAACGAAAGAAAGCGCCCGATGGCATAGAGCATGCCGCGGGTGTCTTGACCGATGAGCCAGACGATATCCCGAGCACCCTCCCGCACATGTACAATGCGAAAACCTTCAGGCCGGTCCCAGTCGGAGGCTCCGACCACAGCTGGCAATGCATGCCCCTGCACTTGCTTGTCTTCAGCAGCAGACAGGATCAGAAGAGGCTGCACCGATGATTTCCCCGAAGTATCCCAGGAGAGTCCGGTTCTACGTTTCACCTCAGCAGTGAGGACGTGAAGGCTGCGCACGCGATCAGCCGCTCGGATGGAAGGTGATACGATAACCGTAGCCGTCCGTAAATCGAAGGTCTGAGCGGCATAGGCCCTAGTACCCCATAACAGAAGCGCGCATGCGGCATAAAGGCATCTTTTCCCCATATTCTCCAGCAATTTATGCTAGGGTTGAAATAGAACTGAATAATATGTAATGGCGGGGATTACTGCACCGGTGCACTGATCACGCCTAGGTATCGGCCCATCCAGTATGGCAGCAGCCAGATATCGCCAGCACTGAACTCTGAATCACCGCTAGTGCCGCTTATATGATCTAGCTGGAACATGTTGGCATTATGACGCTTCACGGGCAGCTCGTCCGGTGGCAACACTTCTTTGATCGTCTGCCTCCGGTAGTTGGGCGTTATGGGTTCGATGTCTTTCCGATGGCTATTGGAGATGAACCAGTCGATCAGATCCATCGGGTGCTCCTGCAGATACCAAATAGCCTCGGTGAGGTCGAATGACCGGGTGCCGGTGATGGCGGTAAAGATATTCCAGAGACCTTCCTTTTCCGGGCGTTCTACCTGCCAATGATCGATGATGGCTGCGCGGAAGTGACGCCTAAGGGTGTCATTGAAGGCATAGCGGTAGAGGCCCCAGTAGCCAAGGAAATACATCTCGTCATCGGAATGATTCCAGTCTCCTGAGAGCTCCTTCGCATGCTCATCGGCGGTGTCATTTGCCGCACCGATGAAGCGCATGGGCCTCATTAAGTTTTCGAAATACCCATGACGCTGCATAAGTTCGAAGGCCTTGTCCCGATAGATGGGCTTTCGCGTGAAGCGATATGCCGTCTGCAGCATAGCGACGATGTTACTTGCGTTGAGCTTTCGGTCGCCCACGACGATGGGGAACCCATTGACATATACGGGGTTCCATTTACCCCAGTAGGTGGGCTTGCCGTCATAGTCGACCAGGTACCAGTCGTTCTTGATGATGTGCATCATGAGCGTATCAAGCAGGGCGATAGCCCGCTTGCGGAGGGAGGGCTCTTCCACCAGCTCGGCAATGGCGCCGAAGACGAAGACATGGCCGATTGCTTCGTCAGAGGAGGTGGTGGCCTTCCAGTCCCACTCAGGGTCGGGCGCATGCTGCCAGCGCTCGGGGTTATTCAACGCCTTTATAAAGCCTCTGCGCTCAAAGGAGCGCGATGGGAACCCGGGCACGGGGTTGATGGTATAGAGCCTTTCCATCGCATCGAGAGATTCCCGGATATTTACCAGCGCGTTCGCAGAACGAGTGACGGCATAGCGGAACACTTCGGCACCGAGGTACATGGAGGTCCAGAGGCCGTCGTTGTCGGAGTCGGAGAGGTAGCCTGTAGACAGGTCGCCTTGGCTCATGCCCGACAGAGAGGCATTGAAGCCATTGCGGATATGCCGGTCACGCACCTGACGCTGGAAGAACTCGGCTTTGTCGGCCAGCGTCATACTACGGAAACAAACCTGCCCGAGACCAGCCTCTGTTAGAAGCAACGCGGACCCGTCAGGACCTTCCCCGATATGCGAGACCACCTGCCCAGGCATCCAACGCTGGCCCTGGTAGTAGTCGAACCTTCCATCGGGGCGAAGGGCAAAGGCGCCTTTATCCGTCCCAAACCATACTTTAGCGCCGATGGCACGTACACATCGGATATTTGTAACTGGTAGTTTTCGGAAGGCCCTGCGACGGCCATTGACCGAAGGTCTACCGTCAGGTAGCCATCCTGCGTTCCAAGCCAGACCTTGTCTTTGGAAAGGTCGAAGGATGTGAGCCCTTTGCCTTGATACATTGACTCGAGGGCCAAGCTGCGGTGATTAAAGCGAAGCACGCTGCCAGATGTCAGTATAAGGAACCCACCGCGGGCATTGTCGTGGCGGATGTCGAGGATATTTCCTTCGACGGCTTTCTGGTATAGAGTGCCTTTCTTCGTGACATAATGGATGATGGAGCCGTCGCTGATAAGGAATTCATCCTCAGCCCCACCAGCCAGCAGGCGGGCGCCTGGCAACTGGTGGGGAAGGAACAGGGAGCCGGCCCATGCGTTGCTGAAGACGGCCTTGTCATCGACCAATACGAACTGACCCTTATGGGCTGACAGCCCTTGTATCTTCTTGGTGACGGTCGTCCGGTAGCGGTTGTCGGTTCGTAGGGTGCCCGGATAGAGAAACTGCCCATCGTGCGTCAGGAGAAGACCGGAGGAGGAGAAGACACGGATGCCTCCGTTACGGTCAGCACAGACGGAAATCAACGACGTTCCGGGCTGGATCGGCGTGTACTTGATGCTGTAATCCTGCAGGAATGCGCGATCGATATGCACCGGCTGGCCAAGGCGGTTTTGGGCGGAGGTCCTGCAAAGGGACAAGAGAAAGGCAAATATGATTAAGGTATGTCTCGCAGGCATGAGGAGATTTTTCTAATAATATATAGAGAGGGCTAACAGATAGGTATATCTACTATTAGGTAACGTAAAAAAACGGGCCACTGTAGGCCACAAGCCCCAGTGGTCCGTTTCGTCAGAAAAGAACATTCGTCACCATGGCTTGCCGGTACCCTGCAGCAACCAGGACTTTGCCCACTGGTTATTCTTGCCGCGGTTGGCACCATAACTTACCTCCAATTTGTTAATGGCCTTATTGACTTCGGTGGCGTTGAAGTTGATCTCATTATTACCGTAGGTAAAGCGAAGCGGCATGACCGGCTCCGTGGAGGAGGGTCCTACCTTGAAGTTGGGCAGGCCGGTACGGCGATAGTCGAACCAGGCTTCGGTGGCCACCGTCCAGGAGGCAATCCACTTCTGCTCCATCAGCTGGGCGAGGGTGCCGTTGTATGCCACGCCCGGGCGGGCAATGTAGGCAGCGTAGCCTGGGCCTACGCCCCAAGTCTCAAGCGACAGCCTGACAGCCGTCTCGTACTGCGTCTTAGCCGTCCCGGTAGCCCATCCGCGCTGGGCGGCTTCGGCAAGGATGAAATGCACTTCGGAAGCCGAGATGATGCGCGCGCGAAGCACTCCACCGGACTTGCCGCGGTAGACATCTGCCAGCTGTGAGACATGCTGGTTCTCGAGTTGTTGACCAGGCGTTGGGTTCAGATTGTACTCGCTGGGCTCTATCATGGCGGGGGGTACGCCAACATACTGTCGTGTATCGAGGGTTCTTCCCAGACGCGTTGGATTATATTTTTTGGTAAAGACGTTGCCTGCAGCAATCTCGGTCAGATAACGCGAGTCAGAATACGAGACGACACCTGGCAGCAGGGTTCCATTGCGACGAATAGCCGGATCGATGGTGGTCGCCAGCGTATTGTCGTCCACCCAGCGGCAGTGGACGGGGCGGAACCACACAGGCACGCGGGGATCGCTGTACTGCACCATCTTGTCGAGCAGAGTGGTGCAAGGCTTGAGGCGGCGGAAGTTGGAGCCTGCGTCAAACTCAGTGGCGGACGGCCAGGAGTCACCGGAGGCAGCGCCGATGTAGTTCATGGTCACATCCTGGCCAGCCGTCTTGAGGTATACGCCCGAGCTGAAGACAGCTTCGATATTGGCCTTGGCGACGTCGGGCAGCTTCGCAGAGATGCGCATGCTGTAGCGCAGGATCAGCGAGTTGGTGAAGGCGTACCAGCTGGCGGCATTGCCGGCAAAATACAGGTCGTAGGCCGCGACGACGCCGGTGTTGTTGCCAGTGGCGAAAATCTTAGCGGCCGCCTTAAGGTCTTCCAGCACGCCGCGATAGATCGTCTCCTGGCTGTCGTAGGCGGGATATTCGAACTCGGCGCCCAGCTGATCGCCCTTTAAGGCTTTGGTATAGGGCGCATCACCCCAGAGGTCGGTGATAGTGCCGAACATGAAGGCCTTCATCGTCAGATGCACCCCCTTGTAGAAGGGTAGCCCCATGATATCAGCCCGTTCGCCGAGGAAGCGATTGGTGCGGAGCAGGCTATACCATCCGGACCAGTCGACCAGCCCCCACTCATATTGATTGTGGCCGGTCCACCAGCCGTCCTTCTGCGTATGCTGCACCGTGCCCGCGATGTCCTGATATCCTAGGTTCAGCATGCTCAATGCCACGCTACGCTGGATGCCGGGCATCAGCAGGTTGGGGTTGGCCTCGGAGGTAGCCACTCCGTTGGGGTTCACGTTGAGATCGTCCAGCTTCTTACAGGATCCCAATACTGCCATCGCAAGGAGGAGGATCGTGAAGCGGTTGATGGGTTTACGTATCATATTCACTCGTTTGGTATGAATGGGTTTAGAAGGTAACGTTAAGCTTAAAGCCGAAGGCCATCGACCAGGGGATGACATTTTGCAACTCGATACCCTGCCTGAATAGGTTCTGCGAGTCACCATTCTTGCTACCGGTGACCTGGAAGGCCCGCTCGGGGTCGATGCCATTGTTCCCCTTGGTCCAGAGGATGAGGTTTCGGGTGAAGACCGCCAGGTTGGCATTGCGCACCCCTTTGACTTTCGGCAGGTCGTATCCGATGGAGAATTCACGCAGTTTGAGGAAGTCGGCGTCAAAGGTCACCTGCTGGCTGTAGTTCCAGGAGAACATGTTGGAGGCAGGGCGGAACTGGGTGCCGGGCCCGCCCAGGTGCTCGACATAGACGCCGGGGCGGGTCTCGATCACACCAGGGATAAAGACGCCGTCGTTTCCTGTGCCAGTCCCCAGCGGGATCGGGAAGCCGCCCGCGGCCTGTGTATAGCCGCCCACACGGGGGAAGTTACCGTTCTGCGGGATGATATAGAGGCCGGGGTTCGACTTCAGCAGTGCCACCAGGTCGGCAGTGGAGAGCAGTCCGCCAGCAATCAATTTATCCATCTGCAGCTGCGACTTCCAGTTGGAGCCGCCATAGCGGTAGGTGAACGACTGGTACTGTCCACCGATGCGCCAGTCAAAACTCGTATTCAGTGTCCAGCGCTTGTAGCGGAGGTTCGACTGGATGCCGACAATGGCGTCGGGGTTAAAGTTACCCACCTTTATGCGGGCCTCACGTGTATTGTCCGGGATCCAGCTGCCTTGGGCCGTCAGGATGGGCCAGTTATAGTAGGGCGACTTGGGGTCCATCACCCGGCGGTAGCCCCGACTGTAGAGGTCACCGATGTCTTGTCCGACGAAAGTCTGCGCACCGCCGTTGTTGTCGTCCCACAGCGTGATGAAGTTCATGCCCGGCGTGAGGCTTTCCAGACGGGTCCGCATGCGGGTGACGTTGGCGCTGAGTTCCCATGTGAAGCCCGAATTAGTCTTGATGGGGGTGCCGCTGACCATCAGCTCCAGGCCCCGGCTCGAAATCACGCCCGCGTTGATCTGCTTGGCGGAGAAGCCGGAGGATGCCGGCGACTGGATGTTGAGGATCTGGTTGGTGTTCTCCTGGCGGAAGTAGGTACCCTCGAAGCGCAGCCGGTTGTTGAACAGCGCTAGGTCGAGGCCAAACTCCTGAGAGGTGTTGATCTCAGGTTTTAGGTTCGGATTGAGCAAGGTACCAGGGTATGAGTTGAACACCAGCGTACCCCAGGTGTCGGTGCCGAGCACTGGCTCGAGGGCGTAGGGATTGGTATCGTTGCCAACCTGTGCCCAGCCAGCCCTGAACTTGAGGAGGTTGACCACCTTGGGCAGGCGGAAGGTCGAGTTGGCCAGCCAGCTCAACGAGGCAGAGGGATAGAAGTAGGAACGGTTACTAACGGGCAGGGTACTCGACCAGTCGTTCCGCGCGGAGAAGTCTACGTAGACCTGGTCGCGGTAGCCCAGCGAGGTGGTGGCGAAGGCACTGTAGATGGCTTTGCGGAAGGTACTGTTGGAGTAGCGGACGCCCGCGGCAGTGATGTTGCTGACGCGGTAGAGGTTGGGGATGACGAGACCTACGCCCGGGGCACTACCCACGTAGTTCTCGCGGAAGTCCTGCATCATCACGTTGCCACCGGCGGAGGCGTTGATGCTGAAGTCGCCCAGCCTCTTGCGGTAGCTGTTCATGAACTCGATGTTCGACTCACCCCAGCCGATGTCCTGCAGATGATAGGCGCCTCGGCGCTCCCGTGTATAAGACCAGGGGATCTTGGTCTCGCGGTCCTCGACATATGTGTCATAGGCCAAGCGCAGATGCGAGGAGAGTGCCTTTGAGAAGTTGTACTCCAGTTTGACGTTGCCGAACACCCGGTCGCGCACATAGGAGTTGCTGATGCCGTATGCGATGAAGTAAGGGTTGTCCATGTTGTCGGAGGGTGCGAGCTGCTGGATGCCTTCCTGGCCCGATACCCAAATGGGCTTCAGGTCCTGGATGTTGACGTGCGACCAGTTATAGACTGCCTCCACCTCGTTGGCGCCGCGGTTGCCAGTCTTGGGCCGGTCGTTGGATTTGGAGCGAGAGAGGTTGGCGTCAATGCTCAGCCGCAGCTTGCTCGTGAGGTCGTAGCTGCTGGTGAAGCTGAGGTTGTGGCGGAACAGGTCCGAGTTGGGAATCATGCCCTTGTGGGTCATGTTGGTATAGGAGAGCCGGTAGGTTGATCGGTCGGAGGAGCCCGACACGGAGAGGGCGTTGGTGGAGGTGACGCCCAACTCCAGGAAGTTCTTCATGTTGTCCCTATATGACTTCATCTCTAACGGTACCCGCTGCCCCGTTGTCCCGTCTCTCGGACTATTCCACTGCACGGCCTTTATGCCCTTGTCGAGCTCAATACCTGCCCAGTATTCGGAGCGCTCGTCGAGCAGGCTGACGCGATTGCCATTCGAAAATTTATAATGCAAGTCGAGATAACGATAGGGCGTCTCGAAGACATTGCTTGAGGAGAAATTGACCGTCAGTGCCTCACCCTTGCGTCCCTTCTTGGTGGTCACGATGATGACGCCGTTGCCGGCGCGGGAGCCGTATAGCGCCGCGGCGCTAGGCCCTTTAAGGACTGTCAGGCTTTCAATGTCTTCCGGGTTGAGGTCGGAGATCGGATTGCCGTAGTCGACCTCATTGCGGTCACCCATCCCTCTCATGTTACTCATGGAGTTGGATACGGGCACGCCATCGATCACGAACAGCGGCTGATTGTCGCTGGTCAGCGAGGTCGCCCCTCGGATGACGATGCTGGTGGAACTACCCACGCCGCCGATCTGGTTGACAGTGACACCCGCCACGCGGCCCGCCAGGGCGTTGATGACGTTCTCCTGAGTCACAGTGCGCATGGCATCGCCCTTCACCTTGCCGACGGAATATCCAAGCGACTTCTCTTCGCGTGTGATGCCGAGGGCGGTTACGACCACCTCGTTTAAACGGCCTGCAGCAGACGAGAGCACCACATCCAGCATGCCGCCAGTGGCACTTATCTCTCTGGGGTCAAAACCTGCATATGAAAATACCAGTGTGGGCGAGCCACCAGACACCTCTAAGGAATAGCGGCCAGCAGCATCCGTCACAGATACTAGGGAACTTCCCCTCTGTTGGACGTTGACGCCCGACAAGGGCTTACCATCCTCTCCAGATGTAACCTTGCCTGTGATAGTCCTTGACTGCGACAACGCACCCAGCGTCGGCGCAGCGACTAAGGCCAGGATGGTCATTGAAAGGCTGAGCCTTCGCATCATCGTTTTCAAATTCATAAGCGTTGGTTTGGGGTTAATCGGTAGGCCGATATGGATGTAAGATATGTAGTTCAAATTAATCACCTATCATGAGATTGGAAATAACTGAATTCACAAATTATTAAAGTATTTTGGCATTATTTCCTTATCAAGCTTCAAAAGCATGCCAATCCTTAAGCCACACCTGCTTAAAGTCCAGCCGAAGGCCTTACAGTCGTTCAGCATCCGGCAAGACATCCTCCCGCATTTCTATCATCGCTATCACTATCATCCCGAGGTGGAACTGCTGCACATCGAACAGGGTACAGGCACCTGGTTTGTGGGCGACCATATTCAACGCTTTGAAGGCGGAGAGTTGATAATCATTGGCTCAGGACTCCCGCACTATCTGCGGAGCGACGAGTCGTATTTTAAGGGTCAAGAGAGGATGGAAGCCCGCGCACAGGTCGTGCACTTCCTGCCCTCTCTTTTTGGCGAAGCCTTTCTGGGACTAAACGAGAACCGAGCCATTGCACATCTGTTGGAAGGAGCACGAAAGGGATTCTCCATCCATGGAAAGACAAAGATACTCGTCCTCGACCAGATCTGCTTCATGCTGGGTGACGGGCGGATGAACCAAGTACTGCAGCTCTACCAGATCCTCGACCTGCTATCGACCTGCGAGGACCTTACGCCCCTCTCTCGGCTGGTGGCAGAGCCCGTGGGACAGGCGGGCGAGTCGGACCGGATGAGCCGCATCTATGCATACGCAGCCAAGCACCTCGACCGGCGCATCAGCATCGAAGAGATCGCCCGCGAGGCGCACATGAGCCCACACTCCTTTTGCCGTTACTTCCGCCATCAGACAGGCCGCCGGTTCTCCGACTTCCTCAACAACTTACGGGTCGATTTCGCCTGCCGGCTCCTCCGGGAGCAGGACCTCAGCACCAAGCAGGTCTATGCACGGGCAGGCTTCAACAATGGCACCCATTTCAACAACATATTCAAGCGGATCATAGGTCAGACACCCCATCAGTATGCAAGGCAGTTCATCGGTTGATGACACCAGCGTGTCATAGATCCTCAATGATAGTGGGGCACTGTGTTATCATGTACACGTTCCGGCGTGGCGGGCATACGCTCCCGGAAGCGGGCCTCCCGACCTTTCTTGCGCTTGCGTAGCTCAAAGGCATCGTAGGGTTCGCCGGCGGCGGTGATGGACCGGTAATGAAGGCGTTTTCCATCTATGTGCACTGTCTGGAAGAGCTGCGTGTTCTCTGCCTTGCGTTCGAGTTGGGCATCATAGTTGTCCCAGCCGCTCTTTTTGAAGTCATACATTTTTCCCCCGCTTACGCTGACGACGTAGACAGTCCCCGCCTTCCGGTCGCGTCGGTTCACACCGGTGCCTGTATTGGAGGGGAACGACCAGGCACGGCCCCGGCCATAGGTGTGGTCGTGACCCTGCAGTACGAGGTCGACATGATACTTTTCGAACAAGGGCTTCCATAGCTCCCGCAACTCGCGGTTGTCGCGATTCCCAGAAGTGGAGTAGATGGGAAAGTGGAAGGAGACGATGGTCCATCGGTTGGGATTGCCGCGCAGCAGCGAGTCTAGCCAGTCACGCTGCCGCTGTTGATGCATCATCGAGTTGAGCACAATGATGCGCGCACCCTGATAATCGAAAGTATATGCTGTTTCCTCCAAGCCGGCCGGACCGTTCTCCGGCAGGGTGAACTGGTGGCGCCACTGGACGGACAGCGAGCGACGCCCGGCCTTGTCATCTTCGGCGGTGAGGGGCCTGTACTCATGGTTGCCGGTGACGGGTACACTGGGCAGCATGCCGTGCAGCCACCCACCCGCCATGAACCACTCACTCCACTGCCGTTCGTCGTGCGCGTCTGAGACAAGGTCGCCCGCGTGGATGATGAACCGAGCATCCGGGGCGTTGCGATAGCCCTCCCGGATCACGCGCGACCAGAGCTCGAATATGTAGTTCTGCGCATCGCCCACATACAGAAAAGTGAAAGGCTCCTCCCCCGCAGAGGCTGTGCGGAACTGCAGCCATTCGCTCCAGTGCGTGCCGTCACCAACCCGGTAGGCATAGCGCGTGCCCGGCTGCAGCCCCGTGAACGTCGCAGTGTGGTAGTGCGACTTCACTCCGGCGGTGAGGACCTGCCTTCCGTCCATCACCGTCGTCTGTACAGGCACTTCGATGGCTGTCTTACGCAGACGGGGTGCACCATGTGCGAGGCTGATCTGCGCCTTGGGGGCATTCACTGAGGTGTCGGTCCGCCAGGTGACACTCTGCGAACGGGAGGGGTCACCCGAGAAGGTTAGGATGATCCGATCGGGCTGCGGTGAAGGCGCACCCCATCCCGGGGGAAATTGGACATCCTCTGGATAGGGCTGTGATTGGGCCATGGCAGCCGTTGACAGAACAATGGCCATTCCTAGAACTTTCCAATTCTTTTTCATAAACACAATGAATTAAAAATGAAGATGGTAATTTTTATCCTATCTTCTTTCGGGTCTTGCCGGCCGCTCCAGCACCTGGCCCGTCTTCAGCAGTTCTGCACGCAGCTCGTCATAAGGCAGTATCTGCGGGTC